>PJUL01000134.1_pt1 | contig 67471 bp, 74 predicted proteins | sample 1512221 | NCBI WGS metagenome assembly PJUL01 (sample SAMN08177667, study PRJNA422409) | Feces metagenome, whole genome shotgun sequencing project.
TGCTGGCCTGCGTGCGCATTGGCGCGCTGCATTCGGTGGTGTTTGGCGGCTTTGCCTCGGGCTCGCTGGCCTCGCGCATTGAAGACGCCGAGCCCGTGGCCGTGGTCAGCGCCGATGCCGGATCGCGCGGCGGCAAGGTGGTGCCGTACAAGCCGCTGCTGGACGAAGCCATTGCGCTGTCTAAGCACAAGCCCGCCGCCGTGCTGATGGTGAACCGGGGCCTGGCCCCCATGCACCTACAGGCGGGACGTGACCACGACTGGACGGCCCTGCGCGAGCAGCACCTGAACACCGTGGTGCCCTGTGAATGGGTCGAATCCACCCACCCCAGCTACACGCTGTACACCAGCGGCACCACGGGCAAGCCCAAGGGCGTGCAGCGCGATACGGGCGGCTACACCGTGGCACTGGCAGCCAGCATGAAGCACATCTTTGACGCCAAGGCGGGGGACACCTACTTTGCGACGAGTGATATTGGCTGGGTGGTGGGCCACAGCTACATCGTCTATGGCCCGCTGATCGCGGGCATGACCACCATCATGTACGAAGGCCTGCCCACGCGGCCCGATGCGGGTGTGTGGTGGAGCATCGTTGAGAAGTACCAGGTCACGCACATGTTCTCGGCCCCTACCGCGGTGCGGGTGCTGAAAAAGCAGGACCCGGCCTACCTCGCCAAGTACAACGTGAAAAGCCTCAAGGCCCTGTGGCTGGCGGGCGAGCCGCTGGACGAGCCCACAGCCCAGTGGATCAGCAACGCGCTGCAAGTGCCCATCATCGACAACTACTGGCAGACAGAAACCGGCTGGCCCATCCTGACCCTGGCCAACGGCGTGGAGCCGCAGACCACGCGCTTCGGCAGCCCCGGCAAAGCCATGTACGGCTACGGCGTGAAGCTGATTGACGAGGCCACGGGTGAGGAACTGACCGGGCCCAACCAGAAGGGCGTAGTCGCCATCGAAGGCCCGCTGCCCCCCGGCTGCATGCAGACCGTGTGGCGCGACGATGCGCGCTTTGTGAACACCTATTGGAAGAGCATCCCCGGCCGCCTGATCTACAGCACCTTTGACTGGGGCATCCGCGATGCGGACGGCTACCACTTCATCCTGGGCCGCACCGACGACGTGATCAACGTGGCAGGCCACCGCCTGGGCACACGCGAGATCGAGGAGAGCATTGCCTCGCACCCCAACATCGCCGAAGTGGCGGTGGTGGGCGTGGCCGACAGCCTCAAGGGCCAGGTCGCCATGGCATTTGCTGTGGCGCGCGATGCTTCGGGCCTGACGGATGATGCGGCGCGCCTCAAGCTCGAAGGCGAGGTGATGAAGCAGGTGGACAGCCAACTGGGCGCCGTGGCCCGCCCATCGCGTGTGTACTTTGTGACCGTGCTGCCCAAGACCCGCAGCGGCAAGCTGCTGCGCCGCGCCCTGCAGGCCGTGGCCGAGCGGCGCGATGCGGGCGACCTGACAACGATGGAAGACCCGGCAGCGCTGCAGCAGGTGAAGGACTTGGTGGGGCCGTGAGCACCGTGTGCGCAACGCACCGTAGAAAACTATCAAATCAGTAGCTGCTAGCGCTTGCTGGATAAGCGCTAGAGCCGAATTTGATCAGTATTTTGGCTGGGAGTCTCGCCAGCCTGTTTAACCAGGCCGGTTGCGCCGCCACCCGGCGGGTGGTTGCCACGCAGGCACCCATGCCACAAAGTCGTCCAGCGGCATGGGCCGCGCGATGCAATAGCCCTGCGCGTGGGTGCAGCCCAGTTGCAGCAGCATCTGGCCTTGCTCCACGGTCTCCACACCCTCGGCGATGACGCGGTAGCCGAAGGAGCGCGACAGGCCGATCACGCCCTGCACGATGGCCAGATCGCCGGGGTCGCCCATCATGCCGTGCACAAAACTCTGATCGATCTTGAGCGTGTCCATGGGCAGGCGGCGCAGGTAGGTCAGCGACGAGTAGCCGGTGCCGAAGTCGTCGAGCGCCACCGTGAAGCCGAGCGCCCTGAGGTCGGTCAGCGTGGCCGCCACGGCGGCCAGGTCGTACAGGGCCGCGCTTTCGGTGATCTCGATCTCGATCAGGTGCGGCGGCACGCGGGGATGGCGTTGCAGACAAGTGGCCATCCAGCTCGCAAACCCCGGGTGCTGCAAGTGCTGCGCCGCAATGTTCACGCTCACAGGCAAGGGCATCTGTTGCAGTTGCAGATGCGCCAGCATGTCCAGGGCCGCTTCGATCACCCATTCGCCGAAACGGATCTCCAGCTCGGTGCCCTCCAGCAGCGGCAGGAATTCGCCCGGCGACACCACGCCGCGCTCGGGGTGCTGCCAGCGTGCCAGGGCTTCGGCGCCCACCACCGTGCCGCTTTTCATGTCCACCTTGGGCTGCAGGTAGAGCACAAACTGCTCGCCGTCCAGCGCTTCGCGCAGGTGGCGGCCTTGTTCGCGCAGCGCCAGCAGAGCGCGCTCCTGCGCGGCATCAAACTGGTGGAAGCGGTTGCGCCCGGCCTGCTTGGCGGCGTACATGGCCTGGTCGGCATGGCGCAGCAGGGTGTCGGCATCGGCGTCGTCCTGAGGAAAGATCGTGTAGCCGATGCTCGCGGTGACAACGACGCGCTCGGTATCGAGCGTGTAGGGCGCTGAGATGCTTTCCATCAAACGGTGCAGGCGCTCCTCGCAGTCGCCGTCTGAAGCGAGGTCCGGCATCAGGATCACGAACTCGTCTCCCCCGAGGCGCGCCACGGTGTCCACGGGGCGCAGCGCGCGGGTGAGTCGGCCCGCCACCACCACCAGCAGCCGGTCGCCCGCACCATGGCCCAGGCGGTCGTTCACGGGTTTGAAGCCGTCCAGATCGAGGTAGGCAACCCCCAGCAGGGTGTTTTGCGACCGCGCCAGCGCCATGCTGTCTTGCAACTTGCGCGCGAGCAGCACGCGGTTGGGCAGGCCCGTCAGGGCATCAAACAACGCCAGGCGCTGCAGCAGCACTTCCTGCTCGCGCTGCGGCGTCACATCAATGGCCACGCCCAGCATGCGCTCTGGCTGGTTTGAAGGATCCGTACTCACGATCTTGCCGAGGTTGCGCACCCAGCGGACGGTCTCGCCACCCGCCGTGATGCGCCAGGTGGCATCGAACGGGGTGGCAGGGTTTGCAGTGTGGCGTGCGAGTTCTGCGGTGATGCGGTCGATGTCTTCGGGTGCGATGCCTGCCGTCCACTGCACCGGCAGGTGCGAGGGGTCGCCCGGCGCAGCGTCCAAACCGCGCATGGCACGCCAGCGGCTGTCTCCGGTGAGGGTGCCGGTCTGCAAGTTCCAGTCCCACAGGCCCAGCGATGCGGCAGAGATGGTGAGCGACAGCAGCTCTTCGCGCTCGCGAATCTGCTCCTCACTGCGCTTGCGGTCGGTGATGTCGTGCACCGAAAAGAGCCAGCACGGTTCACCGTCGAAATCGGTGGCGCGCATCGACTGCAGCACCGTGAGCTGCTGGCCAGCGCGCGTGTTGAGCTTGACCTCGTAACTGTTGAGCTGGCCCGACTGCTCCACCTGCGCCATGAGGCGGCGGCGGTCTTCTGCGGTAAAGATGCCCAGCTCCACCGCCGTGCGGCCCAGAGCCTCCTCGCGCGGTATGCCCAGCACCTCCACCCAGGCAGGGTTGATGTCCACATAGCGGCCATCGCTGCGGTGAGACAGGCCCATGGGGTAGGGCATGAGGTGGAAGATGCGCGAGAACCGGTCTTCGGACTGGCGCAGGCGCTGTTCGGCCCGCTTGGCCTCGTCGATGTCCTGCATCACACCGCGCACGCGGGTCACGCGGCCATTTTCCATAATGGGTTCGCCGCGCGCGCGCACCCACACCAGGCGGCCATCCGCCCGAACGATCTCCATCTCGATGCTCCACTCGCAGCGTTCGCGCACGCTGTGGCGAAACTTTTGGCGCAGCGGCTCCCTGTAGGCCGGCGCCACGTGGCGGTCGATGTAGTCGTGTGGCATCGGCGAGCCGGGCGGAAGGCCGTGGATGTCAAAACACACATCGGACCAATAGACAAGGCCCCGGCCGCGCTCGTCTTCCCACGCACCCAGCCGGGCCAGGCGGCCAGCCTGCTGCAGCAGGCTGTTCAGGGCGCGCAGCTCGTCGCTGGTGCGTTGCGCTTCGGTCATGTCGTGGAATACGAAGACAAAACAGTTTTCGCCGTCCACATGCACAGAGCGTGCCGACATCAGTCCGGGAATCGGAACCCCAGCACGCTGCGCCATCAGTGGCAAGCGGTCTACCTTCCCATCGCGGCGGAAGGTGTCGATCAGGCGCGTGCGTTCCTGCTCGCTCGCCCAGATCTTCAGCTCGGTGGAGGTGCGGCCGATGACCTCTTCGCGCGGTCTGCCCAGCACCTCGCAAAATGCTGGGTTCACGTCGACGTAGCAGCCGTCAGAGATGCGCGAGATGCCGGCCGGATCCGGCAGTGTCTGGTAGAAGGTGGTGTACTTGGCCTCCGAGCTGCGCAGCGCGTCCTGCACCTCGCGGTGCGCGGTGATGTCCACATCCATGCCCAGCAAGGCGGTGGGCTTGCCATCTGCGTCGCGTTGCGATACGGTGCCGCGGGACATGAGCCAGCGCCAGCGGCCCTGCAGGTCCTTCACCCGGAATTCGGCTTCGTAGCTTTCGTCCAGCCCGTCCATCGCACGTTCAAGGCGCGCAGCATTGCGCTCGGCGTCTTGCGGATGGCGCATCGCATACCAGCGCTGCCAGAGGTTCAGGTCGTCCTGGTCTGCCGCGGTAATTCCATAGGCCTCATAGAACGCGCCGATGCAGCGGAATCGGCGGTTGACCACGTCCCATTCCCACCGCCCGCCGCCCAGCGCGTCCAGCGCCAGACGGAGGTGGCGCTCCTGCTGGCGCAGCGCTTCCTGGGCCTCCTGGCGGGCCAGCTCTGCGCGTGCGCGGCTGATCAGGATCTGCCAGCCCACCCCGAGCATGAGCGCACCCGCGCCGTGGTGCCAAGGCAGCCCTGGCGTCAGGTCGAACGTACCGCCGGCTGCCTGCAGGCAGGACTCCACCGTCAGCGGCAGGCTGAGTGTCAGTCCTGCAACCCGCCCCCACAGTGGCAGCGACAGCCGCTCACCCGCCACCCGCCACAGCCAGCCGGTACCCAGCGCTGTGGCCATGACCGCCACGGCCAGCGCGGCGTGGCCGCCATCTCGCCAGAGGGCGGCGCACAGTGCGACAAGTGCGGTCAACGCCGCTGCGGAGCTGCCAAAGACCAGCGCCATGAAAGCCGTGGCCGTTGGGTAGGCCACCACATGCAGTTCTGGCGCGTTCCACTGCAGGGCCTCGAACGCTGCGGCCGACACCAGGCCGCCCACTGAACCAGCGAACAGCAAGGTCCAGCGATCGGGCTTCAAAAGGCGTTGCGGTGGCAGGCCTGCCAGCGCCAGCAACAGCAACATCAGCGCCGCGCCGGCCAGCAGGGTGTTATTGCCCATGGGATGCGCCTGGCATGTTGAGGCGTCGGGCGATCAGGCCTCGCAGGCCTGAGGATGAGCGGCAGCTATTGCCGTCGGCGAAAGGGGGCAAGGGGTGGAAGGGGCGACCTAGCGCAAAAACCATGCGCCGAGTTTAGGCCCTCTAAACCGAGGCTGCGCGCGGGCGAAGCGTCCTGATAAGTCCGGTTGACAACATCGTGCCGCAGACGATCACCAGGGCGCAGCCCACCATCCATGGCGTGATGCTTTCACCCAGGAACAGTGCGCCATACAGCACGGCAAACACCGGCGCGATGAACGTCACGGCCAGTGCCCGGCTGGGCCCCGCGTGCGCAATCAGGCGGAAATACAGGATGTAGGCAACGCCCGTGCACAGCACAGCAATGGCGGCGATGGCCCCCCAGGCGCGAAGGCCCGGCATTTGCGCGGGCCACAGCCACAGGGTGGGTAAACCCAACGCCAGTGCCGCGCCCAGTTGGCTGCCGGTGGCTGTAGCCAGCGGCGGTATGCCGGTGAGGTAGCGGCGTGCAAAGCTGGCTGAGACACCATAAAAAGCCGAAGCCAGCAGGCAGGCCGCGATGGCCCAGTGGGCGCTGTCGGTCTTGAAACCCGTGCCCGCGGGCGCTCGCCACGCCAGCAGGGCCACGCCCACAAAGCCCAGCGCCAGCCCCACCCACCGCAGGCGGTTGATGCGATCGCCCAGCCATACCCAGGCCACCAGCGCGCCAAACAGCGGCACCGTGGCATTCAGAATGGAGCTGAGCCCGGTCTGGATGTGCATGACCGCCCAGGCAAACAGTGCAAACGGGATGGCCGAGTTGATGACGCCCGCCAGCATGATGGGCCGCCAGTGCGCCTTGAAAGCCGCCAAATGCCCCTGCCGCAACAGGATGGGCCAGAGGAACACGGTGGCCAGCGCCACCCGCAGCCCTGCTGTGGGCAGCGGCCCAAACTCTGCGGCGCCCAGGCGCATGAACAGGAACGAGGCGCCCCACAGCGCTGCCAGCAGGATGAATTCGCCGATCCAGGTGGAGACAGGGTTTTGGGGACTGGTGGCCGGGGTGCTCATTGAATTCCTTTGGATGGGGCGGGGCGCGCGCCGGTGGTGGCGAGGTGCGCATTCTCCAGGGTCAGCAAGGCCCTTTTGCGGTCGAGGCCACCCGCATACCCGGTCAGGTTGCCGTCTGTGCCCACCACGCGGTGGCAGGGCACCACCACACTCAGCGGGTTGCGCCCCACCGCCGCACCTAAGGCCCGCACCGCGCGTGGCCGTCCCAGTTGCAGGCTCAGCGCGCCATAGCTGGTGGTGGCGCCCCGGCCAATCTCCAGCAGGCTGCGCCACACACTTTGCTGAAACGGTGTGCCGCCCGAGAGGTCCAGCGGCAGGTCAAATGCGCTGCGCCCGCCCTTCAGGTATTGCTGCAACTGCAAGACCGCGGCCTGCAGCACCGGGTGGCCTGGCGCGTGGGGCCAGGCCAGCGTGCCATAGAGGCGTTCCGCTGGTTCGTGGCGCTGGCCTTCAAACCAGAGGCCTGAAAGCCCGGTGGGCGAGGCGGCCAGGCGCACAGGCCCCAGGTCAGAAGAGGCCTGGAGCTGAACGGTGTGTGGGTGGTATTGCATGGGGAGCCGGCTCTGACGGGCGTCTTGGAGCTGAGTTTGGAGTTGGATTTGAAGCAAAATGGCCTCTAGCGCTTGATGGATAAGCGCTGGCAGCTATGGTTTTGATAGTTCTGCGGGAGCGCCTGCGGCCCAGGCACGCAGCACCGCGTAGCTGCGCCAAGGGCGCCAGGCCTGGGATGCTTCGGTGGCAGCTCGGGAAGGGTTCTTGAGGCCCGCCACGCCCAACGCCTTGTGCAGGGCCACATCCCCCGCCGGGAAGGCATCGGGCCAGCGCAACACGCGCATGGCGATGTACTGGGCCGTCCAGTCGCCAATGCCGGGCAGGGCGCACAGTGCCGCGGTGGTCTGTGCCACGTCGGCACCGGCCTGCAGCACCAGCGTGCCGCCGTCCACCGCGCGGGCCAGCGCCACGATGGCGGCTTGGCGCTGGCGCACGATGCCCAGCTGCCCCAGCGTTTCGCCATCGGCCGCAGCCAGTGTGGCCGCGGTGGGGAACAGGCGGTGCAGTTCGGGCCAAGGCGTGGCCAGCGGCTCACCCAGACGTTCCACCAGCCGCTGCCCCAGGGTGCGCGCGGCCGCCACGGTGATCTGCTGGCCCAGCACGGCGCGCACGGCCAGCTCAAAACCGTCGAAAGCGCCGGGCACGCGCAGGCCATTGCCCTGCGGAAAGTGCGGGTGCAGCACGGTGTTGATGGCCGCGGGGTCGGCGTCCAGGTCCAGCATGGCGCGCACGCGGCGGATCACCAACGGCAGCACCGGGTACAGGCTGTCGCTGGTCTGCAGCAGCACTTGGTTGCGGGCCATGTCAAAGCGTGCACTGAGCCAGCCGGTGGTCTCGTGCGCAAGGCCTGTGCTGGCCGCGGACAGGCGAACGGTGCGGCGCAAAGTAGCTTCGCCGGGCAGCACCCACTCCACACCGTGGAACTGGCGCCGTTCAAAAAAGGCCAGCAGCGCACCGGCATCCAGCGGTGGGCGCCAGCCCAGGCGCAGCGTGTTGGGCGTGTGTTGGCCTGTGGCGGGGCCACTGCGCCGCAGCTGGGTGGGGTTCAGCCCGTAATGCTCTGAAAAAGCCGCGTTGAATCGGCGCACGCTGGCAAAGCCGCTGGCCAGCGCCACCTGGGTCACGGGCAGGCCGGTGTCGGTCAGCAGTTGTTTGGCCATCAGCAGGCGCCGGGTCTGCAGGTATTGCAGGGGCGACACGCCCAGCGCTGCCTCAAAGATGCGGCGCAGGTGTCGGTCGCTCACGCCCAGCCGTTCGGCCAGGCGGGCAACCGTGGCGCCCTCACCAGGTGCCGCAGTGGCGGGCCACAGGTCAGGGGCGTCCAGCAGCCGCACAGCCTGTTGCACCAGGATGCCGCTGGCGTCCTGCACCGACCACACCACGGCGCCAGGTGCCACCTCGGGGCGGCAGCGCAGGCAGGGACGGAACCCTGCGCTTTCTGCCTGGGCCGCCAACGCAAAAAAGCGGCAGTTCTCGCGCCGGGGAGTACGCACGGCGCAGACGGGGCGGCAGTAGATGCCGGTGGAGGTCACGGCGGTAAAAAAATGCCCGTCAAACCGCGCATCGCGGGCCAGCACCGCCAGGTAGCGGCCTTCGTCCTTGGCGGAGTCGGCCGCTGGCGATGGCGTTGACCGGGAGGTGGGCGTTGTCGCTTTCATGGGCCCCATCATAGGAGCCCGCCGCAGCCAGACTGGCCGTTTTCGGACATGTGGCTGAGCGCCTTTAATGGACCCAAGGGCCAAAGCACAGTGCGGCATTGGCTGACAGAAGCGCCCAATGCGCACGCCTACAATCCAGCGGACTTTGGCCTGCCCTGCGGGCCCGTCCTCTCCTCTTCGCTTGGCAGCCTCCCTGCCCACATCCTCGAAAGGCTCCTCTACGTGCAAGTGACACCCGCCATCTTCAAAGCCTATGACATCCGCGGCATCGTGCCTTCCACGCTGACTGAAGACGTGGCCCTGGGCCTGGGCCGGGCGTTCGGCACGGCAGCCCGCGCAGAGGGCCAGACGACCGTGGCTGTTGGCCGTGATGGACGGCTGTCGGGGCCAGCGCTGTCGGCGGCGCTGATCCGGGGGCTGGTGGAGGCGGGCATTGAAGTGATTGACGTGGGCATGGTGACCACGCCGATGCTTTACTTTGCGGCCAGCACACTGGCTGCCTCGGGCATTCAGGTCACGGGCAGCCACAACCCGCGCGACTACAACGGCTTCAAGATGGTGCTCAATGGCCGCGCCATTTATGGTGAAGAGATTCAGGGCCTGCGCCGCACGATGGAGCAGGAAAGCTGGCAGATGGTGCCCGGTGGCTCGGTGCGCAGTGCGGACGTGCTGCCTGCCTACACCGAGCGCATCGTGGGTGATATTCGCCTGGCCCGGCCTATGAAAATCGTGGTGGATTGCGGCAACGGCATTGCGGGCGCTTCGGCACCGGCCATCTTCCGGGCGCTGGGCTGCGAGGTGATCGAGCTGTTTTCAGAGGTGGATGGCAACTTCCCGAACCACCATCCAGACCCCAGCAAGCCCGAGAACCTGCGCGACCTGATCGAAACCTTGAAGACCAGCGGCGCCGAGCTGGGCCTGGCCTTTGACGGTGATGGCGACCGCCTGGGCATCGTGACCAAGGACGGCAACAACATCTTCCCTGACCGCCAGATGATGCTGTTTGCGCAGGACGTGCTCTCGCGCGTGCCGGGCGGCGAAATCATCTTCGACGTGAAGTGCACGCAGCGCCTGGCCCCTGCCATTGCGGCGGCTGGTGGTGTGCCGGTGATGTTCAAGACCGGCCACTCGCTCATCAAGGCGCGCATGAAGGAGACGAACTCCCCCCTGGGCGGCGAGATGAGCGGCCACATCTTCTTCAAGGAGCGCTGGTACGGTTTTGACGACGGCACCTACGCCGGCTGCCGCCTGCTGGAGATCGTGAGCCGCAGCGCCGATCCCAGTGCGCTGCTGAATGCACTGCCCACCAGCCACTCCACCCCCGAGCTGAACGTGGCCTGCGCAGAAGGCGAGCCTCACCGCCTGACGGCCGAACTGCAGGCCCTGGCCGCCGACACTTTTGCCGCCCCCGCCGCCATCAACACCATCGACGGCCTGCGCCTTGACTGGCCCGATGGTTTCGGCCTGATCCGCGCCAGCAACACCACGCCCGTCCTGGTGCTGCGCTTTGAGGGCCATACCCCCGAAGCCCTGGCCCGCATCGAGGCGGCCATGCTGGCGCTGCTGCACCGGGTGAAGCCTGACGCGCACGTGGGCGCTGCCGCGCACTGAGCCTGCTGCACTGGCCTTTGTCCGCGTCCGCCTGCCTTTGCCCATGAAAGCCGGGTAGGGCGAGGCAATAGAGACTCGCTGTCCGTTAGCATCTGCGATCCGACGGCGTGGAAGGCGCTGCTCGCGGGGGTGCCGGTGCACCGCGCGAAGCACTCCCGCCAGCGCGCCGTAGCCCCCTGTCGCCCCGATGAACACCACCCGCCCCCGAACCCTTCACATCGCAGCGGCCCAATCGCCGTCCATCGATGGTGATACTGCGCACAACCTGCGCACCCATCTCGCCTTCATCGAAGTGGCCGCATCCAGGGGCATTCGCTTGCTGGTGTTCCCAGAGCTCTCCCTGACCGGCTATAGCCCGGCTGCGCTGGCAGCCCACCATTTCCACGCCGCCCACCCCGACTTGATGCGCCTGCAGCGCGCTGCACAGCCCCACGGCTTGACGCTGGTGGTGGGGGCACCCGCCGAACCGCTGCAGCTTGGCGCCCTGCCTGCCATTGGCGCCTGGATTCTGGGAGCGGATGGCAGCGTGCAGCTGTACCGCAAGCGTCACCTGCACGGCGGCGAGCAGGCCTTTGCCAGTGCGGGCGACCAGGACGCCATGGTGCTGCCCCTGGCGGGCGAACCCACCGGGCTGGCCGTGTGCGCCGACGCCACCCACGAAGAACATGCCAAGGCCGCACACGCCGCAGGCGCGGCGCTGTATGCCAGCGGTGCCGTCATTTCCGAGGCCGGTTATGGGCCGGAATCCCGTCAACTGGCAGGCTACGCACGCGAGCACGGCATGGCCGTGTTGCTGGCCAACCATGGCGGCCCCACGGGGGGTTACGTCAGCGCTGGCCGCAGTGCGTTCTGGGCACCTGGCGGTCTGTTGGTGGCGCAGGCGCCTGGCCCTGGCGCCTGGCTGGTGGACGCGCAGCGCACGGCCGATGGGTTGTGGTCGGGCGAAGCCCTGGCGATGGAACTGGCCGCATGAACGCAGCGCGAGCCCTGTATTCACTGCTCACCTGGTGCGCCCAGCCACTGCTGCGCCGCAAGCTGCGGCGCCGCGCGGTGGCAGAGCCCGGCTATGCCAAGGCGGTGGGTGAGCGTTTTGGCCACTACCCGGTCCCCATCGACAGCCTGATACCGCACAACAGCACCGCCCCTCTGGGCCATTTCGTGTGGGTGCATGCTGTGTCGCTGGGCGAAACCCGCGCTGCGGCCATCTTGTTGCGCGCCTTGCGCGAGCAGTTGCCCGGCATGCGGCTGCTGCTGACCCACGGCACAGCCACGGGCCGGGCAGAGGGTGAAAAGCTCTTGCAGCCCGGCGATGTGCAGGTCTGGCAGCCGTGGGATACGCCGGGCGCCGTGTCGCGCTTCCTGCGCAAGTTCCGTCCGGCTGTCGGCATCCTGATGGAAACCGAGGTTTGGCCCAACCTGGTGGCAGGCTGCCGCCATCGCGGCATTCCGCTGGTGCTGGCCAATGCGCGCTTCAGCGAAAAAACCTTGCGCCAGGCGCAGCGGCTGTCGCCATTGGCGCGTCCGACGTATGCCGGCCTTGCAGCCGTGTGGGCCCAGACAGAAGCCGACGCCACCCGCCTTCGCGCCATCGGGGCGCCGGTGCGCGGCGTGTTCGGCAATCTCAAGTTCGATGTGGTGCCCGACGCCCAGCCACTGGCGCAAGGCCGGGCTTGGCGCAGCCATGCGCAGCGCCCGGTGGTCATGTTGGCCAGCAGCCGCGACGGTGAAGAACGGATGTGGCTGGAGTTTTTTAAGCAAAAACAGGCTCTGGCGCTTTCTGGACAAGCGCAGGAAGCTATCTATAGCATAGCAATCAGCGTGCAGTGGCTTCTCGTGCCGCGCCATCCGCAGCGCTTTGACGAGGTGCACCAGCTGCTGCAGCAGGCTGGCCTCACGGTGTCGCGCCGCAGCACCTGGGCCGCGCAGCCCGAGCTGGCCGACGTCTGGCTGGGGGACTCGCTGGGAGAGATGGCCATGTACTACGGCTTGGCAGACGTGGCGATGTTGGGAGGCAGTTTTGCACCCCTGGGCGGCCAGAACCTCATCGAAGCGGCTGCCTGCGGCTGTCCGGTGGTGCTGGGCCCCCACACCTTCAACTTTGCCGAGGCCGCTGCGTTGGCCTGTGCAGCCGGCGCGGCAGAGCGGGTGCCCGACATGGCGGCGGGCGCAGAGGCCGCCGTGCGCCTGGCGCGCAATGCCGATGAACGGGTCGCTGCAAGCGAGCGTGCTCACCGGTTTGCCAGCGCCCACCGGGGGGCGGCCCAGGCCACGGCCCGCGCTGTGCTGGAAGTGCTGAAAACGACGACCCGCTGAGGTTCAGGCCGCAACGCCGGCCGCGGGTGCCAGCGGGCGCAGGACCTGAACGCGCAGGCCGGTGGCCTGTGACGCTTGCGGGGTGGCTACCGCGTCGCCCGCCGTTTCCACAGCCGCATGCAGGCTGATGTCGCCCCCCAGCCGCTGCACGACGTTGCGCACAATGGACAAGCCTAGGCCGCTGCCGCTTTGTGGCTGGCCGGGTACGCGGTAAAAGCGGTCGAACACCCGCTCGCGCAGCGCTTGCGCAATGCCGGGGCCGCTGTCGATCACCTCCAGCCGGGCGCGGCCCTGCGCGTTGGTCGCGCGCACCCGGACCGTCGCACCGGGCGGGCTGTATTTGATGGCGTTTTCAAGTAGGTTGTCGATCAGGGAGACCAGACCCTCGCTCTCACCAAGAACCTGGAGACTGGGATCGGCCTGCAATTCCAGCTCCACGCCATGGGCGGTTGCCAAGCCATCGAAAGTGGCCATGCGCTCCTGCAGCAGCGCATCCATTGCCAGCACCTGCGGATTGCGCGTGTCGGCCGGTGCATCGCTTCGCATGAGCTGCAGAAGCTGCTGCACCATGCGGGTGGCGCGTTGGTTGCTGCGCAGCAGGCCTTGCATGAGTTCACGCTGGCGTGCGTCGGTGGCCCGCTGGTGCAGCGCCTCAACGTTCACCCGCATGGCCGCCAGCGGCGTGCGCAATTCGTGCGCGGCGTCCGCGATCAGGGTGCGCTCGCGCACGGCACTGTTGCGCACCCGCCTCAGCAAGGTGTTGATGCTGCGCACGAAAGGGCGCAGTTCTGCGTGCCTGGGCTGAAAGGCGAGAGGGAGCAGATCGTCTGGCCCCCGCGTGGCGATCTCCTCGCTCAGGCGCCGCCAGGGCCGCAGCGCAAGCCGCACCGACCACCAGGCGGGAAGTGCAAGAAATGGCAGGCTGACCAGCAGGGGCAGCAGGTAGTAGCCCCGTGAGTTGAAGCTGATGAACATCTGGGGCAGGTCACGGATTGCGATGCCCACCTCTGTGCCGGTGGCGGCGGCACGGAGCGTGCGCATGCGCCAAGTGCGGCCCTGCACCTCAATGTCCTCCACAGCGTTGAGCTGCCGGTTGCGTACCAGCGGTAGTTCCGGGTGCGAGCGATAGATGCTTTTGTCGTTGTGCCAGACGAACACCACGGGCGTGAAATTGCCTTGCTCCAAGTCGTCGCCGTACTCGGCGCGCAAGGCCAGGTCGAAGGCGCGCAGGCTTCGCGCCTGCTTGTCAGGCGCGTGGGCAAGGTTGTCGGTGATCGCCATGGCCAGCTCGTACACCGGGTCGCTAGACAGCAGGTCGTTGTTGCTCTGCGCCGCATACAGCACCGCGACGGTGAGCACGGTCCAGAGCGCCGTCAACACACCCATCTGCGTCAAAAGCAGGCGACGGCCCAGCGATGGCCGTACCATGCTGCGCCACCCGCTTTTCAAGCTGCGTATCACGTCACGGTACTCGGGAAGGCGTTTGCCGCTGTTGCGAGCGTGGCAGGATGCGTATCGACCGCATAGCCCACGCCCCGCACCGTACGGATAAAGCCGGGCCCGATCTTGCGGCGCAGGTTGGAGATGTGAACCTCCAGTGCGTTGCTGTCGTTGACGCTGCCGCCCGGAAGCACCTGCTCGCGCAGGATGCTGCGGGTGACCACGCGGTCGACCCGCTTGAGCAGCAGCGCCAGCAGGTCGAATTCGCAGCGCGACAGATCGATGGGCAGCCCTTCTAGGCTGACGCGGCGGGTGGACTCGTGCAGCGTCAGGCCCCGCAGCGTGAGGGCATCATCCTCAAAACCATAGCTGCGCCGGGCAAGCGCACGCAGGCGCGACAGCAGTTCGGGCAGTGCGAAGGGCTTCACCAGATAGTCGTCGGCGCCCAGATCCAGACCCTGGAGACGGTCATTGAGGCTGTCGCGCGCGCTCAGGATGAGCACGGGCAGGCGCTGGCGGTTGCGACGATGGCGGGCCAGCAGCGTGAGTCCGTCACCGTCGGGCAGGCCGAGATCCAGGACGATCAGGTCGAAAACCTGGTGATCCAGGGCGTTTTGCGCATCGGCCAGCCGCCGCACCCACACCACGTCGAAACGCTTGTCGACAAGCGCGGTGCGCACACCATTTCCCAGGTCTAGGTCGTCTTCGACCAAAAGCACTTTCACGCCAGCCTCCAAGGATGCGCCCCGGAACAGACCCCAGGGCGGGCACCGAGTATGCAGCTCCGGTGCAGCATCCCCTTCAGCGAATCTTCACAAATCGGTGCCCGCCAAGAACGTGTTGACGATCTATTCATGGTGACCGTCGCCCCGCGTAAACACGCCCTAAGGCACGCCGCTTGTTGATCCGACCCCGCAGAAGCGAATTGTTCGGGCCTTGCCTACTTGGCCAGCAATGCGTTGATCGCTTCGATGTCTTGCTGCGTCAGCGTGCCCGCCGCCTGGCGCAGCCGCAGTGTGCCCAGCAGCACGTTGTAGCGGGCCTGAGCCAGGTCGCGCTTGGTCTGAAAGAGCTGACTTTGCGCGTTCAGCACATCGATGTTGATGCGCACGCCCACCTGGTAGCCCAGCTTGTTGGCATCCAGCGCACTCTGGCTGGACGCCTCCGCAGCTTCCAGTGCCTGCACTTGTCCCTGGCCAGACTGCACGCCGAAGAATGCGGCGCGCGTGGCCTGGGCCACATTGCGGCGTGTGGTTTCCAGGTCGGCCGCTGCCTTTTCTTCCAGCGCCAGGGTTTCCTTGATGCGGTTCTGCACCGAGAAGCCCGCAAACAGGGGCATGTTGAACGCCACGCCCACGCTGGCACTGTTGGTGCGGCTGTTCACGCCGGGCGCAGAAATCGTGCCGTGCGGGTTGCGCGTGATGTTGTAGCCCGCTTGCAGATCCACCGTGGGCAGGTGGCCGGTTTCGGCCTTTTGGGTTTCCAGCCGCGCGATGTCGAGTGCAACCAAGGCCTGGCGCACGCCGGGCTGCAGTTCGCGGGCGGTGTCCACCCAGGTGTTCACGTTGTCGGGCTGCACACCGGGCAGGCTGACGGGCAGGGCCAAAGGCTGCGGTTGGGTGCCTGTGATGCCCACCAGTTGGTCGAGCGCCAGGCGCTTGACGCGCAGGTCGTTCTCGGCCGCGATCTCCTGGGCGATCACCAGGTCATAACGAGCCTGGGCTTCACGCGAATCCGTCACCGTGGTGGTGCCCACCTCAAAATTGCGCTTGGCCGCCGCGAGTTGTTCTGACACGGCCGCTTTTTGCGCGCGCACAAACGTGAGCGTGTCTTGCGCAGCCAGCACGTCGAAGTAAGCCTGGCTGACGCGCACCAGCAGGTCCTGCGTGGCGGCGTCGAGCTGGGCCTGCGCCACATCCACGCCGCGCTCACCCTGCTGGAAGGTGATGCGGTTGGCGGGCCGAAACAGCGGCTGTGACGCCTGCACACCCACCGTTTGCTGCGTGCCGGTGTTTTCGATGGGGGGGCGGCTCAGATCCACATTGGCGCGAGACAGGCCAGCGGTGAGCCCGGCGCTGGGCAGCAGGCCGGCACGGGCCTGGTCGGCACGGCGGGCCGCCGCATCGAGCTGGGCGCGGGCGGACTGCCAGGCGGTGTCATAGGTGCGGGCCGATTCCACCATCTCCTGCAAGCTCTGGGCCTGCGCGGGTGCAGCCAGGGCTGCACCCAGCGCCAGAGACAAAACGGGCAAGGAAAAAGGCCGGAGCGGAATCATGGAAGTCCTTCGGAAGGGTCTGCGGATCGGGGAGCTGGGTGAGCGTGGCCAAAACCGAGGCTCAGGTCAGTAGCTGGGCACGGTGGGGTCGGTCTCATGCGCCCACGCGTGAATGCCGCCAGTGATGTTGGCCAGATGCTCAAAACCGTTGTGTTGCAAGAACGCAGCCACCCGCAGGCTGCGTGCGCCGTGGTGGCACAGGCAGGCGATGGGGCGGGCCGGGTCCAGCTCGTCCAGCCGCGTGGGCAACTCGCCCATGGGGATGGCCACGAGCTCGAAGCCCTCAGCGCGCACGCTGGCGGTTTGCAACTCCCAGGGTTCGCGCACGTCCAGCACCACAGGTTGGCTGCCCGCGGGCGCCGCGGCGAACCAGGCAGACAGCTGAGCGGGGCGGACGTGATCGATCATGCAGAACTCCGAAGGGACGAAACCAAGAATCAGAAGGTGAAGCCCGAAGGCTCTGGGAAGTGCAGCAGGCGCGGCGCGATGGTGTCCCAGGGCGACGTGGTCTCGAAGCGGTCGCCGGTGCGGCGCGTGAGGGTGAAACGCATCACGGGGTCGTTGCCCACAATGGCGCCCAGGCGGCCGCCGTCGCGCAATTGGGAGAGCAGGGCAGAGGGCACTTCGGCCACGGAGCCGCTAAGCACGATCACGTCGAACGGGCCATCTGCGATGGTGTCGCGCGCGCCGTCGGCCTGGCGCACCTCAGCGTTCTGAATGCCGGCGTCACGCAGGTTCTCGCGGGCCATTTCGGCCAGCTCGGCGTTGATCTCCAGCGACACCACTCGCGCTGCGCGATGGGCCAGCAAGGCGGCCATGTAGCCCGATCCCGCACCGATCTCCAGCACGCGGTCGGTCGGCTTGATTTGCAGGTCCTGCAGGATGCGGGCCTCCACGCGGGGTTGCAGCATGCTGTGGCCCAGGCGCACGGCCTCTTCGGCGTCATTGCCCAGCAGCGGCACTTCGATGTCCATGAACGCCATGCCGCTGTAGGCTGGGGGCACGAAGTCTTCGCGGCGCACCACGGCCAGCAGTTCCAGCACGTCGGCATCGAGCACGTTCCAGGGGCGGATCTGTTGCTCGATCATGTTGTAGCGAGCCTGGGCGACGGGGTCGCTGGTGTTGGCGGAGGTGTTCAGGGGCAGGTTCATGGAATTTCTCCAGGGATGGCGTGGGTCAGGACAAACCCTCGATTTTAGAGGGCTTGGGCGCCTCTACCCGGGCTGATCCGAACTTGCGGCGTGCCCAACCTGCCAGGTCGTCCATGTAGCAATACACCACCGGCACCACCACCAGCGTGAGCAGCGACGAGGTGATCACTCCGCCAATCACCGCCTGGCCCATGGGAGCGCGCTGTTCCGAGCCTTCGGACAGCGCAAATGCCAGTGGCACCATGCCGAAAATCATCGCAAGGGTGGTCATAAGGATGGGGCGCAGCCGCACGCGTGCGGCGAGGAGCAGGGCCTCGGCACGGGGCAGACCGGGCACGATGCGACCTTGGTCGTCTGGATGCTCCTCCCGGGCGCGAATCGCAAAGTCCACCAGCAAGATGGCGTTTTTGGTCACCAGGCCCATGAGCATCACCACCCCAATGATGGAGAACATCGACAGCGTGGAGCGGAACATCAGCAGCGCCAGTACCACGCCGATGAGCGTGAGCGGCAGCGAGGTCATGAGCGCCAGCGGCTGCAGGAAGCTCTTGAACTGGCTGGCCAGGATCATGTAGATGAAGATGATCGCCATGGCCAGGGCCGAGATCGCATAGCCGAACGACTCGGCCATGTTCTTGGTAGAGCCGCCGAACTGGTAGCGGTAGCCCGGTGGAAAACTCACGCTCTCCAGCGCTTTGCGGATGTCGGCCGACACCTCGCCCGCGGATCGCTGGGCCACGTTGGCGTTCACGGCCACTTCACGGGTCAGGTCGCGCCGATTGATCTGGTTGGCGCCTGTGGATTCGGTCACGGTGGCCACCTGGTTCAGGCGCACGATGCGCGTTGCGCCATCAGCACCCGTCAGCGAAAAGGGCAGTCGTTCCAGATCCTGCGGTGCGGTGCGGGCCTCGGGCGCCAGCCGCACGTTCACGTCGTAAGTCTGATCATCGGGCGCGCGCCAGTTGCCCACGGTGGTGCCCGCCACCAGGGTGCGCAACGAGGCCGCCATGGGCGCCACCGAAAGGCCCAGGTCTGAGGCCACGTCACGTTTTACCTCCAGCGCAATCACCGGCTTGTTGGGCTTGGCGCTGGTGTCGAGGTCCACCAGGCCCGGAATGCCATGGATCTTTTCGGTGACCACCTGGGTCAGGCGCTCCAGCTCCTGCAGGTCAGGCCCTTGCAGAGAGAACTCGACCTGTTTCTGGCCGCCCACGGCATCCAGCAGGCCCACGTGGGTGATGGTGATGCCCGGCACGGTTTTGAGGCGTTCGCGCAGCACGTCGGACATCTGATCCACGCTGCGGCTGCGGTCCTTGCGGTCCACCAGGCGCACATAGATGTTGGCGTACATCTTGCCCTGGGCGCTGCCCGTGTTGATGGTGGAGAGCGTGTAGCGCACCTCAGGCATCTCACGCAAAATGCTTTCCACCTGCTTGGCTTTGGCTTCGGTCGCTTCCAGCGACGAGCCCACAGGGGTGTAGAAGTTGAGTGAGGTCTCTGAAAAATCAGCCTTGGGCACAAATTCGGTGCCCAGCAGCGGCACCATGAAGATGCTCAGCACAAAGATGGCCACCGCGATGCCCATCGTGGCGAGCTTGTGCACCAGCGACCAGCGCAGAATGTGCTGATAGCCCTCTGCGAGCGCGTCAGTGGCCCGGTCAAACCAGCCCGTCACGCGGCCAATGGTTTTGTCGTAGAAGCTGACCGGCGCTTGCTGCTTGCCATGGGCGTGGATGCTGGGGTCATGCCAGACGCTCGACAACATGGGGTCGAGCGTGAAACTCACGAACATCGAGATCAGCACTGCCGCCACGATGGTGATGCCGAACTCGTGGAAGAACTTGCCGATGATGCCGCCCATGAAGCCAATGGGCATGAACACGGCCACGATGGAGAGCGTGGTGGCCAGCACGGCCAAACCGATCTCCTGCGTGCCATCCATGGCCGCGTCGTAAGCCCCCTTGCCCATCTGCACGTGCCGCACGATGTTCTCGCGCACCACGATGGCGTCGTCGATCAACAGGCCCACGCACAAAGACAGTGCCATCAGCGTGATCATGTTGATCGTGAAGCCGAACATGTTCATGAACAGGAACGTGCCGATCAGCGCGATGGGCAGGGTGAGGCCCGTGATGACGGTAGAGCGCCACGAGTTCAGAAACAGGAACACGATGAGCACCGTGAGAATGGCACCTTCGATGAGCGTCTGGCGCACGTTGTCCACCGCGACGCGGATGGGCCGGGAGCTGTCACCAATGGTCTCCAGCCGCACGCCGGGCGGCAACTGGTTCTTGAGTTCTGCCACAGCGGCGTTCAGCCCATCCACCACCTCGATGGTGTTTTCGCCCTGAGACTTCTGCACCGACAGCAGTAGGGTGCGCTGGCCGTTGTAAAGCGCCAGGCTTTCCACCTCTTGGGCACCATCGTTGACCCGCGCAACCTGGTCGAGTCGGACCGGAGCGCCATTCTTGCGGGCCACGATGATCTTGCCGAAGTCCTCGGGCCGCTGCATGCGCGCGTCGATCTGCACCACGCGCTCTTGCGCCAGCGATCGGATGGAGCCTACGGGCAAGTCCTGGTTCTCATTGCGCACGGCGGTGGCCACCTGGTCTGGTGTCACGCCGAAGGCTTCGAGCGCCTGCGGGTTCAGGTAGATGTTGATTTCGCGTTTGGTGGCACCCACCAGGTTCACCGCGCCCACGCCGCGCACGTTTTCCAGGCGCTTCTTGAGGATCTGCTCGGACCAGGTAGTCAATTCGACGGCGCTGCGGTTTGATTTTTCATCGGGCAGCACGGCCAGCGACCACACGGCGCGGCTGGCAGGGTCAAAGCGCAGCACGCGCGGCTCCTTGACCTCGGTGCGCAGGTTGGGGCGCACCGTGGCCACCTTCTCTCGCACGTCTTCGGCGGCTTTGCGGCCATCGATGTGCAGCTGGAACTCAATGATGACGACCGCCGTGCCCTCGTAGCTGCGCGAGGTTAGGGCGTTGATGCCAGCGATTGAGTTGACGCCTTCCTCGATCTTCTTGGTGACCTCGCTCTCCACGATCTCGGGCGAGGCGCCGGGGTAGTCCACGGTGACCACCACCACCGGGAAGTCGATGTTGGGGAACTGATCGACCTTGAGGCGTTGGTACGAAAACAGGCCCAGCACGACGATGGCGAGCATCACCATCGTGGCGAACACGGGGTTCTTGAGGCTGACTTTGGTGAACCACATGGCGGGCCGCTCAGGGTTTGGCAGAGGCTGCTGCGGTGCCTGCGGTGACCACAGTCGTGCCTTCGCGCAACTGGCCGATGCGCCCGGCGATGACGGCGGTGCCAGCCGGCACGCCCTCGATGGCCACCAGGGTCTGGCCGTCCACCACGGTGCGCAGGCCGAGCTTCACTTCCCCATAGGCCACGCGGCCATCTTTCACGGTCTGCAGATAGGGTGAGGGTCGGTCGGTGCGCACGGCGTCTAGTGGAACCGACAGCACTTCGGCCGTGCCGGTGTCCAGCGTGCCCTGTACAAACAGCCCCTGGCGCAGCGGAGCCGCGCCTGCGGGTTGTTCCACCCGCAGGTACACGGGCACGGTGCGGCTACCCGCTTGGGCCGTAGGGCTGATGCGGGCGACCGTGGCGGTTACCCCTGTGGGCACACCTTCTATGGCGAGTTGCGCCTTTTGCCCAACCCGCACCGCCACCGAGTCCGCCGGGGTCAGCAATGCTTCCAGCTCCAGTCGCGACAGGTCCACCACCTCCACGACCCGGGCATCTACTGCCACACGCTCACCGGGCTGGGCCAGGCGCTGCGCGACATAGCCATTGATCGGGCTCTTCAATACCGTGTCATCCAACGCCTTGCGTGCCACATCGGCCGCAGCCACCGCCGCCTGGTAAGTGGACTGGGCCGCTTCGAGGCTGGCCTGGGAGGTGACGAGCGCGGTGGGCGAAATGAAGCCCTGGTCCACCAACGCGCGGTTGTTGGTGTACTGGCGCTGGTTGATGTCCACCTGGGATTTGGCTGCGTCTGCCTGCTGCTGGGCCTGGCGCAGTCTCGCGCGTGCTTCCGTAGGGTCGATGCGCGCCACTTCCTGGCCTGCCTTGACGCTGTCGCCTTCGCGCAGCGTCAAACCCTGCAGTTCGCCGCCTACGCGCGCCTTGACCATGGCTGTTTCCACGGCACGCAAGGAGCCTGACACCGGTACCCCCACGCTCAGTGATCGGCGCTGCACCGACACCATTTCGTCGGCGGCCAACTGCAGCGGGGCGGAGGCCGCAGCGCTGGCCGCTGCCGCGGCCTGTGCCTGTTGGGCCTGCCGCGCCGCCATCGCGCGCCACACGCCGGCGCCAAGCGCCATCAGCACAGCGGCAGCCACCACCCAGGATATCCAGCGTTTCATGATGGTCAGACCGAAGAAGAAGGGGAGGGAGCGGACGTCGGGGGCGTGCACAGGCCGTGCAGCAACGCATCCACATGCGTCGCGATGTAGTGTTCGGGCGTGAAGCCCGCACCTTCGGGCACGCAGGCGCCCACCGAGTGTTTCCACATCATCAAGAAGATCATGGGGGCCACCACCACATACGCGGCGTGGTTCAGGTCCAGCGAGCGAAACTCACCACTGTCGATGCCGCGCTGCAAGATGCGGCGCACCAGTGCTTGGCCAGGCTGTATCACTTCATGCTGGTAGAACGCAGTGATCTCGGGAAAATTCTGGGCCTCACTGATCATCAGCTTGGTAATGCCTGACGCCTTGGTGCAGCCGATGCGCTCCCACCAGACCTGATAGCAATAGCGCAGCAAATCACTGGCGCTGCCTTCAAAACTTTCGAGTTCGGCGTTCCATTCGGCAAACCGGCCAGCAATGTTTTCGCGCACGACCGCCTTGAACAGCTCTTCCTTGCTGGGAAAGTACAGGAAGAGAGTGCCTTTGGACACCCCGGCGCGGGAGGCCACCTCGTCCACGCGGGTCGCCGCAAAGCCTTTTTCGACAAACAGCTCCAGCGCAGCTTCCAGGAGTTCGCCTGGGCGCGCCTCCTTGCGCCGCTCGCGTTTCGGGGCGGCTGCGTGGGGCACAGAGGAGTTCGGTGTGGGAGACAAGGTATTTTTAATGACTGACTGGTTAGTAATGTAGCAAGGCCCGCAGCAGTGGTCAATTCATAATGAGACGCTGCGCAACTTTGTTTCCCCCAATGCGCAATCCAGCTGGAGCTCTTCATGAACTTGCAAACCATCACCCTGGGCGGCGGCTGCTTCTGGTGCACCGAAGCCGTTTTCGACCGCGTGCGCGGCATCACCGACGTGGAAAGCGGCTACACCAACGGCCACACCATCAACCCCACGTACGAGCAGATCTGCCAGGGCGACACCGGTCACGCCGAGGTGGTGCGCCTGACGTTCGACGCCGACGAAATCAGCCTGGAAGAAATCCTGGAAATCTTCTTCCACCCCCACGACCCGACCACCCTCAACCGCCAGGGCAACGACGTGGGCACGCAGTACCGCAGCGGCATCTACTACGACAACCCCGAGCACGGCGAGATCGCCAACGCCATGATCCGCCAGATGTCGCAAGACAAGCTGTTTGGCGCGCCCATCACTACCGAGGTGAAGCCGCTCTCGAACTACAGCACGGCCGAGGCCTACCACCAGGACTACTTTGCGAACCACCCCAACGCGGGGTACTGCGCGTTTGTGGTGGGGCCGAAGGTGGAGAAGTTCAGGAAGACGTTTGCGAAGTACCTGAAGGGCCAGTAGGCCGCGCATCCGAGGCGGCTTTGGGACTTCGTTCAGCCACCCGCACGCGCACCACCCCGCCCATGATGCCGCCCAGCGCCCGCTGAAGCGGGCTGGGCGTGTGGGACGCCAGCAGCGTCCGCATCAGCATGCGCGGTGAAATGAATTCATGCTTTTCGAAGCCGTGGCGCGACAGCAGCGATTGCAGTTCCTGGTCTCCGAGAAAGCAGCGCCAGGGCTCGCCCATGCGGCGAAACCGCCGCGCCATGAGCCGCAAACCCAGGCGCCGGGGCACATCCAGGGCCGCAGGGCGGCGTAAATAGTCGAACACCACCATGCTTCCTGGCGCGGCCGTCGCGCCAATCCGTGCCAGGGTGGCCTCCACGGCAGCGGGCGCCAGGTACATCGTCACGCCCAGCCATGAGAACACCGTGCGCTGGCCGGGCTGCCAGCCATGGGCCATCAATTGCGCGAGAAAGTCTTGCTGCTCGAAATCCACGGGCACATAGCTTGCCGCGGTAGGCATCCGGAGACCGGCGCGCTCCGCCAACTGGCGCTTCCATGCCTGCGTGGCGGGGTGGTCCACTTCGAAGACACGTTCCAGTCCCCGCGGCCATCGGTTGCGCAAGGCGAAGGTGTCAAGCCCGGCGCCCAGCAACACGTATTGGGTGGCGCCGTCGGCGACGGCGTCCGCCAGCGTGTCTTCGGTAATGCGGCTGCGCGCGGCCAACCCGCCCCGCATGGCCTGTGAAATGCTTCCGTTTTCACGCCTGCGCCCACGCGGACCGTTGCCTTCCACTTCCTGAATGACGCGCTTGGCCTCATCCGGGCCCAGGATGTCCAGCGCCAGTTCGTCCTTGAACACCGCGCCTGCATCCAGCAACTGGTGGCGGGCTCGGGAGATGCCACACAGCCACGCGGTATGACTGGGCTGTGCGGAGGCCAGGAGTGGCTGGGGTGCAGAGATGGCTGGGGAGGGCATGGAGGTGCGGGTGGCTGTCATGGTGGGCGGATTCTGCGATCCGGCTTTGCCCGTGTCTTGAATGTTTTCGCCATGGCCGAGCAGCCAAAACCTGTTTACGATCGGCCGCCATGCGCGCCAGGATATCGCTTCCCTTTGCTTCCGTGGCACTGCCACCGCTGTCGTGCGCCGGCAGCATCCGTGCCTACATCACCAAAGACACCACCGCCGATGCGGGCGCGGCCGGGCGGACCAATCGCTATCCCGCCTCTGTCTATTGCGGCATCGCCTGGTACCTGGAGGGCACGTCGGAACAACTGGACGACGACCTGCGCGCGGTGCACCCATTGCCAGCCACTCTGCTGCTGGGCCCGCAGTCCCGGCCACTGATCACACGCAACCCCGGGCCTGTGCGCACGTTTGGAGTCGTGTTTCATCCGCAGGCTTTCCATCGCATGACCGGGCTGGACATGAGTTCTCTGGTTGACGGACTGCTGCCTGCGGAACAAGTGTTGCCGGCCCCCTGGCTTGAGCTGTGCGCTGCCGTGCGGTCGGCGGCCCATGATGTGCAGCGCATGGAGTTGCTGGAGACGTTCGTGAAGCAGCACGATCTTTTGTGCCCTGCGCCCCCGTCCTCAGGTGTGGCGTCGGTGCGCTGGATGCGTGATCTGCGTGCCCATGCCCTGCACGGCGGGCTGGGCGAGAGCGTGCGCAGCCTGGAGCGACTGGCGCATCGATGGGCGGGCCAGTCGCTGCGCCGCCTGGGCTGGTTGTCGCGCGCTGAAGATGCCCTGATGCAGGCGCGCCGCGAGGGTGAGCGTGCAGGGCAGATGCCCCGATGGCAGGACGTGGCCCAAAGTGCCGGTTATGCCGACCAGTCGCACCTGTGCCGCGAGGCCCGGCGAGTGACGGGCGAAAGCCCCACCGAGCTGGCCAAGCGTGTGGAGCGCGGTGAAGACAGCTATTGGTTCTACAGGCTCTGGTCATAGCCTGCCGGTTCCGGGGGAGATTGCATCTGGCGGCGGCACGCACCGGCATAATGCAAGCCGTTTGCGTTATTGCAAGTTTCCGCTTTCGCTGACTTTCTTTCGTTTTCATTCCACCATGCCCACGCCTCGCCGCTCAACCGCTGCAGCGCAGCCCCCGCGTACCTGGGTGCTGCCCGCCGGCATGCGCGCCACCCGCGCCACGCGGGCCTTGGGCGCACTGTATGAGGCAAGGCCCGATGCGGCTTTGTCCGAACCGGAGGTGGAGGCAGCGCTGGCCCAGGCGGGCGCTGCGGTCAACAAAGTCACCGTCTACCGCATGCTCGACCGCTTTGCCGCGGTCGGCCTGCTGCACAAGCAGGTGGATGCCGCCCGTGTGACGCGCTACGCGCTGGCCCCGCAAGGCGAGGAGGGCGCTGCGCCACGTTTTGAATGTGACGACTGCCACCGCCAGTTCCGCCTGTCGCAGGGCTCGGCCAAGGTGCAGACGGCCCTCAAGCAGGTGCTGCAGGCGTTGGCCACGGCAGGTCATGAAAGTCTGGCGGTGGACATTGCTGTGCACGGGCGCTGTGCAGATTGCGCGCATCCCGCTGAGGGCGCCGCCGCATGATTCGCACCCGGGGCCTTTCTTACACCTACGCCACGGGCGGCACTGCGCCGCTGCGCTTTCCCGATGTGGACTTGCGCCAGGGTGGCACGCTGCTGCTGCGCGGGCGCTCAGGCACCGGCAAGTCCACCTGGCTGGCGCTGATGGCCGGGCTGCGCGGCGCCAGCGGGGGCAATTATTTTGTGGCGGGCACTGAGCTGGGCACGCAGCGGGGTGCAGAGATCGATGCCTGGCGCGCCGGCACCATCGGCTTTCTGCCTCAAAAGCTGTACCTCAGCAGCGCACTCACCGTGGCCGACAACCTGGCGCTCGTCTACTTTGCTGCCCGGCTGCCGCGCGACGATGCCGCCATCCAGCGCGCATTGGCGCAGGTGGGCGTGGCCGAACTGGCCGCGCGCAAGCCGCACCAGCTCTCCGGTGGGCAGGCGCAGCGCGTGGCGCTGGCGCGGGCCGTGCTGCTGGCGCCGCAGGTTTTGCTGGCCGACGAGCCCACGGCCAGCCTGGATGACGAGGCCGCAGCAGACGCCTTGGCATTGCTGCAGCAGAGCGCCGCCGCCTGCGATGCCAGCCTGGTCATCGCCACGCACGACCAGCGTGTTGTGCAGGCCCTGGCGGGCGCGCAAACGCTGGATTTGAACGAAATAGCCTCCCAGCGCTTGCTGGATAAGCGCGAGAAGCTATGAAAACAGGAGTTATTCAGCTTGCCCGCCTGGCTTGGCGTTACCTGTGGTCTCGGCCGCTGGCGGCGGTGCTCAACTTGCTGGTGCTCACGCTGGGCCTGGCCGCCATCACGCTGGTGCTGCTGGTGGCCACGCAGCTCGACAAGGCGTTCGAGCGCGACCTTTCGGGCATCGACCTGGTGGTGGGCGCCAAGGGCAGCCCGCTGCAGTTGATTCTGGCGGGCGTGTTCCACATCGACGTGCCCACCGGCAACATCCCGCTGCAGGAGGTGCAGGCGCTGCAGAAGAACCCGATGGTGGCGCAGGTGATCCCGCTGAGCCTGGGCGACAGCTACCAAGGCTTTCGCATCGTGGGCACCACGCCCGACTACGTGTCGCACTACGAAGCCCAGTTTGCCGAAGGTGCGCTGTGGCAGCAGCCCATGGACGCCGTGCTGGGCGCCACCGTGGCGCGCAGCATCGCCCGGCCCGACCATGGCGGCGCGCCGCTGGTGGGCGCCACCTTCATCGGCAGCCATGGCCTGGGTGGGGGAGGGCATGCGCATGGCGACCACCCCTACCGCGTCAGCGGCGTGCTCAAGCCCTGTGGCTGTGTGCTGGACCGGCTGATCGTGACCAGCACGGAGTCCGTCTGGATGGTGCACGAGACGGCCACCGCCAACGATGCCGAAGACCTCGAAATTTTGAAGGAAGAGCGTGAGGTGACCGTGGCCCTGGTGCGTTACCGCACGCCCATGGCCGCCGTCACGCTGCCGCGCCAGATCAACAGCGACACCTCCATGCAGGCGGCGGCGCCGGCCATCGAGGTCACGCGCCTGCTGCGCCTGCTGGGCGTGGGCGCCGACGTGCTGCGTGCCTTTGGCGGTGTGCTGCTGGCGGTGGCTGCGCTCAGCGTGTTCATCGCGCTGTGGAATGCCGTGCGCGAGCGCCGCGCCGACCTGGCCATGCTGCGCATGCTGGGCGCGCCGCCGGGCCGTGTGGCCGGGCTGGTGCTGTGGGAGGCGCTGTGGCTGGCAGCGCTGGCGTCGCTGTTGGGCCTGCTGCTGGGACACGCGTTAGCGCATGGCCTGGGCTGGGCGCTGCAGGCGCAAGGCTTGCTGCCAGTCACCGGCTGGACCTGGCTGGCGGCCGAAGCCGGCGTGCCGCTGCTGGCGGCCGGGGTGGCCACATTGGCAGCGTTGCTGCCTGCCATGCAAGCCTACCGCACCGATGTGGCCGACCTGCTGGGACAGCCGTGACGCAACCTACCCAGACGGTTGCCACCGCTGCCCGATTTTTCTTTGCCTCCTTCTTTGCCAATTGACCAAAAGGATTTTCATGAAAAAACTGTTCACGACCCTCGCCCTGGCCCCTTTGCTGCTGGCCGGCGCTCTGGCACATGCCCAATCCCACAGCGACAAGGAAACCAAAGCGGACATAGAGCGCCACCGCGCCATGGCCACAGCCCATGAGGCCGCGGCCAAGTGCCTGGAATCCGGCAAAGGCCATGACACCTGCCAAAAGGAACTCCAGGCCGCATGCAAGGGTCTGGCGATTGGCAAATACTGCGGCATGCGCCACGTGCACTAAGGCCAAAGCCCCAAGAAACCGCCGCGTCGCCCGCTCAGTACCCGTCAGGTCTTGGGCGCACAGAGCTTCACGGGCCGCGCGGCTTGGCGAAACGTTGTGGCGCTTGCAGCTGTTGGATCACGATCAAGGGGCCGCTCCGGACTCCAAGGCACTCACTCAAAAGGACTTTTTATGCACCATCGTTCGTTGCCCAGGTTTGTGCCTGAGCGCACCATGGCCTTTGCGCTGATGCTGGCGCTTGGTGTGGGAGTGGCTGGCAGCGCTGTGGCCCAAAACAAGGGTTCTGCTGCACCGGTACTCAGCTCGCCTTTACCGGCTGGTGCGGGCGGAGCACCGGCGGCGGGTGTCCCTTCTGGCTCCGGCGCGGGTTACCACAGCCCCGACAGCCCCATCGCGCCGCTGCCCCAGCGCAACGACGTGGTCCCGTGGTCGGTGCTGACCGACCTGACCAAGAAGACCACCAAAGACGGCATCCTGCCCGTGTTCAATGACGCGCAAAAGGGCATGGACAAGACCACCCAGCGCATCCAGGGCTTCATGATGCCGCTGGATGCCAAGCCGACCCAAACCCATTTCCTGCTCACCAGCGTGCCGCTGACCTGCTCGTTCTGCATTCCCGGCGGGCCTGAAAGCATGATCGAGGTGAAGGCCAAAACCCCTGTGCGTTATTCGCTGGAGCCGGTGGTGGTGGAGGGAAAATTCACCGTGCTGCACAACGACCAATACGGCCTGTATTACCGCGTGACGGAGGCGGTGCCGGTGAAGTAAACCGTTTTCTTGTCACCGCTTTGTCACCTCATTTCCCCCCTTGATTTTTCCCGTTGACCCACTTGGTATGACCCGCGTTACCCACCCGCTGCCAGCCCAGCAGACGTCGCTACAGCAGCTGTGCAGCGCGGGGCGAGGTCGTGCGCGGCTGGCGGGGGCGCAGCAGCGCCAGCGTTTGCGCGCCCACATGGCACTGGTGTGGCTGCTGCTGGCTTTGGTGTGGGCCCCAACGCTGGGGCGCTTGCACCAGGTGAGCCATGCGCCCGGGCTTTCGCATGGAACCGTAGCGGCTTCAGGCGCGGCTGCGGTCGGCGCAGGCGGGGTTTTTGCGCGTTCTCCTTCGCATGCCCACGGTTGGCTGGATGCCCTGTGGGCCCACCCGGCCCAAGGGGCGGCGGTGGACTGCCTGATGCTGGACCAACTGGCTCTGGGCGACTCAACCCACAGTGCTGCGCATGCACTGCCCACGGCTTCGCTGCCACAGCCCCTAACCACACACCGGGCGCAACGCCCGGCAGCGCAACCTCTTGCGCTGTTTCAGGCCCGCGGGCCTCCCGACCAAGCCGCTTTGAAGGTCTGACACCCACTTAACACGCAGACAGCACGCGGGCGGCACGCGCATCGCTGTCCGCGGGCGGTTGCGTGCTGCGCAATCCGCCGCGGGCCCGTTGGGGCCATTCGCCGCGTTGCAGTGTTGTCGGCCCGTCTCTGCACGGGTTCTCTATTTAAATCAATTTTGATAGCTGCTAGCGCTTACCCATCAAGCGCTAGAGGCACTTTTTATTCACAACTCCGTGCCCTTTGGGGCGCGGCGCGGGCACTTTGCCATCGCACCATGACACACCTCACCCAACGCCCCGTTTCCGAAACATTCGCTACCGCTGCCAACGGCCACCGCCTGGCGCGCCCGGCACTCCGTCCTATCGCTGTGGCAGCAGCGCTGGCACTCTCATCCGCTCTGCCGCTGGCCCATGCGCAGGCACCCGTTGCTGCCGATAAAGCCGATTCGTCCCTGCCACCCGTCACCGTGTCCGCCAGCGGCCTGCAACTGGGCGCCAGCGATATGACCACGCCCGTCACCGTGCTGGAGGGCGATGAACTGGTGCGCCGCCGCGAGGCCACGCTGGGCGAAACGCTCAATGGCGAGCCGGGCATCACCAGCAGCCACTTCGGCGCAGGCGCCAGCCGCCCCATCATCCGCGGCATGGACGGCCCGCGCGTCAAAGTGCTCTCCGACGGCGCCGAGCTGCACGATGCCTCTACCATCAGCCCCGACCATGCCGTGGTGTCCGAGCCCATGCTCGCCACGCAGATCGAAGTGCTGCGCGGCCCCTCGGCCCTGGTGTATGGCAACGGTGCCGTGGGGGGCGTGGTCAACGTGCTGGACGGCAAGATTCCCACCGCCATCCCGCAAAAGGGCTATGAAGGCAGTGCCGAGCTGCGCGCCAACAGCGGCGCGCGCGAAGGGGCGGGCGCCTTCTCGCTGACCGGCGGCACCGGCAACCTGGCCGTGCACTTGGAAGGCGTGGCGCGCGATGCGGGCGACTACCGCGTGGGCAAAGGCTGGGCGCCCGAGGGCGAAGCCTCGCGCAAGGTGCTGGGCAGCTTCAACCGCACGGACACGGGCAGCGTGGGCCTATCTTGGGTGGGCGACCGGGGTTACCTGGGCGCGGCCTACACCCGCCAGACCGCCAGGTACGGACTGCCGGGCCACAACCACAGCTTTGAGGGCTGCCACACCCATGGCAACAGCCTGCACTGCGGCTCTCACGACCACGACGAGGAAGATGGCCACGACCACGGCGATCATGACCACGACCATGGCGACGTGCCGGTGGTGGACCTGCGCAGCGAGCGCCTGGACATCCGCGGCGAGTTGCGCAACCCGTTCGCGGGCTTCTCGACCCTGCGCCTGCGCGCGGGTGTGACGGACTACCAACACGACGAGGTCGAGGACGGCGCGGTCAGCACCACCTTCAAGAACAAGGCGTATGACACGCGTGTTGAGCTTCAGCACGAGCCCATTGCCGGCTTCAAAGGCGTGATCGGCCTGCAGACCTCGCAGCGCAAGTTCAGCGCCGAGGGCGAAGAGGCCTACGTGCAGCCCACCGTCACCCGCCGCACGGGCTTCTTCGTGCTGGAGGAATACCGCCTGGGCGACTGGCGCTTTGAAGCCGCGCTGCGCCACGACCGCCAGACCGCTCGCGCCGAAACCAGCGACATCGAGCGCAGCCACAACGGCACGTCCGCATCGCTTGGCGCGGTGTGGAAGTTCACGCCCGGCTACCAGGTGGGTGCTTCGTTCACGCGCGCCAGCCGCGCGCCTTCAGCCGAAGAGCTGTACGCACGGGGCCTGCACATGGCCACCAGCACCTACGAGCGTGGCGATACCAACCTGCGCTCCGAAACCTCGCAGAACTTCGACGTGAGCCTCAAGAAGACCGCCGGCGACACCACCTTTGGCGTGAGCGTGTTCCGCAACCAGGTCAACAACTACATCTACGGGCGCACGCTGGACGAGCTGGACGGGCTGCAGTTGCTGCAATACAGCCAGGCCGATGCCACCTTCACCGGCATCGAAGGCCAGGTGCGCCAGCGCCTCAACCGCAACATGGGTGTCACGCTGTTTGGCGACACGGTGCGCGCCAAGATCGATGCAGGCGGCAACCTGCCGCGCATTCCGGCCACGCGCGTTGGTGTGCGCCTGGATGCCAACTGGAACGCCTGGGAAGGCCAGGTGGAATGGGTGCAGGTGGCGCGGCAAAACCGCGTGGCCGACTTCGAGACCAGCACCCCCGGCTACGGCATGCTGAACCTGGGAGTGGCGTACAACGGCCAAATGGACAGCGGCACCCCCTGGCAGGTGTACCTGAAGGCCAACAACCTCACGGACCGCCTGGCCTACGCGCACACCTCGTTCATCAAGAACGCAGCGCCGCTGATGGGCCGTAACCTGACGGTGGGTGTGAAGCTGGCCTTCTGACGGGTGGTGCCAGCTGGATGTGAGCGTGCCAGTGGCAGCGGAGGGCGCTGCTGGCTCGCTCACATGGATGCCCCAAGCCACCGAAACCAAGGGGCCTGGATGCGTGCCATACTCGCTTTCACGTGGTTGATTTTCCGATCCGTTAAGGCGATGCTGACTTTGTCCCATTGAAGGCGCGCGACCCCCTGAAGGACGGCGATTGGCGCCGCCGCAGGCCGACCAGAGCCGGGTTGTGCGACACGCTGGACTTGTATAGCGCGGCCCTGCATGTATCTGACCCTTTGCGATAGCCCTGCATGCCCACCAGTCCCACGCCATCCGCAAACCTGCTGCAACTGCTTCCCGAGGCGGTGGTGCAGACCGACGCGCTGTGGGAGATCACGTACCTGAATCCGGCGTGGCACAAGCTCACCGGCCATTCGGTGGCGGAGGCGCTCGGCAAATCTTTGCTCGAGTTCGTGCACCCTGACGACATTGGCACCATGCGCTCGGGCATGCCGGTGTTCCGCTTGCGCTTTGCCGACGCGAACTACCGCTGGGTGCGTCTGCAATTCCATCCGGAAACGGATGCGGCGGAGCGGGTGATCAGCCGCCAGGGTGTCCTGATCGAGGTCACCGAGGTCACCGAACAGGTGCTGGTGGAAATTCGCCAGCGCTTTCTGCGCTTGCTCGAAACCATTGACGGCGTGGTTTGGGAAGCTGAAATCGGGGTGGGCAACACCTTTCTGAGCCCGCAGGTCGAACGGTTGTTTGGTTACTCCGTCGAGGAGTGGCGCGCAGACCCGGGCTTCTGGCGGGCGCATGTGCATCCCGATGATCTGGCGCAGGCGCTGGTGATCGACGATGCCGCCTACAACGCCACGCACAGCCACGCCTACGAGATGAGCTACCGGCTGATCGCCAAGTCTGGCAAGGTCGTTTGGGTGCGTGATCTGTGCCGTGCGGTGGTCGAGCCGGGTCGGCCGAACCGCATGATCGGCCTGATGATCGACGTCACCCAACAGAAGAACACCGAACTGGAGTTGGTGCGCTCCGAAAACCGCTATTCGCTGGCAACGCGCGGATCCAATGACGGCATCTGGTATTGGGACTTGCGAAAGGACACGCTGCATGTGTCCGGACGTTTTCTCCAGATCGTCGGGCTGGGCAGCCGCGATCACGTGTACGACGGAGGCTGGCGCTTTCTGGAGCGACTCATTGATCCTGAGGATCGCGGGCGGGTGCAAGAGGCCTACCGCAGGCACCTATCTGGAAACAGCCCCAATTTTTCGGTGGACTTCCGTGCGTTCCACGGGGCAGAGAGGCTGGTATGGGTCAATTGGCGCGGGCTTGCCGAGTTCGAAGAGGGTGTTCCCGTGCGCATGGCCGGATCGTTGAGTGATCTGGCCGAGCGCGGCAGTTCCTACGATGCGCTGACCAATTTGCCCGGCCGCCCGTTGTTCCGCGATCGCCTCTCGCAACTGATCGCGCTGCATCAGAACGATGGAGCGATGGGTGATGGCGTACCCACGCGCGATGGTTCCGCGATGTTCGCCGTGCTGCTGCTGGACCTCAACGGGTTCAAGGCCGTCAACGACAGCTATGGCCACCATGTGGGCGACCAGCTTTTGCAACAGGTGGCGCGGCGGCTCGAATCCTGCGTGCGGGCGGTGGATCTGGTCGCCCGCATGAGTGGCGACGAGTTCAATGTGCTGCTGGAGTCCATTGACCCCGCGGAAGCCCGCCAACGCGCCCAACAGATCGCCTTCGCTCTTGCAGCACCGTATGTGATCGGCGAACACACCGTGATCAGTGGCGCGAGTGTGGGTTTGGTCAGCAGCGCGGCCAGGCTGGCGACGGTCGACGACTACCTGCGCGCGGCAGACGCCGCCATGTACCAGGCCAAAAGTCAGTCATTGGGCGTGTGCGTGGCTCCGTGAAGCCGCGTTGTTGTTACGCCCGGCGACGGCATGCCTCACCAAGTGAGAATCAAGGGAGAGCCAAAGGCGGACAAGTGCCCGCTAGTCCGCTTCTGCGGAGCGGTGTACGACAAGCAGCGCAACGCGCGCCTCGTCCAGCACATCGATCAATTCGGAGACTGGATGTGCCGCTGTCCCCGCCAGGGCTGCGATGGGCGTGTCGGGGTCTTGGGCATCCAACGCCAGCCGGTAGGCCCGCTCCAGCAGTGCGGCCAGGGGCAGCAGGTCCATGGGCGGCCTTGTACTGCCGGCCTTACCCGGCCCGCGCCAGGTTGGCCACACCCAGAGCGATGAAGACCGCAAACAGCACCTTCTGAAACACGGCGCCTGCAAGTCGGCTGCGCAATGCCTCTCCGACCTTCATGCCTGCAAAAGCGCCCGCCAGCGCCACACACACGGCCATCGCCACATCGGTGGTCCACCAGTTTGGCGAGGCCGATGCCTGCACACGCACCGCCAGTGCTACCGTTGCAACGGTGAAAGACAGCCCCAGCGCCTGCACCATTTGGTCTTTCTCCAGCCGAAGTGACTGCAGGTAGGGCACCCAGGGCAGCACAAAGACCGCCGTTGCCGCTGTGACTGCACCGGTGGCTGCACCGGCCACAGCGCCCAGCCAGCGGCTTCGCGCCGACAGGTCTGGCAGGGCGGGGCGCCACAGCCCCCATGTGCCATAAGCGACAAGAATCCACCCCAACCACAGCCGGGCGGAATCTGCGGCCGTGGTGCTGCCGAATCCGGGAGCGGCAATGGTGACGACGAGGATTGTCAACCACCCCGGCCACAGCCGCTTGACCAGGGTGCGCCAGTGCGGGCCCCGGCATTGCGCCAGGTTGGTGGCCAGCGAAGGCACCACCAGCAGCGCGGCGGCCTGTACCGGGGCCATCCACAGGCCCAGCAAACTCATGGCCACGGTGGGCAGCCCCATGCCGGTCACGCCCTTCACGCCGCCCGCTATGCCAAAAACCGCCGCTGTCATCAACCATTGCAATGTGTTCATGGCCGTATGGTTCGCGCCGAGGCCTTGGCTGTCCATCGCAATGCTGCGTAGCCATCCTTCGGAAAATCCGTAGGATGAACGGCATGACCAAGCCGCTGCGCACCGTTGACTACCGCATACATCCGTTCGATCTCCATTTGTTTGCGGCAGTCGTTGAGCACGGCACCATCACCGCCGCGGCTTCGGCGGTGAATCTGTCGCTGGCGGCTGCCAGCGCACGGCTCAAAGCGCTGGAGAACGCGACCGGATCGCGCCTGCTGGAGCGGTCCAAGTCAGGCGCCACGCTGACCGACGCCGGGCAGGCCCTGGCGCGCCACGCCCACCGCGTGCTGGCAGAGCTGGAATCGCTGCACGTGGATATGGCGAGCTTCGGGCAGGGTTTGCGCGGCACCCTGCGGTTGCTGTGCAACACGGCAGCCATGTCCGAGGCCCTGCCGGGTCGCATCGGCCAGTTCCTGTCCACCACGCCTGACCTCGACGTGGACGTGCAGGAGTTGCCCAGCGAGGCCGTCATCGACGCGTTGCGCCGCGGTACTGCAGACCTGGGCATCGTGGCAGACCATGTGGACACCACCGGACTGCAAGTGCGCCCTTGGATGGACGACCGCCTGGTGGCCGTGTTGCCGCGCAATTGGCCGTTGGGGCGCCGTCGCGCAATGGCTTACAGCGAACTACTGGAGCACCCGTTGGTCGGCCTGCCACGCGACAGTGGGCTCAGCCGCTTTCTGGCGGCCCAGGCCAGCCGCAGCGGACGCATCCCGCGCCACCGGGTGCGTCTGGGTGGTTTTGATGCGATTGGACAGTTGGTAGCGACGGGTGCTGGTGCAGCGGTGATGCCCGAAAGCGCCGCGCTGCGCCACGCCGGTGCCGGCACCCGTGTGCTGGCACTGACCGATGCCTGGGCCCGCCGCAAACTGCTCATCTGCATGACGGCGGAAGGCGCGGCGTTGAACAGTGTTCGGGTGCTGGTGGAAGCGTTGATGGGTTCGCCTGCCAGCCCGCGGTAACCCCCCGTCTGGTTCGACTCGGATGGTATTTACTAAAAATTGAGGTATTTTTGGCCTCTAGCGCTTATCCAGAAAGCGCTGATAGCTATGAAATCAATAGTATTCAGGCGCGTGGTTGCGGCTTGCGCGCCCCGCTTCGCGCCACAATACGCGCCCTGTGTTTGCGCCAACCGCGCGTCCCATCCCCCTCGCTGCACTTGAACTCTCCTGTCTTCACCTCGCTGATCCCCGTGATCCTGTTCATTGCCATCGGCTTTTATGTGGGCCGGCGTGGGTGGATCCGCGCTGGCGCAGTGAAGGACTTGGCCAACCTGGTGTTCATGGTGCTCACGCCCGCGCTGCTGTTTCGCACCATGAGCACGGTGCACATCGAAGACCTCGACTTCGGCCCGGTGGGCATCTACTTTGTGGCGTTTGGCATCGTCTATGCGGCCACGCTGGCGGTGCAGGGCTTCAATACGCTGGCGGCGGCGCGGGCGCTGGCCAACACCTTCAGCAACACGCTGATGATTGGCGTGCCGCTTGTCGGGCTGGTGTTTGGCGACGCGGGGCTGGTGACCTTGTTCACGCTCATTTCGGTGCACTCCCTCATCCTGCTGACGGCGGCCACCGTGGTGTTCGAGCTGGCCGCCGCGCGCGAGCATGCCGGGCGCGATGGCGGCGTGAAGCAGCCGATGTGGCGCACCGTGCTGCAAGCGATGCGCAACGGCATCGTGCACCCGGTGCCGCTGCCCATCATTGCCGGGCTGCTGTTTGCGCAAACCGGCCTGGTGGTGCCGCAGGTGGTAGACAAACCCCTGCTGCTGCTGGGGCAGGCGCTGGGGCCGATTGCGCTTCTGTTGGTGGGGGTCACGCTGGCATTCACCAAAGTGGGCCACCATTTCAAGGCCGCCATGCGCATTGCAATGGTCAAGTGTGTGGTGCACCCCATCGTGCTGGCGGCCTTGGGCTGGGCGCTGGGCCTGGCGAGCCTGCCGCTGGCGGTGATGATCGTGGCGGCCTCGTTGCCTGTGGGGGCCAATGTGTTCCTGTTCGCGCAGCGCTATGCCGTTGCCGAAGACGAGGTGACGGCCAGCGTGGCGGTGTCCACCGCGCTGGGGCTGGTGACGATGCCTGTGGTCATCCTGTGTGTGACCCGGTGGTTGGTGGCAGGCTGAGGCGCATGCCCGCGCCGTCTAAAAACCTCAGGGCGCCAGCCGCTCTCGCACCCAGTCTCCACCATCCAGGCGATAGCGCAGGCGGTCATGCAAGCGGCTTTTGCGGCCCTGCCAAAACTCCCACTGATCGGGCTTCAAGCGGTAGCCGCCCCAGTGCGGCGGGCGAGGGGGCTTGAGCAGAAACTGCGCCCCGTACTTCGCGGCGTTGGTCACGAGCACGCTGCGGCTTGCAATGACCTGGCTTTGCGGGCTGGCCCAGGCGCCGATGCGCGAGTCGAGCGGGCGGCTGTTGAAGTAAGCGTCGCTTTCCTCGTCGCTGACCTTTTCCACCACGCCTTCGATGCGCACCACACGTTCAAGCTCGACCCAATGGAACTGCAGCGCTGCGTAGGGGTTGCCGGCAATCTGCCGGCCCTTGCGGCTGTCGTAGTTGGTGAACCAGACAATGCCGCGCTCGTCATAGCCCTTGATGAGCACGATGCGGGTGCTGGGGCGCATGTCGCTGCCAACGGTGGCCAGCGTCATGGCGTTGGGCTCGGGCACTTCGGCGCTGATGGCTTCTTGGAGCCACTGGTCAAATTGGTGCTGCGGGGCGGCGTGCGAGGCGTCTTCGTTGAGTTCGGCACGCTCGTAGCTCTTGCGAAGGTCGGCGATGGAGGTCGAGGTCATGGGCCGATTGTGCCTGCGGGGGCAGGGTGGTTGCCAGCAGCGGGGCACGTTGCAAAAGATCGTGACGGGCGAACGGTATGTGGGTAACGTGGGGCCTGACGAGGGCCGGTTGTCACCGAATTGTTATTCGCTTATATTGCCGCAGCGATGAAACCCAAAGACGACGAAAAGCAGCGAGCCATTGCCCAGGCCACCTTTGAGCTGGTGGCCCAGACGGGCCTCAGCGGCCTGACCCTGGCCGATATTGCCCGTGCGGCGGGCATTGCCACCAGCACGCTGTATGTGTACTACCCGTCCAAAGATGAACTTATCAGCCAGCTGTACCAGGATGCCAAGACCGTCACGGCCGCCCGCCTGATGGATGGTGTTGAGCCCGGCATGCCGTACCGGGCTCGCGTGCGGCGCGCCTGGGGCAACCTTCTACGGCACCGGCTGGACCAGTATGCCGAAGTGGTGTTTCAGGAGCAGTACTACAACTCGCCCTGGTTCAGCCAAGGCAACCGCGAATTCTCCACCCGCCTGATGGCCGGTTTTTTTGCGTTGATGGAAGAGGGGCAGCAGCAAGAGATCTTGAAAGCAGTGCCCATCCCGCTGCTCACGGCCAGTCTGGTGGGCTCGGTGCGTGAGACCGGCAACCTGATCCGTACCCAGGTGTTGCCCGACGATGAAGCCGTGCATCAGATGGCTTTTGGTCTGTGCTGGGACGCCTTGAAGGCCTGATGGGGAGACAGAAAGATGCGCTTTCGTACGCCTCAGGCTGCTCTTTTAATCGAATTTATATTCTCTTAAAAATGTCTTGCACCACACGTCGACCCTTTCGCCGCCGATGGCGTTGCTGACGCCTCCGCTGTTTGCTCACACGCTCCCCCCACACACAACAACACCTTCCCCACGGAGAACCCACGATGCCTACCCTCAACATCAATGGCAAAGACACGGCGGTGAACGCCGATGAATCCACACCCATCCTCTGGGCCCTGCGCGACACGCTGGGCATGACCGGCACCAAGTTCGGCTGCGGCCAGGCTTTGTGCGGCGCCTGCACGGTGCATCTGAACGGCGCGCCCATCCGCTCGTGCATCACGCCGATCTCGGCGGCAGCCGGGCAGAAGATCACCACCATCGAAGCCATCACGGCCCATGACAAGGTGGGCAAAGCCGTGCACACAGCCTGGGTGAAACACGACGTGGCGCAGTGCGGCTACTGCCAAAGCGGCCAGATCATGAGCGCCACCGCCTTGCTCAAAAACAAGAAGAAGCCCAGTGACGCCGATATCGATGCCGCCATGGCGGGCAATGTGTGCCGCTGCGGCACCTATGTGCGCATTCGCGCGGCCATCCATGACGCCGCCAAAACCCTGGCTTGATGGAAGGAGAGAACCATGCACTTTGATGCCAATGCTCTGCAGGGCCAGAGCCACGTTTTTATGCCAAAACACCTTCTGGCGCTGATGGATAAAGCGCAAGCAGCTACCAATTCAGGAGTGAGCGATGCCGTGGAAGGTCTTGCGCGCCGCACCTTCCTCAAGGTGTCCGCCGCTTCGGGTTTTGCGCTGGGCGCGTTTCCCTTGGTGGCTGCAGCGCAAGCGGCGGGGACCGCTGCCGCGCCCGCAGGGCTCAAGCCTTTCGAGCAGCCCTCGGCCTTTGTCCGCATTGACCCCGATGGCACGGTCACCGTCACCATCAACCGGCTGGACTTTGGCCAAGGCGTGCAAACCGGCCTGCCAATGATCCTGGCCGAGGAGCTGGATGCCGACTGGAGCAAGGTGCGCAGCGTGCACGGCGATGCCAACATGGCCTACGCCGACCCGCTGATGGGCATGCACCTCACGGGCGGTTCCAACTCCATCAAGAACTCGTACACCCAATACCGTGAGCTGGGCGCCCGCACCCGTGCCATGCTGGTTTCAGCCGCTGCCGCGCAGTGGGGCGTTGATGCCTCAGCGCTGCGCACCAGCAATGGCTTCGTTGTGGGCCCTGGCGGCAAGAAGCTGGGCTACGGCGCGCTGGCCGAAGCGGCCATGAAGCAGCCTGTGCCTGAAAAGGTCACCCTCAAGGATCCCAAGCAGTTCCGCCTGATCGGCAAGCCCACCGGCCGGCTGGATGCCAAGGCCAAGTCCAGCGGCCAGCAGGACTACGGCATCGACGTGCGTTTGCCCGGCATGCTGACGGCCGTGGTGGCGCGCCCGCCCGTGTTCGGCGCCAAGGTGAAGTCGCTGGACGACTCTGCAGCCAAAGCCATCCAGGGCGTGAAGGCAGTGCTGCGCGTGCCCACCGACCGGGGCGGCGAGGGCATTGCCATCGTGGCCGACGGCTATTGGCCTGCCAAACAGGGCCGCGATGCGCTGAAGGTGGAATGGGACACGAGCGCAGTGGGCAAGCCCGACACCACAGCGCTTCTCGCCCAGTACCGTGAGCTGGCTGCTAAACCCGGCAATGTAGCGATGCAGGCCGACATGGCGCCGCTGGCAGGCGCGGCCCACAAGATCAGCGCCGAGTTTGTTTTCCCCTACTTGGCGCATGCGCCCATGGAGCCGCTCAACTGCACCGTCAAGCTGGATGGTGACAAAGCCGAACTGTGGATGGGCACCCAGATGCCCGGCCTGGACGCGATGGCCGCCGCCAAGACGCTGGGCCTGCAGCCGCAGAACGTCAAGATCAACACGCAGATGGCCGGTGGCGGCTTTGGCCGCCGCGCCATCCCCACCAGCGACTACGTGGTGGAGGCCTGCGCCGTGGCGAAAGCGGCGCGCACGGCGGGCATCACTGCGCCGGTGCGCACCTTGTGGAGCCGCGAGGACGACATCAAAGGCGGCTACTACCGCCCCATGCACGTGCACCGCGCCGAGATCGGCTTCGACGCGCAAGGAAAGATCCTGGCGTGGGACCACACCATCGTCGGCCAGTCCATCGTCAAGGGCTCACCATTCGAGGCCTTCATGGTCAAGAACGGCATCGACGCCACAGCTATCGAGGGTATGCGCGAGCCGTACAACGTGCCCATGAAATTGTCGGTGCACCACCCCGACGTGAACGTGCCCGTGCTGTGGTGGCGCAGCGTGGGCTCCACCCACACCGCCTACGTTATGGAAACCCTCGTCGACGAAGTGGCTCGCGCCAGCAAGCTGGATCCGGTGGCCTATCGCATGCAGCTGATGGGCGACAAGCACCCGCGCCACAAGGCAGCGCTGCAACTGGCCGTGGCGCAGTCGGGCTATGGCAAAAAGAAGCTGCCCGCCGGCCGCGCCTGGGGCGTGGCGGTGCATGAGTCGTTTGAATCGGTGGTGGCCTATGTGGTCGAGGCGTCCGTCAAAGACGGCACGCCCAAGCTGCACAGCATTACTGCGGGCGTGCATTGCAACCTGGTGGTCAACCCCAAAAGCGTGGAAGCCCAGGTGCAAGGCGCCGCGCTGATGGGCCTGTCGATGTGCCTGCCCGGTGGCGCCATCACCCTCAAGGACGGTGTGGTCGAACAAAGCAACTTTGGCGACTTCGCCGTGCCGCGCATCACCGACATGCCGCAGGTGACGGTGCACATCGTGCCCAGCGCCGATCCGCCGAAGGGCATGGGCGAGCCTGGCTTGCCGCCACTGGCGCCGGCGTTTGCCAATGCCATCGCGCAGATCACGGGCAAGACGCCGCGTGAGCTGCCGTTTAAGCTGGCTTGAGCTTGATAAAGCTTGTTGGAATGAGAGCGCCGGGTTTGGGAAAGCCCGGCGTTTTTTTTATGACTCGTTCGGTTGTGTCAGTTCGGCGTGCGAGTCATTTCTCTGTTTGTGTTTGGTGACCAGCATTTAGCCTAATTGAAGCGATGGTGAGTGTGGTGGACAGATTCTCCTGCCTGTCCAGAAGGTTGAAGAGGCGACTGTATGGAGCAGCCCAGTTCATCATGGCTGTGCGGAATCTACGATGAATTTGCTCCGCTCGTACAGTTCATCAAAGGTCATGATGTCTATCCCGGTGATGCTCGCACGATAAAGCTCAAAGGAACGCAGCTTGTCTTGGTTAACACCATGCTCGCCCATGAACTCATTGAGGGAGCCAATTACTATGAACGCACGCGGCTTGAAGTTGAAAACATCTTCGCCCGTGGGATTCCCATCGTCGTCAACCATGCGCTGCATGCCATGAAGCTTATGCATGGCTATTGCAACGGTAGCTTGGACTTGAGCGACCGCGCCTGCCATCTCTTTGGATGGTGCCCAGCAACCTGCTCGATAGGCATCAGACTCAAGCAGTTTGGTGTTGTGGTGCTTGATCTCCGCGAAGCAAAGGGAGTTGATGATCCCTCTGGTCTTCAGGACCGCATCCGCTCGCTTGCCTCTATGGAGAAGGTCGTAGCCCTGAACAAACTGCTCAAGCTTTCGCTCTTCAAACCCGGTGACATAAAAGTAGCTGAGTCCGTAGCCAAACACCCATGGATTCTTCTCAAAGTAGGCTTGCCATAGTGGCTCATCTCCCTTGATGGATTTCTGCTTCTTGCACAGGTCAAAAAATTCTGGATCGCTCAGGAGTTGAGAGAACACGCCAAGCTGCTTCTTGCGATAGCCCAAAGCAACAATATCTTCCTTGGTAACCTCGGATTTGAGCGCTTCAAGGAACACTTCCTGGTTGTCATGAACTAAGGTGGCGGCCTGCGCCTTGGAGAGCACCAGCTGGTGCAACTCGGCGTCGGTGATGTTGACTGCGCCTGTGTGCTTGAACTCCACTTCGGCGATGTCGTTGAGAAAGCCCAGAAGCCTTGGGATCTCGCTGCCGACAAATGAGAAGTTCGTGCGGTGGGGCTGGCCGTTGTTGCCGTTGAACTGCTGGAATGTCAGCACCGTGAGCTTACGCTCATCCTCAAGAAACTTAGCAACGATTTCGGTTCTTGCTGTTGGAGTACGACGAAGCACAATCTCCTTCTTCACCTTGGCGTAGTACGCCCCCTCGGAATCGATTACCTTGGATGCGATACGAAGAGGTCCGTTCAGCGTAGGAACCTGCGGGCTAATGTAGGTCTTACCCGTCAGTTTGTTGCGATGGATTTCCTCTTCGTTTGCCATAAGTGCCGCCTTAATCTGGTCCTACAACTTGCTCGGTGTCGCCGTCATAACGATTCTGTTTTCAGTTTGCGAAGTTTATTTTGACGACCCGGCCCCGTTGTGCGCGGTCGCCAAGGGTGGGTGTTACGCCATGGGCTTGGCGGCGCTCAATACTTGAGCACCACTCCCAGATCGCCCAGCTTTTTCGCAAAAGAGTTCCTGCGTTTTGCCGCCTTTGCCGCTGTTTCTGTGGCGGCTTGTATTGCCTTGGGACCCTTGTTCGCAGCCGCTTGGATCAGCCCGAATTTGTGAGAGGCATCTGCCTCGGCCCGCTTGAATGTGGCAATCAGTTCTGCATGTGCAATGGGTGGATTCACGGTAGACCCTCTATCAATCAGCGTCGTGATTATTCAATTTTGACGTTGGTGCGGAGCAAGGCCGTTCTCAGTTCGCGAGTGGCAGGTTTGGCAATATCCACCTTTTGAACGGCCAAGTCGAACGAAGAGCCTGGCTTGATGCTGGTGGGCAGTATCTTTTTGGCTGGAAGCTTGGCAGGGTAGGTGCCCTTACCCGGACACATGCGAACAGAAAACCCGAATTCTTCGAGCAGCCCTTTTGCATAGAGCTCCGCCAATTGGTGAAACGATACGAAGGTGGAGCGTTTTGCGTCTTTGAGTCCAAGCTGGCTGACGTCGCGAACGAGCTCGAATTTGCCCAAAGAATCGCGCTGTGTATCAGTAAAAGGATGCAGCAAGAACGTCTGGCGAACGCCATCCTTTTTGGACACCAAAGTGTGCTCGACGGTTATATCGGTTAACAGCATATTTTTTCTATCTCCGCGAGTTGCAGTTTGCTTGGTCCCATCAGCCCACGCACGCAGATCTTGTTTTTAAACCCTGTCACTCGGGGGGATGCGGGCAAAAATCGCCCGAAGGGCGGGGACTGTAACTGAAGGGCCGCCGATGGACGACCCCTATTGCGTGGCAAACAGACGGCTTCGGGCCGAAAACTGTCTGCTAACGGCCGTCGAGTGCAAGCTCGAAATCAACCTGATACCCCCTCTGGCTCTGCAGACCATCCCTATGAATAAAAAGGCTGCTAGCGCTTTCTGAATAAGCGTTAGCAGCTATCAATTTTGAAGTGCGTTGCTGTGGCGTGTTGGTTGCGCTGCCATCACTTCATTTCAAACGGTGCCCTAAGGTACTTTGCTCCCCATCGTCCCCTGTGCCAGCGCCTTGGTGTACGGGCTTTGCGAAAGAGGGCCTTGGTGGTGGCCGAGCGGCAGTGGCGGCGGCTTGCACCTGCCGCCCGTAGTCATTGTGTTTACACGCCAGATTGGGAAGGCCGCTGCTGAGAGGCCTACACTGCAATCTTCTATGGCGCCCGCCGGTCCATGAGGTGCTCTGGCCCCAGCGCTTCGCAGGTGGTGGCGCCCAGCATGGCCAGGTTGCGGTCCACCTCGGCGCGCAGCAGGTCGATGGCGGCGGCGACGCCCGCCTCACCGTCCACTGCAGCGGCGTAATTGAAGGGGCGCCCCACAAACACCGCCTTTGCGCCCAGCGCCAGGGCCTTGATCACGTCGGTGCCTCGGCGGATGCCGCCGTCCAGCATCACGGTCATGCCGCTGCCAGCCTGCTCAACGATGGCAGGCAGCACGCGCAGTGGTGCCACGGCGCCGTCAAGCTGGCGGCCGCCGTGGTTGCTCACGATGATGCCGTCCACGCTGTGCTGGCGGGCCAGGACGGCGTCGTGCGGGCTCAGGATGCCCTTGACCACCAGCGGGCCACGCCACTGGCGGCGGATGTGGGCGATGTGGCTCCAGTCAAAGTGGTCCCGGGCTGCAAAGTCGCGCTGCACGCGTGACGACAGGATGGGAGCGCCGCGTTCGGCAAACGAGTTTTCAAAGTGCGGCATGCCGTGCCGCACCAGGGTGCGCAATAGCGTGCCGGTCAACCAGCGGGGGCGCACCATGCCATCCCAAGCCAGGCGCAGACCGGGGCGCAGCGGGGTGGAGAAGCCCGCGCGGATGTTGTTCTCGCGGTTGCCGGCCACAGGGATGTCCACGGTGACGACCAAGGTCTCCACGCCCGCGGCCACCACACGCCGCAGCAGGCCGTCGATGCGCTCGGGCGTGCCGGGCAGGTAGGCCTGGAACCAGGTGCCGGGGGCGGCGGCCATCACTTCCTCAAGCCGGATGAGCGAGCTGCCGCTTTGCACGGCGGGGATGCCCGCAGCGGCTGCTGCCCGCGCCAGCACAATGTCGCCCCGGTAGGCCGACAGGGCTGCGATCCCCATCGGGGCGATGCCAAAGGGGCTGGCATAGCGTTTGCCGAAGAGGGTTACGCCCTGATCGCGTTCGGCCACGTTGCGCAGCACGCGGGGCACGAGCGCCAGTTCGGCAAACGCACGGCGGTTATCGTCCAGCGCCTGGTTGTCTTCGGCCGCACCGGAGACGTAGCCAAAGATGGGGCGCGGCAGCACGCGGCGCGCGGCGGGCTCGAAATCATCGAGCGCAAGCAAGTTGCGCGTGCGCCCGCTGCGGCGCGTGCCGTTGAAGGCCTGCCAGGCGCTGGATGTGGGTGGCGATGCTGGAGCGGGGGAGGGAGGAGACGCAGGTGGCACGGTGAACTCCAGTGGTGTTGTGGTGCGGCGGCAGATGCACTGCGGCATCGCCAAGTGATGGCAGTGTCGGAGAATCACTTCTGGCAAGAAAGCGAATTTATGGGGATATTCATATTCGCCAAAAAGAAAGAAGACGCATGACCCTCAAACAGCTTGAAGCCTTTTACTGGGCCGCCACATGCAGCAGCTTTGCGTTGGCTGCAGAGCGCGTGCACCTGTCGGTGTCATCCCTGTCCAAACGCATTGCTGAGCTGGAGGCCTCGCTTGGCCAAAGCCTGTTTGACCGGGCCGGCCACCGCGCGGTGCTGACAGAGGCGGGTGCACGACTGTTGCCGTTGGCGGGAGAGTTGCTGCAGCAGGCTGACCGGCTGCAGCAGCAAATGGGCCGCACCGACGGCTTTCGTGGCCCATGCCGCCTGGGCGTAGGGGAGCTCACCGCGCTGACCTGGCTGCCGCGTTGGATCGGATCCATCACCCGCGCGCACCCCGCGCTGGAGGTGTTTGTGCACGTCGATGTAGGGGCGGCGCTGGCAGAGCGGCTGGCCAAAGGCGAGCTCGACGTCGCCGTGATCGCGGGGCCGGCCACGCGCAGTGCCCTCACGTCGGCGCCGCTTGCGCAGGCTGGGTTCATCTGGTGCGCTGGTTCACAAATAGCGCCCAGCGTGGCGCACATGGACGCAGCTGCGCTGCAGCAGCATGCGCTGGTGAGTTTGCCGATGGGCTCTGGCGTTAACCACCTGATTGATGGCTGGTTACGCCAAACCGGCGCACGCATCCAGCGCCGGGTTTTCTGCAACCACTGGGGCGCCATCGTGGGCATGCTGGCTGAGGGAGGCGGCATTGGTTTGCTGCCCGAAGGGTGGGCGCGCACCCTGTGCGCGCGGGGTGTTTTGAGCGAGTTGGCGAGCGCAGTGCCTTTGGGGCAGCTGGAGTATGCGTTGCACAGCCGGCGCGACGATGTGCGTCCGCTGGTGGGTGGTTTGCACGCACTGGCCTGTGCACATGCGGATTTTTCGGTGACCAGCCGCGCTTTGTGAACGAGCATGGGCGTGTGGCGTGCGGCGCCTAACAGGTGGCCCGTGGCCGCGTTGTGGATTGTGACTTTCTAGAATCCAATTTCGCGCCGATTCACTTCATGCGGTTGTTTACCATGGTTGCTTCTTCTCCCCGTCCCGTTGTGCTGGTGTTGGCCTCTGGCCGGGGTGAGCGCTTCAAGACTTCCGGCGGCAGCGTTCACAAGCTGCAGGCGGGGCTGGGGGGCAACACAGTGCTCGGGCAAACGTTGGCTTCCGTGCGTGCCAGCGGGCTGCCGTGGCACCTGGAGGATACAGGCCACCCCGGCATGGGCGACTCCATCGCTGCCGCCGTGCGGGCCACCGCCAATGCGAGTGGCTGGCTGGTGCTGCCGGGCGATCTGCCCCTGGTGCTGCCAGAAACACTGCGCACCATGGCGCACGAATTGGAAGCGGCGGCAGACGGTGGCACCGCGGTGGTTGTGCCCACGCATGGTGGCAAACGCGGTCACCCGGTCGGTTTTGCGGCCCTGTGCCTTGCTGACTTGGTTGCGCTGTCGGGCGAACACGGCGCCGCCAGCATCGTGCGCCGCCATGCCGACCAGGGCAGGGTGCGGCAGGTCGAGGTGGACGACGTTGGAACGGTGACGGATGTGGACACCGTGGAAGACCTGCAGCAGGCTGAAAAAATACTGGCCCAGCGCAACACCCTCTGATGCGGTAAACCAGCGAATCGAGGGTGGCCGCGATGGCGGCCGAATGGCAAGCCCCATCCTAGCCCGCGCTCCGGACCGGCTCTAGCGCCCCTCTCCTGTGGCTGCCGCTTCAGATGCGCTTGACTGGCAGGTCTTCAATCACGGCGCAGGCGAGCCGTGGGCCTGCGTTGCCGGTAGGCTGGGTCGTGTAGTCGTCGGGATCCCGGTGCACGATCAGGCCACGGCCAATGATGTTGGTGACTGGCCCCTGTACGCTGATGCTGCTGGAGAGAAAGCTGAACGCCGCCACGCCGTATTTGTCGGCCTTCAGGCTGGGTAGATCACCCACGTGGTGCTCGCCCGCGCCATGGTTTCCGTGGGGTTTGGTGGTCGGGTTGAAATGCCCGCCAGCGCTCATGCCGTCGCCGCTGGAGCAGTCGCCTTTTTCGTGGATGTGAAACCCGTGCTCTGCATTGGGCTTGAGGCCGCGGATTTCGCCGTACACGCGCACACTTTCGCCGCGCTGCACAAAGGTGACCGTGCCGTTGGCGGTGTTGCCGCGGGTGGGCTCCAGCTTGGCCACTGCGCGGTAGCCCTCCAGGTGAGAGGCGCAGCCCGCCAACGACAGCGCCGCCACGGCGCACGAGAGCATCAACACGGGGGACAGCAGTTTTTTCATGGCAGGAAACTCCTTGGGAAGTGGCATAAAAGCAAGCACCACGCGCCTGGGCAAGGCTGCACCGAAGGCGCGGCGGGTGCAATGTGCCGCCATCCTAGCCACGCGCGCCAATAACTACACCTCTTTTTTTGCCAATGCGATGAGGCGGCCCAGCGCCCGGTCGTGAATGCCATGGCGGCGGAGCTCATCAAAAGTGGCCTGGGCGTAGTCGCGCGTGGTGCCGTAGCGGCCGCTGGCTTGCTCGAAGATGCGGCTGTATTCGTGGTCGGGCAGCACACCCGTGTGGTTGGGGCTTTTGCGTGACAAGGTGAAGGCCAGCGCACTGACCGGGCCTTGCGGCGTGTGGCAGGTCAGCCAGCGCGGGTCGTAGACGGCGGTCACCATCTCTCGCTGCCAAAGGTTGATCATCACCTGCCGGGCCTGCGCATGCGGCACGCGGAACACCATGCCGCGGCAGCTGCCGCCCGAGAGCATGCCAAACACCAGGCCGGGGCATTCGGGCGTGCCTCGGTTGATACGGCTCCACATCTTGAGCGCACGGTGCCAGCCATGCACTTTGGCAGGGCGGCGCTCTGTGTAGTCAAAGTCTGGCCGCCAGATGAGCGAGCCGTAGCCAAACACCCACAGGTCTTCGTGGCCGCCCCATTCGGTAAGAGCGCGCTCCAACATGGGGGCCGGGTCGCGCAGGGGCGCGGGGAGATTCGTCATGGGGCCACTTTACAATCGAAGGCTTTGCCCGTGGCACCAGGCTGCAGGCACCGCATCTTTTTTGTCCATCATCACCACAGGAACCTTTCCATGTCCAGCTCCGACGACGATAGCCAGCAACGTTTTGCCCTTGGATTTTTGTTTGCATTGATTGCGCTGATCCTCTCCGTGGTGGTGGGCACCGTGGTGGTGAAGCAAGTGGGTGGCGGAGCAGCCGCTGTGCCCGGCAACGCGGCATCGACCCCCATCGCTGACGCGGCTGCGCCTGTGGTCGTGGTGGTTGAAGAGGCCGTGGTGCGCGTGGAAGGTGGCGTGGTCAAGTTCTACTTTGCCACCGCCAAGGCCGACCTGGCTACCGGCGCCAACGATGCGCTGGCAGACGTTGTCAAGGGCGTGGCCGAGGGCAAAAAGGCCGTGGTCTCTGGCTACCACGACGCTACAGGCGACGCTGCCTTGAATGCCGAGCTGGCCAAGCAACGTGCGCTGGCCGTGCGTGACGCACTCATGGCCCTGGGCGTGGCCGAAGACAAGATCGACCTCAAGAAGCCAGAGCAGACAACCGCCACCGGCAGCGATGCAGAAGCCCGCCGCGTGGAAGTGACGCTGGGCGCGATGTAAGCCGCTGGCGCAGCCGCGGCGCCGCAGCGCTGCTCGACAATAAAAAACCCGGCATTGCCGGGTTTTTTATTGGTCAAAATGGCCTCTGGCGCTTATCTATCAAGCGCTGGTAGCTATCTTTTTAGTAGTTCTTCTCAGCGAAGGCCCTGACCGCCTGCGCCATCGATGCGCTGGATCAGTTCTATCTTGTAGCCATCCGGGTCCGTCACGAACGCGATCACCGTAGTGCCCCCCTTCACCGGCCCCGCCTCGCGCGTCACATTGCCGCCAGCGGCCTTGATCTTTTCGCAGGCGGCATATGCGTCTGGCACACCCAGGGCGATGTGGCCATAGGCTGTGCCCATGTCGTAGCTCTCGGTGCCCCAGTTGTAGGTCAGCTCAATCTCGGCTTGGCCGGGGTTGCCGCCCTCAAAGCCCAAAAAGGCCAGCGAGTACTTGTACTCGGGGTTCTCAGACTGGCGCAGCAGTTGCATGCCCAGAACGTTGGTATAGAAATCAATCGAGCGTTGAAGGTTGCCAACGCGCAGCATCGTGTGGAGGAATTTCATCCTTTCGATTGTGCAGGCAAGTCGAAAACCAGGCAGGTGGTGGTGGCGTGGGCATACAGAGTGCCATCCGGGCCCACCAGGCGCGCTTCGGCGGTGGCCAACTGGCGCCCGCAGTGGATCACGCGGCCTTCGGCGCGCACACGCTGGACCTTGGGAGTGATGGCCTTCACCAGGTTGATGCCCAACTCGGCCGTGGTGTAGCCGCGCCCCGGCGCCATGCAGGTGTGCACGGCGCAGCCCAGCGCCGAATCGAGCAGGGTGGCAAACCAGCCGCCATGCACGGTGCCCATGGGGTTGAGGTGTTCGGGCAACGGCGTGCCCTGGAACACCGCCGTGCCTTCTCCCACTTCCACGATAAGGAAGTTCAAGGTTTTGGCAATGGCCGCGTAGGGCAGTTCAGCGCGCAGCATGGCCTGCATTTGCTCCAGGCCATTGAGGTGCGCAATCTGCTCGCGGCGGGCTACGCCCGGGCCCGGCCCGGCATCAAGCCGCGCGAGGATTTCGCGCTCTTGCGCGAGCCATTGTTCGAGGTGGTTGTGCTGGGTCATGGGTGGGGTGATTGAAATGGGAAAAACGGTTGAAGGCTGCCACCGGCAGTACACGCAACTACAGACCATAAATCTATATTGCATATGCAATTATTGCAGATACAATAATTTGCATGCAAGCCGAAATACCGCCACCCAGCCAGACCCTGCCACAGGGCTGTACCAACTTTAAGCTGCGCCAGCTGATGCGCCGCGTGGCCAGCCACTACGACGCTGAAATGGCGCTGTGCGGGATGAAAACCACGCAGTATTCGCTGCTGTCGCATGTGCTCAGGCTGGGGCCGATCCGCCCTGGCGACTTGGCGCAGGCCATGAAGATGGGCGCCTCTACCTTGACGCGCAATCTACGGCCTTTGATCGACGCAGGTTGGGTCACGCTGGAGGCAGGCGCTGACGCCCGCAGCCGCCTGGTGCACATCACCGACGCTGGCCGGGATCAGCGCGCCCAAGCGCAGCGGCATTGGAAAGCCGCACAACTGGCGCTGAACGACGCGCTGGGCGTGGAACGTGTGGCGGCGTTGCACACGCTGGTGGACGACTCGCTGGCCTTGCTGGCCGCGCTGCCATCGCAGGAGGGCAGCCATGACGAATGAAGTCTCCGCCCCAAGCACGGCCACGTCCAACGCGGCCGCGCAAAACCGTGTCGCCCCTCTGGCGCTGTGGCTGGTGCTGCTGGCCGCTGCAGGCGCTTTTGCGCTCACCATGGGGACGCGCCAGACCATGGGCCTGTTTCTGTCGGCGCTCAACACTTCCACCGGCCTCGGGGTGGGCAGCATCAGCTTGGCATTCGCTTTCGGCCAGCTCTGGTGGGGCCTCACACAGCCTTTTGCAGGCGCTGTGGCCGACCGTGTGGGCACCGGGCGGGTCATTTTGCTGGGCGTGGTGCTGGTGGCTCTGGGCACCTTCATCACGCCGTACATGACCACTACCGCCGGGCTGATTTTTGCCATTGGCGTACTGGCGGCAGGCGGCGCGGGCATGGCGGGGCCGTCGGTGCTGATGGCTGCCACCGCGCGCCTGGTTCCCGCACACAAGCGAGGGCTGGCCAGCGGCATCGTGAACGCGGGCGGATCGTTCGGCCAGTTCTTGATGGCGCCCATTGCCATTGGCCTGATGGCCGCCGTAGGCTGGGCCAGCGCCATGCAGTGGTTGGGCGTGCTGGTGCTGCTGGCGCTGCCGGCGGCGTGGGCGCTGAAAGGCAATTCGCAAGCGCTGGCCGCTCAGGCTGCTGCGGCCTCGGGCCAGAAGGCGCTGACGGCGCGCGAAGCCATTGCCCAAGCGCTGGCCACGCCCAGCTATCGCTATCTGGCCGCTGGATTTTTGGTGTGCGGCTTTCATGTGGCGTTTCTTGCCACGCATTTGCCGGGCGTGATTGCTGCCTGCGGGCTTTCGCCCGAGATCGGTGGCTGGTCACTGGCGGTGATTGGGCTCTTCAACATTGTCGGCAGCCTGGCCATGGGATGGGCCGTGGGGCGCTGGCGCATGAAGTCGCTGCTGTCGTTGTTGTACGCGACGCGCGGCGTGGCCGTGTTGATCTTTCTGTTTGCGCCCAAGACGCCCGCGGTGGTGCTGGTGTTTGCGGCAGTGATGGGCGTGACTTTTCTTTCCACCGTGCCCCCCACGGCCGGGCTGGTCGCCAAGATGTTCGGCACAGCGAACATGGCCATGTTGTTCGGCATCGTGATGCTGTCGCATCAGGTGGGCGGATTTCTGGGGGCGTATCTCGGTGGCAGCGTCTTCCAGGCCACGGGCAGCTATGACTGGGTCTGGTACATCGACATCGTGCTGGCGCTGGGCGCAGCGCTGGTGCATTTGCCCATCCGTGAAGCGCCGTTGGCACGGCCTGCTGTGGCGGCCTGATCCCAATCCCAAACGACTCTGAAAGCCGACCTGCTATGACAGAAAAGAATGTACCCGCTCCGTTGTATCTGGACGATTTGGCCGTGGGGGACCAGTTCAAAAGTGGTGAACACACCATGGACGAAGCGCAGATCAAGGCCTTTGCTGCGCAGTTTGACCCGCAGCCTTTTCACCTGGACGACGCCGCTGCCCAGGCCACGCTTTTCGGCGGCCTGGCTGCCAGTGGCTGGCACACGGCGGCCGTGACCATGCGACTGCAAGTCACCAGTGGCCTGCCGGTGGCGGGCGGCATCATTGGCGCCGGCGGCGAGTTGAGCTGGCCCCAGCCCACGCGCGCCACCGACGTGCTGCATGTGGTGAGCGAGGTCGTGCAGATCCAGCCCTCCAAGTCCAAGCCCGACCGGGGCATGGTCACCGTGCGCAGCGAAACCCGCAACCAGCACGGCGACGTGCTGCAGCTGTCCACCGTGCGCATCGTGGTGCCACGCAAGCCTGCAGCCGGTGGGGCAGGGGCCTGATGTGACCGGTGCACTGAACCCGCGCACCCGCATGCTGCTGGAGGCGCCGATCGCGCCCACATTGCTGCGGCTGGCACTGCCCAATGTGCTCGTGATGCTGGCGCAGGCGGGCGTCGGGCTCATCGAAACCTACTTTGTCGGCCAGCTCGGCACCGATGCCTTGGCAGGCATGGCGCTGGTCTTCCCCGTGGTCATGCTGATGCAAATGACATCTGCCGGGGCCATGGGTGGCGGCATCGCATCGGCCATAGCCCGGGCCCTGGGGGCACGGCGGCGGGACGATGCCGACGCGCTGGTGCTGCATGCACTGGTCATTGCCGCAGTGTTCTCGCTGGTGTTCACCATCGCGCTGATAGGCGGAGGGCGCTGGCTGTACACCCGCATGGGTGGCGCAGGCGGGGCGTTGGATGCTGCGCTGGTCTATTCAAACTGGGTTTTTGCGGGCGCGTTTCTGGTGTGGCTGTTCAACACATTGTCAGCGGTGATCCGCGGCACCGGCAACATGGCGGTGCCTGCCTATGTGACGGTGTTGGGCGCGGTGGTGCTGGTGCCGCTGTCGCCACTGTTGATTTTTGGCTGGGGACCAATCCCCGGCCTGGGCATTGCCGGCGGGGCGATTGCGCTGATCGCGTACTACCTGCTGGGCAGCGTCGCACTGGCCGTGTACCTGTGGTCGCCGCGCAGCCTGTTGCGGCCGTCGCTGAAGCTTGTGCGGTTCCGTTGGGCGTTGTTCTGGGACATCCTGCGCGTGGGGCTGGTGGGCACGGTGTCCACCGTCGCCACCAACCTGGCCATTGGTGTGACCACCGCGCTGGTGGGCGGGTTTGGCACGGCGGCCATTGCGGGCTATGGCACTGCATCGCGCCTGGAATACCTGCTGGTGCCGTTAGTCTTTGGCCTCGGTGCCCCTTTGCTGGCCATGGTGGGCACCTGCATCGGCGCAGGTCAGCGTGAACGCGCCCTGCGCGCAACGTGGGTTGGCGCTGCCATGGCATTTGCGATGGCCGAGGCGATTGGCTTGTGGGCGGCCCTGTTTCCGTACGCATGGCTGTCGCTTTTCAACAGCGACCCAGCCATGTTGGAGGCGGGCGCGACCTACCTGCGAACGGTCGGGCCGACATATGGTTTCTTCGGGCTGGGCTTGGTGCTTTACTTTGCATCACAAGGGGCCGGGCGTTTGCTGTGGCCCGTGATTGGCAATCTGGTTCGCCTTGTGGTTGCGGTGGCCGGCGGCTGGCTGGCGCTGCGCTGGGGCGGTGGGTTGGGGGCCGTGTTTGCCGCACAAGGCATCGCGTTGGTGTTCTATGGCGCCGTCAATGCCTGGGCCATTGCGGGCGGCGCCTGGTTCGGCCGGGTAGGGTGGCCGCGCAGCACATCGGCCCTGCTGCAACGCATGCCAGCAGTAAAAATATGACCAAAATGGGCTCTAGCGCTTACTGCACAAGCGCTAGCAGCTATCAAATTGGTAGTTTTCCTCAGCTGCTCACACCGGCACTGTGTAGTTCAGCGTCATGCGTCCTCCGTCCACGGTGACGATTTCGCCCGTGACATAGCTGGCGGCATCACTGGCCAGCCACGCCACCACATCGGCGATTTCTGAGGGTTCGCCCAGCCGCTTCATCGGCGTGCGGCTCATGATCTTGTTCTTGGCCTCATCGCTGGTCAGCACGGCTTTGGCGGCCAGCTCGGTGGCAATGGTGCCGGGCGCCACAGCGTTCACGCGGATGTTCTTGTCGGCCAGCGCCAGTGCCATCACGCGCGTGAGTTGGTTCACGCCGCCTTTGCTCACGTTGTAGCTGGAGATGTTGGGAATGGTCAGCACACCGTTGACCGAACTCATATTGACGATAGACCCGCCGCCCGAACCAACCATGGCCCGCGCCACGGCCTGACCGACCAGGAACGAGCCCTTGAGGTTGACCCGCAGCACGGCATCAAAGTCGGCCTCGGTCACTTCCAGAAAATCTGCCGCCCGGAAAATGCCGGCGTTGTTCACCAACACGTCGATGCGCCCATGGGCAGACAGGGTCTGGGCAACCAGCGCATCTACCTGCGCTTTGTCACCGACATCGCAGCGCACATAGAGCGCGCCGAACTCCTGCGCTAGCGCTTGGCCACGCGCATCGTCCACGTCCACAATCACCGGCTTGGCGCCTTCTGTTGCAAAGCGGCGGACACAGGCCTCGCCAATGCCCTGCGCGCCGCCCGTGACGATGCACACGCGGTCACGGAGACCAAAGTGAATGTGGGATGTGGAAGGGGCTTGGGTGGGAAGTGTCATGGGCGGTGATGGTAGCGGCATGGACGGATGACAGAGGCCAGAGAGTCTAGATTGCGTTTCAAAGCGCAGTTGGCGGGACTCTATGTAAATAGATACGATGTATATTATGTCAAATCGCAAGCGCAATGACCGGCGCTCCCTTATTGATAGCTGCATGCGCTTGCTGTGCGGGGGTTCCAGCCCGAATAGCATGGCTTTTGCCTGATTCTTTCGTGGCTTGCTTTGTAAAGTTTAGGTAAAGCTGGTGCGATGTTCCGCGCACCATCCCAGGCCGGGTTACCGCCACTTTCCTACCTGCTGGCCGACATTCCGGCCACAACCGGCGAGCTGGCCCGGCACCTCGGCTTGCCATTCGAGCAGATGGCCGCGTATCACGCAAAGGATGAAGCGCCACGGGCCGTCATGCTGGCGCTGTTCTGGGAAAGCCGCTGGGGGCGCTCAGCGGCCGACACCGAGGCCGTGAACTACGCGGCCCGGCAGTGGCAGCGCGCCGCCGCCCTTGAGCGTGAAAACGCGGCCCTGCAGCAGCGCATTGCCCGCCTTGAGGCCGACCTGGCCGAAGCACCACACCAGCGCGCGGCGAACCTGCCCATGTGGGCGCCCTGAACGCACAAAGGCCGCCCGAAGGCGGCCCTTGCCGTGGTAGTTGCGCTCCAACCTTACCGGCGCTTCTTGAACTGGCCCTTCTTGGGTCCGCTCTTGTGGCGCGGTGGCATGCGGCGGCGTTTTCGTGCCATGGTGGTTCCTTTCAGGTGTGCGCGCCTGGCTCCCCCCAGGCATCGCGGATGTACTGGCGCACAGAGGGAAGTTGGCGCATCAAGAAGGCGGCAATGAGTGCGCCGCCCATCAAGATCAGGGCCTCACGGCCGAATTCGGCCGGCGTGGGGATCAGGGCTTTGAGGTTCACGACTTGACCCCCAGGCGTTCCAGCAGGACGCCCACGTGGGCCTCCAAGCGGGTGATTCGGTTTTCGGTGCGCACGATGTGCCCCAACATGGGCAGCATCAGCAGATTGAGCCAGGGCAAGGCCTCAGTGATGGTCATGGAAGTAGTCCCTCTTGTTGTATCTGGATTGCCACGTCAACGGGCTGCGCCGGGCCTGCAGCGGCCCAGGACGATGCGCCCCCTGCCCTCACCCCCAGCCACATGAGATAGGCCCGCCACGGGGCCACGCCGCAGGCCTGCGCGGCCTCTCGAAGAATGGCATCGGCCGTGGCGCGGTCCACCTGATGCGTGGTGTACAGCCAGTCATGCAGCACAGCAGCCGCGTGGGCCAGCCCGCCAGCGAGAAAGAAGGCCACCGGCAGGCGGGGCACGCTGGCCAAGTCGGTCACGAACCCGACAGGCACCTCGAACCGCCCAAAGCGCTCAGACCAGTACGCCAGGACGGCCAGCAGCACCCACGTGCCCCGGCCGTCGCGGCTGGTGTCTTCGACGCGCTCCAGGCGCAGGGGCGTGGTGAATCTCACTTTTTGGATTCGTCTTGGTGTACGACCTGGCTGCGCGTGACGGCGTCCGCGTTGTAGCTGGCCGTTGCCACCCAGGAGACATGCAGGCCGCCGCAGCCGGTAAGGACGGCAGCGGCAATGATGAAGATCAGGGGGTTTTTCATGGGTCACCTGTAGATGCTGTGCGCGCCGACTGGCGCGATGTAGGCGCTAGGATTGTTGTAGCGCGGGCCGTTGGGTCCTTGCGGGGTTACGTCCCAGCCGGTGGGCACGTAGAACGCGGAGTTGCTGCCCGTGTTTTCCGGCCGTGGCTCAGGGTTCAGCAGGCCATAAAGCCAGGTGCCCAGGCTTTCGCTTTGGTCCGGCCAGATGGTGTTGTTCACGCCCTGCGCGATCACGTTTTGATTGTTCCATGGGGTCACGGCCCAGGCGGCATCCGTGGCCGTTTGGTAGGCCACCGCCGCAGCATCGGAGACACCGCCCCACACTTCCCCGGCCGCGCCGGTCGCGCGGCGCACGGCCCACACCACCAGCAGCGCGCCGCCGCCGAACAGGGCGAGCTTGATCAGCAGATCAGCGGAGACAGGGGCGACTTTCATTTTTTGCCGCCCCAAGCCCCCTCATCGGCGAAGTTCGCCCACCTGCTGGCAGCAGGCGCGGCAGCGCTGGACGACGAAGCAGGCGCCGCAGCCTGCACACCCGAATAGGCCGGTGGCGTTTTGTTGACAGGTATCGGGTCAGATCGCCGCGCCGGTGGCTGGCCGCTGGCCGTGGTGTCGGGCACATCGTTGGGCTTTGTGCTGGTGTTGATGACGATTGGCGCCGCAGCCCAATTGCCAAGACCAGAAGCCGCCGACACCAGCGACGACGACCCGCCCAAGGTGGCGCTGTCGCCCTGCTTGCGCATGTACAGCAGCAGGCCGATTCCCGCCACTGCCGCTATGCCCATGATGACTTTGCGATCCATGCTCAGGCCATCCCGTAGCCAAAATCGAAGTAATCGAAGGCCGAGGTATTCACCGGGTTGATGGGCAAACCGTCCTCACCGCCAGCGACATACGCGCTAGGGTTGTTATAGCGCGGGCCATTTGGCCCCTGCGGCGTAACATCCCACGGCGTCTGCGAACGGCCATCGTAGGTGCCCAGCAGCGGAACCGATCCAGTCCCACCACCAAATCCAGAGAACAATTGGCCCAGCGCATTGCCTGCCGCGTTGATCAGGCCCACGCGCTCAGCCGCGGTGGTGGTGGGCCGCGTGGAATACACCGGCTGCGCCACCACTCGGCGCGTCATCAGGTAGTAGGCGCCAATGCCGAGCACGGCGAGCAACAGGATGTTGTTTGGTCCAGGGGAAGATGCTGCAGACATGGTTTCAAGCCTCAGTGGTGCCGCCTGCGCGGCTGTATTCATTCATGAGCGCGGCCAATTGCCGCTCTGGCTGGCCGTAGCCTGCGCCGGGCAGGCTGGCCCACACCTTGCGCACTTTGTTGAGAGCAGAGGCCACGCGGCCCGCCTGCACATCGGCCAGGGCGCCGCGCTCGCGGATCAGCTCCACGGCCGCAGCATCCTGGCTGGCCGGGCTGAAATCCGACAGGCCCAGCTTTCCGCGCAGACCATCCCAGGTGCGCGCCAGAATCTGATACCGACCGGCCGCGCTGCTGGTGGTCTGGCCGAATGGCACGTAGACGCGCGGGTGATCCGCGTAGCTGTCGAAGGTTCCGTAGCCAAACAGGATGTTGTAGCCGTCCTGGCCGCGCCCCTTTGTGCCCTCTGCGTAGGCGATCACGTCCAGAAAGGCGCGCACGTTGGCCGCAGCCACATCGGGCGCCACGTTGGCCGGGGCATAGGTGCTGGGTGTCATTGCCACAATCACATCCTCAAAAATCGTTGTCGCCTGGTCTGGCTCAGATGCGCCCCAGGTTGGCACGTGGTCTTGCCACCCATCGGGCAAGATGCCATCCCAGGCCGGTGCGCCCTGCCCTTGCTGGCGCCGCGCCAGATCGACGGCCACCAGAACCACGACCGCGCCCGCCAAGAGGTACAGAACGCGGGTCATTCATAGACCGCCACGTAAAAGGCCGCATCGGTCGCCACACCTGCCGCGTTCTGGGTGTTGATCGTTTGACTTATCGAAACTGATGCCGACCCGCTGCAGCCGAAGAAACTACTCCGCGACCGGCAATCAAGCACAGGCGCCGTGGCTGGAGCTACGCCCGTCATCGTGATCGTGTACACCCCTGCTCCACCCTTTAAAACAGACGCAACGCCATCGCCTTTTTGCAACACGCCAGCGCTCGACACCAGCGCCCAAGCGCGCAGCCTCAGCCCAGGAATTCCGCCCGCAGAACCCGCAGTCAGCGCCATGGCTATCCCTCCACCACCACAACGTCAGAATTCAATGCCACCGACCCGATGGCGTGAATTGCTGACATAGGCACAACTGAGGCCAACTCATAGTTGCCACCGGCTACCACGCGCACAGCGCTACCGATCACAGCGGCCACTCCAAAACTCACGTACACGTCGCCCGATGCGGCGTTGTTCTGAATCAGTAGGTATTGGCGATCGACATTGGCCGCGAGCAGTTGGGCACTCGCGTTCGTTACGTTCTTTTGCTGCGCCAGGAAGGCCGGGGACTTCGGGACAGCATTGGTTCCGATATTCACCGTGCCGCCCAGGCCGTCTATGAATTTTTCATCACCGATAAACACACGCGCCGGGTTTGGCGCGCCACTGGTATCACGGAACACCAGATAGCTGAACGGCGTAGCCTCCAGACCTTGGCCGGCCTGCAGCCCGCGCAGCTCGCCCCACTCGGCTTGCACATCCATGGGACCACTGGCCGTCATCAGCTTGAAGTAGTCACCCGCCACCAGCAGTCGGTGCACGCCGTTGGCCGGGACCGTGAAGTCGTAGAAGCTGGTGGGTTTCATTTTTTCACCGCCATCAGGGCAACCACGGCCATCGCAGCGATGGCGCCCATCAAAATTTTGTCCGTGAGCGCGCCGCGACCCTTGGCATCGGCGTAGGCATCCTTCACCAGTGCCGCCGACACATCGGCCGCGTTGAATGCCTTGTTCAGCGCATTGGTGCCAAAGCCCAGCGCGCCCCCGAGTGCATCGGTGGCAAAGTTGTAGGCGTTCTTTTCGCTGCGCGAGCTGGTCGCCTCAGCGAACGAGAGCGCATCAGCGTTAGCGTTCGCCACCGCCGTCATTGCGCCCTTGCCGAAGCCCAAGGCCTGCGCAACTACATCGTTTGTCAGGGCCAGCGCCTGGCCACCAAAGTCGAAGGCCTGCCCCGATTGCTTGCCCGCGAAGTCGAACACGCGGTTCACCACTTCGCCGTCCAGGCTGTACATGTTGACCGTGGAGTTCTCAGCCGAGACACCGCCCTGGCCGATCACTCGCCGGTTGTCTTGCTGCCAGACGGTTTGCGCCGTGCTGCTGCTGCTACGACTTGACATAAAGCCCCTTGGTCATGACGACGCCGGTTTGCGTCCACCCGTGGCGGGCGCACTGGCGCGCCACGTGGTCTTGTTGTGTGCACATGGCGAGCTGCTGCGCGCCCATTTGCCGGGCGATATCACAGGCCGCTGCGTCAATGGCGCCGGAGTGCATGCGCTCGCCCAGGCTGACAAGGCCCACCACATCCAGGCGGGCGCCAAGCTGCAGCGCCACCGGCCGCACAGCCAGGAGCGCACGGGCGCGACCCTGCTCAAACTCGAACAGGAAGGAACCCCCGAGCACATCGCCCGGGCCCTCCAGCGGCCCCCACGGGCTAGCCTCTACCGAGGGCATCAGCGCGCGCACGTGGTCCGGTGTCCACTGAGGCACAGGGGTTACTTTCGCAGCAGATACCACGCCGCCACCCCCGCCGCGATCAGCAGCCAGTTGATGCCGCCCGATGCTGCCTGCAACGCAGTGCCCGAGCCGCCCAGGTTCACGGACCAATCCCCATCGCCGAAGCCGAAGGAACCGCCGCTTTGATCCATGCCCGAGCTGGCCGAGCTGGAGAGCTGCAGCGGTGGCAGGCCGATGCCGCCACCGATGCCGATCCCGCCGCCGCCAGGGAATGGAAGGGAGAAATTGACCGCCATGGGTTACCCCTTGGCGAGCAGCACCACCGCCGCGCCGATGCCGATCATCACCAGCATGGGCGAGATGTACAGGCCACCGCCAGCGGTCGCCGCGATGGGCTGACCGACCGGGCTGTAGCTGTACGGCCCCACCGCCTGATAACCACCGGGCGGACCAAAGGCCCAGGCGTCAGCGCTGGCGCTGGACTGGTCTGCGCCCTGCAGCGCGCCCGTGAGCGCGCCCACGAACATGCGCAAAGGGCGCAGCGCGTCCTGTTGTGCCGTGACGCTGTATTGATCCATGGTTTCCCCGATCAGTACGCGGCCAGCGGCAGCAATTCCTCAGTCTCGATGGTGATGGTTTCACCGGCCGAGAACGTGCCATAGAACTGCGCCGAGCGCACGCCCGACACGGGGCGCGTGTCCCAGGTGCGGCCGGTCAATTGGCCGTCCTGCACCGGGTCGAACACCACCAGATTGGCCTGCGGCGTGCGGAAGTTGTCCTTTTGGGCAGCTTCGTTTTGCAGCTTGGTCAGTTCGTGCTCAGTGATACCTTCACGCGAGGTCTTCAGGGCCGTCATGTTGGCGCTGAAGAAGAAGATGCGGCGGTAGTTGGAACCACCGCCCGCAGGGTCCAGGTGGGGCACAGGCAGCGCATACACGCCAGCGGCGCCGACCACGTAGGTCGCGCGATGGCGGCGCGTCATCAGCGGGCGAATGCCAGCCTCTGCTGGGTCCGCGCTGGGTGGCGACACATCGGCGAAGCCCACCAGCGTTGGCGACGTTGCGCCCGCAATGGTCACTTCCAGGCGCGCCGAGCTGATGCCCGAACCCACCGACAAATCCAGGGCGCCCGCCTGGCGTGCGTTGACCGTGATGGCCTTGCGGTCCATCAGATCGAGCTTGAGCACGGTCACATCGGAAGCGCCACCCAAATACAGGTTGGTCGCATCCAGCTTGGAGCCGTCTGTTTCGTAGACGACCTTGGCGTTCAGCTTGAGCTCAATCTTGGTGATCATGCTCTTGGTGAATGTGCCGCCAAGGGTCAGGGTGATTTTTTCCAGCACCGTGCCAATCAGCTTGTTCAGGTCGCAGATGGCAACCCCGCTGTTGGCAACGTTCTGGAACGGATCAAGGACGATTTGCTTATTCATGGCGTCAGGCCCTCAGATCACAGCGCGTCGCTGATGTAGGGCACTTGCTTGCCGACGATCACACCGGCCACGCCCAAGGCCATCGCCTTAGCGGCGGGGTGGCCCACGAACTTGTACACGGCGAAGCAACCGCCCAGCGCGATTGCAATTTTTGTGAGCTGGGAGCTGGTCAGGTTCATGAGAGCCTCAGGGTTTCCGGTTGATAGGTGCTGAAAAATCAGTAGCACCGATCACACAGCGGAAGCCGCCGAACGCAAAACCAGCGCCCTAAGGCGCGATGCCTAAGGCGCTGTTTTTTTGGCTCTGCCTGCGTTGCCGAAGGACAACACGCCACTGAAAATTTCAGGGCTGTGAGCGCGTTTTTCTCGCCAGTGCAAGTCCGGCAGGTCCATCAGCTCGCGCTGCTGCAGACCCCACGAACGAGCCATGGCCTGCGCGTCGCTGGCGTTACCCAGGCGGCCCACGTGCACCACATCGGCATTGGCGATGAACGACTTGTCGCACTCTGCCGGGCGCTGGCCCGCGCCGATGATCGCCACCTTTTTGACCTTGCCGCCGTGCTGATACTCGCGCCCCACGTTGACCAATTGGCGCCATGCCTGCGGCGCCTTGTTGGCCTTGGTGACCTCTGGCAGTTCATCCACAAAAACCAGCAGATCACCGGCAGCCCAAGCCGCTTTGCAGAACAGGTCAAATTGCGCGCCGATATCTCCCGCATGATTGACCAGATAGCGCACCGAGAACCGCCGCTCGCGCAGGGCCTCGATCAACTCAGGCAGGCTGCGGTATTCCTGGCCCATGCCCTGCAGTGACGGGTCATGCTTGAAGTCCCACACCATCAGGCGGGGCGGATTCAGACGGCCAATCAGTTGCTTGATCCATGCGGTTTTTCCGGTACCACGGGCACCGAACACCGCCCAGGTTAGGGCCTTGCCCCTCATGCCGGCTGCGGCGCCGCTGGTGGCGCAGCGTCCACTGTGCGCTCAGCCTCACGCCGCGCCTTCGCATCCAGCTCCGCCGACACCGCTGCGGCAATCTCTCGCGCCAACCCGAACGAAGCAAATCCCGCCATGAACAGGTTGGCATGCTTGCCCATGACAGCCTTCAAATCCCAACCGTAGTCATCAGCCACATTGCCCCACAACACCCCAATCTGCTGCAGCCGCTGGTCTGGCGCCACCATCCCCAGGCTTCGCAACTCAAACATAACCGCCGCGCCGTCGCGCGCCATCATCAGCGTTCCAGCGATGATTTCCGCATTGGTCTGCTCAGGCGGTACTGCATCAGCACCTGGCGCCCCGCCCTGCCCCTCATGGCCTGCAGCGGCTTCGCTTTCGAGCTGCGCGGCCTGCATCGCCAGGGCGCCCAGGTCATCCTGTTTCGTGTTTTTTTCGGTCATAGCTGGCCCAATTCAAAGACGCTCGCGCGCCGGGTTTTTGGTGGCTCCGGTTCCGGCGCTGGCGCTGGTGCTGACGCCGACTCAGGCGGCATCGGCGCCGGAGCCGCCGAACGCTCCATGCTCGCCATCCATGCCGCCTCGCGTGCCTCGCCCTTGTGCGCGTATCCACTCCCCCCGCACCCTTCGGCGTCGCACTCGAAATTCAACAGCCCGCCCGCCGTCCGATGGAACGACACGCGGGAGCCGCAGTAGGGGCACGGCCCGCGCCCCACCCTCTCAGACTTGCGGGCCATGGCTTACAGCGCCTTGAGGTCGGCCACGGCCATCACGATCACGACGCCGTCCGCGTCGAACTTCACCGCCACCTCATCGGTAACGGCAGGGTTCAGCGCGTGCACCACGCCAGCTTGACCCTTGCGGGGATGTTCCTCGCCGATCACTTGAACGGCGGTCCAAACAGAAAAACGGTTCATTGCATTGCTCCAGAAGACACCGGGGGACCGCCCGGCACGGCATCGAACCGCCTGAACTGCCGCAGCTTTTGCTGACGGCGCACAACCGGCGCGAATATGGACCGCGCCGCCGCATCGGGGCGCGTACAGTTATTGACATGAATGCGAGTGCTCGCGCCTGCGGCGCTGCGCTTGAAAACCTCAGCAGCCACGGCCAGCGCCGCAGCCTTGCTGACGCCCCCCATCAGCCACTCGGCACGCTCAGATTCCACCTGCATGACCAGCTCGCGCTGGCACGGGGCCGCATGCCGCATGTGGGCCATGTGGGCAGGTGTGAACAGCTCAATCCCCGACGACCAGACACCCACCGGGCGCGGCTGCGCCGCTTCGCCGTAGCGTGTGCGCGCCCCAGTGTTTTCCTTTATCAACTTGATGCGCAGCGCCTTGCGACAGGTGCCCACGCCGCCCTGCGCGGCCGTGTATTTGGCCCAGGCCAGGGACTGCACGCCCGGCTCCACCTTGGCGACGTTCATGGCGCTGATGGCATCGCGCAGCGGCTGCGGCGCATCGGCCGGAACGGCGTCAGGGTGCACGCGGCGCAGCTCGCGCCACACGCCCACCGGGGCGCCGCCCACCTGCTGAAACTGACGGATGCGCCAGCGCTTGGCCCAGGCCCGCACACGCTGCGAGCTGGTCACGGCATCGTTTCCAAACAGGTCAACGCCCACGCCGTGGCCGTCGATGTTTTTGCTAATGTATTTGATGACGTAGCCCACTGCCGAGCCACGGTTCCAGTCGATCAGCTCAAAGTCCACGCGGTACTTTTGCGCGCCCGGTTCGTGCGGGTTGTCGTTATCGAGGAAGTACCTGCGCACCAGCGCTTGCAGCAGCACCAGGGCATCAAAGCCATCCGCAGTGCGCGGCATGAACAGCAGCACATGCCAGTGCGGCGTGCCATCGTGCTGTGGTTCAGCGATACGGAACCCGTACCACTCCAGGCCAGCGCGGGCCGCAGCACTGCGGCACAGGCTCCACTGTTTGCCCAGGTATTCCTGGCCGTCGCGGGGCGTCAGCTCGCCATACCTTGGGTTGTCCACCACCCGGCCATCGGCGCGCGTGGTGGCCGCGTGGAACCGGCTTGGGCAGGTGACCGTGACCATCACGGCCAGATGGCCGCAGTCTTTGGCGATCAGCTCGAAACCGGCAATGCGCGTCAACAACTCATGGCGCCTGATTTCCTGATTCGCAACGCCCTTGGCCGCCAGCTCTGCCAGGTTGTAGGCCTGCAGGTGATCATTCACGGCCACCACCGACTCCAGCACCCCCGCGTTGCGCACATCCTGCGCCTTGCTGGCCTTCACCGCGTCATCGCTGCAGTACAACCCTGCCGTCTTGCGCACCAGCCCAATGCCGATGGCGACAGCCTCCACGGTGCGCGCATGCAGCTTGCGGTACACCCTGCGCCAGAACCTGGCGCACTCCATGCGGGCCACCGCCCCGGCGCGGTGCTTTGCCTTGCGCCATTTCCACACATCCAGCAGACCCCGCTGAGACAGCAGATGGCGAGCAAAGAACGCCTGTAGGCGCACTATCCCGCGCTCGCACATCCCCTTGGCTCGCGCCACTCCGGCCACCAGCCTAAGGCGGCGCCCAAAGTCACGGGCCGTAATGTCCGCCTGGTCGCAAATCTCAGCGTCCGAGGCATCGGGCCTAAGGCCCCCCCTCTCAGACGCCGTGAGCTTGTCCACCACCTCAGACCAGCGGCGCAGGTTCTCTGGGGACTGCTCGCGGCCCAGCTTTTTAGACAGGCGGGCCTGCCAAGAGAGCGGGAAGCGCGCAACCGCCGTGTTCAGGCGGATGCGCTCCCAGGTCAGGAACAGGGAACCCGCGTAATTGCGGGATGCGCGGCCAGCGGTCATCGGCGAAAACCAACAATTTGCCCCGACCGCAGCCACGCCCTGCGCTTCGCGCGTCGCTGCCTCGCATTGCCGCCAATCCCAATCATGAATGACAGCACCCGCTGACCCTGCCGCCCCAGGTGATACACAAAAACGCAGTTCATGCGAACGCATCCGGCTCAAAGTACCGCACCGAGCGCCGCTCAGCGATGGCGTGCTGGCGGTGCTGCTGCAGCGACGATGCCGCCATGGCTAGGGCCGCCTGGTGGGCGAGGTTGCGGCGCTCGCACTCGGCTTCGGCGCTTTCTCGGGCGGCGTGCTCAGAGATGGAAGTCCACCCCAGCGCGGAATGGTGGTAGGCCACGGCGTAGCCCGTGGGCAGGGCGACAAGGCGGTATTTCATGGCGCCACCTCACCCGATGCGCGCGCCGCAAAGGCACGCATGGCGACCCGCTGCAGTTCATCAGCAACTGCCGCCACTTCCTCAGGCGTAGCCACTTCGGTGAACACAAAAACAGCCTTGGCAACTGTCAGGTGCACCTCAGGCCCTTTTTGCACCACGCCCAAAGACACGCCGCCCACGCGGAGAACTTTGTTTTCCATGGCTCAGGCCCTCCCGGCTACAGTGGCAGCTTTACCCGGAGGGAATGCATGCTGATCGATGCAGTTGCCAAACTTAGCCCGCGCGAGGCTCTCGGCGCGGCGCATGACGAGATTCGAAACCAGCCCATCACCAGGGGCGACCTCATGGACATGATGCAGTCCACAGGCGAGGCAGTCGGCCTCACCCTCGCGCACAGCCTCTCTGCCGCCGACCGGCGCAAACTCATTGGAGCGCTTCAAAAGGCATTCGACGCCGGAAACATGGGCAGCGACGGGGTCGAAACCGCCATCGTTGGCATCTATCGCGGACTCACCGCGCGCAAGTAAATCAGCCATCGTCTTTCCCCTCGTCGGTCCCACCTGTTGATCCCCTAAGGGGCCAGCAGTGGGTGGGGGAACCGACGAAAGTATTCACCCGAGCTGCTGACGGTCGGGACTGTAGTTCAACCCCCTGAAATCATTCAACAGGGTCTATCTATTGCGATGGATAGTTCAATAGTCATGGACTACGAACAAATTGACGTTCATGAAGCTTGGACTACCATTCGCCTTAGGAACAACGCCTTAGGAGCCGACGAATGAAAGCAGCAGACTGGATTGACCGAGTGCGCGCTGAGAAAGAATGGACCAGCGACTATCGCGTGGCTAAAGAGCTTGGATTCAGAGCCAGCACCATCAGCCAGTACCGCAGCCATGGCGGTACGCTTGACGAGGGCATTGCACTCAAGATCGCAGCCGCTCTGGATGAACAGCCCGAAATCATCCTGCTGGATCAGGCCATCGAGCGCTCAAAAAACGACGAGGCAAAGACCGCCCTCTCTCGCGCCCTCAAGCGTCTTGGTGGAGTAGCCGCCTGCGCCCTAATTGCTACCACTTCTATAGCACCCGGCCCAGCACAGGCAAGCGCTAGCGGCCAATCTGTGTATATTATGTTAAATATAAAATTTGGGTTTCAAAGCTCTCGCATGGATCAGTGCGTCCCTTGGACGCACCCTTCATCTCAAGCTGACTAGATAGCCGCCGCCGGATCCCCGTACCGCGCCACCATGCTGCCAGCCCGCCTTGCGTATTCAAACGCAGCATGGGTACTCAAAAAGATCCGTCCCGCCAGCCGCTGGCCAAGTTCTGTGCCCCGCAAACGGTCAAGCACGGGTCCTTTCACCTCGGACAGCAATAACGCCGCCCCTCGCCGGGCCAGGCTCCGCTCCAGATCGGTCAGTACGCCCAATGCAGTCGTGTCGATCTGGTTGATGGCTGAGCACACCAGAAGCACGTGGCGCGTATCCGGTTGGGCGGCTGCCAGTTCCTCCACACGGTCCAGCAATGCGTCCGAATTGGCGAAATACAGACTTTCATCCACCCGCACGGCAATCAGGCCGGGCTCTGTGGTCACCGTGTGGCGGGTCATGTTGCGAAAGAGCTCCGTGCCTGGCACGCGCCCCACCACCGCAATGTGCGGATGGCTGCTGCGCCACACTAACGTGCCCAGCGACAACGCCACCCCCATCAGGATGCCGACTCCACGCCAAAAGCGACCACACCTCCTGCAGTGGCCAGCAAGGCCATGGCGTCGGCCTTGTCGTAGTGCCAGGCCTCGCGCAGTGTCTCCACATCGATCAGGGACACGACTGCCACGATGATGGTGGCTGCCAGCACGGCATGGGGAAGATAGTGAAACAGCCCCGTCAGCGCGGCAATCACCACACCCATCAGCACGGCAGAAATGACACCTGCCA
>PJUL01000141.1_pt1 | contig 63926 bp, 59 predicted proteins | sample 1512221 | NCBI WGS metagenome assembly PJUL01 (sample SAMN08177667, study PRJNA422409) | Feces metagenome, whole genome shotgun sequencing project.
ATGCGCACCAGGTATTCGGAGGGTTGCAGCAGCGTGAAGTCCTGCGCGGCGAACTGGGGCACCTGGCGTGGGTTCACGTGGCGGTCTTCCAGTTGCACGGGCAGGCCGTCTTCGCGGTGAATGCACAGCGAGTGGAACACCGACTCACCGGTGCGCAGGTCCAGCGCCGCTGCCACTTCCAGCGTGGCGGAGGTGCGCTCCACCGTGAGCACATCGCAGCGGTAGTCGTGCCCACGCTGGCGGATTTCGCTCGCCAGGTTGGCAATCTGCAGCAGCGTGGACTGGGGCTTGTCCTCAGCCACAAAACTGCCCACACCCGCCACGCGCACGATGCGGCCCTGCTCCACCAGCTCGCGCAGCGCGCGGTTCACCGTCATGCGCGAGATGCCGAACTGGGTGACCAGCTCGTTCTCGGACGGCAGGCGGTCGCCCGCGCGCCAGATGCCTTCCTGGATCTTGCGCGAGATATGGTCTTTGACCTGCTCGTAGAGCGCCATGGCCTGCGCGGGCGCCACCACGGCGGCCACCGCCTTGGCGGGCGTGGCGCTGCGCGGTGCGGCAGCGGCGGGGCGGCGGGAAGGACGGGCGCTCATGGGTGGATGCGGGGCTGGTGCGGGTTGAGATCAGTGCAGATCGGCCGCCATGGATTCGGCGCGGATCTCTTCGGTGAGGCGCGCCTTGAGGTCCATGAACTCGGGGCTGGTCTTGATCGTGTAATGGCGCGGGTGGGGCAAGTCCACCGCCAGCTCGGTCTTGATGCGGCCGGGCCGGGCGCTGAAAACCGCCACGCGGTTGGCCATAAAGATGGCTTCGTCGATGTCGTGGGTGACGAAGAGCACCGTCTTGCGTTCGGCCTCCCAGATGCCCAGGAGCAGCTCTTGCATGAGCACACGGGTCTGGTTGTCCAGCGCGCCGAAGGGCTCGTCCATCAGCAAAATCTTGGGGTCGTTGGCCAGCGCGCGCGCAATGGCGGTGCGCTGCTGCATGCCGCCCGACAGTTGCTTGGGAAAGTGCTGCTCGAAGCCGCGCAGACCCACCTTGGCAATGAAGTAGGCGGCGCGCTCTTTTTGCTGCGCCTCGGGCATGCCTCGCTCGCGCAGGCCAAAGCGGATGTTCTGCTCGATGGTGAGCCAGGGGAATAGCGTGTAACTCTGGAACACCATGCCGCGGTCGGCGCCGGGGCCTTCGACCGGTGCGCCGTCGAGCAGCACGCGGCCGCTGGTGGCGTGGTCCAGCCCCGCCACGATCCGCAGCAGGGTGGATTTGCCGCAGCCCGATGGGCCGAGGATGGTCACGAAGTCGTTGTCTTGCACCTCGAAGTCGACAGGCTGCAGCGCCTGCGTGCGCTGGCCCTTGGCGGTCTCGAAGACGCGCGAGACGGCTTGGATCGATACGCTGCTCATCGCACAAAGCTCCAGGCAAATAGACGGTGGTTGAGCGCCTTGAAGGCGAAGTCGGACACCAGCCCGATGAGGCCGATGATGATGATGCCGAAGATGATCTGGCCGGTGTTGAGCAGCGACTGGCTGTCGGTGATCATGTGGCCGATGCCGCTCGACGAGCCGATCAGCTCAGCCACGATCACGTAGGTCCAGGCCCAGCCCAGCACCAGGCGGAGGGTCTCGGCGATCTCGGGCGCAGCGCCAGGGATCAGCACCCGCGTGACGATGCCCTTGTGGCCCGCGCCCAGCGTGTAGGCTGCTTCCACCAGGTCGCGCCGCGCACCGCCCACGGTGACGGCCACCATCAGCGTGATCTGGAAGACCGAGCCGATGAAGATGACCAAAATTTTCTGCGTCTCGCCGATGCCGGCCCACAGGATCAAGAGCGGGATGAAGGCCGACGCGGGCAGGTAGCGGCAGAACGAAACGAAGGGCTCGAAAAAGGCTTCGATGCCTTTGTACGCCCCCATCGCAATGCCCAGCGGCACAGCAACCACGGCCGCCAGAATGAAGCCGCCGAACACGCGCCACACCGTCATGCCGATGTCTTTGTGAAAGCCGTATTCGCTGAACAGCAACCAGCCTTCCTTGGCCATGGCGACGGGGCTGGCCAGGAAGGTGGGCGACACGAAGCCGCCCAGCGTGAAGAACGCCCACACCAGCACGAACAACACAAAAAACCCGAAGCCAAGCAGCCAGCGCGCACGGGCGCTCACGGGCTCCAGCGGAGCGAGCGAGTGCCGGCGCGCGGTTGCTTTCGCTTGCGGCTCGGTGGCGGACAGGGGTTGCACTGCAGACATGGCGCGCTCTTCTTCCAGTTCTTTACTTGATGTAGCTCGCGTCGAAGGTCACAGCTAGGTCTTCATTGGCTTTGCGAATCACACCGGCCTCCAGCAGGATGGCCGTGGCGTCCTTCATGAAGGCTTGCAGTTCGCCCGCAAAGAACTTCTGGTTGGCTGCCTTGTCTTGCCAGCGCAGGAAGGACGAGGACTTGGCAAACTGTTCGCCCGTCTGCTTGACGGCGGCGCCCATGATCTCGTTGGACTTGGTCGGGTCGGCCTTGATCATGTCGAGCGCCTGGAAGTAGGAGTTGGCGAGTGCCTGCGCGGCCTTGCCGTTGGCCTTGAGCCAGGTGGGGTCGCAACCCACGGTGTCCATCACCATGGGGTAGTCGAGCGTGGTGGCCAGAATCTTGCCCGCGCTGGGGTTCTCACGCACGGTGGACAAGTAGGGTTCGTACGTCATGGCTGCGTCGTTCTGCCCCGCCACAAAAGCTTGAGCCGCGGCCTGGGGCGACAGCGTGGTGGTCTTCACGTCCTTGAGGCTCATGCCGTTCTTGCTGAGCATCCAGGCCAGGCCGAAGTAAGGTGCTGTGCCCGGTGCATCCACGCCAATCGTCTTGCCCTTCAGATCAGCAAAGCTGTTGATGTTGCCGCGCACCGCAATGCCATCGGCGCCGTAAGACTTGTCCATCTGGAAGATCTGCACGATGGGCACGCCGTTGGCATTCCAGGCCACATGCGTCTCGACCGTGGTGGCAGCGCACTGGATGGATTTGGAGGCCAAGGCCAGGTGGCGGTCCTTCTGCGGGATCATCTTGATCTCCACATCCAGGCCGTTCTTCTTGAAGATGCCTGCCTTGTCGGCCAGTGTGAGCGGCGCAAAGCCGGTCCAGCCAGACATGCCCAAAACAATCTTGGTCTCTTGCGCCTGGGCCGGTGCAGCCATTGCCATTGCACAAGCCGCGGCGGCTGCCAACGAAGTCCATTTCACAACCGATCGAGTCATCATCTGCTCCTGTTTCAAAGTCAATACCTGTACCCACCCGCCGAGCGACTTGCGGCCGCCCGCCCCTGGATGATGACAGCCAGAGCATACCTGTCTATACAGGGTAAACGCTAGATGCCAACCTACTATGGGTGGGATTCCTGTGCGTTGCAAGAACAGGGCCAGGAGACCCTGGCTATACAAGAAGAGGTTGATTGCCAAACAACCGGGCACGCTATAGATATGAAATTGATAGCTGCCAGCGCTTACTGGATAAGCGCCAGAGGCCAATTTCATTGAAATTTTTCGCTCCGACGCGCTATTTCACCGATCAAGGGGTGTGTCGCCTGCGGGCCCACCAAACGTGCTTCTGGAGCCAAGCACATCAGCCGTGCACCGCCACGGTGCCATGGTGCACGACCACCGTGCGCGTGCTTAGCTGGCGCAGGGTAGCCGCGCCGTCACCGCCAACCCGGGCTGGGCATTGCGCATCTGCAGACTGCCACCGTGGGCCTGTGCAACCAGGCGGCACAGGTACAGGCCCAGCCCAACCCCACCCGTGGCGCGCTGGCGTGCAGTGTCAGGGCGATAGAAGGCCTGAGCCAGGTGTGGCAGGTGCTCGGGCGGTACACCGGGGCCGTGGTCGCGCACCTCGATCTCCACCACACCATCCACCAAAGACAAGCGCATCAGCGGGGGCGCCGCGGCAGGGTCGTTGTGGCGCAGGCTGTTGTCCAGCAGGTTGCGCATCAGCAGGCGCACGCGTGAGCGGTCCAGCGTGCAGTGGGGCAAGTCTTCCTGAATCTGCAGCACGATCGCCGTTGCGGCGGGGTGCCGCACTTCCAGCTCGGCAACCACCTCCCGCGCGAGAACGGAAAGGTCGATGGGTTCGCGGTGCAGCGCAGCATGGCGTCCCGCAAGCCGTTCGCTCTCCAGCAAATCGGTGATCAACCGCGCCATCTCACCCAGATCGCGCATCAAGGCCCCGCGCTGGGCTTGCATATCGGCAGTCTCAGGCAACAGCTCGGTGTTCAGGCGTGCGCGCGTCAGCGGGCTGCGCAGTTCATGGCTCATGGCCAACAACAAGGCGCGCTTGGCCTCCAGCATCTGATGGATGTCCTCGCCCATGGTGTTGATGGTGGCGGCCAGTTGCCCCAACTCATCGGGTCGGTGCGCATGCCGCACGGGAATGGGTTCGCCAAAGTCGCCCTGGCCGAAGCGCCTTGCCCCGCGGCGAATATCGTCCAGCGGCCGCAGCAGGTGGCGTACATAGACAAAAGTCAGCGCGGTCAGCAGCAACAACACGGTGAGCGTGCCCCAGGCGATGCGCGGACGCTTGTCCCACGACAGCGCATTGAGGCCAAATTCGATGCGATGGCCATCGGCCGTGGTGCGCTGCAGGAGCCGGTACCCGGTGTCCTCACGGGCCCAGTGATCCTGGCGCTGTACCTTGTCGCTCATCCAGTCGGGGCGCGGGCGTTCGGGGTGCGAGTCCCATTGGATTTTCGGGCCGTCGATGCGCAAGGTGACCGGCAAGCGGTTGGCGATGGCCTGGGCACGCTCGATGCTGGGTGGGCTGCCGATTTCAGCAGTGAGGCGGTCCACGTAGTCCATCAGCAGCGGGCGCGCGGCTTCTTTCCAGCCCAGGGCCACCACCTTCTGCATACCGCCCATGAAAACCACAGCCACTGTCACGGCCAAGGCCATGAACACCAGAACCAGGCGGATGCGCAGCGAGTAGCCCACCGCGTCGCGCGCGCGTCGGTGCCAAGGGCAATCGCGATCGTGGCCCGGCTCGCAGTCCGTCCGCTTCATGGCTGACCCGTGGATGCTGAAGCCGCCCTGCGCAGAGCCAGTGAGTAACCCGCGTTGCGCAATGTCTTGATGCAGTCGAGTGGCTCCAGTTTCTTGCGCAGACGGCTCACGACGATGTCCACCGCGCGGGTGTACAGCTCGGCCTCGTGTCCGCGCAACTGGTTCAGGATGTCGTCACGACTGAACACCCGCCCTGGCTCGCGCGCCAGCATGTGCAGCAGGTCAAATTCGGTGCCGGTCAGCTCTATCGCCATCCCCTGGCGCAGCACACTGCGGCGCGCCGCGTCGATGACCAAGCCTTCGAACTGCAGCGCAGTGGCCAATTCTGCCGCGCCAGGCGAGCGGCGGCGGCGCAGCACGGTTTGCAGACGGGCCACCAGCTCGCGGGGCTCAAAAGGCTTGGGCAGGTAGTCATCTGCCCCCAGCTCCAAGCCCACCACCCTGTCCATCACCTCGCCCCGGGCAGTGAGCATCACCAGCGGCAGATCGCCTTGCCTGCGGATAGTGCGGCACAGTTCGAAACCGTCCATCTCGGGCAGCATCACATCCAGAATGGCGGCATCAAAGCCCCCGGCTTCCAGGTGTGCCAGCCCCTCGCTGGGCCTGAGCGCGTGAACCAGTTCCAGCTCAAAGCGCTGGAAGTAGACGGTCAGTGGCGGTCCCAGCTGCTCATCGTCATCAATCAACAAAATGCGGTGCATGAGCAATTCTTACACCGTGAGGCGTTGACCTTTGAAATGCTGGCCGTGGTGGGCGCCAACCCCGCCGAGGGGGCAGGCGTTGTCGCATCCACAGTGTTTGCGCCCCCCGATCGCGCCGACACACTGCCCAATGCACGGTGCCGCACGATCAATCGGCGCAAACGGCTCTGCGCCGGAGCACGCAGTGCATCAAAGTGGTCTGCCGCTGCCAGTAGCGCCGGCAAGGCACGCACGGCAGCGTCGGGTTGGCGGGCCAAAAGCCCCATGGCGTGCTCCCGGTCAAAGCGCGGGCCCCACACCAGAGACATGAGCTCGTCGTGGGGGTCGGGCATCCCCGCAAGCAAAGCGGGGCCGTGTGCACGAATGCCCTGCGCGAGGCGGTGAATAGGTTCAATGGCGGGTGACATCTGGGTATCCCCGCCGTCAGACCCGCGGCATCATCCAGCCACCACGCCGGTGCTGCATCATCTCGCGCACCTTCTGTTGCTGGTCGGCGTTCAGGCTGTCATAAAAATCTGCCAGCGCGCTGATCACCTCTGGGCTGCCAGCCTGAACGGCACGGGTTTTTTCCTCGACCAACGCCTGGGCGCGCGTCCGGTCAAATTTGCCGCCAGACACAATGGCCTGCATCTCGGCACGCGGATCTTTGGCTGACCCAACCCATGCTGCGCGTTGGGCCTGCACTGTGTCTGCCAACGCATTGAGCTTCTGCTTCTGTGCATCGTTCAGATCCAGCTTGCTGCTGACCCGCTGCACCACCTTGCCGCGCACTTCCGCCATCTTGTCAGCGGTCATGGGCCCGCGGTGGTGATATCCGCTTGAGCACGCCGTCAAACCACCCAGTGCGATGGTGGCGCCAAACAAACCGAATATGGTTTTCTTGATCCAGGGCTTCATGATGCAGTCCTTTCATGGACGTGTTGAACATGACCCTGATGGTGCGCCGTGGTGCGTGACGCGTGGTCTCAACCCAGTTTCGGTTTATTTCATTTTGTTTCCGCCGATAGTTTTCAGCAAGTTTCAGCGAACAACGGCAGAAAGCGCCAACAGGCGCATGGCAAGTGTTGACGCCTCGGCGCGCATGGCGGGCAGCGCAATCTGGCCAACGCTCCAGCCTCCATACCAGACAGAAAATGCGGTCACTTCGGGAAACAGCAATGCGCCCTCTCGTCCATAGAAGGCAATGGCATCGTCGATTCGATCATGGGTGGTAGCCTCACTGACGAGTGTCTCCCCATCTCTCACCCGCGCTAGATAACGGCGAGAACCATCGTGGTGAATGTGCAAAGTCAAAATCATGTGCCGTCTGTTTCAAGGCAAGTGCATGGCGGAGGCTTTCGCATCTCTCACCCCATCGCCTGCCACAGATCACCACCACAATCGCCGCACTGGCGCTCATTCACAACGGCGCCTGCATTCCATACTTGCTCATTGTCTTCTGGCAAGCCTGTCACCCCAGAATCTTCCTGTTGGCGTACTTGTGCAAAAGTGCCCGCAGGATGCTGCCCCATCTGCAGGCCGATCAGGGGGCGCTCTTCCAGCGACGTCGGGTGAAGGTGGTGTGCAGGCAAAAACATGGTCGAGCAATCACGTGGCTAAGCAAGAAAGATGGCCAAAAGCGTGGATTTACGCCGCTTTGGCCAGTTCCGGAGGCGTGATTCCTAAGGCATCGCCCTCCCCTGCAAGCAGCCCAATGCAATCGAGCGCGGTGGGAGGATCACAGGGCTCGGCATAAACGCGCAATGCGATGTCTGCAGCTGCGGGCGAGAAATACAACCAGAGCCGATCCTTGTCCTTGTCATAACAAGAGAAAAGCGCTCTGCCCGAGCCGGGAGCACACATTAGAAATTTCGACATGAACATTTGCTGAATGCGCAATGTGGGCTCAAACGCCTGATCGTCATGACCGAGATCCAATTTGTACCAAGTGCTCATATGCGCCTCTCAACTGGCAAGCCAGTAATTCAGATGTGCCCATGGTATTTTTTCAGAGGCGAAAGTACCTTCTTGTGCGGCGCATCAAACTGTAGGACAGCGGCGCGCACCGTCCTCGCTAACGCGACCGCCAATAGAGGCGGCAAGTTTCGGTTCGGTAAGCCCTTCTGCGAATAGGTCCTACAGGCGAGGGTTCGCCCCTCCTACAGCGAATGCTGTCCGGAAAAAATAATCTCTGGTTTTTCGCCCTGCTTCAACCGGAGTCCTGTCATGCCGATAGTCATGCTGTTTTTTGGAGTTCAGATCGTTGCAGTGGGCGTGGCTACAGCACTCTTGTCTATTTAGCGATACGCAAAGCTGTTGCTGGCGGCGCGCACATACTCGCCGTTTGGCCTCAAACACTTTTTTGCGAAGCCAATGCGCACTGTTTTACGAGGGTGGGTACCGCTTCAGAGACAGCGTTGCACATGCATCGGTGGTTACTTCGCCGCATCGATTGATGATCGAAAGCCGAACTGTGCCTTTGATCGGCGCAGGCAAAACGCGCTAGCCGCACAGCCGATGTAATTCCAACCTCACCGATACGCAACAAGAGCCAGCATGCACGTTGGTGCAAATGTGCAGGGCGTCGGCAGGAAAGAAAAAGGGCGTTCGCTGAATTCAGCGAACGCCCTTAACCGTTAGGCTGGCGTCAATTGAATGAAAGCTGTTAACCCTCATGAAAGCTGGATTTCGCTTTTTTATTTTTTAAATTGTTCCCCCGTTTGTTCCCCCACCTTGTTCACCATAAGCTGCGGCGTGAAAAACTGTGGATGGAGACGGGCCTATGACCGATCAATTTGGGCAACCCAAGATGCCATCATCGCATCGTCAGCGAGATCTAGATTGCCCCATCGGCTACAGACCATCCACACGCTGCGCTATCCAGTTTCGTACTGCCTTGGCTGACCATGAGGTCGCACGCTCCCCGATCTTGATAGAACCCGGAAACTGCCCTCGCGCCATTTGGTCGTAAAGAGCCGAGCGGCACATCCCCGTTAAGCGCAGTACCTCTGGCAACCGCAACAGGCGGTCTTCGTCGCCTCCATCTTCCAAAGGCAGCCTTCGTATCGATTCACCACTCTCCAGCAGCGACAACGCCTGCCTCATCAACTGGGCAGCACGGTCGGTGATTTCTCTATCGACAGCCTCCCGTTGGTTCCCGCGCTCCTTGCGATTCTGTGCGGCTGGTCTCATATGACTCCCTTTCCGATCCTGCGACACCTGTCGCCGATTCCGTAGAGTGCCAGGGACATCCGACCCATTCCATCCATGCAAGCGCAGCCCAGCGCACCAGGGCAAATACTCCCATGGCTGTTCATCCGGTGGGATTTCTCCGTGCTCCCGAAGCGGGGCAACTCCAGCTCCAACACCCATTCGGATGCACAACCTATCGAGACACTACATCCAAGCGTGCTCGGCCCCCTCTTCTACCGCTTACGGCGGCATCCCACCGAGTGTTTGGGCCTCCTGCTCAAGCCCGCCTAGGATGGCGTCAAGAACACGCGGTGAAAAGTCCTGTGGCAATTCGGCTTGCACTTCGGCGATGGCCGCTGGAGTCCGGGCAAGCATTTCTTCGATGATCGGCTCGGCGGTCGAGGCATAGCCGACCTTCTGCACGGTGCTATTGAAGTGCCTTCGCTGGATACCTTGCATCTCGTAGTGCCGGTTCTTGCCGAGCAAGGCCATCGCCAACTTGATTTCATGTGGCGACCACTGGTTCGGAGCGTTGCCCAACACCGGGTAGACCGACATGACGTCATACAGCGGGGTCAACTGGAAACGCCCGCGTGGCAGAAGCTGGATACTGAAATTCTTGGCATGGCCATCGGGTGCTCGCAGCAACCAGAACAACACCTGAGCCGCCATCAGCGTTTTCATGTCGGCTTCGGCATTCACCGATTGCCGCAGCGTGCCAAACAACGCCTTGAGCCCTGGGCCGCCGTCGTTCTCATATTTGCGGAATGGTGAACAGCCCTCGACCTGGCAAAAATCTTCCTGCGGCAGACGCATGAACCACTGCCCATTGGGTGCGATGCGCCTATCGAATCGCTCCACCACCAGCACGCGCTGTCCGCCAAAGGTCGCTATACGGGCATCGGCCACCGGCAAGCCATAGGCCTTCAGCAGCCGCAAGCACAGCCATTCGTTATCGACGGACGTGCTGAAATCAGCCTGCCGCCCGCCCATCAGGCCGAGCGGGAGCTTGAAAATGTGGCTCGTCGGCGTGGCACCACGCGGCACGAGCCATTGCCCGCACCACCACAGGAAGGCCGTCTTCTCCTGCGCACCGGCCAGAGAGATGCGGAAGTCCGCATCCGGGTCTCGGCCCGCAGCAAAGGCCTGCGGAGAAACGGTTTCGATAAGGTGCCGCTCAATAGCCTTCTCCGATACGGGCTCGCCCTCGATTCGATCGAAACCGGTGGGCACCTCGTCTTCATCCAGGATCTGGACGGCGCCCACGCAATCGCGCCCGATGGCCTTCAGCAACTCAAACGGCTCGGTCGAACCCGTCCTGAATCGCTCGGCCACACGGCGACGGATCACGTCACTGTCCGGAAGCAGGTTGTCGAAGTAATTGGCGACCTTTTCGCCCTTGGCTGGCAGATTCTGCAGATTGAACGGCAGGGACAGGGACAGCGGCCGGCCGATATCAGCCCCCATCCAGTCCGGGTCATACTGCAGCTCCATCTCCCCGCGAGCGGGAATCGTCCACCGGCCCACGCGGACACCATTGGTCCAGATGGACAGGCTGCGGCTGTGCGATCGACGTCCCATGTCACCAATCAGTGGTCGGCGCCGCCGATACCGCCGCGCTACCCCGGGTCCCAACGGCCAGTTCCAGGCCCAGCGCGGCACACCATGCAAGGAGCTGCTCCACGCTCAGTTCATGGGCGTTGAGTTCCAAATGAGAGACCCGTGACTGGCTCAGGCCGACACGACTGGCCAACGCCGACTGGGTCAGCCCCTGGGCCTTGCGCGCGGCCTGCAGCATCGCCCCCAGTTGGCCGGCAGTGACCAGCGGATGTGATGTCGACGCCATAGTTGATACCTGAAATTCAGATAAACGAAAAATATCTCAAAAGCAGATATTAATCAAATACCTGAAAATCAACTAACTCTGGTTTGCACAATGCTCTTCAAGGTGCGCTGATGCAACCTGATGGATGCTCATCATTCAATGGCGTCGCTCCACATGAGCTGATTCAACGATCTATGGTGCTGGCCCGCTTACAAATACTCAAGCTCAAGCGTCTTGAACCGCGACCTGCGTTTTTCTAGGTCACCGGCAAGGCGGTGCTTCAGAATCTCTAGGCGTCTCGGTGGCGGCCAGTAGCAGTCGGGCTTTGCGCTTTCTTTCGCGATGCACCAGTCGGTGCAGCCGAGTCAACTCAAATCGACCAACGCTCCACACCCCGCTGCAGCGCTGTCACCTCCACGGCTTCACGGAACCGCCCAAACATCGCATCGGCCCATTGCGGCGAATCGCCAGGCGTCCACCCCAGCAGTTGGCTCGCTTGGCGATCGAACAGGCTGGGCTGAGCCAAGCGCAGAACCGCCCAGTCCTCCAGGACCGCAGTACGGCGATCACTGAGCAGTTGCGCCGAAGGCAGCTTGTCGGATTTGTTGGCGTTGACCTGCTGGTCGACCCGCAGAAGGTTCCACAAGTCGTTGTTCGCCCACAGTGCGAATGGGATGGCGTGATCGACCACGAAGCGCTGCTTGAGAGGTCGGCCGGACCAGGTGCACCGGATTACGCCGGCATTTTCATATGCCTGGCGGGCGAGCATGGTCGCACGCTCCGGGTCAGGGCGGGCAAGCAATAGCGGAAGCACTGCGCCGGACGTGATTCCTTGCCGGTACCCAAAGCGCCCAGTCCCATTTCTCTCGTTCAAGATTTCTTGCGCCCTCAAGCAGTTCGTTCACGGACGGTTGCTCCACCAGCGCTGCGTCGAGGAGCGCAGGTTCGCAAACACCTCCGGAAACCCGGTCAACTCGCTGATCTGCGCCATGATGGGTCGGCCCGCATCAATACCCACCTTGGCCAGTTGCCCCGGCCGCAGGAACTGCGCTTGGGTCATGCCGGAACCCGACGCAGTTAGCCCGAGCCCCGCAAACGACTGGAACACGATCCCAGCCAGCCGGTTGAAGTTGCCAATGATGAAAGCGAACGCTCCCACATAGAGCACCTTCTTGATCAGCCGAGCAATCACATCGTCGCCCTGCCCCGAGGCATGGCCCATGGCCCAGAACAATCCAGCGAGCGTCACATCGATCACGATCAGCGTGGCGCTCAAGAACCGCACCTCGCCACCGAGAAGCCCAAATCCTGAATCGATGTACCGCGAAAACACATCGAGAAAGCGGCCGATGACCGCCACGTCGTTCATGGCGCTCAGTCCTTGGGGATGTCGCTGGAGGCCGCGCTCGCGGGCGAGGATACGGGGTCGGACGCGGTCCTGGCCGCAGGCGGCGTGTACGCCGTCGCGCCGCCCATGAAGCGCTGACGCGTGGCCTCGGCCACCGCGTTGCACTGCGCATTGCCCACCTTGGCATGGTCGGCCTTGCACTGGGCGCGCAGCTCCCGGAGTCGCTCGGGGTTGGCCACCAGCGATTCAACGCTTTCGATGGCAGGCCCCTCGTCGCACGCGGACACCAGCAGCGCGACAGACATGATCAGCAGGTACTTGGACTTCATGGTCATATCCTCAAGGGCCATAGAAACTGACAGGCGCCACCGTGTACGGTGTCCCCTCCCCCTGAAACCGCCGACGCACCTCGCGCGCCCGCTCCTGCACCGCCACTTGGCGTGCCTGCTCCAGTGCCATCGCCCGGTCCTGAGTGATCTGCAGCTGCTGGGCCTGCATGGCCTGGCGCGACTGCAGGGCCAGCAACTGGTTCGTCGCCTGCATGGCCTGCAGCGCACCCACGGCCGACTGGCTGCGGTTGACCAGGTCCGTGAGCGTGCGCTCGTCGCTCGCGAAGTTCTGCACCGCCTGCGACTGCACCTGAGTCGCAGTACGCAACGCCTCCAGCGAGTTCTGCCAGCGCTGGCGCGCATCCAGCGCCATCTGGTTGCCCGAGATCGACGCGGTGTAGACCTGGGGGTACAGCCGCCGGAACTCTGATTCCATCTGCTGCACGTTGAAGGCCAGCCCCTGCGCCTGGCGGATCAGCTGATTCGTCGCGGCCAGCGCCGCCCGCAGCTCGCCCAGGGCGCTGGAATCCAGCTTGGCCAGGTTCAGCGCATCGTTCTGCAATTGCCGGATCTGGTTGTTGATCTGCTCCAGCGTGCGCGCCGCCGTCAGGATGTTCTGGGAGAAATTCGAGGGATCGAACACGATGCGGCCCCCGAACATTTGGGCCTGCGCCGGCACGGCCGCGCCGAAGGCCAGCGCGGCAACGGCCGCCAGCGCCACGCGCCGCAGCTGAAACTTCATCTCGCAGTTCATGAAAAACCTCCTTCAGTGGATTGAGATCGGGGGAAATGGTGGAAACGAAGGAATGAGGTCCGCAGCCCAGTCGAGGCCGCGGTGGCGCAACCAGGCAGCTGCAAAGTCGTCGGGAGCTGCGGAAGCCACCGCATCGATGTCGCGCTGGTGCTCCTGCGATGACGCTCCCGAAAACGCGAGGGCCACGGGCCCGAGCCCCAGGTCAAACACCCGGTTGCCCAGCCGGGACTGGTAGTAGTAGTCGCGCTTGGGCGTGGCCTGCGCGACGATGTCGATTTGCCGCCCGTTGAGCCCGAAGCCCTCGTAGATCACCCGGATCTGCGGCTCGGTCGCCTGGGGGTTGGGCAGGAAGATTCGGCTTGCGCAACTCTCCACGATGGCGGGCGCAATGCTGGAGCCCTGGATGTCCGCCAGCGACTGCGTCGCAAAAATGACCGAAACGTTCTTCTTGCGCAGCGTCTTGAGCCACTGGCGGATGCGCGTGGCAAACACCGGGTCGTCCAGGAACAGCCAGGCCTCATCGAGGATCAGCAGCGTCGGCGCGCCATCGAAACGCTCGTCAAAGCGCGCGAACAGATAGGACAGCACGGCCAGTGTTGCGGCCTTGCTGTGCATGAGCTCTTCCATCTCGAAGCACTGGACCGAGGAAGATCCCAGCCGGTCCACATCCGCATCGAGCTGCTTGCCGTGGGCACCGCCCAGCACATAAGGCTGCAGCGCCTGGCGCAGGGCATTCGACTGCAGCAGCACGGACAGGCCCGTGAGGGTGCGCTGCTCCACCGGCGCGCTGGCCAGGCTGTTGAGTGCGGACCAGACCGCATCCTTCTCGGAGGGGCCTACGGATATGCCTTCGTGGATCAGCCGGCCCTCGACCCATTCCGAAGCCCAGGCGCGGTAACCTTCCTGATCGATGCGCGCCAGCGGCTGAAAAGCAATCTCACCGTCCAGCCCCAGGTCATAGTGTTCGCCGCCCAGCCCGAGCACGGTAGCCCGCATCGAGCGCCCCATGTCGAAGGCGAGGATTCGCGAGTTGGGGTAACGCCGGAACTGCAGCGCCAGGGTGGCGAGCAGAACCGACTTACCCATGCCCGTGGGCCCGACCACCAGGGTGTGGCCCACGTCGCCAATGTGCGTGACCAGCCGGAACGGCGTGGCGCCATCGGTGCGCGTGACGATCAGCGGCGGCCCATCGAGGTGCTTGTTGCGCTCCTGCCCGGCCCAGACTGCCGACACCGGCATCATGTGAGCCAAGTTCAAGGTCGAGACGATGGGCTGCCGCACATTGGCATAGGCATTCCCCGGGATCGAGGACAGCCAGGCCTCAACCGCATTCAGCGTCTCTGGGATGGTGATGAAACCTCGGCCTTGGATGGTCCGCTCCACCGCGCGCAGCTTCTCGTCGGCAGCGGTCGCATCCGCATCGAGTACGGTGACCGTGGCTGTGACATAGCCGAACGCCACCTGATCGCTGCCCAGGGCCTGCAGCGCCGCATCGGCATCGGCCGCCTTGTTCGACGCGTCCGAATCCACCAGCGGGCTCTCCTGCTGGAAGATGGTTTCGCGCAGCAGCGCCACGATGTTCTTGCGCTTGGCGAACCACTGGCGACGCAGGCGTGTGAGTTCCTTCTCTGCTTCCGCCTTGTCCAGACACAGGAAGCGCGTGCACCAGCGATAGGCAAAGCCCAGCCGGTTCAGGTCGTCCAGCACACCCGGCCAGGTCGATGTCGGAAAGCCCCGCACCGACAGCGTGCGCAGATGCATTGCCCCCAACATCGGCGCCAGCCCACCCGTCAGCGGCTCGTCGGCCAGCAGCGCATCCAGGTGCATCGGCACCTCGGGCACAGCCACCGGATGCCGGCGCGCGGACACGCAGTCGTGCAGGTAAGTCAGCGTCTGCGCGTCGTCCAGCCAACCAATCTCCGGCATCACGCCATCCAGCAAATCCAGAAAGCGCACCGACTCGGACACAAATGCCTCCAGGCGCTCGCGCCAGTCCACGCCTTCGGTCTTGCCGTTCTCATAGAGCAGCTTGGCGGCACGTGCCCTGCCCTCTTCGGGAGGCAGGTAGACCAGCGAGAGGTGGTAGCGGCTCTCGAAGTGGCTCGCGTCCTCTTCAAAGGCAGAACGTCGTTCTTCGTCGACCAACCAGGACAGCGGCTCTGGGAACTGGGACTGGGGGTAGTCGGCCGCCTCCCGGCGTCCGTCCTCCACGAACAGCGCCCAGCCCGAGCCCAGGCGCCGCAGCGCATTGTTCAAGCGCGCCGAGGTAGCGATCAGCTCGCCCTGCGTCGCACTATCCAGGTCCGGACCCCGAAACCGTGCCGTGCGCTGGAACGCGCCGTCCTTGTTGAGCACGACACCGGGCGCGACCAGCCCGGCCCAGGGCAGCCAGTCGGACAGCAGCGCGGGCCGCCGGCGGTATTCTGCGAGGTTCAGCATGGGGTGCTCTCCATCCTTGACCTCACACGTCCAGCAACACGCGGTGCTTGATGTGCCGAGCGAACACCTGCATGAACTGCGCATCCATGCGCGCGCCCCAGACCGCCAGCGAATGCCCGGCGATCCAGAGCACCAGGCCCGGGATCCAAAGCTGCATGCCCAAGCCGACGGCTGCGGCCAGAGTGCCGTTGGTGATGGCCACGGTGCGCGGCGCGCCTCCCATCAGGATGGGTTCGGTCAGGGACCGGTGCAACGGCACTTCGAAGCCGGGAACAGCCCCGCTGATGGCCCCCCCGCTCATGCCAGTACCGCCCCACCCGCGAACGAGAAGAACGAAAGAAAGAAGCTCGATGCCGCGAATGCAATAGACAGCCCGAAGACGATCTGCACCAGCTTGCGGAAGCCGCCCGACGTGTCGCCAAACGCCAGCGTCAGCCCCGTGGCAATGATGATGATCACCGCCACGATGCGCGCCACCGGCCCCTGGATGGATTCGAGGATGGACTGTAGGGGGGCCTCCCACGGCATGTTGGAACCAGCGGCGTGCGCCGGCACGGCAATGGCCAGCAGCACAGCCGCCACAGCGGCCACAGCGGCAGCCTGCCAAAGAGGCTTTACGGCAGCCCCGGCAGCTCGTCCTGCTCACCGCCGCTGGAGAGGTTCACGAGCCGGTGTCCATGCTGCAGCGCCTCGAGCTTGGCCGCGATGCGCGTCTCGATAACCGTCCTCTGCACCGCCACCAGCGTGACAGCGGCCTCGCACACGATTTCGTCCGTGTCGCAGGCCTGCACACGGAACGTCGCGCTCCGCTCCCCCATCCGTTCCAGCCATCCGCGCAGCCGCAGAGAAGACCCTGGCGGGATCGGGCCTCGGTGGTCGATGCGGATCGTTCGGCCAACCACCACCTCAGCCGCATCGACATGCTGCTGCACTTCCCGGATGCAGATGGACTCGATCACCGCCACCAAGTAGCCGGTGGCAAGGCATTCAATCAGCCGCTCCGCATAACCGCTGCCGTGAGGCAGCCGGGCAAAGAGCGACTTCGCCGTCTGGTCCGCCGGTACGGTATAGGACTCTTCAAAGAATATATCGCTGACGCCTTGGTGGTTCATGGGTTGTCTGGGTGAGTTGTCACAAGCCAGATCAGCGCAGGATTGCGGGTGATCGATGCTGCTCGATGCTCCCGTGTCACGCAGACTCCTCCCACCCACGGCAGCGAGTTCTGGCGTAACGCGCCGCTCTGGTCGCGGCGGACTTGGCACCCCGGAAGTCCCAACGCGCGCGGCAGACCTTCCGCGCGCGTCGCGCCCATTCAAAAAAAGCCCCAGCCCAACGGCCGGGGCTTCATGCTCACGCCACAGCGTGTGCGTCCTCGTGGACCTCCGAATCGACACTGCCGCTGGCATCGGCGCTGACATCGGCATCACCCCCGACCTCGTGCCCCGCCTCCGCTTCGACTTCGACAGCCGCTTCCTGCCCCCGGAACATCACCGGCAGCCAACCCGTCCCCGCAGCCAGCCGCTCGGCCTCGCTCGCAATCTCGGCCTTCCTGAGCTTGCCCAGCCGACTCACCTGATCGGGCGCAAACACCTGCACCGCCTCCAGCGCCTTGACTTTCGAGACATGGTCGAAGTAGGCTGCGGCGGTCGGATTCCACCAGTCGTGCATGTCAAGGTTCACGGCCTGCGCGAGCGCAGTGGCAGGGATTTCTCCTTCCTGTGAAGCCAGGGCGCTGACGGTCAAACCCACGCACACCGCCAGGAGTGACAGCAGCTCCTGCTGCGGGCAGGCCAGCAGTTCCGCGAACAGCGCGTCCGGGTCACTGGGCAGGCGATGGGCCCAGGCCTCCCGCACCTTGCGCATGCCCATGGCTGCGGGGGCATCGGCCATGTCGGGCGCATGCAGTCCAAGCCCATCCTGGGGTGTCGCAGAAATATTGAGTGCCGAGTCTCCTACCCCGTAGCTCTCCACGATCACCCGCAGCGCAAGGCGGTGCACCAGGGCGACCAGTGCAACGTGGGGATGCCGAGCCACCTCGGCCTGCAACGCTGCCGTGCGGTGCGCGCTGAGGCGCTTCGCCAGCTTCTCCGAGATTCCGGATTTGGCGGGCTCGTCGGTGTCGGCATCCGGGTTGCCACCCGCCCCGCCCTCCTCCTGCCGCGCCTGATCCCGCAGGGCCTTGGCCTGTTCCTCGCGCAGCAGACCACGGTGCACCACCATGCGGCCCATGGGATCGACCGACACCACGGCACCGGCCAGCGCCACCACGGCGGGCGGGTATTCGACCAGTTGGCGCTCCATGGCCTCCAGTTCATTGCCAAGTGCGTCCATGGCGTCGTGCAGCGCCTGCGCCTGCTCGTCGGTCGTGTCTTCGTTCTCATCGTCCAGTTGCTCCTGCAGCTTCTCCTGCTGGTCTTCCAGCTTGGCAATGCGCTTGGCCTCGGTCTTGGTGGGTTCCCGGCGTGTGCTGCGCGCCCGCTGGAACTGGTACAGGTCGGATGCTGTGGCACGCGGCGCCGCATCCACCCAGGCCCAGCCTTCGGCGCGCACCTGCTCAACCACAGGGGCGAGCTTGTCCCGCGCCAGGGTGTCCAGCAGTGCACCATCGGTCAGGAAGATGCCGTTGTGATCATCCGCGAACAGGTCGCGCCGGACACCGCCGCCCGCCTGTTCATAGGCCTCCAGCCCGACAAAGCGCGCCACCGCATCGCGGCTGGCGTCGATCTCTTCGCTGGTCAGGTGGTCGCGCAGCGCGTCCGGGCTGCGCTGCCATTGCGGTGATTCGTAGAACGCGGCTTCCTGAGCTGCATGGTCGTCGGTGATGGCCAGCGCCATCAACTGCTCCAGCGTCACGGCCTGTGTTCCGAAGTCCGCCAGCAGCCGGGGCGAGACATTGGCAAGCTTCAGGCGCCGCTGCACGACCAACGGCGTCACACCAAAATCAGCAGCGATATCCTCCACGGGTCGGCCTTCGGCCACAAGGTCTTTCCAGGCAAACAGTTCTTCGATGGGAGACATGGCCTCGCGCTGGACGTTCTCCGTCAGGCTCACGGTGCGCGCCGCGTCATCCTGCACCAGCAGGCAATGGACTTCATGGTCCTTCGTCAGCTTGCGGCGCTTGGCCAGCAGTTTGAGCGCAGCCAGACGACGGCGTCCGGCCACCACGTCGTAATGCTCGCCATCGGGCGCTGCCACCACGGTGAGGTTTTGCAGCAGGCCCACACGGGCAATGCTGGATGCGAGTTCGGGAATCGACGTGCCGCCGCTCTTGCGCACGTTGCGGCTGGAAGGCCGCAGATTGGACAGCGGGATCAGCAGCAGTTGCTGCGATGCCGCCATGGCGGCGGCAGCGCTGCCCGTGGCGTTGACGGGGGTTTCTTGAAAGGTAGCGGTGTTCATGATGAAGCTCCTATCGGTCAAAGAAAGGGAAAGAGACAAAAGGAAAGCGAGAAAAACAAGGAATGGCAGGAGGGGCGGAGCCCCTCCGAACGAAGCTCAGGCCTTGAGCTGGCGCATGCCATCGGCCAGCAGCCACAGGGCGCGGTTCAGGCGCAGGTTCTGGTCAATGCCCTGCACGGGTCGCGTGCTTTGGCGACGTCCGTTGGTAGCGCGGGCGCGCAGGCTGCCCTTGATGAGGTTTTCTTGAGTGCGGTTGAACACGCTCCACAGGTCGCGGCGGTCGTCGTCCGTGCGGCGCGGCATCAGGATTTGCGTTTCCGTGATGGGTGCAGGCTTGGCCGGGTCGTCGTACTTGAGGGTCAGCGCGGCACGGGCGAACACCTCCGACTCCCCGGCGTCCAGGGTGATGGCCTGCATGGATTCGCGGGACTGCTGGATCTGACCGAAGCCATTCAGGACTTCATACGCGCCCTCGATGACCTGCCCCGCCACATCGCCCTTGTGGGGCACGCGCACATCGGCCACGGTGTCGCCGCACACCAGTCCGTTCTGGCAGACAAAGCGGAACATGCCCGCCAGCATCTGGTAGCTGCTGGTCCCGTCATGCGAGTTGAGCAGGATGATTTCGTTGGCCTCGCGGCCATTGATCTGGCTGGCATGGCGCAGGCGGATCATGTGCTTGGTGAAGTCACGCCGCCCTTCCTGGCGCACGCGGGTCTGGCAAACCATGAAGGGTTGGAAACCCTCCCCTCTTAATTCCTGCAGCACGGTGGCCGTGGGGATGTAGCTGTAGCGCTCGGAGCGGCTGCCGTGCGGGGCCTGCGCGAAGATGGACGGGGCTACGGCCCTGATCTGGTCATCCGACAAGGGATGCTCGGAACGCAGCACCGGCGATTGCGGCGCGAAACGGGATGCGAGTTGCATGGTGATTTCTCCTGACGAAGTTGGCTGTTGAAGAAAAGCCTCACCGGATTCCTAGATTCAGAGCCCTCTTCGGGCTTCCGGTGGGGTCGGCACGAAGAACCCGGTTGGCCTCGTTGCCACCGTCTTTCCTGAGTTCGTCGCCCGCGACGGTCAGGAGCGCGCTGCCGGGTGCGGTCAAGGAGAAAAGCGCAGGGTGGGTGCGGCCCGCAGGCGCAGCCGAGGACACGGCCCTGCGCGCCTTGACGGCACCCGGCCGCGGGCTACAGTCGCGAGCAAGGTGATGGATTCAGGAAAGATGGCTGGAGAGGCAACGACCCGATCTCCACGCCGATCCCACGCAAGCGAAAGTGCGCAGCGCCGCAGGCGCGAAGGCCGATCCGGCGCGGCCGGTTCGGCGGTATCACAGGGGCGCCAAGCACAGCGCGGCGGGGATGGGCTGCAAGCCGATCCCCTGGAGGCAAGCGCAGCGCGCAGGCCCGGGTCAACGAGCCGAGCCGAAGGCGTCAGCCGAGCACAGCGAGGGAACGATGGAAGCCCGAAGGGGCGAGACGCCAAGGGTGGCTCGATGCGCAAGCACGACAGCGCGGTCGGCCAGAGACGCACAGACCATGCATCCGGCTCCCTACGATATGGGACCATAGCCTTATGAGAGTCACTTGCTCTCCGCCTAGGCACAATGACACCCCCCATGGAAATACAAGAATTGCAGGACGAAGAACTGATTGCCCAAGCCCAAGAATGGCGGCTGCGAGCGCTGCGCGGGGAAAAGGAAGCACGCGGCATGGCGCACGAGCTGGAGCGCGAAGTGCGCAGGCGGTTTGGCAATCCCCAAGCCGAGACGCAGCACTCCCTTAAAGAGGTGCGCGTGCTGGGAGAGCTACCGTAAGGACTGAGCAGCGCCGAGTGCCTTGAACCACTGCATCCCCCACATCAGCAAAAGGCCAGAGCAGCCAAGAACAGCCGATCACCAGCCAGTCGATGCCTCGGCAATCATCAGGCTCGACGGGAACAGACTTCGCAGAGACCCGCCCCCGTCACCTGAGAGCAACCCATCCAGGGCTTGCAACCAGGCGCCGGAGCAGGCGGATGCCCGGACCTCAGGACATCTCGTACGGGGAAGCACTGGACTCCAATCCGTTCCGCAGAGGTGCACAAGGAAAACCCCAGAAAACCTCACTCGGGCCACCACAGCGGCCGATCCGGCGCCGCGCCTTCGGCGCGCAACGCGTCGGCAAGCCCATGCACGGGATCCTTGAGACTACCTCGCACCAGGGCGATCCATGTATGCAGGGCATCGTCCTCTGACTTGTCACCTGCGATCACCTCCAAGCGGGACAGCATGTCCAGGACACGGTGATAGTCTCCAAGCGCCTCCCCAACGGCAAGGGCGCGCGGTAGCTGGGATGCCCGGGCTTCCCGTCGGTTGGCGCGGGCCTCTTCGGCGGCGGCCGCGATACGGCGTGCGAGATCGGCTTCCTGCCGCGCCTTCGCCCGCATGGCGGCTTCCTCGGCCACCAGCTTCGAGCGAAGCGCTTCCGCCTCAGGAAATGCGATCAGGGCCTGCGTGATCTCGGGGAGGCGTTTCTCCATCTGCTCCCGGGTCCCCGACCACTGGCGGGCAATGGCGCTCCAGTCTCGCTCCAGCTTCAGCTTGTAGGCATCGAGGGCCCTGTACTCCGCTGGCTCATAGAGGACGCCCTTGCGCGGGGGCTTGATGATTTTTTCCGCCTGCTCGGAGAAGTTCAGGCAAATCGAGCCTCCTGCCCTGCGGATCTCGACCGTGTTACGGGAGCTCTTGCCGCTGGCAACGATCTGGCAGCCTCCCGCGATGAGTCCGCGAAGCAACGCCTCGTGGAAACGAAGAATCCAGTCAATGTTGGCCGTCGTGGCGGTGACGCGCAGGCAGCCTTCGCCGGTGATGTACCGTCCCATCGACATATGGTGCCCTGTGATGCCGCCGAAGAAAGGCCGCCCCTGACCCGCAGCACGTTCCCTGTCCCGCGCCCGCTTCTGTTCCTCGCGCTCAATGGACTGGAAAAAGCGGGCCGTCCTGGCCACCAGGGGATGGCAGTTGTCGAGTGAGGTTGGTATTTCGATGGGCGACACGGCGATGCCGTCTTTCGCACGGGAGAAAGTTTGCCGGACTTGCTGGAACCTCGTGGCATCAGCCGACCGTGCCGCGGTCATCCCCTCTTCCGGCAAACGAATCACGGCATCCTCATCTGCCTGCGGCAATGGTGTGGGAAGACTGGGCTTTCCAGCAGCATGGCGGGTCCAGAAGCCGACAGGCGGCACAGGAATGTTGTACCTGCGGCAGAGTTTGGACAGGCCGACGTCCGACAAGCCCAATTGAGGTCCCAGATGCCGGAGCGGCGTTTTCCAGACCAGCCCATAAAGTTCTGAACGCTTCACCAACACCTCCTCGGGTACGACACGAAAGAACGCACCAGCGCTGACCCAGGCCAGAGCCCTACACGCGTGGTGCTTCCATCTCCGGGGCACTCTCCGTCTTGGGCTGCAGGCTCACCGACCAATGCCCTCCCGGCTCCTGCTGCGGCGCCAGCAGGTCGTACGTCTTGACCATGTTCAACAACCCGGAGTGCCCGTAAGTCTGTGGAGAGAAGGCCGGATCGGTGCGCTTGAGGTATTGGCCGAGGGCGCCAAGGCCCACCTTGCCTTCCGAGGTGTCGCTGGCAAGAAGCGCCACGGCTTCCACAAGGAAGCGTGGCCTGCGCTTGACCACAGGCTTGGGAAGCTCCTGCTTGGCCTGATCGGCGTGGGGAGGTTCCGGTTTCGCTGCGGGCTTTTGAGCAGAGTCGAGGACCTGCTCGGCCGGCGGCGCGGGACGGACCCATTCGAAGAACTGGTCGCTGGCGTTGCGCAACGCATCGGGCGTCTTGGGCTCACCGACGATGCAGACAGTGGCGCCGCGCTCGCGCAACTTGCGGCACAGGTAGGCAAAATCGGAATCGCTGGTGACCAAGCAGAACGTGTCCGCTCTTTCATCGAAAAGCGCTTCCAGCGCGTCCAGCGCCAGGGCGATGTCAGCGGTATTCTTGCCAGCCGCATACTGGTACTGCAGGCACGGAGTGAACGCCAGGCGTACCAAGGCGTCCTGCCACTTGTTGGCCAGCGTGGCCTGGTTGCCGTAGCCTCGGCGCAGCACGACACGACCAAACTGGGCCACCATGCGCAGAGCATGTTCAAGGATTTCAGGCGAGACGTTGTCGCAGTCGACCAGCACCGCAACGCGGGTCTCTGTGGTGGGGCTGTTACTCATCCGGATTGCTGTGCAGGATTGTTTGACCCCACACGGTAGCCGATTTCAAGCGCTTCCCCGTCAACAATATGTTCGGTCTGATCTCTGGGTTGGAAATCGCGTTTGATTGGGCGACCATTGATCTCAGCCGCCGCCTTCAGTCTGGTTGCGGTCGCTCATTTCTCGGAGTTTAGTGTCCGCGGCTGCATAGACCAGCCACTGAACCTCCGTCGTGCCAAGCGAAAACTGTGCGCCCAGCACCCGCCATTCAGAGCTGTTGACCCGGGCTGGTATACGCCAGCGACCGCTCTCGACTCTTGCAGACGATTCAGACCGTCTGCAGAAGTGGGTATGCAATCATGCGCCGGGCTACAGTGTCGCGGGACTGAATTTTATGCACAGCACCGCCCAAGTACATATTCCAAAATGAGCGTGCACAAACACTCGCTCAACCATTGAAGGGACCGAACAGCAATGGTCAGCCTTTCACTCTGAACACTTGTGTAACCCAATGGGGCATTTGGGATATGCTCGTACGCTGAGGATGGGCGCGGTCTCCGTCAAACCGACAAGAAAGCGGACGAGGAAATCAACCAGTGACGCGAAACAGTGACCACGCCAATGCGTTATATGGCGATCCAGAGGTGCATCAGTTGTTGGCGCTGGGCGCACGACATCGAGCTCTCGACATATGCACACCTCGTGACATCAACGTTTCGCGATTGGTAGCTTGGCTTCTTGATCCAAATGAAGGCCACGGTCTTGGCGACAAGGCGCTACGCTCACTTTTGGCGGAGGCAGGGCGAGCCGAGCAGGCCGGAAACTTAAACCTCGCCACGCGGCGATTCCTGTCGCCAGCCAAGGTTCACAACCTTGCCCTGTCATCGCTGATTGTCAAAACAGAATTCAATGTACTGGCCAAGCGGAGACCGGCGCGAGGCAAGGCTATCCGGCAGAACGAGCGCAAACGTGACCTGTTAGACATTGTGGCCATCGATCCGGGTCTTTCGCTTTGCGTAGCCATAGAGAACAAGTTTGGGGCAAGGGAAAGTAACGACCAGTTGCAACGCTATCTAGATGGCCTGGCGGGACTTTTCCCCGACTACACCCGCATCCACGTTTTTCTCGATCAGCGCGAGGAGGCTCCCCAGCATGCGCAATGGCTTGCCGTCAGTTATGGCTGGTTATCAGAATTCCTGCGCGCCCAAGAGCAGAACCCTGCTGTTGCGCAGGAGGTTAAGCGCGTCTTGGCAGAGTTTCGCGAGGCGGTTCAGAAACAGGATGACGAGGCAGCGAATGCATCGCTTGAAAACCGGCTAGTCACCGCAGTGGCGGCGCGCCATCAGGGCGCAATAGACGCGATGTGGAAGATCTGCAAGCGCGAGCGGCAAGAGCTTTTCCTGCAACAACTGGCCGACCTATCCGACGACGGCAGCCTCGAAGGCCAAGCCGCTCTTGCTCTGTTCCAGCTTTATCACCGCAGCCCCACCATCTGGGCGCAATGCAGAGATCAGGCTCGCTTCGCGCGCTTTCATGAAGCCCTTCGAGAGGAGTTTTGTGGCTTGCAGGAGGACGTAAAGCAGGTAAAAGCGTACTACTCTTTAGAGGCATGGGGTAGTCTTATAGATCCACAGTATGAGGAAAATTACTCGTTCCCAGCAGGTATCCGTGTGCACAGGCAAAGCGACGGTTACCAGCTGACGACCTACTTCTACTTAGCGCAAACGCGGGCTGATCGGCGAGAGGCTCTCATGACGATCGCTGAGCAGGCACGCAAGTCCGATGGGCGAGCAAAGCCAAGAGAGGCGCTGATTGGGTGCCTTTGTATGAAGAGGATCTCGGCGCAGAAGCCGCAGTCGAGCAAGTGTTCGCGCGCTTAGGTGAACTCCAAGCGAAGCTGCAGCCGTTACTGTGAGTCTGGCCGAGCCCCTTCAAGTTGAAGACTCATTGGATGAACTGTGCGGCCGCTGGGTCGGCCGGCCGCAGGCGTAAGGACGCCGCCTACTGTCGGCTCAGTTGGGGTCTACCAGATAGATAGCTACTCACCGGTGCGCCCGCGAGATCCCACTCTCGGACAAAGGATGGTACTCAAATATGGCGAATTTACGCGACAGCGCAGATCGATCTACAAGCCAGCAGTAACCAAGTCACGTATGAGTTGCCCAGCAATCGCAACGCGGTCGACAGTATCAACACCACCTGCTTGCGAAACAATGTAAAGCTTCCGTGAGGGATCGTATTCGGGTCGAAGGCCTACAACGCGATCAAATTTCTCACGCTCTATTCCATTCTCAGGAACACCCTCAAATTGCCAACCTTCTGCGGCGCACCGAATTTTGATTCCGCTGTTCCGGAGTTCCAAAGAGCGACTCTCAGTTTCGTAGCCAGGAAAGCAGCGTGGCCACCCAGAGTTGGCAATCTGCGTTTGCGATATCTGGGCAACGGTCACTGCTGCCAGCAGGTAAGCGTCGCTGTGATAGCTACGGTTGTCGCAAGAGTCTCCCTTGAGCATGCAGATGGAATACCCGGGGTAGGGTGCAATGACGTGACACCCGGAGTCTCCAGCCCGCATAGCTGCGTACTTCACCATGTAGTAGCGCCAGTCTTTCGGGGTTGAAGGAGCATTCAAGTACGCACCAATGACATCTTTCAATGACGATCCCATCGTCATATCGTCGAGTAACGCTGCCAGTGCACCAGCGCTGGAATGTGGGACTTCACCACGTCTTGCGCGCCAGTGGTTCTCCCACGGACTGGTTTGACGCGGCGCACCGAGGTAGGCGAAGCGATGGCCGGACGTTCGAACGTGGCCACGACCCTCGTTTCCTTTCGCCAGCAAGGCCGCAGTGACGTTGCCAAACGGTGCTTCGAATAGCGCTTGAAATTGCGCGGCACGGTTCTTAAAGCCGGTGCTGCTTTGGGCTGGATCAAGATCAAACGCGGTCAAGCCACCCCGTAGCAATTCATGGTCTTCCAGGCGGTGTAAGGCTTCTTCCAGTGACGGCTGCGCGGACAGAAGTGCTTGCTTTGCAAGCTCGTTGGCAACTTGTACCTGGTTGAACGTTGCGATGTTGGAAAGAGGTCCGCACGCCATGATATTTTCGACCTCCCCCAGCAACGCAGGCATGTTGTTCCGTTCGCCAGCACGGATTTCGTCCTGCGAGGCCTCTATCAGATTGCGCAAAAGTCGCAGTTGGATGTGTGGGAGTGGATAGATGCCAGCCAAACATCCTTGCAGCGCGCCGTAGAACAGCAACGTATGTGCCAACCTCCAACTACCCGTTCCATAAAGAGCGCAGCAGCCATGGAACATGTCCACTCCTATGCTGCCTTCCTCGAAGTCGCGGAAATTGAAAATGCGTAGCGGCTGGGTGGTCGTGCTTGCATGGCGAGTGAAGAGCTGGGAGAACAGTGGCTTTATCGCTTTTGCTCCACTCATCCCGTCGGCCTTCACCTGCAGCCAGATGTCTAGGGCCTTCACCACCCAGTCGAAATTGTCCGCTGCATCAGTAGCCGCACTGCTAAACAGCTTCTCGGAGAGTTCAGTGAGCGCTCGCTGGTCGCTTTGGCTCAGATCGACATGAATACCTCGCTTCCAAGCCTGTACCTCGAAGAGAAAGCGCAGGTAGCGCATGAACTCTTCATCAATCAGGTCATTGTTACCCCGGTATTCCCAGAACAGATCGGCCCAGTCGGTATCGATCTTGCGCGAGAAGGCATCCACGGCCTGTTCCGAGATAGCGGGGTTTTGACGCAGCAGTGATTCCAGCTCAGCTTTGAAGTTTTCGAACTCTGTGAGCGGCCTGCCGCGCGAGTTCATCTTGACATAGAGCGTGTTGTCGAGCTTTTGCGACGCAACTGGAAGCAGGAGAAAACTGATGGCTGGCTTCACCGGATCAGTCAGCCGCTGCCAAGCAGCAAGCAATTGGCTTGGGAGATAGTTTTTGTAACGATCGTGCAGTGCCTCAAGCACCACCAGCATTCCCTGAATGGTGGGATCGTGTTTCCAGGTAGGCAGGTAGTCGGCCTGATCGCATAGCCATTTAGACAACTGAGGTTTGCTCAGGTCAGGGCGGCATCTAGTCAAGAACTGGCAAAAGGCGCGTGCCCCAGGACGAGTCGCGTAATGGAAGGCGTGCCACGATTGTGGGGCGTCAGGAGCGGGTGTGAGCTGCCAGGAAAGATAGCAGTGCAGCAGAAACAGTGTCGTCAGTCGCTGCTGGCCGTCCAAGGGGTATAGCGTTCCCTTGACCACATCGCCAAACACGAAGTCAAGGTGGAGTTCCTTGTCGCCATCTAGCGCACTGCAAAGGTCCGCAATGAACCGTTCGCGAACGTGGCGAGCTTGGTCGCTATTGCGGCCTTGTGCATAGTCACGTTGGAACAGTGGAATTTCTATCGCCTGAACTTGCGTTCCATTGATGGTCTGTCTGAACAACTGGGCTAGGCTGGTAGGAGTGCTGTCGTTGATCGAGGTGTTCATTGTTGGATGCCTGTTGGTCATTGCAGATAGGAGGCCAGCTTTTCTTTGATTTCTCGCAGATAGGCTGTCTTGTCGGCCTCACCCCAGAAGTGCGGCTGAAGGCGTCCCGCGTCGGTGTAATACTTCAGGAACACATTGCGCGTGGCTGTCGGGATGTATTCGCCAGCCTTGTCCATCACGAGCACTTTGGACCGCTTGACCTCAAAAACTGCATTGCCTAGGGCGGCGTTAGCGCCATGCGAAAGAAGCGCAAGATTTGCGATGCTGTGGTCGGCCCCTTCCACCGCGCCGTCGTTCAAAGCTACTAATATGTCTGACGCCAAAGCATTGAAGTGTTCTTGACCAAATCGAGGCGTATGCAGCTTCGAGGTTGCCTCATCAATTGCCGCAAGTAGCTCGTCAATGCTTGCTTTCTTGTCCTCCGTCTCGATGTTTTGCAAAGCTTTTCGGTGCTCTTGCAACCACGTTGCCCATTGCTCTGCCCGAGTTAAGTCTTGAGCGTTTTGGGCATGGATGTGTTCGAGAGACCAAACTGCTCCCACATGCTTTTCAAACGGAAAACGCCCGTTGGTGATCTCGACGTTAAATAGCAGTAACAGGCGCTGCAGCTTGGGGTAGCCGCCCTTGTGATCGTCATACCGCAATGCATCGTCAAGGTCGTCGGCGCTGATGTTCAGCACCTCGCGGATGCGCACTGTCAACGCATCATCGAAAGCGCTTTTCTTCAGCCCTTTTGCCAGACGCAAAATTTCTCCGATGGAGATACCGCAAGCGACCAAAAATCCGATCTTGTTGTACCAATGCGGCTCTTCGAACCATCCGAGAATCTGTGCGTGTAGAGCAACGACTTCGTCCCAGAACGCCAAACTTTCTTTGTCGGCCTTTTCGCGCAATGTGTCGAAGGTGTAGTACCTGCGTGCATCTTTGGCCGGCTTTTGAGCGAGGGTGTCCAGCAGCAACCCGATGCGCGTCCCATGGGGTTCAGTTGTAAGTGCGTTATGGCTGGCGATAAACGCCCAGATGTCATCGCGCTGGAGGTCACGCTCTATACCGTCCCATTGAGCCGCGACTTCGGTCTCACGCCCCTCCTTCGTTTGAGCAATTCGTGTCAGCATGACGGCTTTGATCAACTCCGCATCTGTCAGCGGGATGCGGCCTTGGTTTAGGCGGGTAAAGAGGGGAATAGAAGGAGTGTCCGCCGGAGCTTGGTACCAGATTACCTTCACCGAGGTGGACAAGAACCGGAACATTTCGTCAATGAGGAACTGGGTGTATTGCGGCCCCATCTTGTTGGTAAACCAATCGGTGATGGTTGCATGAGCCTGGTGCATGAAGAAGTAGTCAATATTCTTGGCGGCTTGCCCAGCATCAAGCTGCCCCAAATATTCCTGACTTCCAGGACGCGTTTCGTACTGTAGGGAATAGCGGTCAGCACCCTTCTGCATGAACCGCAGGAGGATCCACAGGGTGGTCAGCCTCTGCTGCCCGTCAATTAGCTCCCACGCATTCTCCCCATGGCTTTTGACTACGATAGGTTGCAGGCTGTACGGTTGGCCCCCACTCTCCCAAATGTCATCCAGCAGTTTCGTCACTTCATCCGCAGTCCAGCGGTACCCTCGCTGATAGGAGGGTATGAAAAACACGCCCTCGATACCCTTGGTGGGCAAGCGACTAATAGGATCGATGCCGAAGCCGATGGTTTTGTGTTCAAGTTTGTAGCTCATCGTTTTACTTTGTGTTGATACTCATAGGTAGTTTTCGCACTTCGTTGACAGCCTCTCCAAACCCTCGCAGCCACCAATCCAGCATCGAGCTATCGATGACCGTGGCAGTGATTTCGAGTTGTCCATCCTTGCGCTCAACCACTTGTTGATCAGTGGACAGCGGTGACTCCATAAGGTGCAACCCCGCACTGCGTTCAATGCGGAAGACCAGTCGGACCTTCTCTCCCTCACCGAACCCAAAACGCCCGTCATCGTCGTAGCGCTTGAGGTCAAACGTCTTGGGCCGCTCGAAGGTGAGTGTTGTAACTTCGGCCACAGCGATGCGATGCAGTGCCAGATTGCGTTCATTGTCAAAGCCCTGGTAACGGCAGACGAGATACAGCCGCGATCCCTGTTGCACCAGTCCCAACGGCATTACGTCCGCGCTGGTGCGCTTGCCTCCAGCGTTCTTGTATTCGATGTGCAGCCAGTGATTGCTGTACAGAGCTTCGCTCACTGCCTCAAACACACCTGGAACAATCTTGGGCGGTAGCAACGGCTGGCTGGTCGCCACCACTCTTACCTTCCCGGGCCACTCGCGTTCCAGACGCGCGCTGCTATCCGGGCTCAGATTGCGTCTCGCTTGACTGAAGAACGCATCCATGGACTTCATGAGCCGGGGCGGCAGCAAGTTCTTGAGATGCTCCTCTGCCAATTGGAGTAATAAAGATTCCTGCGGCGTGAGGTTAGGGACAGCCAGTGCCTTGGCCTGCTCCAGCCATCGATAGCCATAGGGCTTGCTGCTGTCGTCGCGCTCGATTTCGAAGTGCTCGCTGAGCATTTCCAGCTGCCGCTGGATGGTACGCAGTTCGCGTTCAATCCCTGCGTGCTGGAGCTGCTCGTGCAGCTCGCTGGCAGTGACCTTGCGGCCACGCGGAATGCGGCGCAGCAGCTCGACAGCGAGCTTGACCGTTTCGAGGGTGTCGGATCGTTTCGCCATTTCAGATCTTCAAAGGCGAGTTGGAGAACGCGGCCCATAGGCGGACCATGGCGTAGGTGTCCAGCGCGCAATACGCCAGAAGTTGTTTCTCAATCTCAGCCTTGCGTGCCGCCGAGGTTTGCGGCGAAATCGCCTCCATAAAAACCTCCATGGCCATGCCACCATCCTGGACGCCATCAAGGTCACCGTAGTTCAAGTCCGGGCACAGCGCTGGGAGTACCGCCTTGATGCTCCAGCTTCCTTGCTGGCTTGGGTGGTAGTAGTGCTCACGCGCCACAGGCAGCAGATCCACCACGCGCTCGTTCAGCGCCAGGAGGGCTGCGGACAGGCGTGGAAAGCGCTGCGCCAGATCGCGGATCCGGGCCGTCTCAAACCCAGCGTTGTAGACAAAGATGGGATCACGCTCACCGCATGCACTGATCAATGCTTCAGCAAAGGCTTTTGAAGGGTCACCGCCCGAGAGATCAAGAAAAGCCTGCTGTTCGAGCTTCCCGGTACGCGCGAGGCGATGCACGCTGAACTGAAACGGGATCTGCTGGTAAGGGCGTGTACCTTTCCAGATTGGTACCGCGAACTGGATGGTTTCAAAATCCATGAAAAACGCTGGCAGCTTGTGCTGGGCCAGTTCTTGCAACGCACTCTTCTGATCAAAGTACGGCTCTCCCGTGAGCGTGACCGCCTTCACGCGCCTCTGCTTCTCGTTGAGCAACGCATCCGGCACATCGCGCAGTTCGCGCACGCCGTGGACATCAACATGTGCTTTCAGTCCCTTGCTCTGTGCCCCTGGCAGCCAATGCAAAGGCTGCTCTGCTTGAGGCTCCTGGCCTTGGCAGTAAGAGAAGAAACCACACTCATAGGGGGCGCTGCACTGTTCGCCCGTGGAAACCTGGGGCTCCCTCTTCTTGGCAGCAATCTCGTGGGACTCTTCGATCCAACTGCGAACCTCTGTCCCTCGTGAAAACGACTCATCGGTCAGATCGTTCTCGACCAGCAGCCCACTGTAGTCACCACCGCCTGGATAGACCCATGAACTGTCGATATGGGCCAGAGCAATCCCTGCCAGTGGTACACCAGAGGAGGAGCGAGCCAGAAAGGCTTGCACGGCTGCATCGTCCCGGTGGTAGTCCTTGACTGAGGTGGATGACTTCACCTCCACCATACGCCAGGCCCTTTTGCCGCCTCGCTTGACCGGCAGCATCACGTCGGCAAAAGCCAGGGCTCCTTCGGCACGGAATCCAGCCTCGAAGATCGGCTGATTCGCTTGCAGGAGCACCTGCGTCCGCGCAAAGGCTGCCTCAAAGCCTCCCACTTTGAAATCGATCAGCGCGCCTTTGCCCTTGGGGTCATAGACCTGCCTGGCAATGTCGCCAACCTGGTGGCCCACCGTGAAGCTGGCCTGGGTGGCAGAGGAGTCTTCGCGCAGGTCCGGGCGATGTACCTCCAGCCACAGCCGCTTGGGGCACTGCCGAAACGCCAGCAGCTTCGATTTGGAAAGCACACGCAAGGCCGACTCCCTCTTGTTTGAAAGAAATTCTCCCATGGGTTTGTGCTCACAAAAACCCAATGACGCGATTCGTGCCATGTTTCACTGCGCATTCGGCTTCGAGGGCCGATACAAGGGCGGTAGCAGACGTGATGGGTCGGAATCGGTGCTGACGCACCAAGGCTGCAAAATCTCCCGGCGTCAGCGAAACCAGTCGTGAAACCCTGGCTTGCACCTCCGGCAGCGGTCGCTGCAATCCGAGTCCTTCGCAGTGACGCAACAGCAGCCCCCACGCTTGGTCGGCACGCAGAAAGTCGAACTTCACTTTGAGGTCAAACCGGCGCAGGGCGGCTTGGTCCAGCCCTTCCATCAGGTTGGTCGAGGCCACAAACACGCCAGAGAACGATTCCATCTGGGTCAGCATTTCGTTGACCTCGCTCACTTCCCAGTTGTGCTGGGCACCCCGTCGGTCCTGCAGAAAGCTGTCCACCTCGTCAATCAAGAGGACCGCGCCATCGTTTTGCGCTTCGCGGAAGGCTTTGGCGATGTTCTTTTCGCTCTCACCCAGCCACTTGGATTTCAGATCGGAAGCGCGTTTGACGTGCAGAGGAACGCCAAGCTGCTGAGCGAGCCATCGGCCGTAGGCGGTCTTGCCGGTGCCAGGCGGCCCGTACAGACAGAGCCTGCCAGCGCGTGCAGCGACAAGGCCTGCGGCTACGGCCGCCAGGTCCACATCGGCATGGATGAAGCGTGGGTCGTAAACCTCCGGCAGTCTGTTTGGATCATGCGAGAGCAGCGGACCGTGCCCCTGTGCTTCCATGGTGCTGGAGATCAAGCGCTCCAACGCAGTTGCCGTCTTTTGAGGGCCAAGGTCGTCCCGGATCAAGCGGATGACGGAACTCGCCTTTGCGACCACCGCAGGAGCAAGGGCTTCGGCCTCTGCGATGCGCGAAATTTGGTTGGTATCAAGAAGCTCACCGCAGCTGCTTTGTAGAATCCGCTCGCGCTGCGTCTTGGGCGGGATGGGCAACTCAAACACCATGTCAAAGCGGCGAATGAAGGCGGGATCGAGACCTCGCATAGAGTTGGACATCCACAGCGTGGGCACCGGGTTCTCCTCCAGCATCCGGTTGATCCAAGCCTTGCGGAGCTGGGCAGTGCTCTTGCTGCCGAAGAAGCTGTTTCCGTCATTAAAAACGTCTTCCACCTCGTCAAAAGCGATCAGTGCCTGCTGTTGGGAGAAGAAGCTCTGGGCGGCACGAAAGGCCCGAAGGCGGTGTTCTCCATTGATCGGGTCACCGTCTGCGTCTTCGCTGGCGACTTCGAACAGCTCGTACCCCATCTCCTTGGCCAAGGCCCGCGCCAGCTGGCTCTTGCCTGTTCCCGGCGCGCCGTGAAGGAAGATGTTCACGCCACGCCGACCAGTGGCCATGGCATTGCGCAGATAGGGACACAGAATCTCCAGAGAGGCCTGAATATGGCTGTAGTCAGCCAAGCTCAGTTGAGCGGAGCCTGCCGCAGACACGGTGCCCCGCAGCAGGCTGATAGGGTCGGCCTTGGAGGCGGCCATCAGATCCGCAAACCCTTCAGAGAGCAGATCCAGCTTGTAGCGCAATGCACCACGGCCCCGCCGGTCCATCATGACCAGCCCCGACCTGGCAAGAATGCCCGTGGCGCTCAGCGAAGTGCGAATGTCTGCCTCGGGCAGATCAAGAATGATGGACAAGGCATGAATGATCTTGACGGAAGACAGATCGCCCAGCCATTCAGACGCGTCATCAAGGAGACGCTCGTTGTGAATGGACACCGTGAACTCCAACACCTTGCAGTCGATCGTGCTCAACCCCACCAGGTTGGACAACTGATCGATGTTTTGGCTCAGGAAGGTTGACTGGCGCTCCCCATACCACTGCCCCTCAGCCTTCTGGTGCAACAGGCGCAGTTCGGATTGCACTTCTTTCTGATCAAACTCGCGTGTTTCGGGATCGATCCAGTGACCGAGCCCGATCACATCTGCCAAGGTGTCGTTGTTGAACCCGTGGGGGTGCACAAACTGGCGGTACCCCCCCAGTGGAACCAGAACGCGAAGCAGCCAGAGGCGAATGATCGGTTCAATGCTGCCTGGGTTGTATGAGATTGCCGCTCTACGTTTTGCCATGATGGTGGTCTCTCCTTGTCGATGAGATCCATCATCCAGGTGGCTGCGACGTAATGTGTCGCATGCAGTGTGGGTGGAATGGCTGAGGGCGCGTGCGTAGGCTGCGCCCCCCAGAACCTGAAACAACCGGTTCGTCAGCTCGTTGCGGGCGGCGCCAGCGCACTCCAAAGCGCCGCCTCACTGGGGTGACCGGCTTCCACTGCGTCCATGAAATGGGGCGTGCACCTCAGCCAATCGCTGAGTTCAAGTCCTCTGTTTGCGGGCAACTGGGGCGCCTCCAAAATTCCCGTGACATGGAGCCTGTGAGGGGACATGTGGCCCCGGATTTCGTCGGGAGATACGGCCAAGACTTCAGCCAGGAGTGAATCGCCCCGGATTCCCTAGACACTTTTGAGCCGTTGGAAATGGCGTTTTTCGAACTCTACCGGTGAAGTATCTCCGGCAGTGCCGTGGCGTCGCTTAGGGTTGTAAAACATCTCGATGTAGTTGAAGACATCGGCTCTGGCTTGATCGCGAGTTGGGTAGATTTGGCGACGGATTCGCTCTCGTTTCAAAAGTTGAAAGAAGCTTTCGGCCACGGCGTTGTCATGGCAATTGCCCCGACGGCTCATGCTGCAAACCAGGTTGTGAGCGCGCAGGAAGTCTTGCCATGCATGCCCAGTGAACTGACTGCCCTGATCAGAGTGGACGGTGACAGCAGCTTTGGGTTGTCGGCGCCACAATGCCATCAGCAGAGCGTTGAGCACTAACTCAGTGTCGATGCGGTGCCCCATGGACCAGCCGATCACCTGCCTGGAGAACAGGTCGATGACGGCACTCAGGTACAACCAGCCTTCATGGGTGCGGATGTAGGTGATGTCGGTCACCCATGACTGATTGGGCTCGCTGACATTGAACTGGCGCTGCAGATGGTTTGGAGCCACCACCGCTGGCTTGGCGCCACGCGGGCCAAGTCGGCGTCGATAGCCAGTCTGTGAACGCAGGCCTTCAAGCTTGAGCAATCGGGCCACGCGGTGCTTGCCGCAGCGCTCTCCCAGTTCGCGCATGTCCATCGTGAGCTTGCGATAGCCATAGACGCCGCCACTCTCCAGCCACGCGTGCTTGAGCAGGCCCAACAAGCGTTGATCGTCTTTGCCACGAGAACTCACCGGATCGCACTTCCAGGCGTAGTAGCCGCTGGGGTGCACGGTCACGAGCTTGCACATGCGGCGAACGCTGTGCTGGTGTTCATGCCGCTCGATGAATGCGTACCTCACCCGGACTGCTTGGCAAAGTATGCTGCGGCCTTTTTTAGGATGTCGCGCTCCTCGGTCACACGTTTGAGCTCGGCCTTCAGTTTGCGCAGCTCATCCGCCTGTGCCCCCTGCGCTTGCCGTTGTGCCGCGAGCATTCGATGGGCCTTGATCCACTGATACAGGCTGTGCTGGCTAACACCAAGTCTGGCGGATACGTCGGCCACCTTGTGGCCACGCTCGGTGATCTGTTTGACCGCTTCGGTCTTGAATTCTTCGGGGTATCTTTGCTTACTACTCATGGCACCTCCTATTGGGCCTCAGGTTTGAGGCTCAGAGGTGTCTAGAAAACCCGGGGCGATTCAGGGTTAACTGGAAGCCGACCCTCGCGACCGTCTTCACCTGGCCGTGAGTGTGAGAAGTACGAGTCTCCCGGAAGGTGTCAACAGTATCAACGTACGATTCGTTGCCGGTCGCTTTCGGTTGTCATACCCACCTCACGCATTCGACCAACAGCGGCCCACCGGGGAGTGAAATTAGACGTCCGCTTCAGGCTGAGGCTGTGTGAAAACGCGCATTGGCCCCTCGGTCTGACGACCCGATCAGAAATCGACCGCGTAGAACGGCCTGCAACGCACGATCTCGATGCAAGCAGAGCCGACTGCAACCTGAGACGTGCCCTGATGCCGCGTCAGCGCTGAGCAAACATAGACCAGTACTGTCCGTGCCCGCTCAGTAGCGGTATCCCTAACTCCTTGCCGTCGCAGCGGCCATCTCTGTCAGAAATGGGCCCTCTTGAATCCTTGAGTGTTGATTTCCACGCAGAAGTGACCCATTAACCCCCGGTGGGTTACGGTTGCATAGAAATCAACAGGGCGCCTATGCTGATCCTGAATTGCTAGCGACGTCGCGACGCTCAGTGCGGCTCCATCGCTCCTGAGCGTTGAAATGCCCCCATAGGCGAGTCGCCTATTGTTCGTGGCTAGAAGCAACTTTCGCGTCGGACCCTCGCCTATTTGCGGTATGGCCTTTCGCATACGGTGGATGTAATCTGATCTGAGTTTCTTCCGACAGCCAGCTCATGCGCATCACTCTGCTCCTTCTTTGCTTCCTGACCACCTCAGCCCTGTCCCAACCAGCGGACGTACTCATCGAGGCCTGCAATGCCATGGCCAACGCAAAGAAGCGATTGGAATGCCTCAGAGCAGCGATGGTGGTTTCGCCCGCAACGTCGTCACCGGGCGCTGGCAAATCAACACAGCAAGCGGCGCCATCAAAGACGCTCCGTCATGGCGTGCCAGAGTCGGCCGAAGAGACGAAGCCAGCTTCCGCCAGGGAACTGTTCGCCAGAGCCTTCGAGGCAAGGGATAGGGATCCGAAAGCAGCGGCCGAGCTGTTCAAACAAGGACTACTACTGAATCCTCAGGATTTGGACGCCCTGCGCTACCTGCGAAGCATTCAACTCAAATCTGGCGATGAGGAAGGCGCGAAGCAATCAGCTCAGGCGATTGACGCCATTGCGGCGGTAAAAGGAACCCTTCCGGCATTCCCCCGGCTGCCCCATGATATCGCTGTGCCGATGCAGGTCTTGCGCGAACTAGAGAATCCGCGAAATCAAATTCCGGAAGCCGCCGAACGTGCCGCTACCAACAAGACCTACCCTGGAAAGTTCCTCGTTACACGGCACTCTGGCGGAACGGAGGTCTTCGCACTTGGCGGCCTGGTGGAGGTTCTGTCACACCGAGATCAAGCCACAAAAATCCTCACGCGCTTTCAACTTGAAGGCGAACTCCTGGGGGGTAGGGGAAGCCAGTTTCGTTTGACCACTGCGCACGCCGAGATTTCTAAGGCAGGCAATCTGACAAGCCCTGAACGGGTATTCACGTGCAGACAAAGTGGCGCGGCTCCCGACCTGGAAGCCTTTGGCACCACGCATCCCGGCGTGCTCTATGCGTGCTCGACAGACAACGTCAATGAATCGTTCTACAGGTACGCATACTTCTCTGACTCAGCTACGTTTTCTCGAATAACAATCGATGACTGGAACGCTGCAGTCGCGAAGATCGGGAACTAAACAACCACCAGCTGAAGCTGGTGGGTTTGGATTAAGGACTGGAAGTCCTGATACGCGTCGCCTGAACGACGCGTCTACGGGGGCTCCATCTGGAATCCATCGTTCGCGTTCGGCTCAAAGTGATGCTCCAAGTACTGCCGGATCATCTCCTCTGTCATCTGCCCCACCGTCGCGCAGAAGTACCCTCGCGCCCAAAAGTGCCTCCCCCAGTATCTCTTCTTCAAATGCGAGAACTCTTCAAACAGCCGACTCGACGTGTTCCCTTTGATCGGCCTCATGATCTCACTGGGCGCCATGTTCGGCGGCGCACTCACCAAAATGTGCACGTGATCCTTGCTCACCACTCCACTCACTATCCTGATCTCAAACGTCGCGCACACCTGCCGCACCAACTCTCGCACCCGCTCCCCTACCTCCGCTGTCAACACTTTGTAGCGGTACTTCGTGACCCACACAAAGTGATACTCAAGCTGAAATACCGTGTGGCTGCCGTATCTGTACTCCATCTCACACCTCCAGCTTCTTCATTCTCCTAGCTGAAGCTGACCGGCTGGAAGCCGGTGGTTTTAACCCTCTGATGGAAAATAAAACGTCGCATTCCATCAGCCGAGTTGCAACGGCATTAACAGTTGGACAAGATCGATTTGTCGACTGCATCCACTTTTGCGCAAGAGGTTTTTCAAGTGAGTGCGCGCCGTATTCATGGTGCAGCCCTGCAGCTTTGCGAAATCCTTCAAGGTTTTGCCTGTGACCAGCACCAACGCCAACCGCGCCTCGCTTTCTGAAAACCCTAACGCCGCCGACAGCTGCTCTGCATCGTCCAAAGTGCGAGGCTTGGTCCACACCAAGAGCGCCTGAGGCGCCGAGGTCAGGCAATGTGACAGCACATGGGTTGCTCGAAGGGGTAACACGCTACAAAGCGCAGTCAGCCTTTGCTGGGTGACGCTCAGCACTGTAGCCCTACGGTGCTCCCCGCACGCGCCTCTGATGCCCTCCAGCAGCTCGGCATGCACCTTCGGCTCATGCGCAACCAGCCTACCATGGCGAACCCGAAATCCTGATTCTCCAGCGAGGCTCAGCTGCGCCGATTTGTTGAGGAAGCGGACCAGGCCGTCCGCGTTAAGTACAGCCACACACTGACTCAGCGAATCGACAGCCGAAAGACCTGCCGATGCATGCAATGCAACGTTGGTCATGCGGCTTCTCAACCTGGTCGCGCGGATCAAATCCGGTAGAAGCTGAGCAACCGTCTCCCGGTTCTCGAGGCCGTACGCACCATGGTCAGCCGGTCGAATGATGCTCAGGAATTCGCGAGTACTGCCGTCCTCATAGAGCGGCATGCACATCGTGTGTTTGTATCCCAGTGCGGGAAGCCAGTCCGAATAGATAAAGCTGCTGGAGAGCTGTCGCGCAGAAAAGTGCTCATGGTCGTACATGACCTGTCCCACCCGCATATTCATGACGATCGGCATTCGCTCGTCTTGATGAGCGTGGAACTGTTCGTACTCCCTTATAAGGTCGGCTGGAAACTGTTCGTTTTGCATGCTGCTCACGACAGCAAAGGTCGAAGCGTCCACCGCGAAGTTATAGAACAGCGCCCCCTCGTTGGCTTGCCGGATGCCTTCGAGGGCTAGGTACCACTCGCCCGGGTCAATTACCCCGTCGTACAAACGGTCCCTGATAAGTGAGAGATCTTGCGCCATTGTGTGATTGTGCTGTTCCTCCAGCACATCAAGGCGCCGGCATCTGCCACATGCTGTTGCAGATGCCGAAGAAGGTCAAGAGGTGGCGACTCTGCGGTCGCTAGCTGTCGAATCCTAGTCGATTGCAATGACTTCGAGCCTGTTCGCTCTTCATGGCCAGAGCCGTTCTGCAGGAGTTGATAGATATGATCGTCCGGGACGCGACAATTAAGGAAGCACACAAAGTAATTTTGGATTTGACATGTCACATACCGTGTAATAAACAGTCCACGAACGGGGGACACTAGACAGAGTATCGGTTCGGCCTGGTTGGATTGTTGACGACACACCCCAGCCTATATCTGTATTTTTGCAATCATTACCTGGTTTTTCACGATCTTCAAAGCAAAAAAGGACTTGTACAGGTACTTTGCACTTGCTAAAGACAGTTTTAAACATGTCGGAGATGCCTTTACCCGTCTGCTTTATATCGATGCAGTTGGGATCAATAAACGGCGCGGTATCAGGCCTATTTGTTGGACGATCTCGTACAGCAGAATTAGCCTTCAGAGTAGTTGACGTGCCAATTGACTGATTGTTAGCCCCGCCTAATTGAGGTGTATTAGCGGTGGCGCTCTTAATACATTCAGTCATAAAAGATTTCCGCGCGTCGCCTCTCACACCAGATACGTAAGCCTCGTTTTGACAATGTCTTAAGGCGTTTTCGGGGGAGAGGGCGAATGGGCCTGCCTTATCTGAAATGGTGTTTCGTTGCGCCTGCGGAGACAAATCGCTCCGTGGGAGCGGTTGCGCTGCCGGGGAATAATCCGTAGCTGTTGGCCATCCAGCCCTTCTGTGGCACTGAAATACGTCCATAGCCATTCTCTCCGATTCGCCCCGTGCATGCTCGGTACGCCATTGAGTTGAGCTTACCTTGGACCTGCACACCCAGTTCAGATTTGGGATTGTTTCCAAGATCGTGGGATACTCTGGATTGACGAGATTGCGGTCCCATAAGTGTACAAATCCTGGTCCAGTATTTGGATCAAGACACTTCGCTATTTCAGCGTATACATTTTCAAGCTGGTTCTTCGTCCATATTCGAGTCATCAAGGGATGAATGTGTTCTTCTAGCTCCACGCCTTGATATGGTTTAAAGAGTGTGTCGGGGCAGACTTGTTGAATACTTGGCTTTTGAGGGTCTTTTGATCTTCCGACACTATATTGAGCCATAGCATCTGAAGTGAGAATCAATATTGCAAATATGTAAAACCGGTTCATTATTGCCTCTGAGGGAATAAAGCTGCCGAGAACGGCAAATAGTAGGAAACAGTAGCCGGGGTATCTCGAGGTTGTCCAACATCAAGTCTGGCCATGCTCGCGAGCCATCTAGATCCCAGTTGGGAATTATTGTATTGGTAGCTGAACTCTGGTCGGGCCCTAGCGGCAAGGTCCGCGCATGGCACCGTTTTATAGCGCACGGTGCGGGAAACGAGCAGACCATCCGTGCAGGCAAACCAATGAATATTTAGCGCCTTGTTTCGCACTCATAACGGAAAAGGTGTCACTACTATGCGTCCTGATGTCGGAGGCCAAAAATCTGCTTTCTGGAGGAGAAATGTCCGCCGCCATTAGTGCTGTCCACGCAATATAGATAGCTGATTTTCTCCTCCTCTTGGACTTGAACATCAAGGTTAAGATAGTTCGTATTTACTTTACCGGCTGAACAAATTCGGCCGTGCCAAGCAGCGCAGACCGCTGTTTTTCGAGTGCGGTCAGATACCCTCCCAGGAAACCCTGTTTCTTCGAAAATGCGATTGCGTTGTCCAAAACGACGACACCTTTGGCATACGATCCTTGAGACCCGATCAGACCCAGCACCGCCGTTCGTGACGGTCTTACGACTTCAACGATGAACCGGTTTGCCAGTTCCGCCTCTGAATCGCCCTTGTACTTGCGCACCGCGCTTACGACAGCAGCTTCCCTGTCAGACTCCGCTCCAAGATTTCCAAGGTGACCAAATATCTGCTCATACACGGCGTCCAACTTGCATAGAGGTGCTACCGGGACCAAATCTGCCGCGCGCTCGTTATTCAGCTGGCTTAGGTAGTCGTAGTAAAGAACCAGATTACCGTCACAACCACGCACACCATTGTTTGAATTTTTTACGGCAATGGCATGGTAGCCCGGTTTGGAAAATAGTTGTAGAGTGTCAGCATTCAGCGTTTGACAATGCGCTTCTGTTGAAATAATACCCAGTAGAGCGATTGAGAAAGCAAGGATTTTGTTGTTCATTTTCGTCAATCAGGTGCAAAAACCTTTGCTGGCGCGCTTTCCTTAGTTCCGGGCGCACCATGCTGAGCTAGGATATCTCGGTTGCACTCTTTCGCGTGCTGAGCCGTTGGAGATTGAGTGCAGTCTCTGATTTTTGCCCAAGTGCCGCTGCGGCATGCATATGCGCTCGATCCAACCGTAACCGTTTGCCCCTCTGAATAAAAGCAACTGCGTGACCTGCAACTCTCCACGTCCTTTACAACCATCCAGCGGCAAGGGGATCCGGTGAGATCGCCTTGTGGAGGCGGGCTTTCCTTCGTGCCGTTGGTGGACTCGGCAACAGCTGGAGCCGCTTGGCCAAATGGGTTTAGCGAAGGATCGTCTGCCAAGCGACGCAACGTTTCTTCAACGGCCTGCTTTTTGATCGCTTCATCACGCTGCCACTGCAATTGCTCTGAAGTGGTCCCATCAGGCAATGCCGAGGGGGAATAGCCTGGGGCGGCAGACGCGTCGGACTCTCGCTGTGCAGCTTCGCGGGCAGATTGTCCGAGGTACGTCCCAACCGCCTCGAGCACTCGCGAGGCCTGGCCTGCCGACGAGGATGCGGAACGCCCGTTAGGTGTCGTGGCGCTCGAAGATGGGCTGCGATAAGGAGTGCAGCCTGTTGGGGGACACTCCCGAATCCCTCTTACAGGCTGTTGGGCATACGCCTGAAAAACCATGGCCGCCAAAGCAATGACGAGAAATGCCGCGCGCATTGAAATCCCTCGAAGGTGTGCCACTCAAGGTGGTCTATTGTCGATTGGTCGCTAACGTTTTTGCGATCGGAGCGTTTACAGCATTGCGAAATCTTCCGAGCTGAATTCACATCCAAACTACTTCGGCCTGAAGGTGAGAAGCTCGCCGTTGCCGCGTTTGAGGTAAAGCACCCCGTCTTTCTGACGCATCGGATTGCAGCCAGTGGTTTTGCCCGAATCTTGGCAGACCGTGCTGTCCTTGGTGCTCCACTTACCGGAGTTGGTGTAGCTACCAGCGTTGAAAAAGAAGTAGCCGTTGTCGTCAAACTGCCAGCGCCAGTCGGGCCCCTTCGCTGGTGTCATTAGAAACACCTTGCCTGATAGAGCCTCGCGCAGCTCGCTTTCGGCGAGCGGCTCTGAGCCCTCGGGGAAATCTGATGTCTGGGCGGAGGCGCTAGCGACGAAGGCCGCTATTGCAACGGTTGTTAGGAAGATTTTTTTCATGTCGTTTCTCGTAGAAGGGCCGGTCACAGACGGCACCGTGGAATCCCGCTGGTCCAGTGCAGACTACTCGGTGCGAATGTGTCGCACCATCCTACAAATGGGGGATGGTTCCCTGAGGATCTCGCGACACGACGCATCCTGACAGCGTGCTTGATGGGCGACAACTTCTGTATGTTCCCGGCTGTTGATTTCCACGCAGAAGTGACCCACTGGGGGTGCGGATAAAAACTTGGACTGGTTCTTTGCCACAAGTCCCAGGCTCACCCGGTACTCGATCGGGCTGAGAAAGCCAGGAGATCTTGATCAGCTTCTCGTTGTGCCAACGGATGTAGTCGTCGACCACCCCAATGAACTGCTCGATGGTCGTGCCTTTCCAGTCCCGAGGATAGAACAGCTCATTCTTCAGCCGACCGAAGAAGCCCTCGCACGCCGCATTGTCTGGAGAGCAGGCATTGCGGGACATCGAGCGGGTGAGGTTGGCCTCGCTCATTCTCAATAGCCAGCCGTAGCAGCGGTGGTTCACCGAGTTGCCGACCTACGGCTACCGACGTGCCTGCGCGCTGGTGAACCGGCATCGAGCCAACTGCAGCGCTGCGCATGTGAACGCCAAACGCGTCTACCGCGTGATGGCGGGCCACGCGTTGTTGTTGCCAAAGCCCCCCCCGACGGCGCTGGTCCGGCCGACCTCACGAGGGGAAAGTGGCGGTCGCGCACTGCGATGTGCACTGGTGCTGGGACGGCATAGAGATCAAGTGCGCTCGGGCCAGACCGTAATGGCGACCTTCACCAAGGACTGCTGCGACCGCGAGATCCTGGCCTTCCGAGCTTGCAAGGGCAAGGGGATGCCAGGCGAGCCGGTGCGTGAGATGCTCATCGAAGCCGAGGAGAAGCGCTTCGGCGATATTGATGGTATCCCCAAGGCCCACACCTTGGGGTTCCTCTCGGACAACGGAGGCGCGTACATCGCAGCCGAGACCCGGCAGATCGCTCGGCAACTGGGACTGAAGCCGGTGAACAGGCCTGTGTGCAGCCCGCAGAGCAACGGCTTGGCCGAGAGCTTCGTCAACACCTTCAAGCGCGACTATGTCAGCCGCATGGACCTTGCCAACGCGAGAACGGTGATGGCGCAGATGGCCGCGGGCTTCGAGCATTTCAATGAGGTGCACCCGCACTCGGCATTGAAGATGAAGTCACCCAGGGAGTTCAGGCAGCATCGCGCTGCCCAACAGCGTCTTGCTCAGATCGCGCAGGCGCTACGCTTTGAATAGCCTGCGTCATGAAATACGGGGGCAAGTTCAGACGAACTTGTGCGCCATTAGGCGCGCGTTGTGGCCGAACCTCTGGAGTTCGCGAGCCTAGTGGTGGGCACCAGAGCACGCTTACTTGCCTTCCCTCAGCCTGTCCAAATAGTCTGCCCACCGCTGCATCATCTTCGTTCGATGTGCCAGATACTGGGTCCTGTTGTAAGCGCGTCCATTGGCGTCCTTCACTGCGTGAGCCAGTTGAGCCTCGATCACCAGCGGGTCGACATCCAATCGCTCCGCCAGCATTGTTCGCGCCGTGGCGCGAAAGCCATGCCACGTTTGGATCTCCGGCGTATAGCCCATGGTGATGAGCGCGGTGCGCACTGAGTTTTCTGAAATAGGCCTGCTGTGGCTGCGCTCGCCCGGAAATACCATTACGCCATGACCTGTCAACGGATGCAGTTCCCGCAACACTTTCACAGCCTGGGTTGAAAGAGGCACCAGATGCGGATCCCCGTTTTCCTTGCCGTCTTTGCCCCGCTTCATCCGGGCAGCCGGAATCGTCCAGAGGGCAGCATCCAGGTCAACTTCGGCCCAAGCTGCACCGCGCAATTCGCCAGGACGCTGAAACAACAAGGGCGCCAACTGTAGTGCCGCCCGCACGATAGGCCCGCCCTTGTATGCCTGGATAGCGCGAAGTAGCTCACCGAGGTTGACCGGTTCGGTAATGGCTGCGAAGTGCTTACCGCGGTACGGGGACAACGCGCCTTTGAGATCTCCCGTGATATCCCGCCCCACCCTACCGGTCGCGACGCCATAACGCCAGACCTGGCGAGCCAACATCAATCCACGGTCGGCCGTCTCTATAGCCCCGCGCTCTTCCACCTTGCGCAGGGTTGCCAGCAGTTCCACCGGCTCAATCTCAGCCAGGCGACGTCCCCCAAGCCACGGAAAGAGATCACGTTCGAACTGGCGCAGCGAGCGCTCGGCATGAGAATCACTCCATAGAGGCTTCTGTTTGTCGTACCACTCCAGAGCGACAGCTTTGAAGGTATCCCCGGCACTGGCAGAAGCCTTCAGCCTTTCCACCTTTCTGGCATGCACAGGATTTATTCCTGTCGATTTCTGCAGCCTGGCGGTATCACGAGCCTTGCGAGCCGCCGTCAGGCTGACCGAGGGATAGCTGCCCAGAGCCATGCGCCCTTCCTTGCCCTCATGCCGATACTTCCAGAACCAACGCCTCGATCCCCCGGGAGCGACTTCCAGGTACAAGCCTCCCGAGTCCGACAAACGCTCCCGCTTCGATGTGGGGGAACAGACGGCGTTACGGCACTGTGCGTCGGTCAACATGAGGGAACACCTCCAGAGGTTTAGCTCGGTCTTCCCCTCTAAAACGGGGGAACAAACGCCGCCAGTCTACCCTTTTCGGGTTTTGTTCCCCCGTCTGTTCCCCCGCCTCAGCCTGGCTGCCAGGAGACCGCTCCGGACGTCTCCACACCGTAACCCATTGATTTACCAAAGAAAAAGGGCGTTCACCGGATGTTGGTGAACGCCCTTGGACGACGTAATGGTGGCCCACTCGGGAACCGAACCCGCGTCCACCTTCTGAGCCAGATACGAAAATGGCCCCCTTGCGGGCGCCCACCTGTATCAAACGGCCATTTCGCATCTTGCTACCCTGCTAGTGGCTCGAGCTCCGCTTTCCCTATTTCTGCGCTGCTCCCACCTCGAGATAGCACACAGACTTCCGATGGACGCACCACCGAAGAAGAAGGAGAACAAGAAAGTGTTGACACCCTCGAAATACTGGCGAGTTCTTTGCGAACTTGATTCCGAGATTGTTCAGCCGGCATCAACGTTCACCTTGCCTGTGGAACTAGCCAATCAAGCTTCACCGCCTACCCGTGGCCACGGAATCACAATCGCCGCCTACGATGAAGCTGAGCAAACAGGCCTTCTCAGGTGGTTGGGGGTGATCACCGGAGGTACAGGCCAGACGCGCGTCGTCGAATGGAAACCTGCATCTGCGCAGATCTGGGTGGACACCCCAAAAGGGCGCAGCTTCTGGCAAGCAGGTGCTTTTGGGTTTGCTCCGAAGAAGATCTCTGACTACGGGTTGCACGAGCTCTGGCAAGAGCACTTTGAGGGCATGGAACTACGTGACCATGCATCCATGTCGGCCAGACCTACAGGCCCAAAAAGAACACGCACCAGCGGCGTTTCAGCAGAGCGACTGAATCCGATTGAAGTCATCGGTGAGCCGATCACCGGCATCAACGCCGGCGTCGTCTATGTCCTGAAGTCGGCCTATGGCTACAAGGTTGGACGCACGCGCAACGTCCCAGCCCGTATGAGAGCCTTTGGAGTTCACCTGCCCTTCGTCTACACCATTCCCCTTTGCGTTTGGTTTGACGACTGCCATATCGCCGAACGCCGCTACCATGAAACGTTTGCCAGTAAGCGGATTAACGGCGAATGGTTTGACCTCGATGAGTCCGACATTCAGCTGATCAAACTTCGGGCATAGACTTTCACCTGATGTGCTTGAAGACCGGCGAGGCTAAAAAACGTGAAGACCACCCCGACCGATGCGCACCTGGCGCGCATTTTCTACTCCGTTCTCATCGAGCAGGCGCGCAGCCACCCAGGCCAGAGCATCCGTTACAAAGAGCTGCTCAACCGAGCGAAGCGCGCATACCCGAACGACGAAGTCGTCCAGTCTGCGATCCCGATAGGCATTGGACGCCGCCTGGAAGTGATTGTCCAGTTCGTGCGCGACCACCATCTGCCGCCACTCACCTGTCTCGCAGTCAACGAGTCGGGCCATCCTGGCGCGAGCTACCGGCCTGTAACCGGATCATGGCAGACCGACATGGATTCCGTGGCGAGGTATGACTGGGCGGAGTGGCACGACCGGTGGGAAACGCACATTGATGCGGTAAAGAAAGCGGCGACCCCACTGAAACGCCGCACCGAAAAGGCAGCACTAGAGCTTGTGCATCAGGCATTCCTCGCGAAGCAAATACCGCGCGTGCAGCAGGACGTAAAAGCACAGCTTGTCGAACTGTTGAAGGACGGTCTTTCAGTTGAAGATGCAGCCCGTGAGCTTCACCTGGGCGCCGGTTGAGCCAATAAAAGATGCGTAGCGCCAAGCCCATCCCGCATCTCGCCCTGGTCCACAACGTGCGCTACTCGCTGGAAGCGATCTGGGCGTGGGAAACGGAAAACAGCATCTTCGACAAGCGTCCGGAGCCAGCGCCTTCGAGCTCGCCCGGGCGGGCGACGCAGAACAGTTTAAGTTAGATCAACCGCTGCCAGCGCCTGCTTCCGTACAGCCTGCCGATGGAGTACCTGCCCCCAATCCGCACCGAGGCAGAGTACCGCTCGATCCTCACGGAGGTCTCCGCGTTGGTGGATGCAGATCCTGATCCGAACACGCCTGCAGGCGAACGACTCAACGCATTGGTATCGCTCGTACAGGCTTACGAAGCCCTGTGTGTACCCATCGATGCCGATCTTGTTGACCGCCTCCGCTTACTGACCAAAGGCGTCGAAGTCGATCTCGACCACCCGTGCCGCCCCAAGTTGACGACGCGGGCATGCCCTGAGCATTGCGCTTGGCTTCAACGGCGAACAGCGTTGTCATGGGGTCATCTGTCCAGGAGAAGAAGATGCAGCACTACCCCGTGATGAACGAACAGCAGTTGGCAGTCCGCTGGGACATCAGCACCAAGACGCTGCGGCGCTGGCGCGCGGAAAAAATCGGGCCGGTGTACCGCAAGCTCGGGCAGCTGGTTCGCTACTTCGAAGATGATGTGCAGGAGTTCGAGCGCCGCAGCGCCCGACACTGGATGAGCATGCTTGGGCGGGACGAGAGCCAGCCTATCGTGCTCACCCCACAAAACCAGGCAGATCAGGCAGAGGACGATTCCGCCTTACCGATATTCATCGATGCCAAGAAGGCGGCCGAGATCACCGGCTTGGGGCTACATCTGTTTGCCGACCGCAACGAGCGCGACCGTAAGCGCCTGCCGTACCTAAGCCTGATCGGCAATGTGCGCTACTCGCTCGACGAGATCTATCAATGGGAACAGGCCAACGCCGTACCGGCGTTCGGCCCAGGCGCGCCGCAGCTACCTGCTGTGTCGGTCGAGACGCCCTCCCCGCCAACCGGGCCCGCGCCGCGCTGGTACGAAATCGTCAGGGAGCAGGACGGAGAACGGTTCGATTCCGAACAGTCATCCGAACAAAAGTCCGCGCTTTAGGCCAAAAGTCCGCTGTTTCCGCTGTTTGTCCCTTTCGGCGGAACACAGAACCGAACCCGCGTCCGCTTTCCGAACCAGATAGAAACGCATTGGCCTTGAGGACGTGGATTCAACGATTTGGCCAAATTACCCCGCCAGCTCGTAACCCGTACTGCGGCCCCCACCCGGTGTTTTCTGGAGTACCCCAAGGTCTAGCAGCTGCGTGATGTCGCGCAGTGCCGTGTCGGGCGAGCATTTGGCGATCGTGGCCCATTTGCTGCTGGTCAACTTGCCTTCGAAACCGTCGAGCAGACGGTTGAGCAATTTCACCTGGCGTTCATTCAGCGGCTGACCCGCCCAGCGTTGCCAGAAACGCGCCTTGACCAACACCGCGTCCAGGGTGGTCTGAGAACTGGCTACCGCGCGACCCAGGGTGCCCAGGAACCAAGACAGCCAGCCAGTCACGTCGAGCGATCCTTTCTGGGTCCACTCGAGCACCTCGTAGTAGTCCTTGCGTTCCCGCTGGATCTGGGCCGACAGGCTGTAAAAGCGCTGCGGGCTGCCGTCCGCGCGAGCCAAAAACAGATCACCCACGGCGCGGGCGATGCGGCCGTTTCCATCATCGAAGGGGTGCAGCGTCACAAACCAGAGATGCGCCAACCCCGCTTTAATCAGCGTAGGCTCCCCAGTCTCGGTATTGGCCCAGGCCAGAAAGCGGTCGATCTCAGCAGCCAGCGCCTGCGCAGGCGGGGCCTGAAAGTGCACCTTGCGCCGGCCCACATGCCCTGACACCACTTGCATGGGCCCCTCGGCATCGGTTCTCCACTGACCCACCTCAATCCGAGTCATGCCGGAGTAGCCGGTCGGGAACAAAGCGGCGTGCCAGCCAAACAGGCGCTCGGCCGTCAGAGGTTCGGTGGCACGGGTGGTCGCATCCAACACCATCTCCACGACCCCCTCAACATGCCGGTCCACAGGCGCCACTGCGCCGATGTCTACGCCCATGCGGCGTGCAATGGAAGATCGCACCGATTGCACGTTGAGGACTTCGCCTTCGATCTCGCTGGTCTTGACCACGTCTTCGGTCAACGCGGCCAGACTGGCCTGATCGCGCAACGCCATGCCCACATCGGCCATTCGCCCCAGCAGGAGCCCCTGAGCACGACTGACGTCGGTCAGTGGCCCGGTCAACGCCGAAAGGTCGTAACGCCACTGCGGCCAATCATCTGCCTGCCAGATGTAGAGCTTTTCTCCGTCATTCATGCGGAGATTACACACCCAATTCGCCGCAGAGGCAATACATTCCACGCATTAAATGCGGAGAATAAACACCCATTCACCGCACGCCTGGGTGCACCGAATCGCTAAGTCAGCAGGCCCAGTCGCCTGGGCGGGGGTGGTCACCGGGTTCCATACGAATTTTCGTATGGAGAAACTCGATGCCCACCAAGATCTGCGCCTGCTGCGGCGAGCCGTTCACAACATGTCCATCAAACGCTGCAAATGGCTGGCGCGTTCGGCTGGAACAGTCAACGTGAGCACTCCACCAGCGACTGCCTCCCACCCACCTCCAAGGGAGTGCAGGTGCTGAGCCAGTTGGTGATCATTGCTGAAACCGCCCGAAGTCAGTAAGCGGAAATGGGCATATAAGCGAGGCATGCATACCGAGGTCAGTCGGAGCGTGCCGTCTTCACCCTTGTCGGCGTTGAACTCGTCGCCCCAGTACAGCCTGAGTCCGGAAAACGGTCCCAGCTGTCGTTCCGCAAGGCTATAACGATTTCCGCCAAGAGGGACAACGCCAACCTCTTCCTGGTCCCATTCTTTGCAGCGCACGAGATCGAGTTGCCCGTCGTCATTCCAGAAGGGACCGCCGGAATCCCCGTCAGCAGGAAACTCCAGCACGACGTCCACCGCCTTTTCGACCAACAGGTAGAACCCGCTGGGGAATGAATGGGGTTCAGTAGGCATCGTCCGGGAGATCTTTCCAAACCGTCAGGAAATGGGCGCCCGGCGACCCGTTCTCGACCAGAACGTAGCCTGACCGCAGCTCCTTCCGCCCCCAGGTTGTCTGCCAGAGTGCAGAGAACGACCACAGCTCACCGCCTTCAGCGTGACCTTTGAGGAAATCCTTCCACGCTGCGTGGAGGTGACCGAAGGGCAGTTCAGGGGCCGCCTGGAGAGGGTCAGTCACGATCTCGCGCATCTCGATCTCCTGCACCGTCATTCGCTCCAGCAGGTGTTCGCGCTCGACAGCGAATTCGCGCTCCTCCGGGAACCCGTTGCTTTCCTTCTTCTGGAGCATCTCCTTGACCTTCATATAAACCGCCACGGGCCAGACGGCGACCACGAGGATGGCAGCAAGGACGGGGGCGATGATGTTGTTGAGGATGCGGAATGACAGCTTCTTGCGATCCGGGTTGACGGCATCGAGCAGTTCACGAAGGGATTCGGACTCCTTCTCCTTCGTCAGCCGATGGGCACCGTACACAACGGCGAGGACCGCGATGCCGATGCCCAGGTACCCGTAGAGGTAGATCACGCCACGTCCCCGTCGCCTTTACCGGCTCGCGGGAAAACCGTCATCGCGCCAACTTCATAGCCCTCAGGGGCGCCATCAGACTCAGCGACCCCGTTGTGCTGCACGCGAGTGGCAACGACGACCCCTCGCTCCACATCCAAGAACAGGTCGCGCTCGAAGGTGCTGCCGTACCCCATGTGGACGTACTCGAGCTGCTTGCCCTGCGGAAGCCGGATCGTGCCGGAGTACCAGTGGGCGAATACCCGCTCCGGAAACCCGGGAAAGATAGTTTCCAGCGACGCCTCGGTTCCGTCTTCTAGCGTTCCGTTCAGGCCGATAAGGTACAGGCGATCGTCGATGATCTCCCAACTGCCGACGTAGCCACGCCAAAGCGCCGTGCAGTTCGACACGAAGCGCGGATTGGTGCCCCCCATAGCGAAGTAATCACTGAGGGGGTTTGTGCACATGGCCACATCCTCGCCCTGGTAGCGCAGCTTTTCAGCAATCTGTGCAGTCATGTTGCCTCTCTAGTATCTGATACTTTTCAAAATAAGTCCCGGGCGTAGCGAATACCGCTCTCACAAAGAGACTTCAAAATCCAACCAATCGCGACCAGACCAATTAAACCCATCGGCTAAAGGTAAATTCGTCGCTCCCCTTGGACGCATTGCAAAGACTCTCTTGTCACTCAAGGTCTTGAGTGACCAAGTGGTCTCGCAGGTTCGACATCGGCAATAAAACTCCCGGTTCGGGCTCGCACTGAATTGAGCATCATGACTGCAGAGACGCGACAGAGTCGTCAAATGATCTACAGCAGTCAACACCTGAATTTCAATTTGCTTGCTTGCAGATTCCTGCAGTTTTAGCTTGATCTGGGACGCCTGCTTGGAGTCCAGTGGCGCGACAAGTCGAACATGTGTCGAAGATATGCTCTCAAAATTATTGGGCCATCCATCAACCATCTGCTTTACAAGTGTCGGCAAGGGCCCAAGTTTTTTGCCGTAACCTTCGATCAACCGTGAAAGCATCCACTCATCAATCAATCTCCCCATCTTTTCGACAACGTAAAGGTCTAAAGGAGATATAGCCAACCGCTGCCGAGAAGAAATACTGTCTGCGCAGCCTGGCCAGCAAACGACATGACGTGAATTTAGGTTTTCACCTTCTTCGACATTTTTTCCAAACCAAGCGATAGGAATCAACCGAAGAGCTTCACCGTGCGAGTTGAGAATTAGCCAATCTTGCCCATCCTGTCTCACTGAAAACGTAGTTCCAGCCCAACCAAACTCCAAGCGATCACCCTGTCCACCTTGCAGTCCATATCTTTCCAAGGCTCTTCGAAGAACCAGACCAACGTAATCTCTGTAGGCAAGATGCAACTGCTGATGCTTCGCCAGTCGCTCTTCTGGCCTCATTTGCCGCTCCTCTCGTTCGTCTTTCAAACTTTCCCAAATGGGAGGCAAATGCCTGTAGTGAGGATCATGATTCAGAATGTTGGTGCGATGCACCTGGGCAGGTACTACAGACGCTGCGGGGACCAGTGGATAAAGACCACGTTGCTTCAATCCTCTAATTGCACGCAGCTGAGCCTCAATCTCCGCTAGAGCACGCTTTCCGGCTTCCAATTGCATCCCAGTCTTGTCGTCAAGATATGACTCTCCCCAAAGGCGACAAATATCTTGGCGAAGTCGAAAGTGCGTCTGCTCAGAATCTTGAAACTCCAAAGCTCGCGCTAGCCGTGCATTAACACCACGGATGCGAGCTAGTCTCTTGGCAAGATGTCGATCCAGCCGATCGAGCAATCGCTTGTAGAGTCTGTTCTCATAGATCGAATAGTCATCCTCGCTGAAACGCGCCAGAACCTTCCGAGGTTGCACACCGCTAAGCGTGCGCTGCTGCCAGCAATCCGAGTGCGATGCCAGATGACTTAGCGCCGACGTTGCCAAACGTCGAGCTCGCGCTACGGGTGCAACCAGATCGTCGTACCGAAGGTCTCTGCGCGGCCGATCAGATATCGAGTGCAAATGACCATCTCTGAGTACCGTGGCCAAATTCCGTTCGAGTTCCTCAAGGGCACACTGCGCGGCCATCTCAGCGGGCAGCATCGGCGACACACTCAAACCATTTGCGTGGGAAAGCTTTCCTGCGATTGAAATAATCGCCTCTGCAGAAAGATCGGAGTCCGCTTGATCGTCGTCCGTTTGATCGATGGAGAGCACTTGTGATTCAGTGTCTTGAATCCGGATGAAACCCGACCCATCATCCGTTATTAGATCGCCGGGCTCCAAATGGCTGTGTCCATTGACAACAAGTGGCTCAAGCAAACAATACCGACCCGGCAGAAACGCATCAGGAAGGTGACTGAGTTTTTCACCCGTAAGGCGATCAAGAAATCTCATGCCCCGCGTTCCTTGCGGCGGCGATCTTCAGCCAACAGGGCCATGGAACGGCGAGGCTCCGATTTCCACCCCTTCCAAACTGTGGTCAGGGCTTGTTCGATGGCGTTTAGATCATCGATGGTCGCATCGTATCTGCCAGTAACCTTGCCACGCCGAAATACTCTGCTGGCAAGCAAATGGTCCAGAGCATCTTCTTTGCGACCGCCGGCAGCCATGTAAACAGGGACAAATCGCTTGGCCTGACGTTCGAGTCGATTGCCCCAACCCAGGTCAAAGCGATCCTGCAAGATGCTTGTGAGCGGGCCCGTGGTCAACTCCGCCAACAGCTCTGAAACCTCAGCAGCGTTTTGATTCACAGCAGCATCGAAACGCTCCATCAATGATCCATAGCTAAAGCTGGCCTTCGGCTTCGGCTCCACCTCGAATCCAGCTTCGTGGCGGGGCAGCGTCATGACATGAGCACGGTCGTAGGTTTTGTCAGCGAACTCGTTCGTCGTTTCATCGTGGTTAGCAGTGCCTACAAACCAGACATTGTGGGGAACCCGAATACTTCGACCCTCGACCAGCAGCGCTGGTGCGTTTGGCAACTGGCTCTCCGACAAACTGATGAGTCGATCTCTTGGGTCGTTCTTTTCGAGCGCCGAGAGGAATTCAGCAAAATACTGCTCCGGGCGCGACAGATTCATCTCGTCCAGCAAGATGATGTTGCACCGGTCCTTGTAAGCGACTGTTTGCGCACGGTAGAGACCTTGCAAGCAGTCGCGCTCATAGAAGCGCTTCTCGAATGCGTTGTAATGTCCTAGTAGATCATCACGGTCTCGCCAGCCAGCTTGGACGGCAATGTCAGTGCAATGCCCTCCCACGGCCTTTGCGAACGCCTTCGCCAGGCTCGTTTTGCCCGTGCCGCTGATTCCCTGAAAGATGTGAAGCTGGCTCATGGCCAAACCAGCAATCAGCAACTGAATATCTTCGAGGCGGAAATGCAGTATCGCGCCATCCTCCGCTTGAGCGATCCGGTGCCGCAATTCGACCGAGAATTTTTTCAGATCAGGAACGTCTTGCTCCGGCAGGCTCAACTCCTTGGCCTTGCGATCCTTGATCCAATCGGCAGTGGATGCAGAATCCATCCATGCCATTTGAGGGAACGGCTTCTCAGATTGCTGTGATTGAGTTAGGTCATCTACCGTTTTACCCAAGTCATTGAGCCTTGCACTCAAGATCTGGTTGTTCTTTTCCAGCGCGCGCTTTTCTCTTTCCAGGTTCTCTTTGTCACTCACGCCGAGGCGGAGGCGATGAAGCTGCACCTTTGCGTCGGCCAATTCGATGTGGACCTCATCAAGCTGAACCTTCTGCTCATCCCGCAGTTTTCGCAGCGCCTCATTCTCTGCTCGCAACTGATCATCTTCACTGCTTGCGAGTTGGTTCTCTAGTTGAGTCACTCGACGCTTGTGGGCAGCCAACTCGTCAAGGATCTCGCGTGCAGACCGCCCTGCCAATACTTCGGAAAACTCACGGAATTGTTCAATTTCCCGCCTGGTTGACTCTAGCTCCTCATAAACCTTTTGACGGCTATCCCTGGCTCTTTGATGAGCGGTCTTCCAACCAGTAATTTCCTGCTCCGCTTCCCGTAGCGCATCATCTCGGATCTGTGCTCGTTCGCGTTCTAGCTCTTTCCACTCCGCATCTAGTCGCCGTTGTTGCTGCTGTAGACCTCTCTCCTTGTTTGCAATCTCCGCTTCACGCTCCATCAGCCCTAATGCGCGCGCCGACTCGTCATCAAGCGCCTTCTGCTCCGATTGGAGAATTCCAAGTTGAATCTCAGTCTTCTTAGACTCAAGTTCCGCGATTTCTTTCTTGAGTTCACTGAGTGCGGCCACGTTTTGGGCGGCAAAACCGGAACGCGCATCTAGCTCTCGCTTCTCAAGTTCACGCTCCTTATCGGCCAAACTTGATTCGGACTTTTTTACCTCAACTTGTCTTTGCTTCAACTCTTCGTCGAGTTTGTGGAGCTCTTCGGTTCGCTTCTTGTTCTCATCACTTCGGCGGGAGAATGCCTCCTCCTTGCGAGCCAGGTCCTCTGTGCGCTTTTGCGCGTCTTCATGTAGCTCACGAACTCTCTTCGCGACATCAGAGATATCCGCCAGCAACCTCTCAAGCTCAAGTTTTTTCTCGGGCTCTACCTTATCCAACTCACTGACCTGATCTTTCTCCAAGTCAGGGAGTGCCACAGCAGAAGCATCGCCTTGCACCAACGATGCAAGGGAGCCAATTCCAGCAGTTGCTTTCTGCCATGCCGATGCGACCGCACTTTGTGCAGTATTTGCGTTTTGCGCGACTGGGGCTTTGTTTCCCTTATTGTGTTTTGCCATTTCAATACCAGCCCTTAAAAATTTGAACCCATTCGATGACAAAGTCTGCGTGTTCCATAGCTTCTTCTCTATCGATTCTCTCGCCACCTGAATGCCCGGCCTTTTTGTTGCGAGCATCGGCCATATCAAGCAGACGAGCCAGTTGAAGCTCATCGGCGGATAGCTTGAGGAAGGGGTGTGATGCTTGATCCACTGTCCCTAACAGCGCTGCAAACAACAACGCCTTGAGCGAACTGCTGCCACGCTTCACAGCTGTGCGCACCTGATCTAGGCGCTGCTCAGACAAGCGCTTAATTACGTCATCGGTGAGGCAAGGAAGGTTGAAGAACTGGAGGTAATATTGCGCTTCCCCATCTTTCCAATCTCTTTGGTCTTTCCAGTGCGGCAATCTACGAATGTCCGATGGGAATGCTTTCAACAGCCACTGCAGCACGCTTTCTGCCAGGTTGTGAGTCTCAATGAGAAGGCTCGTCACATCCTCCTGCCAAGACCGCTCCTGACTGGCCAGTACGGATCTTCGTCTCAGAACGCTGGCGAGGTATCCCTCAACAATCGGTACCTTCCGCGACCAGTTGTAATCTGCAAGCAGCGTCAAGTCGATCTGGTTCTCTAGGGATCGGAGCCATTCCTCTGCCGACAAATCGTTAGATCTTGTCTCGCCTACCGCGTCAGCGATGTATCTTGCGAGTCGATCGTTTCGCGGCAAGACTTCCTGCAGGGGTTTGCGCAACCAAGACGCAGCCTGCTGCAACCCGAATGGGTCGGCAACCAACCAGGGTTGTGGCCCAACCTCGTCGGGAAAAATCCATGTCCACAACCACATCGACTGCGCCGAATCTTCGACGAAGCTCAAACTCTCAATACGGACACGTGCCGAAAGCTCGTCATCACGCTGTTTGGCGTGGTCGTGATCCGTCCGATAGCGCTGAAACGCATCAAAGAGGGCTGCTGTGTCCAGTGTGCCCTCTCGGAAGTGATTGAGGCGGAAGGGGCGATCTTCCTTTCCGGAATCGAGGTCTCGCAGGAACACTGGGTAACCACGTTCATCGACTCGCTTCGCTTCGATCTCTGGAAGTTCTTCAGTGAATCGCGGCAGCCAGTTCCCCGAGATCGCGTCCTGATATGCGTACCCCATGCGGACTTCTTCGCTGGCATCCTGAGCCTCTTCGAGGACACGTTCACCTTGAGAGGTGACTGATCCCAAGGTGGTCATCCAGCCGTTCGGGATCAGTTGGGTTGCAATGATGAACGCCACCAGTTCTCGATCCAGCCCCAACAACTCAGCCATTTCCGAACTGTCCTGGCATCTGGCCCTTGCAAGTCCAAGGATCGCCTGCTGGAACAGGTTTAACTTGAGGACACGATTTGTTGGATAAAGGACCTTCCAAACGCGGACAGGCCACAAAAGCGGACGCCCACCCGGGGGGCGACGGACATCGAAGCGAAGATAGCGGTCAGCGGCCATGCGCCATCTCCTCTCTACAAAGCTTGAGGAATGCAGCTAGAGCCGGGACCCCTTCCTCAGCCTCGGGCCCTTCGGCCATATGTTTGGCACCGACGGCGACTAAGAGCTTCCTCTGGCGACTCATCGCAACGTTCATGCGATTTGCCAACCGCAAGTGCCCATACTTGCCGTTGAGCAATCGTTCGCGCTCTTCCCCCTCCTTCTGATCGGGAACCACCACGTCGTTAGCTCGCACTACGGACAGGAAGACGACGTCAAACTCTTTGCCTTGAAACGCGTCAACCGTGCCGACGCGCAGTCGCTCATCACCTGATTCTGTCTGCCGGTAGGAGCGCGCGATCCGGACTTCCCCATCCTCTTCCTCGGCCAAGCCCTCGTCAGCCAGTGCATCAAGTATCAGGTCACACTGGGCGCGGTAGAAACTGATGACCCCAATGCTCAGCGACGGCCCACAAGAATCTGCAATCCGCTTAACCTCTTTTGCAATAGAAATTGCCTCCGCCCGTCTTTCATAACCGGGTTTTAGGAATTTTTCTTTCCCGTCCTGCAGAGGCACATCCAACCAAGCTGCACATTTGCCTTGGTAGCCAGGAATCGTGTGAACGAAATCCTGCGCAGGCCGACCTGAGTGCAAGACGTCCAATCCCTCAGATTCATAAAACTGCTTGCTGATGAAGTCACCCAGTCTCGGATGCATTCTGTACTGCGTATCGAGCATCACGACGCGCTTGATGTTGTCGACTTTCTCTTGCTCCCTAAGCTGCTTCACCAGCCGCTCAAAAAGACTCTGCTCATACGCCTTCGCTTGAGCCTCAGTCAGGCTTTGCCTGGAAATGAGTTCATCTTCCAACTCTCGCTGAACAAGGTGAGGTAGTTGCCGATGATCGCCAACCAGGATGATGCGACGCCGCGCCATCGCCATTGGAACGAAAAGATCGAGAGGATTTGCTCTTGCGGCTTCGTCAATGACAACCGTGTCGAATTCAATTCCTTCTGATGCATCCAGGTCGCTCAACTCCTTCAAGCTGCTCATCGCCTTACCAGCTGACTGCTGGCATGTCGCACCGACAATGCTGGCGTACTCGCGGACCGCTCTAGCTGCCTCATTGGGGGCTTGGGAAAGTGCCGCCTGGTAGGAGGCCACTACCGCAGAGATGCCACGGCGAGATTGGCGTAAAGGCGCATCTATTGCGTGCTCGATCTCGGCCAAGAGCCCGAGCACTTCTCCGCTCAACGCCTGCTTAAGCTGCGGGGGCCTGTAATCGGGGATCAGCCGATCCAGCATGGACCGCTTAAACGCAGCCAATTCAGCAAGGTCTGCTTCTGTTGCATCGGCAACCGTTGAAAGACGCTGGAGCAAGCTCCATTCCGAATCTTGAAGGTTGACCTTGTTACGTCGCAGCGTACGCTCAAGCTGGTGAACTCTGTCCGGACCGTCGTCGGCGAACCCGATAGAACTGGTGCGCAGGGCCCTCACCAAGCGCACAAGCCCAGCATGCTCATTGGCCTGACGCTGGCGTGGTTTCGACTGGTCACAGGATGCTGCTTCGCTCCCGACCGCTCTGATTGAGCACGTCAGGCATCTCCGCAAGGATCAGCGTGACCCTGCCGAACGGGAGGCGCTACGCGTCCTGCGTCTGGCATCGCCGCGCGGCGCGCAAATCCTCACGACCGTCGCCGACCAGCTCAACGACAGTGCCCTGATCGCCACCTTCTTGGCCCAGGACGGCGGCGAGATCGGCCGCTCTGTTTGGATGCGCACCCATTCCGACGAGGCTGCACGTCTGTTCGATGTCGCCGAGTCGATCCTGAACACCGGCGACATCCGTGGCAACAAGCGCCTCTACGACGCCTTCGACGTGCCATGCGATGACGCGCCACCCTTCATCTGGAACGACTCCGTCAAGAAGGAGCTGGAAGCGCAACTCACCAGCGCGATGCGTTTGGGCGAGCCGTGCGAGGTGGTCTACGTACCGCTGGCCGACGAGAAGAAAAACGGTGACACGAAAACCACCCATTACCTCGTTGTCCGGTTTGCCGGGGATCAGGTGACGGCGGTGCAGGTCGTCAACCGCAACCGCAAGAGCTTCTGCTACTTCCCAGCGCGCGACGCCACGCTGGTCTATGCGCCGGACCGCAAGGTGGTCGAGGTCTATGCACATACCCTGTCGACGCGCGCTCCGCTGGCGAATGTGCTGTCCAAGCACGGCTTCAAGGCCCCGTTGTCGAATCGCCCACTGAACCGGTCACGATACGACCTGTCGCGGTTCGCACTGCCGCTGAAGGACGAAAAACCGCGTCTGGATGGCGCAAAGGTCGAGCGCCTTTACCTCACCGAAGCCAAGGCCCTGCTCGGACATTCGACGGATGCCGTCTCGCTGCACATCGACAGCGGCGTCGAACTGCATAACGTGATCAGCGGACGATGGGGTGATCATCCGTTCTCCCAACCGGGAGCCATCCTCGGCGTGACCTTGGTGGCCGATCTGGTGTTCGAGGATGAAACCACAGAAACGTCGCTGTCCATCGTGCTGGCGGAACCCGGTCGATGCAGCCTGCAAGGCGAGAAAGACCTCCGTCTGCGGCAGGCCGGAACGCAGTTGCTCGAAGCGTTGGGTGTGCTCAAGCCGCTGCACCCGGGCTCCGGGGTCGACGACCCCAATCTTGTCATTCAGGTGGCGCGGCTGCTCGAATGCGCAACCAGTCCGATGGACGGTTTCGCGCTGGCTCAACTGGGGATCGACATCGACCGCTTCGAGGATGAGGGCATCATCACTGAGGGCGACCGCATCACCGAGAAAGTGGTCGATCTGGCCGACGGCGAGCGGTTCAGCGTCCAATTGGAGCGCTGCGCCGATGCCAACCAGGTGCGCTACCGCGATCCATTGACTGGCACGGACGTGATCCTGCCCACCAAGCATGCGCGGCGATGGAAGGTGCATCTGAACTGGCTGCGCGAGGAGATCATCACAGCACTGGGCACCGCACTGCAGGGTGTGCGTGGCAAGCACCTTGATGACGAGCCCGTTTTCCTGGGCGAAATCGACATCGATGGGCATGCCGTCGCGCTGTACTTCGCCGCGAAGATGTCCAGCGAGCGCCAATACGCCCGCGTCGACACAGCCTTGCGACTACATCCTCGCTCCACTCCCGGCATCGTCCTGACAACTGCATCCATTCCGTTCCCCTTCGCCGGGACGAATGTGGTGATCCCCATTGAGGACGTGGTGTCGGCCACAGGCGCGAAAACGGCCATCGACGCGGCCCGCCTCAAGGTCGCGTATCGGCATGGGCAGTTGGCTGCCATGGGCGGTACTTCGGTGAACTTGAAGGTGTCCGCCGACGGGTATGCCGCCGTGTTGAACATTCCAGGCAAAGCTCCTTGGCGGGTCACCGGCAAAGGCAAGATCACCGTGCTGCAGCGTTTGGTCGATGCCTACTCGGCAGGCACACACGTGAACACCAAGAAGCTGATGGAGGACACGGGATGCCTTTCGCCTGCCAATCTGTTTTCCAAGACATCGCCCTGGAAAAACTACTTGGCCAAAGTCAAGGGCGCTCACGCTTGGCAGCTGAATCTGCCGATCCTGGACACCCCTGTCGACGATGACGATGACGAAAAGGTCGTGGCGGAAGAGGCCATCCTGACGAACTGAAATTCGGGCGGTCATTACCCTGCGTTGCCATCCGCTTCGGAACATCGCGCACATCATCTGAGACGGTTGCTATTCCTCGGAGCCGTCATGAAGAACCTCGAACTTGCATCTCCCTCGGAGATGAGCGCCAGCGCCCGTGCTGGCGAAATCGCCGCCATCCTTGCGGCCGCCATCGTCCGCACGCTCGTCGCGGACGAGGCAAAACAGAGAGAAGTTGGCCTTGGCTTCCTGCCCGACCAGCGCGTTCATCCAACCCCCTATCCACAGGAGAAGTTGTGATGAACGAGAAACAAGCATCCGTCGCCGCGCAGATCGCGGCGCTGTCCAGTCTGCCCATCGCCGAGTTGTGGCCGGTGTGGGATCGGTACTTCAGCAGCCGCCCCATCAACCCCAACCGCGCCTTCATCGAGTCGCGGATCGCCTACAAGATGCAGGAGGAGGTCTTCGGCGGTCTGGCACACAACACCCGCCAGCGCCTGGAGGCCATCGGTGCCAAGCACTCCAAGATCAAGCTGCGGGCGCGGCCGCGCGACACCAACTTCGCGCCCGGCACCGTGCTGCTGCGCGAATGGGGCGACCGCGAGCACAAGGTGGCGGTCACCGCCGACGGCCTGTTCGAGTACGAGGGCAGCACCTTCAAGAGCCTGACGGCGGTGGCCCGCCAGATCACCGGCACGCACTGGTCGGGCCCACTGTTCTTCGGCCTGACCGGCAAGGCAGGTGCGCAATGAGCGACGCCACCCAAATCGCCTCTCCCAAGGCGCGCAAACGCTGCGCCGTCTACTGCCGGGTGTCGTCGGACGAACGCCTTGACCAGGAGTTCAACTCCATCGACGCGCAGAAGGAGGCTGGCCACGCCTACGTTGCCAGCCAACGCGCCGAGGGCTGGATTCCGGTGGCCGACGACTACGATGACCCCGGCTTCTCCGGTGGCAACACGGATCGGCCCGGGCTGAAACGCCTGATGGCCGACATCGAGCGCGGCCAGATCGACATCGTGGTGGTCTACAAGATTGACCGCCTGACGCGCAGCCTCGCTGACTTCTCCAAGATGGTGGAAGTGTTCGAGCGCCACGGCGTGTCGTTCGTGTCGGTCACGCAGCAGTTCAACACGACCACCTCGATGGGGCGGCTGATGCTCAACGTGCTGCTGTCCTTCGCCCAGTTCGAGCGCGAGGTCACCGGCGAGCGCATCCGCGACAAGATCGCCGCCAGCAAACGCAAAGGGATGTGGATGGGTGGCGTACCACCCCTGGGCTACGACGTCGAGAACCGCCTGCTGGTCATTAACGACACAGAAGCAGCGGTGGTGAGACGCATCTTCGAGGAGATGCTGACCATCGGCTCCCCCACCCAGATTGCCGCCAACCTGACGCTGGATGGCATCACCACCAAAGCGTGGACGACACAGGATGGTCAGACACGGGCGGGCACGCGCATCGACAAGAAGTACCTGCACAAGTTGCTGCGCAACCGCATCTACCTCGGGGAGTTGTCGCACAAGGGCAGTTGGTACCCCGGTGTGCATCAAGCCATCATCGATCCCGGACTGTGGGGGCGGGTTCACGAGGTGCTGGCCAAGGATGGCCACACCCGGTCGGTCGAGACCAAGATCAGGTCGCGCACCGACGCGTTGCTGCGCGGCCTGCTGTACGCACCCTCAGGCGAGCGGATGTACCCGACCTACTCGCGCAAGAACGGGCGCAAGTACCACTACTACGTGTCCAAGTCGGAAGCGCGGTTCGGCGCGCCGGGCAAGAGCTACGAGCGCCTGCCCGCGCCGGAGATCGAGGCGGCGGTGGTGGCCCAGATCCGAACGGTGCTGACCAGCCCGGAAACGGTGGCGTCGGTGGTGCGGCACATCCAACGCAACGGGGCCCAGATCGACGAGGCCACCATCGTGATGGCGATGGGACGACTCAACAACGTGTGGGATCAACTGTTCCCGGTCGAGCGCCACCGCATCGCCAATCTGATGATCGAGCGCATCGACCTCGTCCACGCGGGCGAGGTGCAGGGGATCAAGGTGAAGTGGCGTGAGGTGGGTTGGAACGCGCTGATCGCGGAGTTCGCCCCGGACAGCATCGGTGCCGAACTGCTGGAGGTCGAAGCCTGATGGACGAATCAATGGAAACCTTTGTGCCCCTGACGTTTCGCCGCCGGGGCGTTCAACGCGTGGCTGCCGACGAGCGCAGCGTCCACGACGTGACCCTGCTCGACGGTGTGGCACGGGCCTTCTACTGGCAGCACCTGCTGGACACCGGCGCGATGCAGAGCGGTTCCGCCATCGCCCGCGCCGAGAAGCTGCACCACTCGGTGGTAAACGAACTGCTGCGCCTGACCCTACTGGCCCCCGACATCATTGAGCAGTTCATGGCGGGCAAGCAGCCACGGCGGCTGACGCTGATGTGGTTTCAGCGAAACCGCCTGATGGTCGACTGGCACGCCCAGCGCCAGCTCATGGCCAGTTTTGAGGAGGATGTGTGAGCAAGAAGCATCGCGGCCACGCCAAGGGCGACCCAGTGACGTATCAGACGCCGCTGCCTGCTGGCGGCGCGCAGATGGAAACCTTCCTGCCCTGGACGTTGGTGCGCCGGGGTTTGAAGAAGCAGGTCATCACGCCGCTGGACGCACCGCAGGAGTTCCTGGACGAGGCCCGCCGCGAACGACTGGTTCGTGAGATGGCGCAGGAGACCCCCTTGATGCGGGCGCTCGGCCTCGCGCACCACTGGCAGCGCCTGCTGGACGAAGGACGGTTCAGTTCGATGACCGAGATCGCGGCGGCCGAGGGCATCGACCTCGGCCAAGCCAGCAAGATGAGCCGACTGGCGCAACTGGCCCCCGACCTGATCGAAGCCATCGCCCTGGGACGCCTCGAGGTGGGCGTCAGCAAGTTGCTGCGCGTCAAGTTGTCGGTGTCCTGGCTGGCGCAACGCGAGGCGCTGGTGGCAGGCTCGCGCTGACATCCGTGCCGCAGCGACAGGCCGCCGCAAGGCGGGTTTTTTGTGCCTTTCGCTGTCTCGGTCGCGCCCGCCAGAGCAAGCGAAGAAGCAAACCGATGGCCCGCAAACCCGCGCCAACACACGACTTCGGGCCTTGAATGCTCAAGAGGGCGACAGAGAACAGAGAGAGAAAAAGGGCGAAAAGTCCGCCGGGAACGGCGACTTCAGGAGGGCCATGCTCAAGAGGACACGGCCGGAAACCGCGCCAACACAGGGGGAACGGGCAAAAAAAATCCCAACCGGTTAAGGGTTGGGATTTCACATTATGGTGGAGCTGGCGGGAATTGAACCCGCGTCCGTAAGCCTTCACCGAGCAGATCTACATGTTTAGCGGTCTGTTTTGAATCTCGCAGCCTGTATCGCGCAGTCGCACGCTATACAAGCCGCCAGCACCCTATTTTCTTGCCCTGACCCAAGGTACCCGGATCAAGGCCAGCCCATGTAATTATCCTTGCAGCCGGGAGGCACTGATTGCTCAGAACCCCCTTGCCCAGCCCATCGGCCAACTGTTGCAAGGCTCACTGGC
>PJUL01000146.1_pt1 | contig 62765 bp, 69 predicted proteins | sample 1512221 | NCBI WGS metagenome assembly PJUL01 (sample SAMN08177667, study PRJNA422409) | Feces metagenome, whole genome shotgun sequencing project.
CGAGGCAGGAAAGGGCAACAGCCAGTTCGCGCTGCGCCCCGGGCGTACCCTGCTCGTCGGCCAGAACGCGGCTCAGGGCGGCCTGCTCTTCGCGCAGGGGACGCGCCGCAGCAGCACCCTCGATCACTTCGATCACATTCCCGAGGCCGGAAAGGGCACCAGCCAGATTACTCCGCGTCCCGGGCGTGCCCTGCTCGTCGGCCAGAGCGCGGCTCAGGGCGACCTGCTCCTCGCGCAGGGGACGCGCCGCAGCAGCACCCTCGATCGCTTCGATCACATTCCCGAGGCCGGAAAGGGCACCAGCCAGATCGCGCTGCGCCCCGGGCGTACACTGCTCGTTGGCCAGAGCGCGGCTCAGGGCGACCTCCTCCTCGCGCAGTGGACGCGCCGCAGCAGGACCCTCGATCGCTTCGATCACATTCCCGAGGTAGGAAAGGGCACCAGCCAGATTACTCCGTGCCCTGGGCGTGCCCTGCTCGTTGGCCAGAGTTCGGAACAGGGCGGCCGCATCCTCGCGTAGGGGAAGCGCCGCAGCAGGACCCTTGAGCGCCTCGATCACATGCCCGAGGAGGGAAAGGGCACCAGCCAGATTACTCCGTGCCTGGGGCGTGCCCTGCTCGTTGGCCAGAGCGCGGAACAGGGCGGCCGCCTCCTCGCGTAGGGGAAGCGCCGCAGCAGGACCATCATAGGCTTGGATACCGAAGCCAAGTCGAGCAAGAGCGCCTGCAAGATGCTGGCGATGCTCCTGGCTAGGGTGTTCAGCAGCATTCTTTCTCGCCCGATCGAGAACATTACGAAGCAGTTCGACAATTCTCTTTTCCGGCCCGCTCCACGCCCAGTGCGCTTCAATGAGCGAGAAGATCACCGGCAATTCGACACTTTCGTCCAAGTTAGGAAACCGAAGGAAGGCGCGCAGGGCAACTTCCCCAGCCGTTCGGGGGTCGTGCCGCTCGTCCGCCCTGCGTATCAACTCTGCTGCCGCCTTGAGCGAATCGCTCTCCGAATCGGTCTCAAACACCAGTTCCAGGTCTCGCTCACTGGCGTTCTCCAGATCTGCCAAAATGGCTGTCCGAGCAGACTCCAATGCGTCGAATATCTCGTCTTCATCGAGATGGTTGCCCAGATCATCGGCAGCGGCATTGCGATAAGCTCTCATACGGAACTCGCCTACACCTCGTTCCTCCATGAGAGTGGCAAGCCCGTGCGGATCCTCACTTTCGGACAAGCCGATTGGTGTATCCTCGATATTCAGATGCTCGGCCATGAACTTGACCATGCGGGGAGAAAACGTGACGCCGTGCGTGCTTGCGATAGCCAGCGCTTTTCGGACATGGTCCGGCGCTTCCGCAAAACGGTCGGCTATGAAATCCGGAAAGCTCATTAGAGCGAGCTCTTCAAGACCCTTGGGGGTCAAGGGGGCCGAGAGGTCACGGCCAATGAAGTGCTTCCGGTTTCTCTGGAGATACAACAGGATTTCATCCAGAAAGCGTGGATTGCCGTCCACCTGCTCTACTAGGGTCGAGCGTTGTTCGGCATCCAGGCCGGGCAGAACGGTAGCGACAATCTTATCGAGCCCGGGGGTGCGGGAAAGGTGGAAGATGCGATCTCCATTCGCTGCACCGGCGAGCGAAGCGGGTAGAGCCGTTTCACGGTCGCTTTCGCGCCATTCTCTTTCCCAGCTGGTGATCACAAGAAGCAACGGCCAGTCTTCCCGCCGCGCGCGCTGGACGAGCGCCGAAGCAAAGGCGGACATTCCAGAATCTTTGGGAAGCCATTGGGCGTCATCCAGGATGACGACAAGCGGAATCGGCGCATGGCCTTTTGGGGGACGTTTTGCCAGCCGGTACAGGTCAGAAAGGATCGTCTCGGTTAGCTCGTCATGCGCCCGTTGCTGAGCAGCACGCGGCCCGAAATCCTGTTGATCCAGATTGTGACTTGCGCGTTGGAGGTCGTAAAGTTCCTTGCCCTTTTCGAGAACGGTTTTTCCGGTACTCATAAGGCCGAAGGTGACCAGATTGCCGATGGCATCGAGCGCGATATCAAGCGCGCCTGACGCTATGCTTCCCTGCGCCTTTTTCGCAATGGCTTCTTTCTCGACATTCTTGGCATAAAGGCCCAGATGAGGCTTCAGGATATCCAGCCCCGCCCAAAGGGCTCCCCCGACACCCTCGTTTCGCGCCATGGGGTCTCGGAGGCGCAGGCCCCACCACAGAAACGGCATCAGGCCGGCATTAGTACCGCACTCGTCAACATCGGGATTGACCAGAAGGTTGTCTTCATTCTTCAGCAGACGATCCGGCCAGTACCCATCACCGCCAACGCCGTCGTGATGGGTCGAGAGCCAGTTGTAGAATTCCTGAACCAGCCGCGTCTTTCCGAAACCGCTCTCTGCGACAATGGCGACCACCCGGGCCTTACCCGCCTTGGCTTCTTCGTAGCTCCGCTTGAGAATATCGAGCTCAGCATCACGACCAACGAACAGGTGGGTCCGATCCGACATAGATTTCATCTCCCCGACAAGTACCGTTTTACATCTCACTGTCGTGAAGAGAATTATCAAGTGGCGCGTTGGAAAATGGTGTCCCGCGCCCGTTCATCACCATGCTGCTGCCATCGCTAAACGAGATCGTTGTCAAGGACTAGCAAACGGCTGGTAATCGAAGCCCGTCGCGCAATGCTGGTCGTGTATGCTGTCGGTCGCAATCGTATCGTGAGCGAGGGCGGCTTTTGACTGGTGTAGTCCGAAACCCGACAGTCAGCTTGCCACCCCCGTTTCCGCCGGTCTGAAGCCGACCCCAATGCGGTCATCAGTTTATTCGCCAGGGGCGTCAGCTTGTGGATCTGAGCAGACGCCGGATGTGGTCTTGTCCATAAGCCGCCAAGAAAACCGCGACGGCCTCGTCCACCTGGGTTTGCATCTCATGCTCAGTGGGGATCGCGCCGTCACCGAGGTGCATAACCTCTGACGTTGGACCTCCCATCAGTAGCCAGTTGAATTGCTTTGCGGCCCGCTCTGGATACATGACAGCAATTTCGCCACGCTCGGAGTAGTGCTGCAGGACGGTCGTCAGCCGCGCAATTGCTTGGCCAGGTCCGGCTTCATAAAGGGTCCTGCCCAACTGGGGGAAACGCCCCACCTCTCCAATCACCATGCGTCTTAACTGCATAAGGGTTGGAGTCAGCACAACCTTCAACTGCTGAGTGGCAAACCGGGTAAGCCATTCTTCAACCGGAGTGTCTTCAGGAAGTGCTTCAACCAAGTTGCCTACAGCACTGGCGGCTCCCCCCGCCATATCGGTGGCTACCTCGAGAAAGAGTGCTTCTTTTCCTTTGAAGTGGCTGTAGATGGTTTGGATGGAAACGTCTGCCGCCGCCGCTACCTGCTCCATGCTTGTGGCCAGGTAGCCTTCGCGCAGAAAGACATCTGAGGCTGCGGCAAGGATTTTTGTCCGACTTCTCGCGATCCGTGTCTGCGCACCATTGCCCATGGGTCGTCCTCGTTGGTCCGGACCAGATTCCGTTCGCCTTGACTCGGTTAAATGGAATCGTCATTCTATTTTATATCGAAGAGGATCCGTCCATGCAAGAATCTCAGTCAGTCACCTGTCGCTGCGGGGCTGTTCGCCTGACGCTCTCGGGCTCCAGCATTATGAGCAGCGAATGTATGTGCACCAGCTGCCGCTCGGCATCTGACGTTTTTGCTGCCTTGCCGGATGGCATCGGCATGACGGACGGAAAGGGCGCTACCCATGTCATTATTCATCGTGCGGACAAGGTCGCATGCGATGCTGGCGCAGAACACCTCCAGCAACACAGACTTACGCCGGACAGCCCCACCAGGCGCATTCTCGCTAGCTGTTGCAACACCCCGATGTTCCTCGACTTCGAGCCCGGCCATTGGGTGAGCCTCTATGGGATAAATTGGCCTGAGAACGACCGGCCAGCTGTGGAATATCGAATGTTTTGCAATGACCTCACGGATGCAAGTCGCCTGTCGAACGATGTGCCGAATGGCAGACCAATGCCGCTCGGTGCGGTATGGCGTCTTGCGTCAACGTTCGCCCTTATGGGATTCCGCAGTCCGGCAGTGGCGTTCATGCAGAGAGCTTCCAATGTCTGATCCCGCGAAAATCGAAATTGAGAATGTCATGTCGCCCGGCCGGACGAAGTTCGTCGACCGTCAAAAATATGAAGCAGTTAGGGGTGCTCTCTTGGGCGTCTTACCCCGGCAGCCTCCTGGCATGACCGAAGCACAAGCCAAGCAGGCGCTCATACCGCACCTGCCGGAGGAGTTGTTTCCTAATGGAGATAAGCTGGGATGGTGGTTAGGAGCTGTTCGGCTTGATCTGGAAGCCAAGTGCATCGTCATCCGGGAGGACGCAAAGCCAAAGCGTTACCATCAAGCGGTCTAGCAGGTGGGAACTCTGTTTCGTCGAGCGGCAGAAAGTCCATCAAAAGCCGCCGCTCCCCACCTGATGCACTTATGGCAGCTTGCCACCCCAGTCCCGCCGGTTCATTTCCCGCCACTGCTAATCCACTGCCAGAAGCCGGAGCCGAATATGATTAGGGCTATACCAATCAGGGCGGTGAGAACAGCAGTGCCCACCATATTGGTTGATCCGTCCCAAGTCTGGCGGAGGCGGCGCAGAAATCGGAAATCCTCCCGCGCCTCGTCCTGATGGCTAGCATCATCGAGGCGAAGCCCTGCATCTGCCAGTTCCTCCCGAAATGCCGCCCTGATCTGAGCAACCTGCTCTGGCGTGAAGCTCTTGCTGTTCTCCACAAGGGTTGTCAGGACGTGGGACTGATCCCCTCTATCCTTTTCCAGTAGCTCGATACGCTTGGTATTGGTCAAACGGCTCCGGCCGAGTGCGTCAGTCATGATATTGGCCCCCGGCCGGTAAATGTGGTCAGGTTCGCCCGGCGCAGACAGCCAGCTTGTCGTAATGCCGATCGAGCGCGACCACCCAGGCATCGACGCTGCTGTTCTGTGCGCCTTGCAGGGCGTCCACGGCAGCAGGGGGCGGCGCGGCCAAAGTGGGACAGCTACCGGCGATCCGACCGGTCGCGCAGCCGCTGATAAGCCCTGTCAACATCAACAGGCCCAGCATCGATACGGTCATATTCTTCCTGAAGCGCATCGCGTTTCCTCTTCTGCTCGGCTTCGATGATTGATTTGCCCTCCATACGGCCTTTGCCGTAGCTCAGGGCAGCGATAAAGCCAGCAGCGGCAACAAGTGCGCCCTGCCAGCCGAGCAGTCGCCAGATAGCGACCACAGCGATGAGAGCCGCGATGAGCCAAGCCCACCACGGCACCAATGAAATGATCCAGTCGATCATGCCGACACCGGATCAGGATCGAGCGCGTCATCGAGCGCGGCTTTCTGTCGATTGGCCCACCAGCGATAGGCGAAGCCGCCAATGGTCAGGATGAGACCGGCAACGATCAGAACGACCACCACCTGCTCGATCCACCCACCGGCTGCTGAATATGGGGTGAGCTGCTCCTGCGCCTGATTGATCGCGCCGCCGATGCCCCCTGCCCCAATACCGCCGCCTGTGGCCGCGTCTGCAACACCCTTGCCCGGCGCCGCCTTGGCATCTTCGATATTGGCCTTTTCATTGCCGCCAACGAATGTCGGCTGTGGACCAACCGATCCGGTCGCCCATGCCTGGCCGGTTGCCTTGACTTCATTGATACGGCGCATCCAGCCACGGCCGAACGTGTCCCAAGTCTTGAGCGCGCGGAGAAATGCCTCGCGGCGCGCGATGATCCGACCGATCAGCGCATCATGGTCATTGACCGCGCCAACCGCCGCCACCGTCAACGCGCCCATCACGCCATCGACCCGCCCGGCATAGAGAGAGCCAAGAGCCCGCTGGAGCCATTTCACCGACTGCTTCGGACCGGAGTTCACCGCACCATCGAAGACGACATAGCCGACGCCCTCGGGCAAGCTGTTGCCCATAACCACTTCCCAATACTGGAAGCGGTAAATAGCTTCGACTTCGCGCCGGTCTATTTCATACACATCGCGGATCGGCAGATTGGACCGCGATCGCCAAGCATTATAGACCCGCTGGGTGATGCCCATATTGGTGCGTCCGCCCGGGTCTTTCGGATGATCGACCTTCCCACCCTCATGAATAAGGATGTGCGGAAGCGCTCGGAGAAATCCGAACTCATTGGCCATATCGGCCTCCTGTGATGTTGGAAAAGAAAAACCCCGCCGAAGCGGGGCTAATGATAGTGTCCAGGCATGGTGAGAGTGCCCGATACAATTTCGCTGTCGCATATGCTGGGCGAACCGGTCGAAGCCGACCAAACGCCGCCCTACGCACATCTGTCGCCACAGGAAGTCGACCAGCTCATTCTTCGCTGTCGACGCGCCATGCATAGCCATCGCCACGACAGCCTAAGCGCCGATCCAGACAAAGCGGCCGACGCCTGTGCCGCTAGAAACGCGGCACAGGCAATATTGATGAATCTGCTACGCTCGGCTCCGGAAAGCAAACGCAGGAAGATTGAAGCGATCCTGCGGAGATAATGATCAGCCCAATCGTTCATGTTTCGGCAGGGCGAAAGTACTCTCCCCGGCCTTGCGGCTGTCCTTTGCCGCCTCGCCACCCGGTTGCTTCAGCTCAAGCGAGGTCGCAGCTCCGCCGCTCCGATTGGCATTGTGCTTCACCGAAGCGATGACATAGTCGCCATCAACCCCCGGCCGCGCGCCACTGATCCGGCAGACGCCCTCGACGACAGCGCCCCGCGTAAAAACCAGATTGGCCGATCCTTCGCCGCCCTCCCATTCGCTTTCGCGTTTGCGGGCATCAAGAACAGCTTCGGCCTCTTCTTCATCGGCGAAGGCCGGACGCATCACGTTGACGGCCGGGAAATCGCTATTTCCGAAATCGAGGTCGGCGCTGCCGAAGCTCGCCTTAGCACGGTCGAACCAGCGCGCCTGCCCCGACCCAAACTGACGGCGCGGCTGGCGCGGGGTGATCGACCAGGACACAAGATTTTGGCCATAGACGGCATCAACCGCAGGCAGCGCCAGGCCACCAGGCGCACTGCCGGCGCCACGCTTGGCCAGCACGGCCTGATCACCACGGACCTTGAACGTTCCGCCATATTTGCGGGCAAGGCGCTGCCCCATGGCGATAAAGCTTTCGCCATCGGCCGCCCAATAATCCTGCCGGATGCCGCCCAGCGCTTCATCCACCTTGAGATCAAGCCCGGCATTGTCGGCCATCTGTCCGAGAAAGGTGCCAAGGTCCGCGCCGTCGAGGTGGAAGCCCTGCGGCTCTTTCACTTTGCCGCCGCTGTCCATGCCCTTGGCCGAAATGTTGAGCGTTCGACCGCCGCCCCTGTCACCATCGCTGGTGACCTTTTCGACAAAGCCACGAAACAGCCGCGCGCCATTGATCGAGACCACAACCGGGCTGCGCTTACTCGGCATCCGGATATGGCCACCAGTGTCATCGAGGCGCAGATCGCAGGAATCCGACGCTTCGCCCGCCTGATCATTTATGGAAATGGATTGCAGCACACTCTGCCATCCGGCAGTCATGTCCTGCCCATTGATCTCGACCTTCCAGTCGACTGTCCAATCGACCATCAGCCCTCTCCAAAGAGATCGATGACCTTGACCGGCTGGGCAGGAACAGCAGGCGCATAGTCAGGCATGGTGACGATAGTGCCGATCGGCAATACTGGCCCCGCATCAGCCAGCCCCGGATTGGTCTGAAGCACCTGTTCAAGCAGAGCAGCGCCGGCAATCCCGAACTTGCGCCAAAGCAGCAGATCGAGCGTGGTGCGCGGGCGCGTCACGGTGATTTTGGTCATCACAGAGCCTCGAAGAGATTGAGCAGTATGCCCACCAGCCCACCCGAACGGGCCGAACCACTGGCGCTTTCGGCATCCACTTTCACCAGGTTAAGCGTATAGGCGATGACAAAGCCGATACCGAGCGCCGTCAGATCCTTGTGCTGCTCGGCGACCTTTTCGATCACGAACCAGCCCAGCATCACGCCATCACCGCGCATAACTGGCAGCTTGGTTCCCGTCTGGGCAAAGGCATGCAATTGCTCCAGATCCGGCAGGCCGCCAATCTTGGTCGGCAGGAGCTGGCCGGAAATGGTCAGGTTCTGATCGGACGGCCCCATGAATTCCCGCCCCTGCATCCGCCCCATGACTGGCTTGGTAGCCAGGTCGGCGCCGGAGTTTCGACTGAAACTATCCGGCCCCATCGGAAAGGTGTCGAGGGTCAGAGGCCCCAATTGAAACAACATGGTCAGCCTCCGAATTCGACGTCAGCATATATTCCGCCCAGGGCGTCCTTCAGCTTACGCCTGAGTGCTTCGATAACCGCATCAGCCGTTGTCTCAGGATCCTGCGCGGCCTGCACGACAAGTGTCTCGAAGAGCTTGGCAATCGAGACGCTGGGCGCACCACCGGCACCCATCATGGCGGCAGTGGCGCCGGCGTCGTGCACATAACCATTCCGGCCAGGTGTCACGAGTTCAGGGCCATGCTCACCCACGAGATAGGTCTTGCCACCAACAACAGAGCCACCAGCGGCGCGGGTCGGCATGTTGGTGATGTAGTCCAGATTTGCCCTGCCCTGCGCAGACATAGGCGTTGCAGGCGGAGGTGCACCGCCGCCCCCGAACAAGTCCGTCAGCCAGGGCGGCAGATTGGCGATGATCAACGCCCCGATATCAATCTGCCCGATCGCCGCAAGGATCATATCCGGCCATTTGGAGAACCAGTCGAGCAGCTCCTGAAACTTGCTGACGATCCCATCCCAAATGCCTTGCATGATGCTCGCGCCCAGACCGATCATGTCACCGATGGCGCTAAACACGTTCGAATAGAAGCCGACATAGAAATCGATTATCGACTTGCCGACCTCAATCACCTTGAGAATGGCATTCGCCACAGTGGTTCCGACGACTTCACCCCAGTTTGCCCATTCCGATGCACTGGCATCTACCGGCCCCAGCAGACCCATGACCCAATCAAGGATGGCGCGGCCAGCATCGATCACAGGCTGTATTGCAGGCATGATTGGCTCGAAGGCGGAGAGGAAGCCACGGCCGAACCCCTCGAAGAATGCGACCAAGCCTTCCCAATTGTTGTAAATCCACAGCCCGGCCGCCGCGATCCCAGCCAGTATCAGCCCGATACCTGAGAACATAAGCGCCATGCGCAATGCACCAATCGCATTTCTGACAAGGTTGAGCGGGTTGAGCACTGACAGGATCCAGCCAATCGACTTCATGAAGATCAGGGCGGTATCGAGGATCGCCCCCTTCATAAATAGCCAGGCCCAACGCGTGGCGAGCGTCACGACACGAAGTGCAACTAGTCCGCCCACAAGGGCCACGATGGCCTGCACGACATGCGGATTGGCGCTGATCCAGTCGGCCAGAACCTGAAGCCACGGCCCGGCCGCAAGCGCAGCAGCATTGACCGCTGGCAACAAGGCATTGCCAACAGCCATGGCAACCTCATCCACCTGGTTCTTCAGGCGCTGCAAATTGAATTCAGTTGTTGCAGCACGACGGGCGAATTCAGCCTGCACCGATCCGGCATAGGCCGTTTCATCGGCCACATAGCCCATCGTTCTTTCGAGCAACTCGACATTGGACAGGAGCGGCGCAAGTGCCCGCGCTTCATCACCGAACAGGTCACCCATGATGGCCGCCTGCATTTCGGCAGGAAGCTGACCGAGGCGGCTAATAACTTCCATTGTGGTGCCGACTGCATCGTCCTGCATGCCCTTGGCCACTTTGGCAGCATCCAGCCCCAGCGTTTTGTACGCTTTGGCAACGCGCGGCGTCGCGCTCATCCCCTTGGTCAGCGCCCTGCCCATATTGCGAAACGATGTCGCCGCGACTTCAGTTGGCGCACCAGCCGAGATCATTGCTGAACCGAAGGCCAGCGATTGTTCTCGCGTGAAGCCGAAGAATTCGCCCTGCGCAGCAACCCGACGCGCGAAGTCGGTCAGGTCAGGCGCAGTCGAAGCGGTATTGTCCGACAGGTGATTAATCGCATCCGCATAAAGCATGGTTTCATCGATCGTCAGGCGCAGCGCCTCACGGATCTTGGCCAGGTCTTCACCGGCCTGCCCTCCGGACACACCCCAGGCCAAAGCCGCCTTCGCCGTCATCCGGGTAAAGTCGAGCAGCTCGCTATCCTGAATACCCGACGCCGCGGCGTTCTCAGCCAGTGCAGCCATTTCGGTGACAGCCATCGGGATTTCAGAGGTTGCCAGACGGCGTAGGTCAGCGCCGAACTTGTTCAGCCCCATGTCATCAAAGCCTGAGACCTTGGCGACATCAGCCATGGCGCTTTCGAAGGCAATTGCCTTCTGAACAGGATCGGCAAGCGCCTTGCCCAATGCCCATGCGGCGGCGGCGGTTTCCACCATCTTGCCGCGCATTTCGTTGAGCTGCATGGCATTGGCACGAGCTGCACCCTGCAAATCCCGCACCACACGGGCAACCCCACGCGCGGGCGCAGTGAGCTGATCGACCAAAGCGACGATCAGCTTGGACGTAATGACAGCCATATTGGACAACCCAAATATTGCCCGCTATCGGTTACGAGCCGACAGAGGGGGTTCGAATGAAGAAGCTGCTATTGTGCTTTGCTGCCGCCGCAATGCTTGTGGGATGCAAGGCAAAGGATGTGGAGATAAGAGTATCGACTGACGAAATTCAGAGCGCGATCGAAGGCGATGACACCAGCATTAGGTTCATTGCTCGCTTTGAAAGCTTTGGATCACTCGATGACGAGAAGCGAGGACAACTCGACAGCATTCAGAAAATTACCGAGGCGCATCTTTCTATCGACGACTACAACCTCGTCTCAACAGACTCCAAGGTGACGATCACCGTTGAAGGTGAAATCCCGGTAATCATCGGCGAGCCGGGCACCGGCGATGACGCCTTCGGCCTATATGTATAGCCCATCAATAACGATCTCATCCCAGAGTTCACACATGCCGTTCAAGTGAACACTGGGAAGGGCTTTGCCGCCCTACAATCGCAAATGAGGGGCGTCAGCTATGTTTTGGCTATTGATGCAGTTCAGCCGGTAACATACCGCCTGCGCGCAAATAGCGGCGAGGCGATACCTGTATTGGCAGGCGGCGGACAGATCGATGGCAACAGCTTCGCCGTCAGGGCATTCCCTATAGAAGATGGCGAGCGGATCAACATAACATTCAGCGGCGGCGCTTATGAAAGCGTGTATGGCGGAATGCTTTTGAAGCTACCGTAACCCTCAACCAATGAATTCAGCCGAAGCGACTAACGCCGCTTCGGCCTTTCCTTAGCCAATTGTCGGGACAGGGATTTCGCGTAGAGCAAGAGCTTGTCGATATCCCAATCCTCGACCGCATCAATCGGCGTATGCGTGTGGCGGGCAATCGCAAGAATGACGTCCCGCCACGCCACGGCCTCGCCTAGCTGAGAGCCCCCAGGCTCCCCGGCAGCTTTCCCATCAGCGGAGCGACCTCTTCGCTCACCTTGGCCAGATCAATCATTTCCAGTTCAAGAATGACATCGACCGGGACATCGGCAAGAGCGGCAAAGATCTTATAGCCCGCCATGATCTGGTTCTTTTCGTCTTCGGCCACCAGGGCGTCACGCGCCTTCATGCGACGGAAAGTGAGCGATTTGTATTCGGCACCATTGTGACGCACCGGCTCACCAAGGGGCACAGTTACGGTTTTGATCGGATCGGTCATCGCTTAAGCCCCCAGCGCGCGACGAACGTCTTCGAAATGATCCACGCCATTGAAGCGCATCACCCGCTCGAACACGTCGACATAGAAGATTTCCTTATCGCCCAGCGTCAGTTCGATATGGGTCACTTCCTTGAAGGTGTGGTTGCAGCCTTGCAGCTCGGACGGATCGCTTTCATCCGGCTCCCAGGTGGACACCGCACCCTCGATGACCGAGCGGGCGCCGACCATGCCGCCCCCGCCCGGGCGAACTTCCCGATAAGCGCAGGCGAATACCCAGCGGTCGCGCTTGCCGATGCCGCCGAAGATATCGAGATCGAGACCCTTGCTCGCAAATTTCGGCTCGACGGCGGCCAGTCGCGGCTGGACGAAGTTGACGGCCATCACCGAGCCGCCCGGCGAAAACTCGCTGGCGGCAAAGTCGATGCCGGGAAAGGTGAGCTTGTCGACCGTGGTGGCGCGGGAACTGCCCGGCGTTTCTGCCCGGCGCACGTCCACCGCAGTCAGCTGATAAAACGGCTGCATTTCAAAACCTCAAAGTTGATGATGGAGGGTGGACAGGCCACCCGAAAGACTGGAGCGCCTAGACTTCGGAAGCGGCGTTCTGGCGTGCGATGATCTCGCCAACCAGGCCTTCGAGCGCCGGGCGGTGACGGGCCACGATGTGTTCGGCCACCTTGAAGGCGGGAGCTGGTTCGATTCCCAGATTGAGCGTCAGGTGACCGAGGCGGATATTTTCAGGGCTGTTCGGCGCGGCGCGGAATTCCACCTTCGACCCCAGAATGTCGTCGGCGGCTTTGTGATCACGCAGCATGAACTTGATCGAATTCAGCCAGGCCTCGACGGTGTCGGCCGTGATCTTGCGACCGAGGAATTGCCGCGTGATCTCCATCACCTTGACGGTGATATAGTCGGCGCCGCGCACCTGGTGGATCTGTTTCCACAGCTCGCCAGTCGCCGTGTTGTCGGTGCCGATGAAAACAAAGCCGCCATCGGCCACCGCGCCGTCGACGCCGGTTTCACCCTGCACCACGATCGACACTTCGCTTTCCAACATCTGCTGGCCTTCGGTCGAGCCGTCGAGCAGCGAGAACGGGATTTTCCGCGATGTGCCGGAGAGACCGAAGAGCGGGCGGTTGGCGAACGGATTGAAGGGTTTGCCGCCGAAGCGATTGTCATTGGCAATGAGCAGGCCGACCACAAACGGCCCCATGGCCCGCGTCACCAGTGCACCGTCGACAAAGACACGCGCCGCCACCCCAACCGGCAGAATGCGTTCAGAATTGAAAGCACTACGCTGAAGGATCGCAGCGGCCTTGCTGACCGGATCGACATCGACAACGGCAATGGCAAGCAGCTTTTCGCAGGCAATAGGCAGAGCGGCCCAGATCGGGTTCGGCGTCTCGGCGTCCGCCTGCCAGCTCGTGCGGCCGACCCAGATGATGCGTGGGGTAGCACCGGTTTGCGACGCGATTTCAGCGATTGTTTCCGGCGCCAGCGCGGCGGCGATATTGGCCGCTGTTGCAGCCGCATTACCACCTTCAGCCACGCGCCAGACCGTCACGTCCGCACCGGAATTCAGCCCAGAGAGTTGCGCGTGAATGGCCTTGACGGCATCGGCGAGAAGTCCGGTGCCCAGATGCGCGATCTTTGTCGGATCACTGGTCGAAATCCGCACAGCCTTGCCGACCGGATAGGTATCGGCATTGGCATCGGCGGAGGTCTCGATAACGAGAACCTTGGAAAAGTCCGCGCCAAGAGCCGGAACCACTTCGGCGCTTGGGCGGGAAAACGTCATTCCGAAAACCGGACGGGTCATTCGGGTTGCTCCTTGCTGTGAAAACAAAAAACCCGGCGCGATGGCCGGGTGGGGTCAGACATGCATGTCGCCTCTGGGCGACAGGCTTAGGCGGGGGCAGACCACTCCGCCCCGATATCGAATGCGGCGACGGCCTCGACACTATCGAGGGCAGAAATGCCCGGATGCAGCTGAGCCTTGCGGTTGAAAGTGGCTTGCACATGGTCGCGCACGGTGATGCCGAGTGCCCGAATGGTCGCATTGTCCAGCGCCATGAAGGTGCCGGGAACAACCTCCCAGACCGGGATAGCGTAATCTGGATCATTGATCGCCATGATGTAGGCTGCGGCGATCTTGTTCTGGCTGTTCCAGTCAGTGCGGATCATGCCGCCGCCGAACGCCGCGCCGCCGATTTCCATCTGCCAGCGATAATCGTCCAGTTCAGCCAGCTTGGCGGCAATTGCATCTGGCAGCGAGATTTCGGACTCGACGCAAGGCGCGATTGGCCCATAGTCACCATTCAGTGCCGCCGTGTGTGCTGGGGAGCCGGGGTCAAAGTAAACCTGCCCGCTGTCATCAGCATAGGTTGCATTGATGCCACCAAGCTCATTGATGAATTTGAGGTCTTTGTACATTTGAATAGCCCTATTGGATGCGGACAACTGCGGGAGTTGTCGCGGATGCTGCATACACGCCTACGTTTTGCGAAGCAGCACCACCACCGGAGATTGTAAGTACATCACCGGGCACCACACTGACATCTATGCTGAACGAGTTTGAGCTTGATGCCGATGCGACAACGACGCCGTTCTTATGAGCAGATACTGTACCGGACCCGCCATTCGTGGCGCGCATGCGCACGGTCCCCGCCCGGATGGCGCTCCATGCATTGGTGGTGCCAGAAGGTTTAACGCCACTAAAACCTCCGGACTGGTCTAACAATAGGGTACCGCCCATGGAGTAAGCTGTGTTCCCAGCGACTGGAGCGATCAGGCGGGCTTCTGGGAACGCCCCCGAATTGACCTTAGATGCGTCAAGGTTCGGGATGCGGGCCGCACCGAACTGCCCGGTTGTGATGACATCAGCGTCAAGGTTTTCAACTGGCGGTACATCTGCCGCGCTGATTGCCCCGATAGACGCACGGAATGCTGCTTGCGCAGTGGCGTCACCAACGTTCGACGCATCTTTGTTGAGCTTTTCGCCAAGAGCCAAACCCACGGCCGACGCAGCCGCTTTTTCGGTAAGAGCCTCGACAATATCACCTAGTGCATTTTCTAGCCCCAATACCTTGCTGATCGGGTGCTCATGATCACCCAGCGCGGCCAAGGCGGCCTGGGCTATCATCTTGGTGCCCACCTTGACCAGAATGTACCCATCGGGCGCTTCGTCCACGCCCTCGACGTCTGAAAGCCCCGCCAGCGTAAAATGCACATCGGCAGCCAGCTTGCCATCAAGGGCGTTGCGAAGTCCCTCTATGCCGTCAATGCCATGGTCGTGATCTGCCAGCGCCTTTTGAGCGAGAGCTTCGCTTAGAAGGCGAATGGCCTGGTCGATCTTGGGCAAGACCATGAGCTGGAAGTTGTAGAACTCTTCGTCGATGTTCTTGGCGACGTCCGGAAGCTCCAGCCCCAGATGTTCGGTGACAGCCATCACATTACTCCCAAACCGAAGTCAGCAGCGCGCGGCCGGGCAGCGGGTCCGCCCGTCAGCTTGATTTCAATCCGCATTGAAGTGCCCGAAATCGCATTGGCCCGATAGTTCCGCTCGACCCATGCCGGGTCGGGCGAAAGCTCGGTTGCATCCAAATCAAGATCATCCCAGACGCCGTCGATCTCGCGGCGCAAGATCGCGGACGAACCAGCTGGCAGGGCCAGCTTGAGATAGGCGGAAATGCGGTCAGCCTCGGCAATCGAGAAGGCGCGCGTCACATAGACAGCTTCTTCTTCGACCCGCCCGGTGATGATCTGCACCGGAGCATAAAGGATCGGGGAGAGCGTTTCCGTCCCGGTCAGGACCGCCCGCACCTGCACCGTTTCCGTCAGGTTCTCGGTAAGCTGAAGCACCTGATAGGGCAGCAGCTTCCACACATCGCCATTGCTCCGCTCGATCTCGAACACGACAGAGCAGGCCGAACTGGGCAGATCAGCCAGCGCCCGCACCTGAATATCGCTTTCGCCATCGAGGTCGATGGTGCCGAGGTCCACGACCTTATGCGTCACCGGATAGCGGGCGGCGACCAGACGGAAGGACAAGGCCTCCTTCTGATGCGCTGTCCACGTCGTAGCATTCACCGAATCCAGACGCGGCCCGATTGGGTACGGATGCGCTGTGACCGCCTGCTGGCGCGTGGCATCAAATGCCCCCAATGCCGCCAGAGAAATGGCGTGGGCATTGTCATCGGTCTTGACCACGAAAGCATGGTCGCGGTCGTCCTGCGTCGTCACAGGCAGACCGTAGCGAGCGCTTTTCCAGCCAATCTCGGCATCACCCATGGGCACCAGAGCCTCGGCAATCAGATTGTCCGTGGGCAGGCCGGTTTCAACACTGACCTGATGCACCAGGATATTCTTGGTCCGGTCACCAATGCCGCACAGGTGGAAGTCAATGCCGAGCAATTGGCGTGTTTCCGGTGGCACGAAAATCTGTGCCTGCGGATCAGACTTGCGGGCGCGGCGTTGCCGCTGTGCCGTGGTAATGGTCGTGGTGCGCTGCATCACGTCCACGGCGAGCGTGCCCTGCCCCGTGAACAGGGCTTCTGCTGGCGTCACCGAGCCCTGCGCGATAACGGTCTTGCTCCCGGCTGGGATGTTTTCCGGAACAGTGAAGCTGCCAGCAATCTTGCCATCGGCATCGGCGGGACCAATGCCCACCGGCGTAATATCCACCCCATCGAAGGTCAGGCTGACAAGATCTTCACCGGCAAAGAAGCCGGAAATCTCGAATGCCACTTCACGCTGACGCAGGAAGGGCAGCGCCTCGTCATAGCCACCAACCTTGTCGACGCTGGTGGTCACGGTGCGCAGGGGCGCACCCCAGCCGACGACACCACGCTGAAATTCGCGGGTAACGTCGGACGCCCATACGGTTAGAGGCACCGTCCAGAAATCGACCGCAGGCGTCAGCTCCAGCGTGCCCGGCAATGGCGTGAAATTACCATAGGGATTGATCAGCACGCATCCGGTGATCAGCGCCTGCTCGACAATGACTTCTTCCACCCAGTCCAGAGTGACTGGCGCGGTCAGTGTGGTGTCGTGGAATGTCGGCACTACAGCGAGCTGGAGAATGCCATTGCCGAGGGCACCGCTCTGGGCAATGCCCTGGTCGCGGAAATCGTCATTGTTAAACGGGTCGACAAACATCCCGCGTTTCGCAGCAGGATCGCGCTGGTCAACCTCCTGCTCCAGCCGGTTGAGCTGGATCAGGCGCGAGTGATCTTCCAACACGTTCAGGTAGCGCCAGATCTCCGACCAGGTCGGCATGCGGACGCCGGTGATGACACGATCCGAGACAATCATCGGCTCGCCCAGCCAATCATTGCGGATTTCAGCAAGTGGCAAGACATCAGCAGGCGCGGTCGGCCGCACCGGATTGGTGCGCGCCGATATACCCTTAATGTACGCGGGCGCACCGCTCGGCAGCAGGCCGATGATGTCGGTACGGGGCAGCTTGAACGTATAGGCGATGATGATATCGCCATCCGTCGCGCCATCCGAAACGGTCAGGCGGGTGGCCGTCTGGCTATCGGCCACGACGCTGGCGCGATAGCGGAAGGTCACATTGTAGGAAGAGCCAACCGTTGGCTCGCTACCGGCCGCACCCCAATCAACGCTATTGCCGGTCAGCTTGAAATCGGCTGGCGCTGTGAAAACCGTCGCACCCTGCACCACCGAGACAATGGACGTCACGGAAGGTTCAGGCAGACCATCCTGACCATTGGCGAGCGCGCCACGCGTCAGGGTGACCGTCTTTTCCTTGGTGAGCAGGATCGAAGCAACGGCATCGAGCGGAAAGAAAGCGAGCTGGACTGTGTGGCTGGCACCGCCCGGATAGTTATGAGTTTCGCCAGGAACTGCACCAACGTCCCAAACTTCGGGCTCGGCATGGCGCAACGAGGCGTGGCGAACCACCTTGCGGCCGGAAATATTGGCCTCGCCTTCCTCGATCGAGAAAATGCGGGCACCGGCATTAACGCCCAACGTCGACACGCGACAACCGGACACAATGTAATGGCCATGCGGCCGATCATAGAGCTGAAGCGCCTGCATCATGCCGTCCAGGGCGGGCGGCGGCGTCTGATCGAGAATGGTGCCGTCTTGCAGCAGATAGACCTGGAAGAAGTCACCAGCGCCGCCATCATCGGCACGCGCCCAGGCAATGGTGGCGACTTCGCGCGCGGCAGCATTGCCATCGCCTTCGGCCTTTGAGCCTGGCACAAGACCGCGCAGGGTCGGATCATCGTCGGCAGTGATATAGTCAATGACCAGGCGTACGCCGATGGCGACACGGCCGGTCATCGAAACATCCGCCAATTGGGCTGCGCCGACCGGGAACACGTCACCAGCGACATAGATTTTGCCAGCGGTCAAAAACACAGTGCCGGCGTCGACATCAACCACGGCCGCAGCGCCTTCGACACGGTCACCATCCTGGGCGATCAGGCGACTGACGCGCTCCTGCCGACCGCGCGCGATCTGCTGCATGTCATTCAGCTCGCGCCCCTGAATGTAAGGACGCGAGCCGTAGAACACGACCGACTGCATATCCTGCCGACCCTGGACACCATCAAAGGCCAATGGCAGGCCGCTTTTATGTTCGAGCGTCATCAGAACCTCACGAGAAACTTGAATTGGTCGCGCACCGTTCGGCGCAGCGGCACGGAAACGCTTTGCGTGGCAATCGCCTCGCCACCAGAAAGCTGATCGGGCTGAAGCCAGAGCATGCCCGGCTTGACGCCTTCGGCCATCGTAGCGCCGACGATCAGCGAGACTTCGGCGCACACCACATCGTTGGCATCGTCGAACTCGGTCATTGCTTCGAAATAGACCCGTTGCCCTCCGGCCAGCGGCTCATAGGTCTGGCCAGCGAAGGCATAGGCCGCGTCGAGCTGCTGGCGAACTGGATGCACCGCCCGGCAGCGGCGATAGCCGATCACCGTGCCATCACCGCGCGACAGACGCAGCCAGATCGTCTTGCCTCGGAACCAGCCAGCCATGACCGTGCGCCGCAGACCGGCCGGATTTTCCGACCAGGGGAACTTTGCGTCGACCCATGGAAAGGTCAGGTCCACCCAGCGCAGGCCTTCGCCTTCAACCGGCACCAGCCAATTGCCGATGGCCAAGCCTTCCGCCTCGGACAGCAGATGCTCAAACTCATGGCAGCGCCCGAACGACCAGAGCGTCCCGGCCTGCGTTACGGCGATACCGCTCTCAAAATCGAGATAGGCATTGTCGAGACGGGTGTGGTCAGCCTGGGCAGCGTCGACATCGAACAGATGAACGCCACGCCGCAATTGCGAACGCTTCGGAACCGAGAGCTGCGTAATGCCCTCGATGCGCTCCAGATCGGGAAAATCCTGCGCGGGCAAAGTCGGGAAACGCAACTGGAAAGAGTTCCACCAGGTGCGTCCGGTCCACTCTTCCTCAATCGTGGCGCTATAGCTAATCCACGCCAAACCGATAGCCACGGCGCTCACCGTGCCGCGCAACCGCTGCCAACGCACGCCCTGATCAATCAGGTTATAAAGGTTCGGGACGTATGGCGTCAGCTCGCCAAGGCCATATTCCCAGACGAGAAATGGCAGCATCGAGGCGCGCGGCGAAGCATACTTGATCCGGCGCATGGACCCGATTGCCGATACCGACATCTGCGAGGGTGGCATGGCATCTGCGAGCGCCAGCTCCCAAGCCGTAGCATTGGTCGGCAACAGAGCACTGGTCATTAGTAGGCACGCCCCATTTTCGTCAGCATCACATTGCCGAGCACGACCGCGCGATTGAACGGAACTTCGATATCTTGCCAGCCGACCAGCTCGACCCGCTGCACACCGTCTGACTGAAGCGCAGCCAGAACCCACGAGCTGGTCGGATCTCGACCAAGCAACATTTGGCTTGCCCAGGCCGCGCGGAGTCTCGATTCCATCTGCGCAACCACGCTTTCGGGCGCACCGGGCAATAGCCAGAAATTGGCCGACACATTGATGGTCTGCTGGGCGGCACTCGCCACGACGATCTTGTCATTGACCATGCGCACATGCGGCGCCTGCAAGGCCGCATCCACCTTGGCGAGCAAGGCGGGAGAGGCGACCCCATTTCCATCCGTCGAGAACACAGCGACATGGATTACCGGGTCACGGCCAATCGTGTAGACCGCAACATCAGCAACACGCACATCGGCACCGAGAGCGATCGAGCGATAACGGGCCTCGGTGCCGCCAGTGGATCGTCCCTGTATCGCCAGAACCACGCGCCGTTTAAGCGCATTGTCCTGTTCGCCAGGCAGGCGAACGACATCGTACCACTGCGCCAGTACATCGAGATCGCCACCGCTGGCATAGGCCAGAAACCACGACTTGATGGCCTCATTGATGCGCTGCCGAAGCAACACGTCCTGATAGGCCGATACCTGCAACAGGATTTGCGCCGGATCTGTTTCCAGAGCCTCGACATCATAATCGATACCGGCCGCAGCAAATATCTGGACCAACCGGGTACGAAGCTCACCATAGCGAGCCTCAAACCCGATAATTTCGATCAGTGCCGGGGGTGGCAGGCCTTCGAGTTCTGCGGGAAGCGTGGACATCAATTTGCCTGTTCAACACTCACACGCCGCCCAAAGCGGATTGTGAAACTGCGGGTGCTTTCAACGGTGAAATCGCCATCCAGGGCACGCGGGCGCCAATCCGCCTCTACGCGGATTCCGGCTTCCCCCAGCGCGATCGCATTGGCATTGGCGGTCACATAGACGCCTCGAACACGCCAACGCACATCCCAGAGGTCAATGCCGATCGCCACCAGCATTTGCCATGCGGCGAACAGGGCTGGCGTTGTGGCGCGGCCCAGAAGCTCTGCAAGCCCGGCGCCGAAGTGCCGGCGCATTACCCTCTCGCCAATGCGCGTGGTGAAGATCACCTCGATCGACTGCAAGGCACTGTCGTAATTGCCGATCACCTTGCCTGTATGTCGATCGATACCGCTCATTTTGGGGACCGACGACGCGGCGACGGCGGATCGACTTCGACCTGGGCAGGATCAGCCGCCGATATCTCGACGATATTGCCATGCGCCAGATCGTACAGCGCTTCCCCTTCGGTCAGATGCAGCACCCCATCATCGGGCACAGCTCCGCCATTGACGGACGCCACACCGGGCGCCGCCTGATATGCCTTTTTCAGCATGGTCTTTCCTTTCAGACTGACTTGGTTACGTCAGAGCCTTCGACGATCGGCCACTTGCCGGCAGAGGATCCCGAAGTCACCTCGACCAGATCGCCAACGCGGGCGATCGGTTTGCCGCCCTCCCCGCCCAGCTCGATATTCGACGAGTTCACAACCACCTTGCCGGGCGCGTCGATCGTGACGGCACCCCCAGCGCCGATCGTTATTGTGACGCCGCCAAAAGAGAGGACATTTTCATCAAGGCTCTGGCTGGGCGGCGGATCCGCATCAGAGAAACCACCCCGAATAAGAACGCCCTGCCGAGCATCGCCATTGGGATTGATCACCCCAACGACCTGACCCTTGCTCAAAGGTGCCCAGGTTTTGGTGGCGCCGCCCGATTCCGGATGCGGATACCAGGGCGAGAGATAGGGAGCGCCATCACCGCCCTCGCCCAGCTTGATCCGAAAACCCTTCTCAGCGTCCACGACCTCGACAGCACCAACCCGAAGACTACGCCCGAACAGGCTCCTGAGCTGTTCGATGTCAGCTCGCTGCGCGATGATTTCCGAGATCATCAATCCCTGCCCTCAACCATCACATGTGCCATCGTCATAGGCTGACCCTCAGGATCACCTAACTCTGCAAGACCAAGCGCTCCGACCTCAGATTGCGTAAAGCCCAGCCCGCGCCGTAGGACTGAAAGCGGCACAGTGTCCCCACCAAAAAGCGCTCGAATAGCAACTGCTTGACTGACATAGACGGGATCAGAGCTTGCCTCGATTTTTTCGAGAAACCGAGTAAATGGCGCGCCGGGCGTGAGTTCGGCACCATACGGATCATCAACGAGACGAACGGTTTTGCGGAGTTGATGACCAGCAAGCCTCTGTCCGTCGTCCGTGTTTCTCGCGCCGACATATTCAGTCTTGAGCACCTGAGAATGGAGCTCCCGATAGATTTCCGACCATTCGTTATCTGGATCGTTCAGAACATCGATGATCTGACGCTGAACGATATCGAGAAAGAATTCAAAGCCCTGGTCAGAAGCCGGAACGCCAATACCAACAATGACTGACGCGCCAGTTTCTCGATCTGTTTCGACCATGGGCGCCGAAATGCCGATTTCAAAAACGATATCGCAGAGACCGTTTTCATAAAGCCCCCGGTGCATCAAGCCTTCTGCTTTGCCTTGATCCGTATAGATAGCAATAAACGGCTTCTCCTCACCGGTACGCAAACGACCATCAGCCTGCACATCAAGAGCTCCGTTTGGACTGTCCAAAACGTTGCCCTCTACCAGCGTACGGCCCTTGAGCGCTTCGACAGCGCAAATACGTTCGGCAATGCGGATTAGGCTCATTTCTCACCGAGCTCCAAAACAAGGCGCGTTTCACCGCGATCATCAACACGAAGCACCTCGAACCAGGGCTGGCCGGGCCGGGACGATGCCTGGGCAGCATCGCCTTTCAGAATTGCCGGGCCGGTATATGAACGACGGTCTATGTGAAGCTCGCCCTTTCCCGCAGCGAGCTGTGTTCGCCAGCTCTGACCGAGGCTGCCAGCGATTGAAGTCTGCTCGCCACCGCCCACGCGCAGAACAGCCTTGATCACCACAGCTGGCTTGCTGGCATCTGGCTGTCCAGATCGCATGAACGATATTTTGATTGGTTCAGCGAAAACCCGATCCACCGCAGCTAACACGGCATCACGAGTTTGATGAAAGCTGCCGGCGACCGGCATCACCCCTGCCCGACATTGTGATCTGCAGGTGGAGCCAGCAAAGCCAAAAGATCAGACTTTGAGACGTTTGCCGCGACGCTCATGCCACGCCCCCGTGCAGCAGCAAGCAATTCGTCGCGGCTCATGCTTTCGTAATCAGGAACACTGGCGCCAGCCCTGACATATTTTCCGTCGACAAACCCAGCTTCGGTAACGATCTTGGTTTTCATTCACCTTCTCCATGAAAAACGCCCGGCAAGAGCCGGGCGTTCGGTTTACGTCGCAGGCAGAGGGCTACTGCGCCTTGGCGCGCTGCAGCATTTCCGGGCGGGTACAGATGAACAGCGGATAGCTGTAGAGCTCGACCCGATCCCATTCGTCTCGCCCGGACTTGTCTTCCAGAACAAGACCATAGAATTCCTGCCCACGCTTGTTGAGGTAAGGCTTGAATTCGCTTGCAGGCGCCCAGCCGACCTGGAAGGCATTGCGGGCGCCGATCGGGAAGAACCGGGCCTTCTGGCTGCCAATGGCAATGGTGGTGCCGTCATTGGTGCCTTGATAGTTGATGAATACGATCCCCTCGATCTCGATCGTGGAAAATCCTTCAATATTTTCCAGCGAGGCCGCCCGTTCAGTGCCCAATTTGGATTCTTTGATCTGGGGGTGGTTGACCAGAAGATCGAAGAACTCGTCGCCGACCAGCGCGCCAACCTTCACGCTAGGCGTCCAGATACCCTTTGCCTTGCGCTGCATCGTACGCTTCAGGTCGCGGCACTTTTTGCGGACATCGGTAGTATCGACATTGAGAGCGAAGTTGATTTCTGCCGGCTCGTCGATGCCCCAGAACTTGTACCAGTCGATCAGTACAGTAGAGCCATCCGCATCAAGCACCTTGCCCTGGACGGCCCCAAAACGCATGTGCTCCCAGGTCAGTTCGAGATCGTCTTTGATCTGGCTTGTGCGGCTTGTGACCTCATCCGCAGCCTCGACGGTCTGTTCGGCGAATGGCAGGGCAAGAACACCCGCCAGCTCAATGGCATAGATCGTGGAACCTTTGGCAAGCCGCACTGCTTCCATCGTGCGGAGCCGAGCACCACGAGGGATGAGCTCTTCCGGAGGAGCACCATTCGACGACGTGGGGATCAGCGTCATGACGCCATCCTTGTCGGCAATACCGATTGTGCGTGAGCGGGAATAGATTGGATTGAAAAGCCCAAGAGAGCCGAGGAGCTGCGGCTTGAAATCCACCTTCTCGATGATTTCTTCCTGCACCTCGATGGCGCCCCAGGCATTCTGGCTAAAGATATCTGCAACAAGTGCCATTTGTGTGCCCCTCCTTATCGGGCCGCGATGCCGAGACCGGCCAATTGGGTCAGGGCCGTAGTCTTTTGGGCGTCGGTGACAGTTTCGCCCCAGACCAGGACGTCGGCATGCACCTCTGCATGGCGAGCGGTGATGGTACGGCGCACATCCAGATCGGTGGCGTCGCAGGCTTCGTAAAGAATTGCTGCCGCAACTTCCGCGCCGTTGGTCGCAGCAGGATCGAGCGGCACAAACTTCTTGGTCGCCGTTACGCGGCCGAGCACAGTTCCTGCGTCGAGCTTGCCGCTGCCAGAAGCAACGACAATCTGTTCGCGCGACAGATACCCGTTGGCTTCGGAAACGAGATAATGCGCCGTGCCGCGCAGGCTTTGAGAAAGAGTTGTCATTGGTTTGCCTCCCTTAGCGACGCTTGTTTGCGCGATCGACCGAAGCGGTAAGGATGGAGCGGTCCCCCTTGGCCGTCGGCTTGCCACCGTTCAGACCTGCCCCATTAAGCCGAAGCTGCTCGTTGGCGTCGGCGTCAGTGACTGCGGCTGTAGAGGGTGCGCCAGCCGCGAGAACCGCTACAGCAGCCTCGACTGTCATGTCGGTTTCATAAGCCAGATGTTCGGCCTGGTTCTCGCGCCCCTTCGCTTCGGGCGCCGTCATGATCGCCTTGATGCGGTTTTTAGCGTCAGCTGTGATTTTGCTGATATCCACGACATCGGTGGTATCGGCGGTCTTTCCCCCGCCGAGGTTCTTGTCCGTCATAACGATTTCCTTGGTTGGACTTGGTGCGGCGGGTGCCGCGGAACTGGTCGGTGGCGACCAGTCTTTCTTCTTCGCCAAAGCAACGAGACGCTGCGGCGCGTTGGCAAATTGCCGATAGTCAAATGCGGCTACCGGCTCAGCCTTGGTTTCCGTGGTTTCGTCGGCGAAGCCGGCATCAACCGCTTGTTGCGGTGTGAACCACTTTTCTTCCTTCATGATTGCGCGACATTCGTCCGCAGTCTTTCCGGACTTTGCCGCATAAACACGGGCATAGGCAGTAGCGAGCGCTTCGAGGCCTTCAATGGTCTTGGTGTGATCAGCAGAGGTGCCGAATGTCCAACCGCTCGGATCATGGATCATCATGACCGAGCCAGCCGACATTGTGACGGTGGCACCGACCATGGCGATCAGCGAGGCAGCAGATGCAGCAATACCTTCCACCACGATGTTGGTAACACCGCTGCGAGCGGCGAGAAGCGCATGGATAGCAGCACCCTCGGAGGCAACGCCACCAGCCGAGTTTATGTGGCAATCGAGATCGGCATCATCATCGATCTGAGCCAGCGCCAGGACGACATCACTCGAAGTGAAGCCGTCGTCATAGTAATAGTCACCCACATAGCCGGAAAGCCGCAGCTTTCCGTCTTCAATAATAGCAGCCATTTCTGTGGTTCCTTAGTAGGGCCGCATGAGCCCGCGCATTGCAAAACGACGGCGCGCAGGTTTTTCCCCGCGCGCCTCCTGACACTTCCGGATCGCCTCATGAAGTGCACGTCCGACCTGCTCAAGCGAAGCATTGGCGAACCGCGTCATGTCGGAGCCAAAGCGAGCCTCAGTGATCATCTCTCCGGCCAACAGAGCTTCTTCAACTTTACGAAGCTTGGCAGCGCGCGCACACCAGTCGACGTCGATGAGACTATCGTCACTCATGCGGAACCTCCTTGCGGAACACGGTCACCATCTGCGGCACCGCCCAAAGGCCCCGCCCCGTCACCACCTCGTGATCGCCCGTGTGGAACAGCCATCCCGATATCGGTCAGCGCCTCAATTTCCTTGCCGGCCTGCTCGATCTCTTCTTCCCAGTCCTGCCCCTTCGCGGCGTAGATGCGTTGAAGCGTGGTGGCGCCGGTTTCAAGATTGACCTTATTGGCCAGCGCATCCTTGTACGGGTCTGCGCTAGGTTGTTCTGGCCCCCGCCACTCTGCCCAGCACACACTGGACTTGTTGGCGAGAAAAGCGGCCAGTCCGCCTTTTAGTGGGACACGACCCTCCGCAATGGATTCCTGTAGCCACGGCTCGTACACACCCTGGGCAAATGGTGCCGATATCCGCTCCCGGCGCCGCACAGCGATTGGCCAGATTGTGGCACCCTCCATGCGAACGGATGCATAGGATGCGTCACTGAAATCCATCGTGTAGCTGCTTGCCGAGATGCCGATCCGACGTGCGGCTTCGCGCGACAGATTCTTCGAAAATGGCAAATATTGCGAACCGGGCGTCGATGCTGTGTGCATCTCGAATTCCTCGCCCGGCCCAAGATGGTTGATCCGGGCGCTCTCGGACATGGATATGCCCTTCTCCTTGAGCGCACCAATCCGATTGGCCCAAACATCGATAAGGTCCTGCCGAAGATCGTCAACGCCTTCAATGCCACCCATGTCATCACCAAGAGTGCGAATGGCATCAAAAGCCTCTTCGCTAGGCTCTGGGCTTTTGATTGTGGCTGCCATGATCGTTTGCATCAGCGCAGTGGCAAGTGTTGCATCTGCGAGTTGGTCAGATTGCGCAACGACCTTCAGGATAGGCGCCATCACCGATATGCCCCGTGGCGAGCCGGCATTCTCGCCTCGGTCCATTACATGGATGACATTTCCGGCCGCCACCTGATCAACGACCTCGATGCCTGCCCGCCGGCGCTTGAAGAGATAGGCTACGGCACGGCCCCAGCCATCGTGGATAATGCCGTGATCCAACCCCTCAATTTCACGAGTGGTTCGGGGGCAGCGATGCGGTGCAATAACCGTCACCTTCGACCCCGTCTCAATCCCCCGCCGAGCGCGATGCTCGCGGGGGATAAAGTCCGTGATCCCAAACCCCTCGCCATAGGCGAGGTAGTGGCGCACAACCGCGTCCAACATTTCGGGCAAGGTCATCTTTCCAGCGAGATCAACCTCACGCGGGTTCCATGCATAACGCCGAAACTCGCGCTGTACTAACCTTGCCCAATCCGCCTGCTCCTTGGAGTCATAACCAAGACGAGACAAATCGGGCCTGGCATTCAAGGCGAGCTCAACGCCATTGGTGTCCGCAACCACCTGATCAGCTGCACCAGCCATCCAGCCAGAGTTGTGCATGAAGTCCAGAGCAAGTGCGCTTGCACGCTCCGCAGCTTCCCAGACATCCTGCCGTGCGTCGCGCACAACAGCGCGGCGCATAGGCAGAATCCCTGCACTGTCAGCACGTAGATAGCGCATTGTCGGCGGAGCCGAGATACGCGCGACCTGCGTCGACGACGTCCCGGCTTTCACCCGAACGCGCGGCTTAATTTCTGTCATGGCAAATCCTTAGCGGTAGCTATTCCAGCGCTTTCGACCTGCTGGTCGGTCTGGCTTTGACCGCTGTTCCGGTTTCTCCTCGACTTCTTCCTGTTCGACGTCAGCTCCCTGAACGGCGTCGGTGGATACAGGAAGAACGTCAGGAATTACCGGCAAGAGCAGGTCTTCCAGGTCGCCCTGAACAGGATCAGGGGCACGCTCCCGATCGGCTTCGTATTGATCCCAGAGTGCATCGGGAAGCGCCCGAACACCGAACTTGATCGCAGCCGCTTCTGCTTGGAGGTGAGTATCGAGACCCTCATTGGCCTGGTCAGGATCCTTGACCCACTTATAGGTCACGAAGCCTGTCTTCTTGTTTCGGTCTGGTTTCCGACTTTCTGCGGTGAGCTGGCGGTAAAATTCATCTTCCATCCCACGCGGGAGTGCGATGTGCCCCCGGAGCATCGGGTCGGTTTTCGCAAGGTTCCTGTAAAGGCCCATCTTCAGCACCGACGTAGCAAAGTTGAAAAAACGCTTGGACCAGCGAACCAGTTTGCCTTGCTTGTTTCTCTCCTTTTTGACCCTCACCAGCAGAGGGGCTGATTCAGAACCGACACCACGCAGCATAACAAGTTTGGAGGACGGGTGACCCTTGGCCCAATCCCAGACGTCTTCCGTCCAGGCATTGCCGTCGATGCCGGTCATATCCAACCCAAGCCTGCGCCCAAGCGCGTTAGGCCATGTCTGCGACAGCAAACCATTGAGGGCTCGCTGGCATCGTTCTTCGCTGATGTGACCGGGGAAAACCCCGTATTCAATGATCGCCCGACGCCGATCCCGGCCCCAGGCAACAACCTGCCATTCGACGCGATCCTGTTGACAGTCGATGCCGCAGGTCAGGATCACATAGCCCGCAGGAATATGACCGCGCACATACTCGGCTTCGTTTGCACGATCGCGTAGCTTTTCCCAACTTGGCGCTTCGCCGAGCGTGCGATAAGCCCGCCCAACAGTGTCATTGAAAAACACCTGCTCGGCAGCCGGATCACCCTTCGCAGCAATCCATTCGCGGGCAATCCGCTCAAAGCTCTGCAACAGCGAAATGGCAGACCAGATTTCGAAGCTACGATGATACCGCTTGGCTCCGGGGTTTTCAGCCCGCCACTCATGACCAGCGATCATCTCGCCCCGATGATACTCCTCAATGACGCCGCCACATTCTGGATGAGCACATATGAAATGGGCCTGTTCTGGCTTGGTCTCATCAAGATTGGCAACGAAGTTTTCCCACTCCAGCACCTGCATATGACCGCAATGCGGGCATGGCACATGCAAGCGCTCCTGAGAACCGGCCTTGAAATTGGCAGTAATTCGACAACCCGGATCGATCAGCGGTGTCGAAATCTTGAGTATTTTGGCAAACTCACGGCCGCGAGAACGGCTGTCGGCTTGCGTCTCCGGGTCACCGGCAGAGTTCATCTCCCACTTGGACAAGTCATCCTGGACTTGCCGCTCCACGGTGATCATCGAAAGCGAAGCTGGCGAATTGGCCCCGCCGATAATGATCGCGCCTCTACCGTCCGACCGCTCCTTGTAGAGAACACTATCGGAGCCATCACGGCTCTTCATCGGGAAGTGCCTGGAAAGAGCAGTCGTGCCCTTGATCATTGGCGAGAGCTTGGTCTTGCTCCAGCGGTTCGCGTTTCCCTCCGTGGGATGAACGTAGAGTATGTCGCCAGGGTCCATATCCATGGAGCCACCAACGAAGATATTAGCCAGCACAGTCCCGCCGAGCTGCGCCGACTTCATCAGTGTCACCTCGCGGCACGGATCATCCGGCGACAAAGCCCGCAGAATTTCGTCGAAATATCCAAACAACGCCCGATTGTAGGGACCCGCGAATTGGCTTTCGCGCTTAGTGAAGACAATGTTGTCTTCGGCCCAGCGCAAATAGTCGACAGGCGGCGGCGGTGCCCACACATCCGCCAGCACCTCGGCAGCAATGCGCTCGGCATTTGCGACGACGATGGTCATTTCGCTCATGCATTACTCCCGTCCGCCAGCACCACCTCCTGCAAGGCAGGTGTTTCGACGGCCTTTCGCTTGGCGCGCTCGGATGCTGCACTCCGAACTTCAGCAAATCGCTGTTTCAACTCGTGCAATACGTCGCGTTGCGGCAATTCAAACTTGGCAGCAAGCGCTGTTGCCATCTCCGGCAGAGCGCCTTCGAAGGTCTGAAGCATTTCATTGGCGATCTTGGCCATCTCGATGCGTACCTGCACGCTATCTGCCAGTTCACCCCGCCTTTTCGCGTCATCTTCGTCAGCTTGCCTGTTCCGACGCCGCTCTGCTGCCAGACGTTCCAGCTTAATCAAGTCTTCCGTCGCAGGCTCGACTGGAAGCGCAGGCCGACGCGGAGATTGCTCAGTCTGTGCGAACGGCATATCTGGCATGTCGAGGCGCGTACTGATCCCGTTTCCCAGCGCCTGGCCAATGTCACGACGACTGCGGATTTGATCCGCCGCCAAACTGGCATTGATCTTGGCCATCCGGCCTTCACCGACCAACGCGTCGGCGCCGATCATTCCTTCGCTGATCATTTGACTGACGCGTCCAGGCGACACGCCGATCATTTTGGCGAAGTCTCCTTTCGTGACGACGGCAGCTTCCATTTTAGCGCTTTAGCTCCTGTTCTTTAGTTGTTTAGGCGCAACTCTTTAGGCTCGCTAAACAGCGTCAGACTGGTGAAATCCCGCAGTCATGCCTACCCGCAGGTGGTTGCGAGGGGGGTACGGTCCCTAAACCGGGGGGGGCCCGCCGGGTGAAAGATCAGCGACCAAACCGTTTGATCAGGAAGGCTTCGACACGTTGGCGCAACAGCGGCGCGGCAGTGGTGTGGAACGCCTGCAACGTGGCGCCTGTCGTCATCTCCTGCGGGATACGAACGTCAGAACGCACCTGTGTGAGGCGCGTCCCGCTGGTGTTGAGGCGCTTCATGACGTGGCCGTTGAACCGGACGACAGCGACCCGTTTCGGGAACGATCCACCCTTCATGAAAGCACCGGCAAACAGGCGGCGCTGCCCGAATGGTTTGGCAACCACACCATCGCGCTTCTCTGTCGGCCCCAGATACTTCAACCGAATGAAGCCACCCCTCGACCGCATCTCGTAAGACAGCCTGGCATTGGGCCGGGCCGTCGCAGGATTGCCGATGGCCTTCACGATTGTGCGGCGCGGCAGTCCAGTTTGACGGGTCAGGTTGCGAATGACCTGTGTTTTGGCCTTATTTCCTACCTGGTTGATGATACGCGGCAAAACCAATGGTGTTTCCCGGTTTACTTGCTCCAAGAGGTCGGCATAGTGCTCAAGGTGGCGATCAGCCCATTTGATCGAGGTCATTCGCACACCTGATGCTGGATGCAGATATTCGGAAGACCAGCACATTCTGCAAATTTGCAGATGGTCGTCGGAGCCTTATCTCTCACGCCACAAACGAAAACGCCCCGGCTTGCGGCCGGGGCGTTTTATGATTCCTGATCATCTGTCCCGATATGTGTCAAATTTTTTCCCCCTCGACAAGAGGGAAACAACTTTCTCTCATTCTTCATCAAGTATGGGCGTCAATACGCATGTCACATGCAGCACGGCACCACGCCGTTCCTTGACTGCGTCGGCATACTCACAATCCTTGAAGCCGTTCATCGCAAAGCGGGATTTCATCAAATCCGCCTCTCGAAACTGCCCAACAAGCGTGGTCGATCCATACCAGTTGTTGCCCTGCACAATATTTGCCCCTTCGGGCTGCGAGCTTAGTTGCGCTGCAATACGTGGCTGCGTCCCAGGCATGGCAAGCTCAACCACTAGACCGTCTTCACTCGACTGAACTGCCGCCTCTTTCATAAACGATCTAATAGAATTAGCTGGCATCAAATCGTCTGCGTGTAGTGCTATCTGACTAATTGCATTCATTGCAATCGTGTATCTGGCATCCTCGTGCCTTATAATCATGGGAAGATCATGCCCAAGGACACGAAGTTCAATGAAATTGTATGGCATAAACCTGCTGCTTAAAATTAAACGCGGATCATCACCCCCAACATTGAGCTTAGCTAAGGGCAAATATGAAACACAACGCTGTTCATTGATTTTTCCTGAAACATTTTGTGAATTCTTTAAACTATCACTCGCAAAAACAGAAATGTAATCACACGGCCTCCAAGGATAATTTATAGGCAAGCCTAATCCAGAACCGTATGAAATTGGATTATTATTGATTGTCTGAATAGGGATATATGCAGGATCACTATCCAATTGAAGCCGATACTGGATATTCGGCACCGCGTCATTCCGAAACAAAAGGAATATAATCAAGAAAGTAAAACCAGAAACAAAAAACACTCTGATTATACGATTAGTCATCCGTTGTCCCCGCCTTCTCAGAATTGCTCTTCACAATCACATTCGGTGCCTGGGAAGACGTATGCGAAGGCGCATCTAAATCAACATTGAGCCGCATTTCTTCGACAACAGGCGGCGTTGGCGGAGCAACTTCGGGTTGCACTTCCACACCTTGATCAGCTTCAGCAGGCCGGGCTGACACAAATGCCTTCATGGTCAGGAGTATCGAGAAAACGAAACACGCAGCGACAAGTGCAGCAGATCTTCCGGTGTTGATGGCCACGCTCCCAAAATTGAGATTTCCGTGCTGCACAAAACTCATGACCTGAGTGCGCGTGGCGTAGAGAAAAAACCCGGAAGTCAGCGCCAGAACCAACAGAAGGGTTGCGAGGATGACGGTGACGAGAGTGACGGCGCGCGTTTCACCCAGCCTCCTGACGGCCAATCCAGCGACCACAAACACACCGAAAAGAACAGAAGTCAGAAACATGAGGTTCCGCTCTGCGCTGTCTGACAAGGCCGTCAACTGCACTGCAGATGCCTCTGTCGCCGTCATATTCTGAATAACGAAGGGCTCATCAATCCAATACCCGCCGGATTGCCAGATCGCCCCCAGAGTAACCAGCAGGACTAAACCCAAGAAATAAAAAATGGCGCGGTCCATATGATTTCCATCGGGAAGCAAAACTCGGATCATTGTTCAACCAAGCGCCCAGCAGGTCAACTATGTTGACAATTCCTACTATAAAACAGAACCAAAATATGAAGCTGATGGCTTATCCCATGGCGCAGCGGGGGCAGCTGGTCCGGTCGCCTCGTAGGACTTTAGCAGCGGATTTATCCTGTCGCGCAGGGCGGCGAGCGCATCTCGCCAACCAACCCACTGGATCATCTGATGCTCGACATCTTCGGGGGTGGACCCAATGAATTCAAATTCAAAGCCCAGCAAACCCTCGCCTTTGCGCTGATTGGCAAAACGGCGAACAGCCTTGCCATTGTCCTTGCGGACCAGTTGCCATTTACCACAGCCCTCCTCGCCCCATTCAGGCCTGCAACCAGCATTGCCGTATCGAACGACCATGGCCATCAGGTCCTTGATCCGGACATCAGCCGCCATGAGCTGCAATTCCCGGCCAATCACCAGCGCATCGTCGTGCATCCAGCGACCGTCATTGCCGCCCCCGCCTCCGGACACCGTGGTGCCGAGCGTCATCCAAGCCGGACCAGAACTGCCGCCATGGGCCTCACCTCGCAGCACACCCTGCTTTTCGAGCGCCCAATTCACCAGCCACTCGATATCCCGTTTTTCCCGAACTGCGATCATTTCATCACCTCAAAACCATGGTTCAATTCCCTCGAAAGCCCCGCGATATCAGGCCCTTCTCTTGCATTCCGGCTTTGGCGCGCCCTCTCCACCTCATTGACGGGAAAGGACCAGGAGTTATCGCGCTCGCTGATCTGCATCGACTGGATCGGCAGGCCACGCAGCTTGGCGATTTCGGCAAAGACAGGATCGTCCCGATGAAGCCGGACCCGATCCATGGCCAGCGGTGACAGTTGGGGGGAAGCACCCTTTTTGGGGGAAGGGGGTATAGTTTTTTCTTTAGGGGGTGTGGGGGACCTTTCTTTTTTGCTCCGACCGTCACCCCGGTGACGCTTGGTGACGCGAGGTGACGCTTCGACCTGAGCCGAAAGCACCGGTAAGTCCGCGCCTGCTACTTGGGTTTCAGGCATGACCTGCGGGGCAAGCTCTCTGCCGAAAGCGTCACCCAGCGTCACCGGGGTGACGCTTTGCAATCTTTTGCGGGCTTTGTACCGGGCCTGCCGAATAGCTCCAGGCGAGCGTTTACGAGCACCCGCATGTGACGTTGCAATGATTGGAAGTCCAGCTCCGGCCACGCGCTCGCACGCAGCCGCAATCTCATCCGCACACATTCCTGCTTCGGCAAGCACACGCACCATTTCCGCCATTTCAGCCGCGCTCATCATGGGATCGGCTCCATGGCAGCAGGCTTGGCAATATCGGAGAACCGCGTCAGATAGGCCTCGAATGCGAGCGGGACCGTGCCAGTGGGGCCATGACGTTGCTTGCTGACAATCACCTCGGCACGCCCGCGCGCCCTCTCCATTTCACCCTCCCATTCAATATGGGCGGGGCTACCCTCCTTGGGCTCCTTGAGCTTGAGGTAATATTCCTCGCGGAAAACGAAGAGGACGACATCAGCGTCCTGCTCGATAGAGCCGCTTTCGCGGAGATCGGCCAATTGTGGCCGCTTGTCATCGCGGCTTTCGACCTGACGACTGAGCTGGGACAAGGCCACCACCGGAACGTCCAGTTCCTTGGCGAGCGCCTTAAGCGATGTCGTGATCTCGGTCAGCTCCTGCACACGGTTCTCACGCGCCCGGCCGGACGATCCCGTAACGAGCTGGAGGTAATCGACCACGATCAGGTCAACACCGCCCTGCCGCTTCTGCCGACGCGCCCGCGCACAAAGCTGCGCGATGTTCAGCCCGCCCGTGTCATCGATATTGAGTGGAAGCCGGTTCAGATTATTGCTGACATCGACGATGCGGCTGAACTTATCTTCGTTGATATAGCCACGGCGAATGTCGGAGGATGCAATCTGGGACTGTTCAGCCAGAATTCGCGTCGCCAATTGCTCGCTGCTCATTTCGAGGCTGAAGAACAGGACACGACCACCCTCAACAGTCTCCTCGGTGCCATCTGTCGCGTATTGCGACCGGAAGCTGCTGGCGACGTGAAAGGCAATGTTGGTGGCCAGGGAAGTTTTGCCCATGGCCGGACGCCCGGCCAGAATAATCAGGTCACTGCGTTGCAATCCGCCCATGAGTTTGTCGAGGTCATGCAGGCCTGTCGCTATGCCCGACAAATGCCCATCCCGCTGATAGGCCTTACCAGCCATGTCGATGGCCTTCACCAGAGCGGCGCTGAAGCTCTGTACGCCAGATGTTGACCCACCCCGCTCAGCAATGGCGAACAGGTCTTTTTCAACCAGCTCGATCAATTGTGGAGCGGTCTGGTCCGACCCGGCATTTTGCGCCAGATCGTTGACCATAGCGGCGTGATCGCGCAGCCGGCGCCGCACAGCCAGATCGCGGATATGTCCGCCAAAGTCGGCAGCATTCAGCACGCTGACAACATGGGCCGCCATCGCCGCGAGATAGTGCTTCATCGACAAATCCGGCGTCAGCCTTTCAGGCAGAAAGGTCAGCAGCGTCTGCGGCATTGCCGCCCTGCCCGCTCGGATCAGTGACCCCATGATCTCGAAAATCTGCCCGTGGATAGGCTCGAAGAAATGTCCGGGCTCCAGAAAGTCGGACACACGCCAGAAGGCATCATTATTGGTCAGGATCGCACCGAGCAGGGCCTGTTCCAGGTCGATATTGTGTGGCGGAAGGATAGTCGCGTCGTTCAAGATGCAACCATGTTGCCAAGGCGTTTGATGCTGAACCGCTCAACTTGACAATCAATGCCCGTGGTGGGTTCAGTGCACTGCATGGCGAACCTCACAAAGGGGATGGGGACTTGGGGGATAGCAGCGACCGCGTCGGCACCTATATGGTGCTCGGCTTGCTTATTGGCGCCTTGATCATGGGGCTGGCTTACGGAATTCCAAACTGGGATTGGTCGTCCGAGTTCTGGTTTAGAGAAAAGCCTGCTCTGGATTTTGTGATCAGCGCAGCGACAATCACGGTTGCTGGTCTGGCCGCCTTCTCGGCACTCGCCACGCTTAGAATGAGTTCCAGAAACAACCTCTCCCAGCGGTTCCAGAACGGAACTCAATTGTTTTGCGATCCATCCGAGGCAAAGGCCGTCGGTGGACTGACACTGCTGACCGACGTGGCGCGAGAGCAACCGAAGCTCTACGCCGATGCGTTGATGATGCTGGTTATGGCCAACATTTCTGAACGCAGCTCCGAAGATTGGAATGTAGTCTGCCGCTCCAGCGAAGATGCTCCCAAGCCCGACAAGCCAACCATCATCGCACTGAGGTCCATTTCGGAGATCGCAGAACTGAACGTTTCTTTTGGGTTTCCACAAAAGATTTATCGTCCCTATCTCAACTTGGTGACCATACAGAGCCAAACTTTCGTTGATTGGAGTTTTCAAGCAATGGCCGTCGGTACAGCTGCTTTCGAGAATTGCACCTTCATCAACTGCGAAATCACGGCAAATATTGTTACGCGCCTGGCTTTCAAGGACTGCACTTTTCAAAGCACAAAAATAAGCAGGATCAGAAGTGTCTCCAAACGAAATGGACTGTTTGTCTTGACCGAGACCCGATCGTTTGGTCTTGAAATTGATGGAAACACTATCTCGACCGACGGGGAATACTGACATCACAACGTCTCACCATCTTCAATATTCATGAGGTCGAACAGCGTCGGCACAGCGACTTCGCGCTCCTTGCCCACGAGGTAGCGGACACCATCCGCAAAATAATCAGGATTGAGTTCAGCAGCACGGCTGCGACGACCCATGCCCAGGGCGTCCCAGGGCACGGTGAAAAGACCACCGAAGGGGTCGAACACCAGATCGCCCTTGTAGGAATAACCGCGGAACAGTCGATCGACGATATCGATCTGGAGCGGGCGGACATACTGTTCACTCTTATTCTGCACCTGTTGCAGGCTAAGCGTGTTCATGACGCCGCCTCCGGATTGCGGGCTATGACAGCGTGATGGGCGCAATAGCGGGAAAACTGGCGCTCACTATCCGGATCGATCGGACAGCCGCAGAAGAGGCTTTTTCCCTCATGGTTGAAGCCCCACTGGCATTGACCCGCTTCAAGATCGGCGAAGCGCACCAGGCGCGCACCATCCGGGGCGTGGGCAGGGTCAAAATGAGCAGAATTGAGCACCCTGAAGCTAGGACCGCCACGTACAGCGGCCACCTTGCCCCATTTGAGGCCGGTGCCTTGCCGAGGCGAACCCATCGGGTTGGCAAATTTGCCGTTGGCAATACGACGCTCTGCTGCCGAAACAGAAATATGAATATTCATAATGCCTCCCGATGCATGCGATGGCGCTCATCAGGACGACCATCCTCAAAGGTGCAGTGCCTTTCGAAGGCTTCGATCTTTTCCTTGAGCTGGCTGACCTGCTCGCGGGTGAATGGAATGTCAGGATGTCCGGCGAAGCCAACTTCAAGGACGGCAGCGCCATTGGGCCAGAAAACCGCCATGGCCGTGACTTCCGGCTGTCTGATGGGCGGGAGCGGTCGGTTCATTCGGCCAGCTCCGCTTCATAGAAAAGAACGAAGTCACCGACCTTGATCACCTGCTGATGACCGCTGGCATTGGAGATCGAGATATTGCCGTTCTTGTAAACGCGGCGCACCTCGTAAGGCACAGGCTCGATATCTTCGGTCAGTGCGACCTTGAGACCCGCCCGCACCGCATCACCATTGACGTCCGGCACCTCGGCAGAAAGCTGATCAAACCCATCTTCAGCCGTGAATGCGGGGGCCTGTGCCGCCAGCATACGTTCACGACTGGTTAGTTTCAGGCGGTTTGCCCAGGTCTTGATCGTCCCTGGAGGATGACCGAGATCAGCAGCAAGTTGCGCCAGAGGGATTGGCGGCTCGGCGGCATAGGCGGCACGCATGACCGGCTCTGCTGTCGACTGGTGCAAATTGCCCTTTCGATCAGCCACTTTTGCCAGTTCGGCGATGTAATCAGCGTTTACACTTTTTTCATCGGTGTTAACGCTGTCCACATCAGATTTAGCAAGGGGATCGCAAACATTGATCGCCTCACCTACCATGGCGCGATCAATCGCCTGCTTGAGCAATTCAGCTGTGGCCCAGCCCCGCTGTGTTAGGTCAATCCGGCCATTGTCGCGGTAGACGTCGCCATCCTTTAGAAGCTGGGCAATGACAGGACCTTCGACCACGCCAGCAAGACCAAGTGCGATGGCTGTGATGACTTTGTATTCCAGCAGCTCAGCTGGCGTAACAAACGCCTTGGCAGGGTCACAGCATGTAGATGCCAGAAAATCCGGTCGCGGATCAGGCTGAACGTCAAGGTCTAGAGGAGTAATCCTGCGCTCAGCTTCGCCACCCGCAACATATTTCCAGCCACCAGAACCACCATTTTGGCAACGAAACACATATCCGCCTTCGACAGGAAAATCAGCGACAGGTTCGACTGCTACAGGGACGCCATCACGATAGCGGAATGCGAAAATCGGCGTGAAGTGGTGCCGGCTCTCTGGCCATTTGCGTTTTTTGATGCCGAAGTCATGAAGCTCTGCAAGCCATGCGTCATGTTCGGAAATTAGCTGCGAAGAAGAAACTTCACCGATGGCCCAATTATCTGGCAGAGCGATCCCGCGCTCGATCGAGACGATGCCACGCTGTTCAGCAGCATCAAGGCGGTAAGCACGCTCTGGCATCATCAGCCCACGGTGTGCCGCACGCTGAGCCTTGTCTTTACTGTTCGAGTAAGCAATGCCCGCACGAATGCAGGCCTGCCCATAAGCCTCGACAGTCTGGCCGAGTTGAGGTTGCGCCGTGACGCTGACATAGCCTGTGCAAGATGGAAATGGACGATCCAGGTCGACAGCATGAATGCCACCGGAATGACCAACCGAGACGATGGCACGAACCCCGTCAGCCTCTGCTATGAAATGCCCGTCCTGCCCCCAGATTGGCTCTTCGCCTGATGGTGCTGCACATGCATGGCGAATGGCATCGCCTCGCTGACATGTCGGGAGGTCACTATCAACTTCCTCGCTCCGAACCTTTTTCAGCACCGCATCCATAGTGACACGGGCAGCCTTCACCGCATCTGCGTCGCTCGCAAGGAAGGCACCGTTATAGGCATGGATTCCGGCAGCATATGCTTTGACCAAACCCTGATAGTCAGTCGGAAGCGAAGCTATGCGCGCAGCAACAAGCCCCTCATAGGCCTCAAGCTCCATGACGTATTTTGACCGAGTGTCTTTTTTAGCTTTGTTCGGCTTTTCAGTCTTTGGCTCATTCCCCTCACTCTCATTGCCCCAGACATCCCAGCCATCACGCGGAGCGCGGGCATTGAGCTCGATCTTGGGCATGTTGGGGTAATAGCGCTCGATCATCCGGGAGTAATGTTCGGGCTTGGCAGAATGCGCGCCGGCAACTTCCCGATAGACCGAGGGGAAGTTTTCACCCGGCGCCGGAGCAGGTGGCGCACCGCGCGTGGCGACAATCAGCACCTCATGGTTGACGCGCGACCAGAAACCAGTGCCCTGTGCCCCCTTGATAACGGCGTCGGCGCCGTCGCCATCCCAGGGCGTCTTGTCCCAGATATATTCGGACTTGTAGGTGAAGCCGCGACGCTCAATCAGGTCGAGAGCTTCGGCCATGAAGGGCACCGTGACCCACATAAACAAAACGCAATCTGTCGCGGCGATATCCCCCACAGGCAGCTTGCGGAGCTCCTCGATCGTCATCGTCGGGTAGTGGTTATCTGCCGCACGATCGAGACCAGTCTCGCGGCTGCGCGGTTCGAAGCGCCATGCAGGATCCTCATAGATCACGCCATAGAGCTTGTTCGGCAGAGCCTTCTGTTTGGCTGCAAGCTTGACTTCTTTCTCGCTGCGCTGTGCCTTCTTGGCGGCATTCTTGATGACGGCCGGGCTTTCTTCCTTGACCAGACGCGTCTGCTCTTCGACCGGCAAGGTCAGCAGCTTTTCAGCAACCGACACCGGCAACACACCCTGATCAACAGCATCGACGAGTTCGGGCGCGCCCTGGTCCTGCACCTTCTTGGCGCTATTCACCGACCGTTCGGATACATTGAGGCGCTCCGCTGCCTCTGCCCGGCTGATGCTCTCGACAGCCTCGCCCAGGCTGGAGCCATCCTTGAGATCGGTGCGCTCGCCACGGTTCATTGTCGCCATGCGCGCCGCAACCGATGCCCGCTGGCTTTCATTCAGATGGCGCCGGTCAAGGTTGAGGTCCATGACGAAATCGAGCGGGCTGTTACCATCGGTTTCCTCAGAACCGAATGCCCTGAAATAGGGCGAGGTGGACCAGTCTGTGGCATGGTCGATCAGCTGGAGCCCCAGCAATTCACGATAGCGGTTACGACCATCAAGGATCATGCCTTCATGCATGACGATGCGGACACGCAACCCCTTGTCCCGGATCGATTGCCGGAACGCGACGCGCTCCGGCCCCTCGATCATCGGGAACAGGTTTGCCAGCGGATGATAGGTAAGGGCAGGCTTATAGGTGGAATGGTCGGTTTCGCCGATCATGAAGACACCTCTGATTGATGGGAAAGTTGCAGGGCCTGCTCGCTGCGGCGCGCTTCACGCTCCAGCTTGTAGGCGTGATACCAGGCGTTATGACCGTCCTTGACGGCGCGCGGCGCATCGTCGAGCCGCCCCTGCCTTTTGATTTTTGAATAAGCCGCATTGGCCCGTTTCAGGCCGCATTTTGGGCTGGCCTCGTCGCAATCTGGCAAAGCGCAGGAGAGGCAGGGATCGAACGGCTTTGGGGTGGCAGAGCTCATGTCTCACCTCGCTCGATGCGAGCGAGATGGGCATCCAGCGCCGCAAAAGCCGCCTTGGCGTCACGGATTTTTTCACGCACGAAACGCGCTTCTTCAGCCGTGGTCACATGGTCGGCGCGTGCAGCACTGAAGGCTGCAATGGCTTCGGCGCTTTCGGTCGAGATGGCGCAAAGCGCCGTCATATCGCAGCTTGCCGCTTCAACAGCGGACTTCGGCACCAATGTGAAACCGAGGAAGTCAGCACCGAGCTCAAGATGATGCGCGCGACCACCCAGCTTGAGGTTCAGCTTGTCGACCTCAAGCGCAGCATCGAAGGCAACGACATACTTCTTGTTGCCGACATCACGGTAATAGGACCAATAGGTCTCTTTGACGTCGCGCGCCGTTGCGCCCCGCGCCAGCTTGTTGCCTTCAAGATCGTCGACGGTCGCGCCGGTCGCCTGCTTGACCAATACCCATAGCGGCCATTCCGCCGTTTTATCCTGGCGGTCACTCATGGCAGCACATGATTCAATTTTGGTCGAACATGAATGATGACCAGCCAGGCGACCTTCTGCAAATTTGCAGCAAGACATACTGGAGCCCATCGATGACCGACAGAACCGAGCCACCGCAAAGCCTTATCGACCTCAACACCGCGCTGGTCAGTGCAAAAGACAAGGCAACGGACGCCCGCGCGAAGCTTGAGGGTTTGACTTCGCGCGGAACGTCCGGCCATGGCGCCGCCCAGGGAGGAGGAGAGACGGGCCAAAGGCGAGCGACGAAAGGGGAGGCTCATTGCGCCCCTCCATCTGTGGAGTGACGCTCAGTAGCCTCCGCATCCCGAACCAAACGCTCAAGAAATGCGCGAGTAGTGCCGCGCTCCGGCACTCCCGTATTTTCCCAACGCCACACGGTGGCTACGTCCACCATCGCTATTTCTGCGAGTTCGGCTTGGGTGAGACTTAATTTGGCCCGTAGGGCCTGCACGTCGATTTCGCTTTGCATAGCTGAAATATGCAAAACGCAAACTAAAGTGTCAACGCGAAATGCATACTGAAATACTGCAAAATGCATGTATGACAACCGAAGCCTTCGACGACCGACCCGAACCCGCTAAACGCCTAGAAGAGGCTCGCCTTGCCCGCGGCTTCAAGGAGGCCAAGGAAGCAACTACGTTTTTCGGCTGGAACTACGTCTCTTACACGCAGCACGAAAGCGGCTTGCGAGGCTTGAGCCGCGCGGCAAAAACCTATGCTGAAGGCTATCGCGTTAGCGAGGGGTGGCTTTTGACCGGCGAAGGGAAGGGTCCTGACGGAACACTTATCGCACCCACCGCCGAGAAAGTGAGTATCGTGCCGGGATCAGATCTCGTAAGCACGCAGAAGATGCCGGTCTATGCTGCGGCAATGGGCGGCGACGGCCATATAATTGTTAGCTTCGACCAGATCGACGAGATTAAGCGGCCCGCTGAGCTTGAGAACGTAAAGGGCGGATACGGGCTACTAATAAAAGGCACCAGCATGGTGCCTGCCCTCTGGGAAGGCGATATGGCGCTGGTTAATCCCCATCTCGCCCCCGCACGTGAATTCAATCACATATTTTACCACGAACCTCCCAACAGTTCCGAAGTAGAAGCGATCGTCAAACAGCTCGACAATTGGAATGATCGAGACTGGACACTAACCCAGTGGAACCCGCATCGCACCTGGAAAGAAAGCCGGCAGGTGTGGAGGGTCTGTCATCGTGTCGTTGGAAAGTACGACCGCAGGTGATTTATCAGCTGGCCATCGCATAGACGTCTTCCGGCAATACGCCATCACTCCAGATGACAACCGCATCGTCCCAATCGCCGGACGCAGGATCACCCGTGCGCGAAAAGGCCAAGACACCATCTCTAGTAGCCTTCAGCCGCCTCGCTGCCGACATGCATCTCTCCGCTCCACCATGGATTTCTTTGGGCTCATCAGCAATTAGGACCCCATTTTTGCCCACCTGAAAACCCAGCAGAACGAAATACGTAGTCAAAACCAAACCCCTTTGTTCTTGTTGTGTTCTAATTACGTCCTGAAATTACAGGAAGAGTCGAGTCCAAAAATTCGCAAACCCCGAATTTGCGTTATGCATATTTTAGCTTGACGTCATAGTTTGCGTTATGCATTTTTCTCACCATCGAAACCGATGGAGGGCATCATGCACCTACCTCTTTCTGCCACCGAGCCCGCTGCTCCGCACCCGCAACTGGCTCCTTCCGTCTCCCTCAGCAAATCCAACATCGAAAAACCAGCCTTTGAGGCCAATCGCGGCATTGGCGACACGATCCGCCTTGCCTGCGACCTGACGCTGACCTTTGGCACGGGCAAGCAAATCCATTTCGGTGCCGGGCGCGGTGTGCGCCTCTGCCATGTCGACAATTGGCGTGGCGGTGATGACATTGTCATCGCCGTGGAAAAGGACTGGGGCACGTCCAATCATTATCTCGCGGCGATGATGCGCGCCGAAGCTGAACTGGCCGGACTTGAAGGTCTAATACTGGGCGGCTTTCACCTCGATCCGACCGGCGCCGTGCTGGCCGACAGCTTCTGGGATATCGCTGATCGTGATGCTGACGCTGCCCGTGAGGGTAATTTCGAGCGAATGGTCAGCCTCTTCATCACCAACCAGATGCGTGGCTACCCAACCGATCTGGACGACCTCAAAGCCGCCGACCTCGGCGACCCGCTCACCCTTGCTCTCTGCCCCAAGGCCAGGCGCGAGGCTGATCGGCGGCTGGCGGACCGCGATCTTGCCGACGATGCCGTTGCCTATGACCGCGAAGGTCGCGTCGAACGCCTTGCCAATATCCTCATCGGGTATCTCAAGCCTAATGGCGAGGGCTGGGACGTCGCCCGCCGCGCGGGCTACCCCAGCCGCGAACTAGGCGACATCTGGCCCGATGTCGTGGCCAGGGTCAGCACGCTCACCACGCCGCTGAATGCGGAGTGTCACTGATGGACGCCGATCTCTCAGCGTTCAATTCGGGCAATGAAGCCATGTCCACGGAGCTGGTCAACAGGATCAGCCGCGCCGTCGACCTCGCACAGGCCTGTGCCGACCACGCCCCCGAAAACAACGAAATCATCGCCCAGGGCCGCGCCGCCCTAGGCGAGGTCGCCGCATTCTTCGAGGTCGATCTGACAGAGCCCGCACGATGATGCCGGGCGGGATTATCTGGCGCGCCTCGAATTGGCTCGCACAAGGCGACAACGCCTTCAACGCCGCCCTTTTCATTCTCTTGCCACCCCTGGTGGCCATTGTCGGAATTGGATTTTTCTGATGACTGCACATACGCAATCATTCCGCTTCTGGACGTTTACCGCAGCCGGGCGACCATTCGACCTCGTCGATCCACAGCCGGACATGCTCGACCCTCGGACGCTGGCCTACCAGCTCTCCGGTGAAGGTCGCTGGTCCAACAATGTCCAGTGGGATTTCTCCGTTGCCCAGCACTCGCTGATCGTGGCCGAAGCGATGCCAAAACCGGAATGGCGCATTTATGGACTGCTCCATGACGCGCCGGAGTTCATCACGCGCGATCTGGCAACGCCATTCAAGGACCTGATGCTGATTGGCGCGCCCGGCTATGGCGGCGGTTTTGATGTACGCGCCATGGAGCGCCGCATTCTGGAGCAATGCGTCTATCCGCTGTTCAACATACCCACGCCGACCAAGGAAATCGCACAGGCTATCGACATTGCCGATGCGCGGGCCCTGGCGACCGAATACCGAGACGTGGTGCGGGGCAAGGGGCCGGAATGGATTCCGCCCGCAGCTCCCCTGCCCGGCAAGCCCGTCAAGTTCATGAACCGCGACAAGGTGCAGGAACGCTTCCTGTCCTCTCTGGACTCCATGGTGCGTGACGCGCACCGAGCTGGCCTGCGGAGGGCAGCATGATCTCCCCGCAACATGATGACGACCGCATTCACCTGTCCGATGGCGGCGGCACAGTCGATATCGACAAGATAGCGCTGGGCGAAGCATTCGCGCGGTGGCGGCGCGGTGAAGTGCGTGAAGCTCTTTACCAGCTTGAAAAAGCCATGGACGGCAATCTGCACGGCCTTGCCGAGCTCAAGCCGGAGGATTTGCTATGACCATCATCGTGCCACGCCAACTTGCCGAAGCGGTCAGCAAACTTGGCAATGCCATTGAAAAATCCAGCCCCAATCCGGTTCTGGGATTCATCCATGTCACGGCAGAAGACGGCAGCATGGAACTGATCGCCACCGACCTTGATATTCGGCTCAACACCAATATCTCGTGCGAGGGCGATCTTACCCCTATCTGTGTCGATGCCAGCCGTCTGATCGCTGCGCTTGGCCGCATCAAGGATCGTGGCGAGGCCCGCATGGAGGTCAAGGCCGGTACTGGGTCCGCTTCGGATGTGCTGCGGATCACCTCCGGCCGGTCGGAATTCAACCTTCCGACACTGCCGGCAGATGGCTTTCCAAGGTTGCAGGAGCCAAGCGAGGCGGAAGAATTCGTCATCGCCGCCGCACCTTTCCGGCAATGCCTTTCTGCCGGCATGTCGTCGGTATCGTCGGAAGAAACGCGCTACTACCTCTGCGGTGTCGCCATGCAGCCCGGCAGCCTCGCCAGCGGCTCGGAGCGCGACAGCCTGGTCTTTGTAGCGACCGACGGCCACAAGGGTTTTGCGCGTCATATGCAGGCGCCAGACCTTCCCAAAATTCCAGCCATCATCATTCCAACCAAGACCGTTCAGGTCATCGGCAAGGTTTTTGACAAGGCTGAAAACTTGACCCTGACAATTGGCACCAGCGGTCATCGCATGCGGCTCCAGGGCGGAAACATGGAGATGGTCACCAAGCTGATCGAGGGCACATTCCCTGACTGGCGCCGGGTCATGCCCGGCAAGGAACCGATCCTGTCCTATGACGCCAAAAACCTGTCAGCCAGCATTGAAACCGCCGCTGCGGTGACGGGCAGCATCGCCAGCAAGCAGGGCAAGCCGGTGACCATGCTGTTTCAGGATGGCGAAACAGAATTCTCCACCATCGATCTTGATAACCCGACCTTTTCCGGCAAGGACATCTGTCCTCACCAGGACCTTGGCGCGATCGGGATCGAGCGGATCGGCGCAAACTACAAATACATGATCGAAATGATCGCCGCTCTCGATTGCGAAACGGTCGAAATGCATGTGAGCGAAGCCATGGGCCCGATCCTGCTCACCGGCGCCGCCCTTGACGACCGCCGCGCCGTCATCATGCCGATGCGGGTGTGATCATGGAAGCAGCTGATCAGGATGAAGAACCACTCACCTTGAAAGAGGCCTGCCAGGTCATCTTTCGCAATGCGATCTCCCCCGCTACATTGCGCGCCGAGGCGGATCGCGGGCGGTTGGTCATCGAGCGGATCGGCCGCAAGGATTTTGTCACCCGTCGCTCTATTCGGGAGATGCGCAAGAAATGCGAAGTGGACCCAGGCCAAAAGGCCCCCGTCTCTGGCTCCAGCCGGAGCGCACCCGATCAGATGGAACGGTTGAACCGGCCGTCTGGTGCATCAGAGACGACGGAAGATACAAGCGTAGCACTGGCTTCCGTGCTGATGATCGCGGATCAGCTGAGCGGGAACTTGCAAAATACATCGCGGCGAACCACGCGCCACAGCAACGCCAAAGTGATCCCGCTGAAACCCTGATCCTCGACGTTCTTGGCCTCTATGGCCGCGATGTCGCTCCCAACCATGCCCGCCCCAAAGAAACCGCTGCACGCATTAGGCGGCTGGCACTGTGGTGGGGGCAACCATTCCGCGCGATGCAGACATTCCGCGATTTCGACCGGCCAGTTGAGCGCATGACCGGCCACATCACCGATATTCGCACTGCGACCTGTCAGGCATATGTCGACATGATCGGCAAGGCCAGAACCGCCAGTATGGACCTAGAGCTGCTGCGCGCCGCCATGAAGCACGCGGTGGCCAATCAATTGCTAGAGCGCGCTGTCCCCGTCACCCTACCTCCGAAATCAATGCCGCGCGAACGCTGGCTGACCCGCAGCGAGGTTGCCAAGCTGGTATGGACCGCCTGGCGCAGCCGGCGCACTTCGAACGGCATTTCCGGGCAGGAGGATGATTGGGCCATGCGCCAGCACGTCGCCCGCTGGATGCTGATCGCTCACTACACAGGCACCCGAAAGGCCGCGATCCTCAATGCCTCTTTCCGGCAGGAGATTGGCCGGGGCTATATCGATCTGGAAGCAGGTCTCTGGCACCGTCGAGGAGCAGGCGTCCGCGCCACCAAGAAGCGCCAGCCCCCTGTGCCCCTGCCGCGCCCCCTGATTGGGCATCTGCGCCGCTGGAAAAACAACGGCCAGACCTATCCGGTGGAATTCGGCGGCAAACCCATCGCCAGCATCGACAAGGCCTTCCGCAACTTAGTCCGCGACTGCGAGCTACCAGGCGAAGTCATCCCCCACACATTCCGCCACACGGCGATCACCTGGGGCATGCAACGCGGCATGGACCCATGGGACGCTACAGGATACTTCGGGATTAATTTGCAAACCTTATTAGAGGTTTATGGGCACCATCACCCGGATCACCTGCGCGAGGCGGCTGGCAAGATGGCCAGGCCGAAAGCCTGGGTCGGAACGACCAGTTAAACCGACTCACATTAAGGTAGTCTATGTACCATATACCCGTGGTTTGGCGGGTGGCATGCCCGGTCTCCCCAGACCACTTCTAAGCCGACGGGCACTAGCTATTCACTAGCGGGCCCCATAAAAGGACGTCGTTTACAAAGGTGGATTTAGTGATGTTTGAGGAGGTACTTGAACGGCCAACTGCGTTGGGACCAAAGAAGATCCCCTCCCGTTCGCCTTTCCGGTACCCTGGCGGGAAGGGGTTCTTCGCCTACGCGCTGGCAGAGATGATTGCCGCAACTCCCGATATCAAGGATTATGCCGAACCGTACGCCGGGGGTGCTAGCGCGGCCTTACACTTGTTGGCTTCAGGCAGTGTCAAAAGAATTTTCTTGAACGATGCAGACCCTAGAATTTATGCCGCATGGACTGCCATTCTTCACAGAAATGAGGAGTTTGTTGAGAGGCTGGAGAGTATCTCGATAAACATGGATACTTGGCATAAGTGTTTGCATTTGGTGTTGGAACCGACTGCCGAAACTGATGCCTTTGAGCTTGGACTAGCTACCTTTTTCCTAAACAGAACAAACCGCTCCGGGATCATCCTAGGTGCCGGCCCAATTGGGGGATACGCCCAAGCTGGAAAATGGAAGGTAGATGCTCGCTTCTATCGCGACACAATGATTCAGCGGGTTCGTTGGCTTGGTCAACGTAGCGAATTCATCCACGTAAGCAATCTTGATGGACTAACCTTCATCAAACGCTGCTGGACTGGCGACGAATCGGCGACGACATTCCTGTTCATTGATCCACCCTATGTAGCCGCTGGATCTCGTCTTTATCTCAATGGCATGGACGAGGATGGACACCGTCAACTTGGCGAATTTTTCCAGCGATCAACAGGCCGGAATTGGGCTATGACATACGATGACTGCCCCCTTATCCGCGAGATATACGCTGGCATGCACATCGAAAATTTGGCTGTCACGTACTCGCTACAGCATAAGCGAAAAGCTGCAGAGGTTCTAATCAGGCCACCTTCATTGGTATGAAGCCGCCGTTCGTGGCCACAACCACAAGTGAGATAAAGTTTGCGGTCAGGCTATTGAGCTGCCTGCGGACGTGCCTAAGGTTCGAGGCTGCGTTAGGCTCACTCACGTCGATGCCAATGTGACGCAACATTTCAGGATGCGGCAGGTAGATGCAGTCCCGCTCTCGGCACCGCTGAGCTTCAGCTTCTTCACTGTCAAATGGTATAGCAAGAACCCCGTGGAACGGCAAAAGAGGTCGCTCGCTGAAAAGATTAGCAAAATCATCCATATTGTCGTTGGTCATGATTTTGTTCTTTCGAGACGACTTCTGAACGGTGGCACCTAGGAGAAACGCATTTGATCCATTGGTGACTTTCCCCGCAGGTGCGTACACGCATAAAACGTCCACTCCGCCGTCGTTGGAATTGGCCATGAATTTTTCTAGCTCTTTTTTGTCCTTGAGCTTCCCATTACCGACAAAAGCGCACACTTCCCCTAGGCGCCCTATTAGGTCATCAACGCTGCGGCTGCTTCCTAAGTACCAAACGGGTCCGTTACCCCGTACCGCAAGCGCATGGCAGCATGCCATCTCGAAAGCTTTCTCGAAGGCTTTGGCGAAAGCGTTGCGTCCGTCGTCATTGATACTGACAACTGCGTGACTACTTTCAAGCAGTCGAAAGAAGGAAAGCCAAAAGTAAGCCTGGGCCTGCAGCAACCGATCCTTGTTATCAGTCAGTGTAAGGAAAGCGTCGTCCGTCGCATCAAAGACGAATGGGTAGCCGCCGGACATATCGTCGGAACGGCGTGAGATTGCCTCAAGAAGCTCGCGATGGAAGGCCTCCCTCGCCTCTGTCAACGCGTATCCAGGCTCAGCTATTAAATCCTTCTTGTACGTCGGATCGGTCACCGTTTCGATGTACGAGGCGGTGATCTGGTCGTCATCCCAATCGATGTCTGAAATGGTGAAGCGACCATTCATGATGGTCCAAAACTCAGCTACTGAAACAAAGTCCTCCGCCTCGTGCATCGCACTGACGGGCTCGAACTGAAGCTGAACTTCGGGCGGCACCTTCTTCGCGGCTCTGGCCATCCGCCCCTCACTCAAAAAAAGTGCGGATGAGCGAGGAAGCTCCGTCTATGTGCCGCCTCGCCTTTTGAAGTCGCTCCAGTGACTTCTGAAGCTCCTCTCGATCGGTGTCTTCAGGGAGGTCTGAGACGCCATCGCTGACTCCCTTGGCACTAGTCTCAAGAGTGATAACCTTGGAAAACCAGCGTTCAGTGCCAAATCCGGCCTCGTCGGCAGCACGATCGAAATCCCGTGTGCTCACAAGTGTTTCGGTGGCGGTAGCACTCGCCAAAACTTTAGTGAGTTTTGGCCTGTCGGTACCCTGGCTTTTGATAAGCGAGGGCTGATCTTCTGTTCCAAAAAGCCAATCCATCAAATGGCGCAGATTTTCTGAGTAAGCTTTAGGAATGGGGTCGTCTTTTATGTCCCCTTCATTGAGCGGACGCTCTCCCAATCCCAGAAATTTGCGGGTCGCTGGATTCTGTAACATCGTATAAAGATGGGAGAAGTCCAGCGTGTTCTTGGCAAGTAGCTCTTCATCTAGAAAGCCAGCGTCGCGAGCCTGCTCGAACACCTTGTAGCCGACCAAGGTGCGAAGTAGCAGCTGGCGGCTGTCGCCGAGTCGGCGCGAAAGTATCTGGAGGCGGGTATCGCTCGCAAGATCGTTGATGCGGGGCTGTTGCTGTACAGGCATTTTCTCAAAAAGCATTACGCCGAATTTGGCTTTTGCAAGCGAGCCCCAGCTCGCAGGTCCATTGATGTGCTTAAAACCAATGTAGTCATCGGCGTCATCGCGGTTAGCAACAATCGTTACCGGCAATGTAGCAATTGTGTCCTGATGCTCTTGGGAGAGATCCGGCAAGTTTCTGATGCCTAGGCGCTCAGCCAGACCCGGGTCTGATAGGATCTTAACAGCAGCGAGCCTGCGATTGCCTTCAATCACGATATACTTGCCAATGTTATGATCGAGATATGCGACTAGCGGTTCGTAGCGCTCGAATCCCTTTTCGGCGATGGAGTCCCATAACTCACGAAGGTTTGCCCGGTCCCTAAGTAGAGCGAGAGCCTCTTCCTCGTCGGCAGCATCGCTAAGGCCAAAGCGAGGATTGTCTAGGTCAAGACTGAGGTCTTTTAGCTTGAGTTCTTGGATCACAAACGATGTCTCACTTTGAAGCGCAGCGGCGGCACTATGCTGGAAAATCTAAAACGAACCTTTTCCAGCGGCTGAATAGGTCATAGTTGGTGCTGCGTCACCAGCAAGTGCTCCCCAACTCATCTTTCGCTATGGGTGCCAACTGTCTCTCCCAAGAAGCCGCCGGCATCAAAGCGGCTAGGGCGGTGAAGGTCAACCAGGCTTGTTCGCGTCGAAGCTGAACTTACGATCCCCAGTGCCCGACACTATCCGACACCTTTTGCAGAACAAACTAGCACTCCCAAGGCCGAACCGCCTACAAAAGCCCCGGAGCCATGCGTATCGCGCTAGCGCCTACTGCTTCGGGAGCAGGGGGTCGAGTGTTCGAATCACTCTACTCCGACCAATCAAGCCCGGCCTCTGAAGAGGCTGGGCTTTTTTGTTTATCGGCGCTGCGTCGGCGACCCCGTGGCCAAGCGCCGATGATTACATTGAACACCTGAAACAGCAGCGCCCTGATCGAGCTTGAACTCGGTCAGGGCGCTGGTTTGAGGATTATCCGGTCGTTTCACCGCGAGCGGCAGACCGCGGAAGCAGCCCGGCTTAATAATGGACCGACTTTGGATCGATCGGCGTCGTATTGGGCGGGGTGAACTTGGTCAGGTCGATGCCTTCCACCGCAGACTTGTACTCTTCAGCGCTCGGCGTGCGGCCAAGGATGGCGGACAGCACCACGACCGGCGTCGAGGCCAGCAGCGACTCGCCCTTCTTCTCGGCGCTGTCTTCCACCACACGGCCCTGGAACAGGCGGGTCGAGGTGGCGAGCACGGTGTCGCCCTTCTCTGCCTTTTCCTGATTGCCCATGCACAGGTTACAGCCGGGGCGCTCCAGATAGAGGATATTCTCATATTCGGTGCGGTTGGTGGTCTTGGGCATCAGGTCGTCGAACTCGAAGCCGGAATACTTCTGAAGAATCTCCCAGTCGCCTTCTTCCTTGAGCTCGTCGATGATGTTGTAGGTCGGGGCCGCGACAACCAGAGGCGCCTTGAACTCGACCTTACCTTCGGCCTTTTCGATGTTCTTGAGCATCTGGGCGACGATTTTCATGTCGCCCTTGTGGACCATGCAGGACCCGACGAAACCCAGATCAACCTTCTTGGTGCCGCCGTAATAGGAAACGGGGCGGATGGTGTCGTGGGTATAGCGGCGCGACACGTCGGAATTGTTGACGTCCGGATCGGCGATCATCGGCTCGTCGATCAGGTCGAGATCGACCACCACTTCGGCGAAATATTTCGCATTGTCGTCCGGCTTCAACGCCGGCTTTTCGCCAGAGCGGATTTCAGCAATGCGGCGGTCCGCCTTGTCGATCAGCCCCTGAAGCGTGCCAGCGGCATTGTCCATGCCCTTGTCGATCATGATCTGCATGCGCGACTTGGCGATTTCCAGCGATTCGATCAGCGTCTCGTCCTGGGAAATACAGATCGACGCCTTGGCCTTCATTTCGGCCGTCCAGTCGGTGAAGGTGAAAGCCTGATCGGCGAGCAGCGTGCCGATATGCACCTCGATGATGCGGCCCTGGAACACGTTGTCGCCGTGCTGCTTGAGCATTTGCGCCTGCGTAGCGTGCACCACATCGCGGAAATCCATATGCGGCTGCATCTGGCCCTTGAAGGTCACCTTGACCGATTGGGGGATCGGCATGGTGGCTTCGCCCGTTGCAAGGGCCAGGGCCACGGTGCCGGAGTCAGCGCCGAAGGCCACGCCCTTGGACATGCGCGTGTGGCTGTCACCACCGATGATGATGTCCCAGTCGTCCACGGTGATGTCATTGAGCACCTTATGGATCACGTCGGTCATCGAGTGATATTTGCCGATTGGATCGCGCGCGGTGATGACGCCGAAATTGTTCATGAAGGCCATGAGCTTGGGAATATTGGCCTGCGCCTTCTTGTCCCAAACGGAAGCCGTATGACAGCCCGACTGATAGGCGCCATCGACCAGCGGCGAGATGACGGTAGCCGCCATGGCTTCGAGTTCCTGCGCCGTCATCAGGCCGGTGGTATCCTGCGAGCCGACAATATTGACCTTCACGCGCACGTCCGAACCGGCATGTAGCACCTTGCCCGGCGTCACGCCGACGGCATTGCGGTTGAAGATTTTTTCGACGGCGGTGAGGCCCTGCCCTTCGACGGTTATTTCCTTGTTCGGCGCAAAGACCGGCGTCGCCTCGACGCCCAGCGTCTCTGCGGCAAAGGTCTGAAGCTTTTTGCCGAAGACGATGGCGTAGGAGCTGCCCGCCTTCATGAACTCGGTCTTTTGCGGGGTGAAGGCCGATGCGACATCGACCAGCTCATTGCCAGCTTCGTCGCGCAGCTTCTTGTTCCTGGCGTCGATGGTCAGCACCGTGCCGGTCTCGACAGAATATTTCTGTTCGAGGATCGGATTGCCCTCATTGTTGAGGATGGGCTTGCCTTCGTCGTCGAGCTTCTTGACCCAGTTCTTGAGGTTGATGCCAATGCCGCCGGTGACGTCCACCGTGGTGGCAAAAATCGGCGAAATGCCATTGGTGCCGGCCACAATGGGCGCATAGTTGACGAAAGGCACATAGGGGCTGGACTGCTTGCCGGTCCACAGCGCCACATTGTTGACGCCGGACATGCGCGAGGAGCCCACGCCCATCGTGCCCTTTTCGGCAATCATCATCACGCGCTTGTCCGGGTGCTGCTGCTGCAGCGCCACGATTTCCTGCTGTGCGGCAGGCGAGATCATGCACTGGCCATGCAGTTCGCGGTCGGAGCGGGAATGGGCCTGGTTGCCGGGCGAAAGCAGGTCGGTCGAGATATCGCCTTCAGCGGCGATATAGGTGACGACCTTGATCTCGTCCTCGACATCGGGAAGCTTGGTGAAGAATTCGGCCTTGGCATAGCTTTCCAGCACGCCCTTGGCGACCGCGTTGCCCGCCTTGTATGCATCGCGCAGGCGGAACATGTCGGCGTCGTAGAGGAAAACCTGCGTCTTGAGGACGTCGCCCGCCTTCGCGGCCACTGCAGCATCCTCGCCCAGCGCCACGTCCAGCAGCACCTTCACCGACGGTCCGCCCTTCATATGCGAGAGCAATTCGAGCGCGAAATCCGGGGTGATTTCGGGGACGACCGATTCACCGGTGATGATCTGCTTGAGGAAAGCAGCCTTGACGCCTGCGGCGCTCGTGGTGCCGGGCAGCGTATTGTAAATGAAGAATTTGAGTGCGTCAGCGCGCTCCGCGCTTCCCGCATCGCTGATCAGGGCGATGAGTTCGCCAACAAGCGCGCCGCCGTCGATCGGCTTGGGAGCAAGGCCCTGTTCGGCTCTGCTTTTGATTTCAGCCTGGTAATCGGAGTAGAGGGTCATCGCAATCTCAACGTGATGGGGTGTGGTGCCGACACGCAGCACCAGAAAATATTGTTGTCAGCCTGACGGTAATCGGGTTCCAAGCGCGCCAGACAGGGCCACCTGAGGAGTTAGCGCATTTGTGCAAAAAAAGTACTCCCGATTCAGCAAGGACGGGTCCAGAATCAGCAATGCCCGTTTCCGCGGGGTAAATGGGCTTGCTTCAGCGAACACGCTGCCACCGCTCAGAAAATGAAAAAGGCCGGTGTTTCCACCGGCCTTTCGAATTTGAACTCGCAAATTTCAGCGCTTGTTGCCGAACAGGCTCCACAGCCCGGTCACGGTCAGCGATGCGAAGGCCATCTTGAGAATGTCCCAGACGATAAAGGGCTGAACAGCACCAGCCCAGGCCGAAGCCACGACATTGGACTGATCGATCCACTGTGCCGCGCCGGACAAAGCCAGCAGCCAGGTGAACCCAAAGGCGTAGAGCACGGCGGTGCCGAGCATCATGGCGCCGAACAGGGCAAAGGGGCGGCTCGAAGCGCCGCGATCAGCGGCAAAGCCGACAATAGAGGCCTGAGCGAGGAAGCCGAGAAGGAAGCCGCCGGTGGGGCCGACGAGGTAGGGCAGACCGCCGCCGGTCGCAAAAACCGGAAGGCCAAGAGCACCCTGAGCAAGATAAAGCGCGACGGTTGCAACGGCGATGCGCATGCCGAAGGCAGCGGCGAGAGCGGCGATTGCGAAGCTCTGCAATGTCACGGGAACCGGCCAGACCGGCACATTGATCTTGGCTGCTGCAGTGATGAGCAATGTGCCCAGCACAACGATTGCACCATTGGTCACCAGCTTGGCGACGTTATTCTTGGGCTGGAATGCGCCGAGCAGCGTATTCGGCGTGGTCAAAGCGACGGCCATTTCGTACCTTCCATGCTTGAAGTGAATGCCTGCTCCACTTGGCCGCAGGATCATTCCGTCCCTCGCTTCTTACGGTTTCGTGACACTCCGCGCAATGGCAAGCACGTCTTCATCCGTCCAGTTTGACACAGACTTTCGTCCAGACCACGGTCTGGCCGTGCCGGTCATGCCCGGCATTGTGCGGGTTACCGCACCCAATGCCTCGCCCTATACGTTTACCGGCACCAACAGCTTTCTGTTGGGCCATGACAGGCTGGCGCTGGTCGATCCGGGACCAGACGACAGCGCCCACGAAACCGCGCTCAGGACTGCCATTGCCGGGCGGCCGGTCGACGCAATCCTTCTCACCCACACCCATAAGGACCAGCGCCTCGGCGCAGAAATGGTCGCGCCTGCTCGATGCGCCGCTCTGGTTCGGCGGGCAGCACAGGCTGTCGCGCCCGCTCCGCCAATTCGAGGTCAATCCGATTCAAAAATCCTGCGATTGGCATCTGGTGCCCGACCGGCACCTCGTTGATGGAGAAACCATCGCTGCGGGCGATCTCTCCGTCACGGTGCACACCACGCCCGGGCATTGCGCCAACCATATCGTGTTCGGATTCGGCGACGCGCTGCTCTCGGGCGATCACGTCATGGGGTGGAATTCCACCCTGGTTTCGGTGCCGGACGGATCGATGGCCGATTATTTCGCCTCGCTCGAAAAGCTCATCGCCCTGCCCTATCAGCGCTATTTCCCCGCCCATGGCGGCCCGATCCCCGATGGTCCCGCGCATGCAAAGGCCCTCATGGCCCACCGGCAGATGCGCAATGAGCAAGTGATCGCGGCGGTCGGCAAGGGTGCGCGAACGCTGGGACAGGTGGTTGACGCGATCTATCCCACCCAGCCCACGCGCGTACGTCTCGCCGCCCGCATGACGATCGATGCCCATATCGAATATCTCGAGGCGCAGGGCCGCCTGCGCGTAAGGCGGGGAATTTTCGGCACAAGACTATCGCCCTCGGCCTGACCAAGCGCGCGGGCAGAATTCCGCCGAAGAATTAATTCCGCTGAAAGCCGATGCCGCCTTCACGCCCGGTCTGCCCGCGATGGCGCAACATATGATCGGCCAGAACCAGCGCCATCATCGCCTCACCCACCGGCACGGCGCGGATGCCCACGCAGGGGTCATGGCGCCCCTTGGTGATGATGTCGGTATCCTCATTGGCGCTCGTCACCGTCTGGCGCGGCGTCAGGATAGAGGAGGTGGGCTTGACCGCGAAGCGACAGACGATTGGATCGCCATTGCTGATACCGCCCAAAATCCCGCCGGCATGATTGGAAAGGAAATAGGGCCTGTCGGCCCCTGCCCGCATCTGGTCGGCATTCTCGACGCCGGTCAGGCTCGCAGCGTCAAAGCCGTCGCCAATTTCCACCGCTTTGACCGCATTGATGCTCATCATTGCCGAGGCCAGATCGGCACTCAGCTTGCCGTAAATCGGCGCCCCCCAGCCTGCGGGCACGCCTTCAGCGACCACTTCAATGACCGCGCCGGCCGAATTTCCGTCCTTGCGCAAACCATCGAGATAATCGGCCCACAGCGCCGCCGCCTGGGCATCGGCACAAAAGAATGGATTTTCACCCACCTGATCCCAGTCGAAATTGGCGTAGTCGATCTTGTGCGGGCCCATTTGCACCAGGCTGGCCCTGATTTTCACCCCGGACAGCAATTGCCGCGCAACCGCACCCGCCGCGACACGCGCAGCCGTTTCACGGGCCGACGTGCGTCCACCGCCGCGATAGTCGCGGATACCGTATTTCTGGTCATAGGTGTAATCGGCGTGGCCGGGGCGATATTTGTCACGAATATCGCCGTAATCCTTGGAGCGCTGGTCGGTGTTTTCGATCATCAGCGAAATGGGCGTGCCAGTGGTGCGCGGCCCATCGCTACGCTCGTCCTCGAACACGCCGGAGAGGATTTTCACTTCATCCAGTTCGCGGCGCTGCGTCGTGAACTTGCTCTGGCCGGGTTTGCGGCGATCCAGATCGCGCTGGATCATCTCCGGCGTCAGCAGCAGCCCCGGCGGGCAGCCATCCACAACCACGCCCAGCGCCGGCCCATGGCTTTCGCCCCAGGTGGTGAAACGGAAAAGATGTCCGAACGTATTGAAAGACATGGATGCTCGCCTCGTATTGGCGCCTTCATAAAGGCTTTTGCAGCCTGAGGGAAATTGCTTTCGTCGCGCGCTCAGCCGCAGCCCAGCGTTGCGGGCGGCTCCCGATAGAGGATGGCCGAAATCGAGAGATAAGAATCGGAGACCATCAAGGTCGTCTCCTCGTTCACCACCCACACGGTCGCATATTCGTCACTGCAGTTTTCGAGCCGTTCGCCCAGAACGCCATCGGCAGCGCGCCGGACTTTATCGAGGGCAAACATGTCGGCATCCACGATTGAGGAAAGCGACAGGTAAGACAGGCCGCCCGGATTGTCTGCGCAGGTATTGAGATTGACCATCAAGAGATTGATGCCGGCAAGATTGTCGACTGTCTGGTCACTCACCGCGTTTTGCGGCAGCAGCGCCGAAACATAGCAGCCATCGAGATTGGACATTTCCACGTCACCATATGGCGCCAGCCATCGCTGAAATGCCTTGGCGTCATTAAAAGGCGGCGGATCGGTCTGCAGCCGCGACAGGAAAGCGCTCATATCCGCTTCGCTGAGCAGGTGCGATTGAGGCGAAGCGCTGCCGGCGCAATTGGCATCGTTTGGACCGCTGGCGCTGACAACCAGATCAAGCTCGGTCAGCGACACGCCCACGGCCCGCCAGGCAATCGAGCGATCAGGCTGCGGCGACCAATTGGAAATTGTGCTGCTGAGGCAGGCCGGGTCGGGATCGCCGTGGATATCTGTGAGACCCTGATAAAAGCGGTCGCGCAGCTCGGCTTCGGTAAAGATCAGGGAGAATGTTGCTGAGGCCGGAAACTCGGGACGCCGGTCAAGATCGGCCGCAATTATTCCATCAACAAGAGGCGCACCGGTCAGATAAAAGTCTTGCGCCGAAAACTCTGCCAGCTGTTCGAGATGGGCTACGCTGACGTCCTTATCGTCGACAAGGGCATTGAGATCGCTCAGCGCCCGCAGCAGCAGTTTGGCGCCATCCTTGTCGAGCAGGCCATATTCATCTGCAAGATAGGTGAGATAGGAATCCTCTGCCTGAACGGGCGCTGCAGAGAGCGCCAGGCCACAGGCGAGAAGAAGAGGTGCGGTCCAGAATTGCATCACGTTTCTTCCTGTCCTGTGCTTGACCGCATGTACTGACTAGAGGTCGCCCGCGCCAAGCAGTTCCATTTTTCCCGGCGTGAAATGCATGATCACATCCTGCGGCGGCGCCCAGTTGATCACGTCCACAATGGGCGCGCGCTCGATGAGAACCCGCAAGGTCCGGGCAATGCCGCCATGGGCGACCACCACAGATGGACCTTTGAGCACTCCGGCAAATTCGGTCAGCCGCGCTTCCACATCACGATAATTCTCGCCACTTTCGGGGCGGAAGTCCCAATAGGCCTCGTCGCGCGCGCCGGGGGCAATGGCCATATTGGCGGGCAATTCCTCGTGCAGACTGCCTTCGAGAACGCCGAAGCTGATTTCCATCAACCGCACGTCGAACTGCACGTCCGGCAGGTGCTGGGTAAAGCCCAGCCGCACCCGCTCCATGGTTTCGCGCGTCCGCCCGAGTGGGGATGCATGCCATTCAAAGCTGAGCGGATCGAGCCCCCGTGCCGCAAACAGGGCGGCGAGGGTCTTGCCGTTCTGGCTGGCCTGCCCCCTACCCTTGTCATTGAGCGGAATGTCCTTGCGCCCCTGATAGCGGCGTTCGGCGTTCCAGGGGGTTTCACCATGGCGGATAAAGTAGATTTCCGGCCAGACAAGACTGGTCATTGCATATCGCGCAGCGTCCCGCGCGTCCTCATGCTGGAGTCGACGGCCCGCTTGTGGCACATGCAATTGCAGGCGGACAAGGTCGCTGCCCACATATCTATCCCTCTTGTCGGATTTGTCATGTCTGTTCACCCGTCCGAGATCGTTTCCGCCCTTTCCGCCCTTGTCGGCAGCGACAATGTCGTGGGCGATGTCAGCAGGATGGGGGCGTTCCTCAACGAACCCCGCAAGCGGTTTCATGTGCCCGCCACCGCCGTGGTCACGCCGCCCGATGTAAAGGCCGTGCAGGCCATAATGGCATGGGCCTATGCCAATCATGTGTCCATCATTCCGCAGGGCGGCAATACCGGCCTTGTCGGTGCCCAGGTGCCCGCGCGTGGCGATGAGGTGATCTTGAGCCTCATCAAATTGGACAGGGTTCGGGCCATCGATACGGCAGCGGGTGTCATGGTCGCCGAAGCGGGCGTTATTCTCGAAAATGCCCACAAAGCCGCCGACGAGGCCGGGGCCATGTTTCCGCTCTGGCTGGCTTCGCAGGGCTCGGCGCGCATTGGCGGCGTCCTCTCGTCCAATGCCGGTGGCGTCAATGTTCTGGCCTATGGAAACGCGCGCGAACTCACCATGGGGGTTGAAGCCGTCCTTGCCGATGGGCGGCTCTATCAGGGCCTCAACGCGCTCAAGAAAGACAATACCGGCTATGATCTCAAGGATTTGCTGGTGGGCGCGGAAGGCACGCTCGGGATCATCACCGCAGCCAGCCTGAAGCTCTATCCGCGCCCTGAAGACTACGAGACCGCGCTGGTCAATATCGCCTCGCCAGACTCGGCGCTCGATCTCTTCCAATTGATGCGCGAGCGCGCCGGGTCACGTCTCAACGCCTTTGAGTTGGTTCCCCATATTGGCCTCGACATCCAGTTGCGCCACGGCATGCTCGACGCTGACCCCACGGCCAGCGCCTCGCCATGGTACGCGCTGATCGAGCTGTCCCGCATGGCGGGCACTGAGCCGGGTGCCCTGCAGGCAGCGCTCGAAGCCGCGTTCGAAGAGGCGCTGATTACCGACGCAACCATCGCCGAAAGCCTCGCCGAGCGCACCCGCATGTGGGCCTTCCGCGAGCAAATGAGCGAATGCCAGTCCCGCGAGGGCGCTTCGATCAAGCATGACGTTTCAGTGCCCATCGCGGCCATTCCCGCCCTTATCCGCGAAGGCAATGCGGCAGCCGAAAAGCTGGTTCCCGGCATTCGCCCTGTGCCGTTCGGCCATATGGGCGATGGCAATATTCACTTCAATTTCTCGATGCCAATTGGCGCAAATCCCAAGGAATTCATGGCTTTACACGACGAGGCCATGCACGCGGCGATCTATGAGGTGGTGCTGAGGCATGGCGGCTCGGTCTCGGCCGAACATGGTATTGGCCAACTCAAGGCGGACCTGCTCAGGCAGGTAAAAGACCCGGTGGCGCTGGAAATGATGCGGGCGATCAAGGTGGCGCTTGATCCCAGAGGGATACTCAATCCGGGGAAGATGCTTCGAGCCGTTCCGTAGGACAAATCACGCCAGTGGCGTGATTTGAGGTGAGAAGGCCATGAGAGCTACGCTCGAATGGCACGCAGCCTCGCTCTTGTGTGACCAGGTCACTCCCCTGTGCCTTCTTGCAGTTTTGGGGGTCCAGGACCCATTTGATGAACATGCTGCTCAAAGACATTCAATTTCTCGACGATTCCACCCGTCCCGCCATTCCGCCTCTGCCCGGCCTGACCGAAGCGCAGAAAGCGCCGGGCGAGCACCTCAAGCAGATTCACGATCATCTGCGCGACAATATGCGGGTGCTCGGCCAGCTTATCGAGCGCGCCTCCCGCGGGGAGGCCAGCGCCGAACAGATCAAGGCTGAAACGGCAGATCTGGTTATGGTCTCCAATTATCGCCGTTTCGGCACGCTGTGCGGCCAATATTGCCAGTTCGTGCACGGCCATCATTCGATCGAGGATCGGGCGCTCTTTCCCTCCATCGCCGCGCAGGGCCCGGCCTTCAAGGCCATTGCCGACCGCCTGCAAGCCGAGCATGTCGTGGTTCACACCCTGCTGGAGCGTCTGGTCGATGCCCTGATCAAGCTGGCCGATGCGCCGGGGCAGTCAAATTTCGACGATGCCGTCACCGTGTTCCGGGCGCTCGAAAAAGTCCTCCTCAGCCATCTCGGCTACGAGGAAGAAGCCATCGGCGACGCGCTTGGCTATTTCGAGATCATGTAGGCGTTAGAACAGATCCATCTGTCCGCCCGTGGCCTTTTTCATTATCAGCTCCGGCTTTTCTTCCGCCACGGCCTCGATCAGCGCGGGATCATCGTCTCGCGCTGAACTGACCCGCGTCGATACCGGATGGAATTTCAGCACGCCGTCCGCCAGCGGCAGCGCCATTTGCGCCGCGTCGCGCGCCCGCACGTCACGGGTGTTCAGCCAGTCGTCCTGGCTCTGTTCATCCAGCAGGATCATCGGCATGCGATGATGAATGAGCGCAAGCTGATCATTACTGGGCACGGTGATCGTGGCGACGCTGTCGACTTCTTCGCCCTCGGGTCCGCTCCAGGTGGCGTAAAGCCCGGCCAGCGCCATGGGCTGGCCATCGGCGCGGGTGATATAATAGGGACGCTTCTTCTTGTCCGGCCCCGTGTGCCATTCGTAATAGCCACTGGCCGGCACAATGCAGCGCCCGTGCTTCAGCGGATCGCGGAAGGCCGGTTTGGTCTCCATGCTTTCGGCCCGCGCATTGACCAGCAGCGGGAATTCGCGCGGGTCCTTCACCCAGCCTGGCACCAGCCCCCAGCGCGCAAAATGCCCTTCGCGCCGCCCTCCGGCTTCCCATATCGCCAGAATGGGTTGCGTCGGGGCGATATTGTAACGCGGCAGGCTGGGCACGCTGTTGAGCAGCTTGAACAGTTCGTTCATGGCCTCCTGCGGGATCATCGAGGCATATCGCCCACACATGGCATGTCTCCTTCACCACTTGGGGGATAAGCTTTCTCAAGACGAATCGCAAACCAGCTCAAGGGCCATGACTGACCTCCCCAACGCCGCCAGCGTCGGCATCGTGAAACACGGCAAAATCCTTTTGATCAAGCGCGCCTTCGCGCCCTATCAGAACCTGTGGACTTTTCCCGGTGGCCGCATGGATGAAGGCGAAACCATCGAGCAATGCGCCATACGCGAGGTGCAGGAAGAACTCGGCCTCACCATTCGCAATCCGCGCCACGCCATGACCCAGTCGCTGGGCCGCGACGGCACCTATCGCCTCGCCGTCTTCACCACCACCGATTATGCCGGCACTATCCGCCCCTCATCGGAGATTGCCGATCATAAATGGGCCGACCCCGGCATGTTGCTGGCCCTGCGCACCACATCCCGCCTCGATGACGTGATCAGGGAGTGCTTTCGCGTGCTGGGGCAAAACTGGTAGTAAATGAAACCGAACCCACGGCTTTTCTCTCCCTCCCCCTTGAGGGGAGGGCTGGGGAGGGGGTGGTTTTGTGGTCCATTGATGGACCCCCACCCTCATTCCCTCCCCTCAAGGGGGAGGGAGGCGAAGGAGCCGAAGTATCAAGGATGAAAATTTCCGGTTCGATATTGGGAGGTCTCCTCCTCGCCCTCACCATTTCCGCCCCCGCCCTCGCGGTCGATCCGCCCTATCAGCGGCAGATGGAGCGGCTGTCGGAAATCATGGGCAGCCTTTATTTCCTGCAACCGCTGTGCAAGGCGGGCAGCGAGGACTGGCGCGCGCAAATGGCCGAACTGATCGCGCTGGACGAGCCCAGCGAAGACCGGCGGCAGCGTCTGGCCGGGGCGTTCAATGGCGGCTACACGGCCTTTTCCCGCTTTCACAAACAATGCACGCCCGCCTCGCGCGAAGCGCTGACGCGGCTTTTGGGCGAGGCGCAGCGCCTCTCGCGGGAAATCCATACGCGCTTTGCCGAATGAAAGCTTAACACCTCGGTAGAATTGCCTACGTCGCGTTAACCTTTGCATTACTTCTGCCGCGCGGGGCGCAAAAGCGCGTGTTATGCCCCTTGTATGAGCACGATCAAATCCATCTTTACGCCTGCTTCTGGCACCGGCCCTTTCGACCGCGGACAGGCCGAACGCCAGCTCGCGCTGGAATATCTGGCCGAAGCCTGGAATGGCGCGGAAGATGATGGTGTGGAAACCGCCGCGCTGGCCCATGCCTCGCTTTTTGCGGCTCTGGCCACTTTTGTGCGCCTGCATGGCGACGAAGCCACGGCCGAGCTCATTGCCCAATTGCCCGACCGCATCCGCAATGGCGAATATAATCTCGAACGCGTCTTGCAATAAGCTGGTGCCTTAACGCGATCACAGAATGGTCCTAACCTCCCGCCAAACAGGGAGAATCGACCATGCGCCTGACCATCGCCTTTGCTGCCGCTCTCACGCTGACCTTGCCCGTCCTGGCACAGGAAGAGCCAGAGGCCTATATCTGGCCCACGCCCCAGATCAGCGACGATATTTCCGCGCTGCCCGACAATGTCCGGGCAACG
>PJUL01000155.1_pt1 | contig 59521 bp, 53 predicted proteins | sample 1512221 | NCBI WGS metagenome assembly PJUL01 (sample SAMN08177667, study PRJNA422409) | Feces metagenome, whole genome shotgun sequencing project.
GACATCGTCACCACCGGGCTCAGCTCGCGCGAATGCATCGCCGCGATCCGCAAGCATCCGGGCAAACTGCTCGGCGCCGCCTGCATCGTCGATCGCTCGAACGGCACGGCCGATGTCGGCGTGCCGCTCGTCTCGCTGCTCAAGATGGACGTGCCCGCCTATCCGGCCGACCAGCTCCCGCCCGAGCTGGCGGCGATCCCGGCAACCAAGCCGGGCAGCCGGGCGATCACCGCATAAGCATGAGGAGTCGCCAGTGGATAAGCTCCGCCTTGGCGTAAACATCGACCACGTTGCCACCGTCCGCAACGCGCGCGGATCGGGCTATCCCGATCCGGTCCGTGCGGCGCTGCTCGCCGTCGAGGCCGGTGCGGACGGCATCACCGCGCATCTGCGCGAGGATCGCCGCCACATCACCGACGACGATATCGCCCGGCTGGTCGACCAGCTCACCGTGCCGCTCAACCTCGAGATGGCCGCGACCGAAGAGATGCTGGCGATCGCGCTGCGCCACCGCCCGCATGCGGTATGCATCGTGCCCGAAAAGCGCGAGGAACGGACCACCGAGGGCGGGCTCGACGCCGCCGGCCTGCACAATCATCTCGCCCCGATGGTCGAGAAGCTGCGCGCCAATGGCAGCCGGGTCTCGCTGTTCATTGAGCCCGACGAGCGCCAGATCGACGCGGCGCTGCGCCTGGGCGCTCCGGTCGTCGAGCTGCATACCGGCCGCTATTGCGAGCTGGTCGAGAACGATCGGGAGGCCGAGCTGAAGCGCATCGCCGATGCCGCGGCGCTGGCGGTGAAGGCCGGGCTGGAGCCGCATGCCGGCCATGGCCTCACCTTCGACAATGTGATCCCGATCGCGGCGATTCCGCAGATCATGGAGCTCAACATCGGCCATTTCCTGATCGGCGAGGCGATCTTCGACGGCCTCGCCCCGGTGATCCGCCACATGCGCACGCTGATGGACGCGGCGCGGTGAGGGCCGGAGCGCTGGCTGCTGCCGTCGCGATCAGCGCGTCGCTCGCTACGCTGGCCAGCCTCAGCCCGGTTCGGATGTATCTGGGCAAGCTCGATTCCGAGATCATCGGCATGACGGACGACGTCTTCGTGCACATGACGTTGCCGCGCCTCGTGATCGGGCTGGCTGCGATCTTTGGCGGCATCTATCTGCGCGAGGGCCTTCCTCGGCTGAGCTGGGCGCTCGTCCTTACGGCGCCCGTGCTCGTGATCGTCGCGCACATTCTCCTTCTGACTTTCAACCTATGATCCTCGGCCTCGGCTCAGACCTCTGCAATATCGAGCGCATCCAGAAGTCGCTGGACCGGTTCGGCACGCGTTTCGAGCAGCGCAGCTTCACCGATCGCGAGATCGCCAAGGCGAAGACCCGCCCCCACAATTACGCCGCGACGCTCGCCAAGCGTTTCGCCGCCAAGGAGGCCTTTTCCAAAGCGGTGGGAACCGGGTTCAAGGCGGGCGTGTTCATGAAGGACATCGGCGTCGTCAACGCGCCCTCCGGCGCCCCCACGCTGGCATTGACCGGAGGCGCGAAGGCGAGGCTTGACGCCATCACCCCCGCAGGTCACGTCGCCAGGGTACATCTGACGCTGACGGACGATCATCCCTGGGCGTTCGCCATGGTGATGATCGAGGCGGTGAAGGAAGATTGATGGGGGCGGACGAGCTCGCATTGGGTCATGAAGCGTTCGAGAATGCGGGAAGTCGCCAGCGCACCGATTGGTGGGCGGAGGCGCGCGGTATCCTGTGGCTGGTAGTGGCGGTGCTCGGCTTCCACAGCCTGATCGCCAAGCCGTTCTTCATTCCCAGCGAATCGATGCTGCCCGGGCTGCTGGTCGGCGACCGGCTGGTCGTCACCAAATATCCCTATGGCTATAGCTGGGTGACGCCGACCTTCCATGTGCTGCCCTTCATCCCCGGCCGCATCTTCGGGCGCCTGCCCGAGCGCGGCGACGTGGTGATCGTCACGCCGCCCGGCACCAATACCGACTATATCAAGCGCGTGATCGGCCTGCCCGGCGACACGATCGGCGTGCGCGGCGGCATCGTCTATCTGAACGGCAAGGCCGTGCCGCGCCGGGCGATGGGCGATCGCTACATCCCTGTCGACGCCAATACCCGCTGCGACGACGAGCATTATCACGGCTTCCTCGCCACCCGCGGCGGCAAGCAGTTCTGCCGGCTGCCGATCTTCCGCGAGACCTTGCCCAACGGCCGGTCCTACGACACGGTCGATCTTGGCTTCCGCCTCGGGCGCGGCGACACCTATCCCGAGATCCGCGTGCCCCGGGGCAAGGTGTTCCTGATGGGCGACAATCGCGACAATTCGGCCGACAGCCGCTTCCCGCTCGCGCAGAACGGGCTCGGTGGCCCGGTGCCCTGGGAGAATATCGGCGGCCGCGCCGAGTTCATCACCTTCAGCCTCGACGGCAGCGCCAGCTGGAATCCGCTGACCTGGCCCAAGTCCTTCCGCCCCGGCCGTGCCGGCACCACGCTCCATCCGCAACGGGACAATCAGTGATGAGTGACGCGCTCGAATCCGCGAATGTCCAGGTCGTCCAGGAACCGGGACCCAATGAACTGCGCGATCCCGTGGTTCGCGCCGAGCTGAAAAAGGCGAGCGTCTGGTTCGGGCTGGGCATCGCGGTGGCGCTGTTCGTGCTGCTGGTCCAGCCGATCCTGATCATCTTCGGCGGGCTCGTCTTCGCCTCGATGCTCGATGGCGGCGCACGCCTGCTCGGGTACGTGCTGCCGATCCCGCGCACGCTGCGGATCGTGATCGTCATCCTGCTGGTGATCGCCTTCTTCGGCGGCATCTTCTACCTGACCGGCATGCAGATCGCCGCCCAGGCCGAGCAGCTCCGCACCACGCTGGAAGTGCAGGCCAACAAGGTGGCGCAGTGGGTGGCCGAACTCGGCCTGATGCCCGGCCGTTCGGACCTGACCGGCCTGGCCAAGGAAGCGCTGGGCAGCGTCGGGCGACTCACCTCGGCGGTCGGCTCGGTGTTCGGCGCGGTCTCCTCGCTGCTGATGATCGTGATCATCGGCCTGTTCGTGGCGCTCGAGCCGCGTATCTATGAGCGCGGCCTGCAATGGCTGGTCCCGATGGACGCGCGCGATGCCTTCGCGGTGACGATCAGCCGGATGGCGACGACGATGCGCCGCCTGCTCGCCGGCCGCCTGCTCGGCATGTTGTTCGAAGGCGTGCTGACCGCGGTCCTGCTCTGGTTCGCCGGCGTGCCGATGGCGCTGCTGCTCGGCATCATCACCGGCGTGCTCGCCTTCATCCCCAATATCGGCGCTTTCATCTCCGGCGTGATGATGGTCTCGGTCGGCTTCAGCGCCGGCACCGAGACCGGCATCTGGGCGATCATCATCTATTTCGGCGTCCAGAATTTCGACGGTTATGTCGTGCTGCCGCTGGTCGCCCGCCGCACCGTCGACATGCCGCCGGCGCTCACCTTGTCGTCGCAGATTCTCGCCAGCACCCTGTTCGGCGTGCTCGGCCTGGCACTTGCCGATCCTATCGTCGCGATGATCAAGGTCGCGCTGGAGAGCGAGGCGGAACGCGCCGCCCGTGCCGCCGAGCAGGAAGGGCCGCGCGTCAAATGGCGGGTGCGGCTGCGCAGGGGCTATGACCAGGATGCGCCGACGCCCCTCGAGCCTCCGGCCGGTGCCGCATGATCCTCTACGACTATTTCCGCTCCTCGGCGTCCTACCGCGTCCGCATCGCGCTCAACCTCAAGGGGATCGCGGTCGAGCGGCGCGACATCCTGCTGCTCGAGAACCAGCAGCGCAGCCCCGAGCATCTCGCCCGCAACCCGCAGGGCTTCGTGCCGGCGCTCGAGACGGATGACGGCACGGTGATCATCCAGAGCCTGGCGATCATCGAATGGCTCGATGCGCGGTTCCCGGAGCCGCGGCTGATCCCCGCTGATCCTGACGCGCGCGCCGCGGCGATGGCGCGGGCGCTGGTCATCGCGGCCGATACGCATCCGCTCAACAATCTGCGCGTCATGCGCCAGCTCAAGCAGATGGGCGTCGACGAGGACGGGCGGAACGCCTGGACCCGCCACTGGATCTCCGAGGGCTTTGCCGCGCTGGAGGCGATGGCCGGGGACGGGCCGTTCCTTGGCGGCGACGCTCCCGGCATCGCCGATCTCTTCCTGGTGCCCCAGATGTTCAACGCCCGCCGTTTCGACACCCCGCTCGGCGATTTCCCCCGGCTGGTCGCGATCGACGCGGCGGCGACCGCGCTGCCCGCTTTCGCTGCCGCGCATCCCGACGCCGTGGCGCCGAAGTGAGGCGGCTGGGGCTCGCGGCGGGCCTGTTGCTCGCCGGACCCGCCTTTGCCCAGGACCGCGATCCCGACGCGATCGTCGTCACCGGTCGCGGGCTCGAAGCGCCGCCGGGCGATGCGGCCTATGACGTCGTCACCATTGCCCGCGACCGTATCGCCGGCACCGCCAGCGGCCGGCTGGAGGACGCGCTGCGCGACGCCGCCGGGCTCGCCCAGTTCCGCCGTTCCGATTCGCGCTCGGCGCACCCGACGTCACAGGGGATCACCCTGCGCGGCCTTGGCGGCAATGCGTCGAGCCGCGCGCTGCTGCTGCTCGACGGGGTGCCCCAAGCTGATCCGTTCGGCGGCTGGGTCGCCTTTCCCGCCTATCTCCCCAATCGCCTTGCCGGTGCCCGTATCATCCGCGGTGGCGGCAGTGGCTATGCCGGGCCCGGCGCGCTCGCCGGCACGATCGAGCTGGAGAGCGGTAGTCCCGCCCAGCTCGGCACACTTTCGCTCGATGCGCTTTATGGCAGCCGCGACAGCGTCGATGTCTCGGGCGTCGGCGCGGTCACGCTGGGACGGGGCTTCGTCACGCTGGCTGGCCAATATGCCCGGGGCGACGGTTTCACCCCGATCGTCGAAGGCGATCGCGGCCCCGCCGATCGCCCGGCGCCTTATGAACAGGCGGCGGTGGCGCTCCGCGCGGTCACCGATCTCGGCGGTAATGTCGAGCTGCAGACCAATCTCTCCGCCTTCACCGACCACCGCGACCGCGGCGTCGATTTCACGCCGGTGAAGAGCGAAGGCGCCGATGCCAGCATCCGCCTCGTCGGGCGCGGTGCCTGGGGCTGGTCGGCATTGGCCTATGTCCAGACGCGCGGCTTCGCCTCGGGCTTCGCCAGCGTCAACGACACGCGGACCACCGCTACCGCCACGCTCGATCAATATGCCGTGCCCGCCACCGGGCTCGGCGCGCGCATCGAAATCGCGCCGCCGGTCGGCGGCGGGGTGACGCTCCGCCTCGGCAGCGACGTGCGCCGCGTATCGGGGCAGACCGAGGAGCTGTTCACCTATGTCGCCGGGCTGCCGACGCGGCGCCGCGTCGCCGGCGGCGAGAGCCTGACCGTCGGCGGCTTCGCCGATGCGAGCTATGAGAGCGGCCCGCTGACGCTCAGCCTTGGTGGCCGGCTCGACCATTGGCGCATTTCCGACGGCTCGCTGCTCGAAACCTCGCTGGCGCCCGGCCCGGTGCTGACCAACAGCCGCTTTCCCGATCGCAGCGGCTGGGAAGCGACCGGCCGCGCCGGGGCCGCCTATCGGCTGGGCACGGTGACGCTGCGTGTCGCCGGCTATCGCGGCTGGCGCCTGCCGACGCTCAACGAGCTCTACCGCCCCTTCCGCGCCGGCGCCGACGCAACCGCCGCCAATGCCGCGCTCGATCCCGAACGGTTGACCGGTGCCGAAATCGGGGCGGACTGGCGGCCGACGCGCACGCTGACCTTCCGCGCGACCGGCTATTGGAACCGGCTCGACGGCGCGATCGCCAATGTCACGCTGGCGCAGGGCCCGGGCACTTTTCCCGGCGTCGGTTTCGTCTCGGCCGCCGGCTTCTTTCGCCAGCGCCAGAATCTCGACGCGGTGACCGCCAGGGGACTCGAGCTGGATGGCCGCTGGGTTTCGGGCGATTTCAGCCTCGGCGGCTCCTACGCCTTCACCGATTCGCGCGTGTCCGCATCGGGGGCTTCCGCCACGCTCGACGGCTTGCGCCCCGCCCAGACCGCGCGCCATCAAGCCAGCGCCACGCTCGGCTGGAACCACGCCGATGCCGGCGCCTCGCTCACCGCGCGCTATGCCGGGCCGCAATTCGAGGACGATCAGAACCAGCGTGTGCTCAAGGGCGCCTTCACGCTAGACGCTGCCACCGCGCTGCCGCTCTCGCGCAACTTCGCGCTACTGGCGCGGGCGGAGAATATCTTCGATGCCGAAGTGCAGGCGGGGATCAGCGGCCCGGGCGTGATCGAGCGCTCGCTGCCGCGCACGCTGTGGTTAGGTGCGCGACTGCGCCTCCACTAACCGGTCGAATAGCGCCAGATAATCCGCGATCGGGTCGCCACCCACTGTCACCGGAGTGGGGCGCAGGGCATCGGGGGCGAGCCAATGGTCGAGCGCGGCGACCAGCCCTGCGGAGTCCTCGCGATCGATCACCGTCCCCAGGTCTGGGCTATGGACGATCTCGCGCACGGCCACGCTCGATTCGGTCGACACCACCGGCGTGCCCACCGACAATGCTTCGCGCAGCACGCCGGGAACGCCTTCATAGTCGGAGGTCAGCACCGCCACCGCTGCGCCCCGGATCGCGGGCAGCGGATCGCCGGCATGCCCGGGCATCATCACACGCTGGCCCAGCCCCAATGCCGCCACCCTGGCTTCGAGCTCCGCACGCGAACTGCCTTCGCCGAGCAGCAGCAGCTTCACCCGCTGGTCTGCCAGCCGGGGCAGGGCGGCGAGCAGCCGGTCCCAGCGCTTCTGCGGCTCCAGCCGGCCGACGCCGATCAGATAGCGTCCCTGCGGCAGGGTCACGGGCGCCGCGCCTGTGATCGCGCCTGCCGGGGGATTGGCGATCACGCTCACCCGGTCCGCCGGCATGCCCATCTCGGCCACCGCCTCCGCTGCCATCGCCGGCGTCATCGCCACGACATGGTCGAGGAAGCAGGGATGGAGCCGCAGCCAACGCCGATAGCCCCATGCCGACACGGGTGAGAGCTCCTGCCGCACGAGCGCGTTGGATACCTTGCAGACGATCGGCGGGCTGCTCCGTCCGAGCCGGAGTCGGGTAACGGCGGCCACCGCGCTATAATAATTGCCGGCGCAAAAAATCAGATCCGGGCGCACCGCGCGCACCTGCTTCGCCAGCGAGAACATCGACGCATATCGCTCGTCGCCGCGCTCGATCAGCTCGATCCCGTCCGGGATTTCGGCAGCCAGCGGCCCCTCGCTGCTGCCCAGTACCAGAGTCACCCGGCGGCCGGAATCGAGCCATCCGCGCGCCATGCGCAACATCGCCCGTTCCACCCCGCCGCCCCGCAGTCCCTGGGCATAGATAAGGATGTGTTGAGCGGTTTTGATTTGTGTGCGGTGCAACATAGACCTTGCGGATTGCCATCCTTAAGCCCAAATCGCCCCCGCAATAAACCGCAATCTGCTGCCACCAGCCAATTTCGCGTTGGCGTGTCCTGGGGGGCTGTCCGCCGCAAGGCGCGGGTAAAGTATTGAAAAAGCCCGATGTTCGGGCTTGCGGAATTGATTCTGTGAATGAACCAAGTCTGGAGGCTTCGGTGAACACGAGTGTTGTCGAGGCCGTCCCCCTCCCGGGCGCGCCCGACCTTGCGGGTCTTGAGCCCGTCGAAAAGATCAAGCGTCGCTGGCCGGCGCTCGTTGGTGGCGCGCTGACGCTGCTGATGATCGTGGCGTTGGGGCGCGAGCTGTTCGGCTCGGGTCTGGCAGGGCTGTATCGCAACCTGCCGACCAACCCGCTCTTCTACATGGTCTTCGCGCTCTATTATCTGGGCCCGCCGACCTTCGATTACATCATCTTCAAGCGGCTCTGGCAGATTCCGATCGCCGGGCTGGCTGCGCTCCACAAGAAGCGCATCTCGAACGAAGTGCTGTTCGGCTATTCGGGCGAGGCCTATTTCTACGCCTGGGCACGCCAGCGCACCCAGATGGTCGCGGCGCCGTTCGGCGCGGTGAAGGACGTGTTGATCCTGTCGGCGATCGCCGGCAACACGATCACGCTGATCATGATGATCGTCGGCCTGCCGCTCTATCTCGGCCTGGTGCCGCCGCAGTGGAAGCTTGCGGTCGTCGGCTCGGTCGCGGTGCTGCTGCTGATGTCGGTGCCGTTCCTGCTCTTCTCGAAGCGCGTCTTCTCGCTTCCCCGCCGTGAGCTGTGGTGGGTGTTCATGGTCCATTGCCTGCGCATCGTTACCGGTGCGCTGCTCGTCGCCATCGCCTGGCACCTGGCGATGCCTGGCGTGTCGATCGGCGTGTGGCTGATGATGGCCGCCGGCCGCCTGCTCGTCTGGCGCTTGCCGCTGGTGCCGAGCAAGGAAGCTGCGTTCGCCGCGATTACCGGCGTTGTGATCGGCCAAGGCTCGGCGATGTCCGAGCTGATGGCGCTGATCGCCGGCCTCACGCTTCTCGTCCACGTCACGCTGATCGCGGGTTTCAGCGTCCAGGCCCTGCTCACGAGGAACAAGCAGCCATGATCCGCGTCCCGATTGCCAGCCTCGCCGCCGCGCTCGCCTTTGTCGCGACTCCGGCCGCCGCGCAGCAAGACCCGGTCGACGGCACCTGCGCGATTCCCGGCGGCGCCCGGCTCTATGTGAACGTCACCGGCCTCAAGGACCGCACCGGCCGGCTCAAGGTCGAGCTCTATCCGCCGACCGAGGAAGACTTCCTGCGCGACGACACCTCGCTAAAGCGCGAGGGCAAGCCGTTCCGCCGTGTCTGGGCCTCGGTGCCCCAGTCCGGCCCGGTGCGAATCTGCATCCGCGCGCCCCAGTCGGGTACCTGGGCGGTGCTGTTCACGCACGACCGCGACGGCAAGAACAAGTTCAACTTCTGGGAAGACGGCGCCGGCTTCGCCAGCAACCAGAAGCTGGGCCGCAGCCGCCCCAAGGTGCGTCAGGCGCTGGTCAATGTCGGCCCGGGCGGTGGACAGATCACGATTCGTGCTCAATATCTCAGGGGTCTGGGCGGCTTCGGTCCGCTCGACGACTGAGGGAGCGCGGCCGATGCGCATCGTCGACGTCAACGAGTTCTACTCGCCGACAGGCGGGGGTGTACGTACCTATCTCGATCGCAAGATGGGGCTGATGGCCGATATGGGCCATGAGCTGACCGTGATCGCGCCCGCGCTCGAATCGAGCGTGGAGGAGCGTCCCGGCGGCGGCCGCGTGATCTGGGTGAAGGCGCCCCCGCTGATCCTCGATCGCAACTACGGCATCTTCGTCAAGGACGAGCCGGTCTGGAACCTGCTCGACGAGCTGCAGCCCGACATCGTCGAGACCAGCTCGCCCTGGCTGCCGGGCTGGACCGTCGCGCGGTGGCAGGGCGATGCGGTGAAGGTGTTCTTCGCGCATGGCGACAATATCGGCGCCTATCCGCAGCGCTGGCTCGACAGCGTGGCGACTCCGATCCAGGTCGAGCAGGCCTTTGCCTGGTACACGCGGTACATGAACCGCTTCCTCCAGCATTACGACGCGTTCGTCACCAATGGCCCGGCGCTGGCCAAGCGTTTCCGCCGGCGCGGCATGCATGTCGATGCGTCGATGCCGCTGGGGATCGAGCGGCAATGGTTCTCGCCCGATCTGCGCGACGAGAAGCTGCGCGCGTCGCTGCTCGCGCAGCTCGGCCTGCCGCCCGAGGGGCATCTGCTGCTTGGTCTGGGCCGGCACCACAAGGAAAAGCGCTGGCCGCTGGTGATCGACGCGGTCGAGGCGGCGGCGAACGACCTGCCTGTCGGCCTGATGCTGATCGGCGACGGCCCGCAGCGCCGCCAGCTCGAGGAGCGGATCGCCGGAAGCCCGCACATCAAGATCTTCCGCCCGGTCTATGACCGGGTGCGCTTCTCGCGGATCATGGCGAGCTGCGATGCGCTGATCCACGGCTCGGACGCCGAGCCGTTCGGCCTCGTCGCATCCGAGGCGCTCGCCTCCGGCCTGCCGCTGGTCGGTCCGGACGAAGGCGGGTTCGCCGAGATCGCCGATCCGCTGTTCGCCGAGACCTATCGCGCGCGCGACACCTATTCGGCTGCCGATGCGATTCGTCGCCTGTTCGGCCGCGAGCAGACGATCCTGCGCAACGCGGCACGCATCGCCGCCGGCAAGGTGCGCAGCGACGCCGATCACGCCGCCGAGCTGATGGCCTATTATGAGGGCTTGCTGGCGGCGAGGCGCGACGGCGTCGACCTGCGCGCCTTGGGCAATTCATAGACCGAGATGTAGAGGTCGCCGAGCGGCCAGCGCCCGCGCAGGCGATAGCCCAGCGCGTCCATCCGCTTCACCGCCAGCCAGTGCGACTGCATGCGCTCGCCGAAATAGGTCGGGCGCATCACCACGATCTCGGGCGGGTTGTCGAAGATCCGGTTGATCTCCTGCAGCTGGTCCACGCCTAGCGCGCCATTCTCGCGCTCGCGCGACAAATGGCTCGGGAAAATCCACGGGGTCACCGTGCAGCGCCCGGTATAGCTGTAGAGGATGGCGTTGCCCGAATAGACGTACATGCAGCCGCTGCCATGGCCGATGCCTTCCGCCAGCGCTTCGAGCTGCTCGGCATTGCCGCGATGCCATTTGGCGCTCCATGCGGTGTACTCGCCGCCGAAACAGGCCGCGAGCAGCATCGCCGGGCCCAGCCACTTCCGGCCGAACTCCGTGCCGCCAAGGTAGCCGGCGCAGCACAGGCTGGCGGGCACCAGCACGGGCAGGGCGTAATGGTTGAACCAGCTGCCGAACACGAGCAGGCCGATCACCGCGGCGATCAGCCAGCCGAAGAACAGCGCGCGCACCGGATGCTCGCTCTGGTCCTTCACCGGCACGTGGCGCGACAGGCCCGAGACGATCAGCAGCAGCCCCAGGATCAGCGCGATCTTCAGGAAGGCGCGCAGCAGCACGTCCGCCGGATCGCTCAGCCGATCGACGATCGATCCGAAATTGGCATAGAACCAGGCGTCACCATGCCCGAGCAGGATGAACGTCGCCCAGACGATCAGCGTGGGCAGCCACACCGAGGCCGCCCATAGCCCGCCGCGGCGCAGGACATGGGCGATGCTGGTGCCCAGCTGCAGCTCGCGCCACATCAGCCACAGGCCGAGGAACATCGCCTCGAACACCACCGAATATTTCACCTGCATCGCCACGCCGACGATCAGCATCACGGTGGTGCCGCGATGGATGCGGCGGCGATCGCCGCTCTCGTCCTCGGCCCTGGGCACCACCAGCAGGAAGGCCCAGGCCATCAGCAGGTTGTAGAATACCGGCGCCTGGCCGCCCTGGCCGTCGGCGAAGTTGATCATGAACAGGTAGAGCAGCGCGGCGGTGAGCGCGCCGCGCCCCCAGCCGGCCTTCTCGGCGAGCCGCGCGATCAGCACCGCCGTGCCCACCACACAGGCAAGGGCCATCGCCTGATACACCCAGATCCCCGCCGGCACCCCGAACGCGGCGGGCAGCAGATAGATCAGGAACAGGCCGACCGGCTTGCGATCCCAGACGTCGACGAACGGCACCGCGCCGTGCAACATCTGCTGCGCGGTGACGAAGTAGAATTCCTCGTCGACATGGACCACCGGATTGCCGAACGTCAGCGCACGCACCGCGATGGCAGCGAACAACAGAATCGACCAGCGCGGCAGCGCGGCGACGGTTGCGGCGAAATCGGTCAGGCGAGTCGTCCGGCTCCCCAGCACTTCGGACTTGCTTGCCATCAGGAGCGCAGGGCTCCGGGCAGAAGAAGATGGGGCATGGGGTCTGGTCAGGGCCTTATTGCTTGCGACTGCGCCCGTGCTTAGCGTCCAGGGAGCCCGCTGTCACGAACTCGACATGCACGCCCGGCAAGGCTTGCGGCGAAATAGCTTGGGAACGCCTCGAAATGACACTGCGCCTCGATCGCCGCTCGCTTATCCTCACCGGCACGCTGGGGCTCGGGGCGCTTGCCATTCCCGGCTTCTCGTTCGCGCAGGCGCTGGCCAGCGGCTTCACCCACTCGGTCGCCAGCGGCGAGCCGGGGCCGGATACGATGCTGCTCTGGACGCGCTACGTCCCTGCCGATCGCGGCGCGGTGAAGCTCAAGGCCGAGATCTCGAAGACCGAGGACTTCGCGAAGATCGTCTCGGGCGGCGAGCAGATCACGGGTCCCTGGCGCGATCACACCGCCAAGATCACCGTCGACGGGCTCGAGCCCGGCACCAGCTATTTCTATCGCTTCGTGGCGCCGGACGGCAGCTTCTCGCCGGTCGGCCGCACAAAGACGCTGCCTGCCGGCAACACCGCGAAGTTCGGCATCGCGATCTTCTCCTGCTCGAACATGCCGTTCGGCTATTTCAACGCCTATGGCCATGCCGCTACCCGCAAGGACATCGACCTCTGGGTCCATCTCGGCGACTATCTCTACGAGTATAAGACTGGCGGCTATGGCCCCAAGGGCGGCGCGGTCGACAATCGCATTCCCGAGCCGGCGGGCGAAATCATCCAGCTCGCCGATTATCGCCTGCGCTATGCCAGCTATCGCTCCGATCCCGATCTGCAGGAGTTGCACCGGGTGAAGCCGATGCTGGTCCAGATGGACGATCACGAATCGGCCAACAACAGCCGCGAGATGGGGGCGCAGAACCACCAGAACGACGAGGGCGACTGGAACATCCGCAAGGCGATGGCGCTTCAGGCCTTCCGCGAATGGATGCCCGTCTCCGAGACTCCCTGGGGGAGCTACGATATTGGCGGCCTCGCCACGCTGTTCCGCACCGAGAGCCGGCTGCTCTATCGCAGCGACGAGCCCGAGCTCGGCCCGCTGTTCCGCTCGGCCGATGCGCAAAAGGCGCTGGTCGCGTTCCGCGATGGCATGCTCCAGGATCCAGCCCGCACCATGCTCGGCACCGAGCAGGAAGCCTGGCTGTCGCACGGCCTGCGCAAGTCGGTCCGCGCCGGGCAGAAGTGGCAGGTGGTCGGCTTCGGCACGATCATGGGCAAGCAGCGCATGCCCGAGAATGCGATGGACTGGATCCGGCCCGATGCCCCGGCCGGCACCAAGGCCTATGTCCAGGCCGGCGTCGCCGCCAGCAAGCTCGGCCTGCCGTCGGACCTCGACAATTGGGGCGGCTTCCCGGCAGCGCGCGCACGCTTCCTCAAATCGGCGCAGGCAGCGGGCGCCAACCTGCTGGTGCTCTGCGGGGACAGCCACAATGCCTGGGCGTTCGATCTCGGCCAGGACGGCAAGCCCGCCGGCGTCGAGTTCGCCGGCCACAGCGTGACCTCGCCCGGCTATGAGAATGGCAGCAGCACCGATCCGAAGGTCATCGCCGCCGCGCTCGTCGCCACCAATCCCGAGCTGAAATGGTGCGACACCAGCCGTCGCGGCTACATGGCGCTGACGCTCACGCCTGAAAAGGCGACCAACGACTGGGTGTTTATGGACACCATCCTCCAGCGCACCACCAAGGCAAGCGTCGGCCATACCGCGACCGTCACGCGCGGCCGGAATGTGATGGCCTGATTCCTTCTCCCTCTCCCCTTTTGGGGAGAGGGCTATAGTGCGGCTGCGACCGCCAGAATAACCGCCCCACCCAGCAGCGCAGCGGCGATCCACCGCGCGCCCTGGGCGATCGCAGCCGCCGTCGCGGCATCGCTTGGTGGTTCCGCCTCGATTCGCCGGATCGCCGCGCGCACCAGCCGTGGGGCATCGTCGCCGAGCCCCGCCAACGTCCAGGCGAGCATCCCGCCACTCGCCGCCAGCCGACCCGGCGCGAAGCGTTCCGCCACCAGTCGCGCCTGGGCGCGGCGGATCGCGCCCGACAGGTCGAAGCCCGGCGCGATCCGCGCGAGCACACCGTCCATCGTCATGAACGCCTTGAACACCAGCAGCAGGTCGGGCGGCATCACCAGCCCTTCCTCGCGCAGCAGCCGTAGGAAATCGGGCACCATCTCGGCCATCACGATCCGCCCGCCGCCATGGCGCTGGACGATCTGTTCGGCTGCGCGGTCGATGCGGCCACGCGGTACGCCGTGGCCTTCGGACCAGAGCGCCAGCGTTTCGGCCAGTGCACGCGGATTGCCCGAAGCGAGCGACATCACAAAGCCAAGGAACTCTTCGCGCCGTCCCGGCCCGACATGGCCGATCGATCCCAGGTCGAGCAGCGCGAGCCGGTTGCCGGGCAGGCAGAGCAGGTTGCCGGGGTGCGGATCGCCGTGGAAGCGGCCATGGATCAGCACCATCTCAATGACGAGGTCGGCGCCCAGCTCGGCAATCGCCTGCGGATCGATGCCGCGCGCCGTCAATGCCTCGGGCGAAAGCGGCTTCACCCCCTCGATATAGTCCATCACCAGCAGCGTCTCGCTGGTCCATTCCCAATGGATGCCCGGCACCACCGCCCGCGGCTGGTCGGCCAGATCGGCACGGATCCGATCGGCGTTGCGGCCTTCCTGGGTAAAGTCGAGCTCCTCGAGCATCGCGTGGCGCAGCTGGCGGGCAAGCGCGACCGGCTCGAAGCGTCGCGCCTCGGCGCTGCTCCGCTCGACCAGCGCGGCCAGTTCGGCGATAAGCCGCATATCGGCTTCCATCGCCTTGCGGATACCCGGCCGCCGGACCTTGAGCACCACTTCGCGCCCGTCCTTCAGCTGCGCGCGGTGCACCTGCGCCATCGATGCCGCGGCGAGGGGTGCCGGATCGAAGCGCGCGAACGCCGCCTCGGGCGGCTCGCCCAGCGCATCTTCCACCGCGGCGCGGATCGTCTCGAATTCGAGCGTCGGCGCATCGCTGTGGAGCTGTTCGAGCTCGGCGATCCAGTCGGGCGGGAGCAGGTCGCCGCGCGTCGCCAGGATCTGGCCGATCTTGACGAAGCTCGGTCCCAGCGCCTCCAGCGCCAGGCGGGTGCGGCGCGGCAGCGGCGCATCGCCTTCGGAGTCGTCGCCTTCGCCGGCCAGGCCCAGCCGGGCGAGCAACAGGCCCAGCCCGAAGCGGCTGGCGACGCCGGCGATTTCGCGCACCCGCTGCTGGTCGCGGGCAGTGGCGGCAATCAGTTTGATCATGCCCGGCCAACGCCGCTGCGCCGCGAACGTTTCCGATCAGGCGGCGCGGCGTTCCAGCGTCAGCAGATATTCCTTGGCCGCGAGCCCGCCCGCAAAGCCGGTGAGCTTGCCGGTCGATCCGATCACCCGGTGGCAGGGCGCGACGATCGAGATCGGGTTGCGGCCATTGGCAGCCCCCACTGCGCGCGATGCCTTGGGGCGGCCGAGCTTCATTGCGATCTCGCCATAGGAACGGGTTTCGCCGAACGGGATGGCGAGCAGTTCGGCCCAGACTGCCTTCTGGAAATCGGTGCCACGGAAATCGAGCGGCAGGTCGAAGCGGGTGCGGCCGCCGGCGAAATATTCGAGCAGCTGGGCCTTGGTCGCTTCGAGCACCGGGTGCCCGGCATCTTCCTGGACTGCGCCGAGCTTCACCCGGTCGGGCGAATCATTCTCCCAAAGGATCGCGACCAGCCCCTTGTCGCTGGCAACGAGGGTGAGTTCGCCGACAGGCGAGGCGATGGACTTGGTCGACAGGGTCATGCGGTCTCTCCTTACCCTGCCATTATGGCAAGCGCCGGGAAGGATCGCTTCCCGGCGCTTGCCACCAAAGCCTCAGTCGAGCGACTTGCTGGCCTGCTCGAACATGTCCTTGCTCAGGCCCGGCGTCGCGACGATCCGCTCCAGCTCGGCGCGCATCCTGGCGGCGCGGGCCGCGTCGAAGCGCTTCCAGCGGCCGAGCGGCGGCACCAGCTTGGCGGCGGTCTGCGGGTTGAGCCGGTCGAGTGCGATCAGCTGGTCCGCGACGAAGCGATAGCCCCGGCCCGAGACGTCGTGGAACGCGCGCTGGTTGACGCTGAACGCGCCGATCAGCGCGCGGGCGCGGTTCGGGTTGGCGAGGGTGAAGTCCTTGTGCTTTGCAAGTGCCTCGACCGCCGCCGCTGCATCGTCCCGCGACGACAGCGCCTGGGTCTGGAACCATTTGTCGAGCACCAGCGCATTGCCCTGATAGCGCTGGTAGAAGGCGTCGAGCGCGGCGTCGCGCTTGTCCGAACTGCCACTGACCAGCGTGGTCAGCGCGCCCTGGCGATCGGTCATATTGTCCGCCGCCTGGAACTGGCCATAGGCGAGCTCGGCCGCGTCCGCCGCGCCGCTTGCCGCGATATAGCCGAGCGACACCGTCTTCACCCGGCGTGCGCCCTTGGCGGCCGGCGAATATTCGAAGCGATTGGCCTGCGCCCCGTCATAGGCTGCGCGCCACTCCGCATTCAGCGCCTTGCCCAGCTCGGCGCGCAGCGCTTCGCGGGCTGCGAAGATCGCGTCGGGATCGACCACGGCCATCTGGTCGCCGATGAAGCTGTCCGAGGGCAGCAGCACCGCCTCGGCGATGAACGCCTTGTCGAGCGAGGCGTCGGTCAGCGTGTTGCGCACCGCCTCGATCACCGCGTCGTGCTGGCCCTTGCCGCTGGTCACCGCGGCGACCAGCGTATCGAGCATCAGCTGCTGCATCGCCTCGTAGCGGGCGAAGGGATCGTCATCATGCGCGGAGAGAAAGGCGAGGTCCTTCGCCGTGCGGTTGGTCTCGACGATCACCGGCGCCGAGAAGCCGCGGTTGATCGACAGCACCGGCGTTTCGGACAGGTTCTCGAACACGATCTCCTGTGCCGCGTCCTTCAGAAGGACCAGCTGCTCGTCGCACATCGGCCGTCCGGTCACGCCGCCGAACAGCTTGACCTTGAGCGGCAGCACCATCGGCTCCTTGACCGGCTGGCCAGGCGTCGGCGGCACGCTCTGGGCGAGCTTGAGGCGCGCCTTGCCGCCTTCCTGCGTCAAATTGGCCGAGACGCGCGGCGTGCCCGCCTGGCTGTACCAGCGGCGGAACTGGGTGAGGTCGACGCCGCCGGCTTCCTCCATGCAGCGCACGAAATCCTCGCAGGTCGCGGCCGTGCCGTCGAACCTGTCGAAATAGAGATCGGTCGCCGCGCGGAACTTCTGCGGGCCGAGGATGGTCGACATCATCCGGATCACTTCGGCGCCCTTGTTGTAGATGGTCGCCGTGTAGAAGTTCGAGATCTCGATATATTCGTCCGGGCGCACCGGATGCGCGAGCGGGCCGCTATCCTCCGGGAACTGCGAGGCGCGCAGGCCGCGCACGTCCTCGATCCGCTTGACCGCCTTCGAGCCCTGATCGCCCGAGAAGCTCTGGTCGCGGAAGACGGTGAAGCCTTCCTTCAGCGAGAGCTGGAACCAGTCGCGGCAGGTTACGCGGTTGCCCGACCAGTTGTGGAAATACTCGTGCGCGACCACCGCGGCGATCGCGTCGTAATCATAGTCGGTGGCGGTGTCGGGATCGGCCAGGATGTAGCGGCTGTTGAAGACGTTCAGCCCCTTGTTCTCCATCGCGCCGAAATTGAAATCGTCCACCGCAACGATGTTGAACACGTCGAGGTCGTACTCGCGGCCATAGACGCTCTCGTCCCACGCCATCGACAGCTTGAGCGCGTGCAGCGCGTGATCAGTCTTGGGCAGGTCGGCTTCGCGCACCCAGATACCGAGATCGACCTTGCGGCCGCTCATCGTGGTGAAATGCCCCTTGTTCGCCACCAGATCGCCGGCGACCAGCGCGAACAGGTAGCTCGGCTTGGGGAAGGGGTCGTGCCACTCGGCCCAATGGCGGCCGTCTTCGGCATCGCCCCCCTCACAATCTCCTTGGGCGATCGGATCGCCATTGGCGAGCAGCACCGGGAAGCGCGCCTTGTCGCCGGTCATCCGCACCTTGTAGCGGGACAGCACATCGGGCCGGTCCGGGAAGAAGGTGATGCGGCGGAAGCCCTCGGCCTCGCATTGGGTGCAGAGCATGCCCGAGGAGGCATAGAGCCCCTGCAACTGCGTGTTGCGTTCGGGCGCGATCGTCACGACCGTCTCGATCTCGTGCGTGCTGCCGGTGAGCGGGATTACCAGATCGGGGCCGTCCATCGTCCAGCCCTGCGCCTCGACGCCGTCGACGAGCACCGCTTCGGTCGCGAGCCCGTCGCCGTTCAGCACCAGCGGGCGATCATGCGCGCCGTTGCGCTCGACCTTGAGCACGGCGCGGACGCGCGTCGCGGTCGGATCGAGGTCGAAGTCGAGCGCGATCTCGGGGACGAACCAGTCCGGCGCGCGATAATCCTCGCGGCGGGTGATGTGCGGGGTCTGCGGTGCGGTGCGTGCGTCTGCCATGATCCCTCGGATATAGGGGCAAGCGTGGCGCTCGCCACCACGAAAATCTGCCCGCTTGCGCCCGCGTCAAGCCGTGCTACCGAAGCGGCATACCGAGTTCCCGCCGAGAGGTTTCCCCCAGATGATCCGCAACACGACGCCGCTCGCCCTCGCGCTGATGCTGGCGATGCCCGCCTATGCCCAGAATGCGCCCGCTCCGGCACCGGCTCCCGCACCGACGCAGACCGCGGCCGAGCGCAACGCGATCGTCAATGCGGCGCTCCCTGCCGATCAGGCCGCGCTCAAGAGCCATGTGATGTTCCTCGCGTCCGATGCGCTCAAGGGCCGCGAGGCCGGCAGTAACGAGTTCAACATCGCCGCCCAATATGTCGCGTCGCAATTCTATGCCGCGGGCCTCAAGCCGGCCGGCGACGAGGGCGGCTATCTGCAGAGCGTGCCGCTGATCAACTACAAGCTCGAAGCGCCGGGCAGCATGGCGGTGGTCCGCAAGGGCGCGCCGGTCAGCCTCGAATATGGCAAGGACTTCATCTCCTCGCCCAATCCGGAAACCCCGAACTACGCCGTCACCGCGCCGGTGGTGTTCGTCGGCTATGGCATCGTCGGCCAGGGCCGCGACGACTATAAGGGCGTCAATGTGAAGGGTAAGATCGTCGCCTTCTTCGGCGGCGCCCCCGAAAACTTCCCCGGCGAAGTCGCCGCGCATTTCTCCGGCGCCGGCGCCAAGTCCGAGATCGCGGCGAAGCACGGTGCGATCGGCTACATCACGCTCGAATCGCCGCGCACCGCGAAGCAGCGCCCCTTCGCGGCGCTCGCCAATTTCGCCACGCGCGCCCGCTTCACCTGGGGCAATGCGAACGGCACCGGCCATATCACGGCACCCGGCGTGCCTTCGGTCGGTACGGTAAGCCTGGCCGGTGCCGAGAAGCTGTTCGCCGGCGCGAAGCAGAAATGGGCCGATGTCGCCAAGGCGGCCGAAGCCGATAACGCCGTGTTCAAGGCCGAGGCGCTGCCCGTCAACGTCACCGCCGCCGCCAAGACCACGCTCACGCCCGTGCAGAGCTACAATGTCGCCGGCATGATCCCCGGCAGCGATCCGACCCTGTCGAAGGAAGTCGTGGTCCTCTCGGCGCACCTCGATCACATCGGCGTCGGCCGTCCGGACAAGACGGGCGACACGATCAACAACGGTGCGCTCGACGACGCAGTCGGCATCGCCTCGCTGATCGAAGAGGCCAAGCGCTTCAAGACGGCCGCCACCAAGCCGCGCCGCTCGATCCTGTTCCTCGCAGTCACCGCCGAGGAAAAGGGCCTGATCGGTTCGGACTATTTCGCCAACAACCCCACCGTGCCGCTGTCGAGCATCGTCGCCGACGTCAATCTCGACATGCCGATCATCACCTACAAGTTCCAGGACATCGTCGTGTACGGCGCCGGCCATTCCACGCTGGGCCCGATCGTCGAGCGCGCCGGCAAGGCGATCGGCGTGCCGCTGTCGGACGATCCGCTGCCCGGCGAGAACATCTTTGTCCGTTCGGATCATTACAACTTCGTCCGCAAGGGCGTGCCTTCGGTATTCCTGTGGCCGGGTGCCGGCGGCCCGGGCCGCGCGGCGATCGATGACTTCATGAAGAACCACTATCACCAGCCCTCGGACGAAGTCGGCCAGTTGCCGGCGATCGACTGGGAATCGGGCGTGCGCTTCGTCGACGTGAATTACCGGATCGCGCGCGAGATCGCCGATGGCGACCAGCGCCCGGTGTGGAACAAGGGCGATTTCTTCGGCCTCACCTATGAAGGCCCGGGCGCCAAGTGATGCGGAAGCGCGCACTCCTGCTCGCTGCGACCCTGCTCGCCGCGACTCCCGCCTTCGCCCAGGACCTGAGCAAGGACGAGGCCGCGCTCAAGGCGCATGTCCAGTTCCTCGCCTCCGATGCGATGAAGGGCCGCGACACCGGCAGCCCCGAGCTGACCATCGCCGAGCAATATGTCGCGGCGCAGATGCTCGCGGCGGGCCTCAAGCCGGCAGGCGTGAACGGCAGCTGGTTCCAGCCGGTGCCGCTGGTTGCCTACAAGTCGGCGGATCATGGCACGCTTGTCATGACCCGCGGCGCGGTTCAGACGCCGCTCGAATGGGGCAAGGACTATGTCGCAAGGGCCGTGCCCTCCAACCCCAGGGTCGCGGTGGCCGGCCCCGTCGTCTTCGTCGGCTATGGCAGCGAAGCCGAATATAAGGGGCTGAGCGTCAAGGGCGCGATCGTCGCGGTCCTGCGCGATTCCCCGCATGACCTGCCGAGCGACATCCGCGCGCATTCGGCCCAGCCCGATCAGCAGGCGGCAGTCGCTGCCCGCCACGGTGCGATCGGCGTGATCCTGATCGAGGGCAATGCCCGCCACGCGATCTTTCCCTTCGCCGCCAGCGTAGGTTTCGCGCAGAGCGAGTCGATGACTTGGGCCGGTTCGGAGGGCGGCAGCGGCGCCCCTGCCTTCGCCTATCTGGGCATGGACGGCGCGGCGAAGCTGTTCGCCGGCTCGAAGATCCAGTGGAGCGCAGTGCTCGCCGCCGACAAGGCGGACAGGAAGCTGCCGATCGGTCCGCTTGGCGTTACTATTACCGGCACTGCCAACACCGCGATCCGCAAGCTCAGCGCCAACAATGTCGCCGGTATGCTGCCGGGCACCGACAAGGCCGGCGAGTATGTCGTGATTTCCGCGCACCTCGATCATGTCGGCGTCGGCCGGCCCGATGCGAAGGGCGATACGATCTACAATGGCGCGATGGACAATGCCGTCGGCACCGCCGCAATGCTCGAAGTCGCTCGGCGCTTCCAGGCGGCCGGACAGAAGCCGCGCCGCTCGATCCTGTTCGTCGCGGTGACGGCAGAGGAGAAGGGCCTGGTCGGCTCGGAATATTTCGCCGCCAACCCCACCGTGCCCAGGGGATCGATCGTCGCCGACGTCAATCTCGACATGCCGATCCTGACCTATAATTTCGTCGATCTCGTCGCGTACGGCGCCGATCGCAGCACGGTCGGCAAGATCGTTGAGGCGGCGGCCGCGGCCGAAGGCGTCAAGCTCGTCCCCGATCCCACGCCCGAGGAAGCGAGCTTCGTCCGTTCGGATCACTATAGCTTCGTCAAGGCTGGCATCCCGTCGGTGTCGCTCGACCTCGGGCCGGGCGGCGAAGGCGCCGCGGCGACGAAGGAGTTCCTCGACAAGCACTATCACCAGCCCTCTGACGAAGTCGGGCTGATCGATTGGAAGCAGGGTCTGCGCTTCGTCGGCCTCAACTATGCGATTGCCCGTGCGCTTGCCGATGCCGAGGACAAGCCGGTGTGGAACAAGGGCGATTTCTTCGGCACGTTGTACAAGGGGCCGATGGCCAAATGACCTTTCGCCGCTTCCTCCTCGCCGCCGCGCTGCTGCTTTCGCCCGCAGCTCAGGCGCAGACGACGCCTCAGCAGCTTCCGCCCGAACAGGCGGCGCTGAAGAGCCATGTCCAGTTCCTCGCATCCGATGCGATGCGTGGGCGCGAGGCCGGAACGCGTGATTATGAGATCGCCGCCGAATATGTCGCCGCGCAGATGCTGGCCATCGGCCTGCAGCCGGGCGTCGAAGGAAGCTGGTACCAGCCGTTCAAGCTGGTAGCCTACAAGCCCGCCGAGAAGGCGAAATGGAGCCTGGTGCGCGGCGGCAGCGAGATTCCGCTCCAGTTCGGCATCGATTTCGTCAACACCCCCGCGCCCGCCACGCCCGATTTCAAGGCGGAAGGCGGCATGGTCTTCGCCGGCTACGGGATCGTCTATCCGGAGGGGAAGCGCGACGACTACAAGGGGCTCGACGTGAAGGGCAAGATCGTCGCGATCCTGCCCGGCGTGCCCAAGGGCCTGCCCAACGAAGTCGAGGCGCATTTCGGCGATGACGAGGCCAAGGCCGCGATTGCCCAGAAGAAGGGCGCGATCGCCGTGGTCGTGCTCGAGTCCGTGGCGCAGCGCGAGCAGTTCCCGTTCGAGGCGATCGCCCCCTATTACGACTATGAGCGCACTACCTGGGCGCGGCCGGACGGCACCGCCTTCGCCACTGCAGCCGGCGCCCCGCCGGTCGGCTATCTCGGCAGCACCGGCGCCGAGAAGCTGTTCCAGGGCGCGAAGATCAAATGGTCCGAAGTCCTCGCCGCAGAGCGCCGGGGCGCGAAGCTCCCCACCGGGCCGCTCACCGGCACGCTGAAGGTGGCCAGCAAGACCAAGCTGGTGACGCAGTCGACCCGCAACGTCGTCGGCCTGATCCCCGGCAGCGATCCCGCGCTCAAGGACGAATATGTCGTCCTCTCCGCCCATCTCGATCATGTCGGCGTGGGCGATCCGGTGAATGGCGACCGCATCTATAACGGTGCGATGGACAATGCGATCGGTGTCTCGACGATGCTCGAGGTCGCGCGCAAGTTCGTCGCTTCGGGCGAGAAGCCGAAGCGCTCGATGCTGTTCGTGGCGCTGGCCGGCGAGGAGAAGGGCCTGCTCGGCTCTGATTTCTTTGCCCATTACCCGCCGGTGCCGAAGGACAGACTCGTCGCCGACGTCAACATGGACATGCCGATCCTCACCTATCCGCTGGTCGACGTGGTCGCGCTGGGCGGCGAGCGCTCGAGCCTCGGCCCGGTGATCGCCGCGGCGGCAGCGACCGAGGGGCTCAAGGTCGTCCCCGATCCGAGTCCGGAGGAGATGTTCTTCGTCCGCTCGGACCATTACAGCTTCGTCAAGGCGGGCATCCCCGCGGTGTCGCTCGATACCGGGCCGGGCGGGGAGGGCGCCGAGGCGCAGAAGAAGTTCCTCGCCGAGAATTACCACAAGCCCTCGGACCAGATCGACCTGCCGTTCGACTGGAACTCGGCGGCGAAGTACATGCGGCTGAACTATGCCATCGCCCGCGCGCTCACCGACGCTCCCGAGCGCCCGCGCTGGAACAAGGGCGATTTCTTCGGGGTTCAGTTCGGAGGCCATGGGGCGGAGTGACCCACTGCCGTCACCCCGGCGAAAGCCGGGGCCCAGGGTTTCTCCGCCGTTCGGCTTGTGGCTCTGGGTCCCGGCTTTCGCCGGGATGACGATTTGGGAGCACTGACTTGCGCCTGCTGATCTTCGGCCCGGGCTACACTGCCACCCGGCTGATCGCCCGCCTCGCAGGCCGTGTCGACATCGCCACCGTGACCCGCGAGACCTTCGCCGGCCGCGCGCCGGACATCGCGAACGCCACCCACATCCTCTCCACCGTCCCCCCGGGCGAGACCGACCCCGTCCTCACGGCCTATGGAAACGAGATCGCCGCCTCGGGCGCGTGGATCGGTTATCTTTCCTCGACCGGCGTCTATGGCGATGCGGAAGGCGCCTGGGTCGACGAGACCGCCCCCACCGGCACCGGCCGCCGCACTGCGCGGGCGCAGGCCGACGCCGCCTGGCGCGCGCTGCCGAACGCGCGCGTCTTCCGCCTGCCCGGCATCTACGGCCCCGGCCGCTCTCCGCTCGACCGCATCCGCGCCGGAGCCGCCACGCGGATCGACGTCCCCGGCCAGGTGTTCAGCCGCGTGCATGTCGACGACATCGTCAGCGGCGTGGTCGCGGGCTTCGAGGGGCCGCCCGGCGCCTATAACCTCGCGGACGACCTGCCCGCCCCGCAGAGCGACGTCATCGCCTATGGCTGCGCGCTGCTCGGCCTTTCGGTCCCGCCGCTGGTCCCTTTGGAGCAGGCGAACCTTAGCCCCCAGGCCCGCGCCTTCTATGCCGAGAACCGCCGCATCGCGAACCTCAAGGCGAAGCGCGTGCTCGGCTGGACGCCGCGCTACGTCGATTACCGGTTGGGCCTGCGCGCCTTGAGTGCCACCACCAGCCCGGCGACCACCAGCACCGCGCCGCCCGCCGCCAGCCACGACCAGCGATAGCCCTCGAACAAAGTCGAGAAGAGCATCGCGATCACCGGGATCAGCACCCCGGTATAGGCCGCCTTGGCCGGGCCGATCGTGCGGATCAGCCGGAAATAGAGGCTGAAGCTCACTGCCGATCCCAGCACGCCGAGATAGAGGATGCCGAGCCCATAGCTCGGCCGTAGGTCGAACACCGGCGGGCCGAGCGTGGCGAAGGCGAAGATCGCATCCAGCGCCGCGCCGCTCAGCATCGCCCAGCCGAGCATCGTCGCCATCGGATAGGCCCTGGCGGTGTTCGTCGCCTGCATCACGTTCGCCACCGACGCGCACATCACCCCGGCCATCGCGATGCCGATGCCGAGCAGCGCCTCGTGCGGCCCGACAGGGCTCAGCCGCGCCTCATGCACGAACAGCAGCGCCACGCCGGCGACCGCGATCGCCGATCCGATGAGCAACTGCCGTCCCATCTTCTGGCCGAGGAAGAGCCGCGCCAGCACTGCATTGGGCACCAGCAGCAGCGCATAGACCACCGCCACCACGCCCGAGGTGATGTGCTGCTCGGCGCGGTAGACGAAGTTGAAGTTGAGCACGAACTGGGCGAGCCCCAGCAGCACCGCGAAGCCCACTCCGCGCCTGTCTAGCTTCAGCCCGTCGCCGCGCAGGAGCGCCCAGCCAAGCATCGTCACGCCCGCCACGGTAAAGCGATAGGTGACCGACCAGCTCGCCGGCACGTGGAGCAGCTGGTCGCGGATCACGATCCAGGTCGATCCCCAGATCAGCGTGACGATCGCGAAGGGGATCAGGACGCTGAGGCGCGTCGATTGGGGCGCGGGCTCCGCGCTCACAATGCCGCGATGGCGTCGGCAAGCGGCCGGATCGCGTCCTCGCTCTGGTCCCACGAGATCACCAGCCGCACCTCGCCCTCGGCCCAGTCGTAGAAGTCGAAACCGAGCGCGCGCAACGACGCCGCTTCCGCGGGGCTCACCTTGAGGAACACTTCGTTCGCCTGCACCGGATGCACCAGCCGGTTGCCCGCCGCGCGCGCCAGCAGCGCCGCCCCGGCATTGGCCGCCCGGCCGTTCTTCAGCCAGAGCTCGTCCTCGAGCAGCGCCAGGATCTGCGCCGCCAGATAGCGCCCCTTGGAGAAGAGCAGCCCCGCCCGCTTGCGACGATAGAGTGTCGCCGCAGCCAGTTCGGGCTTGAAGAACACCAGCGCCTCGGCGCTCATCCCGCCATTCTTGACGAAGCCGAAGCTCAGCGCATCGACGCCCGCGCGCCAGGTCACATCGCCCGGATGGCAGCCGAGATGGGCGACAGCGTTCGCAAAACGCGCGCCGTCCATGTGCAGACCGAGCTTGCGGTCCCTGGCCAGTTCGCCGATCGCCGCGACTTCGTCGGGCGTATAGGCAAGACCATATTCGGTGGCGTTGGTGATCGAGATCGCATGCGGCTGGACCTGGTGGACGTCCGGGCGGATCGGATCGATCACCGCGCGGATCGCATCCGGCGTCAGCTTCGAGCCTTCGCCTTCGCCGACCAGCAGCTTGGCGCCGTGCGTGTAGAATTCGGGCGCGCCGCATTCGTCGACATTGATGTGCGCGTCGCGGTGGCAGACCACGCCGCCATAAGGCGGGCAGAGCGCCGCCAAGGCGAGGCTGTTCGCCGCCGTGCCGGTCGGCACCCACAGCGCGCGCACCTCAGTCCCGAACAGGTCCGAGAATGCGCCGTCGAGCGACTGCGAGTATTTGTCGCCGTCATAGGCGGTGTCGAGCTGGTTCACCTTGCCGAGCGCGGCGAAGACCTCGGGGCAGACGGCGGCGGCGTTGTCGGAGAAGAAGCGCATGATTGGATCCATGCGGAGGGTGTCCGGCGGCGTCAACAGACAGAATGCGGCTCTACCTCGTCACATCGGTATTGTGTCGGGAGCACGCCGGGCTGTCAGGCTGAGCGACTGCAAGTGGACGCATCGCGGTCGGCCCGAGCAACAGCTTTGCCGACGATGGTGGCAACGCGTTATTCGTAGCTCGCGGGTTGTACGGCGAAGCCATGTTTCTCGGGATTGGCGGCGAGGGCTGCGGCTAGCAGGCACTCGGACTGCGGTTCGTCTTCTGGCGGCGGAACCTGGAACGCGGCTTGTTCTACCGACAGGGCGCCCCGTCTGGCGCCGCAGAATTTCTCCAGTTCGCGGGCGAAATTCCCGAGTGAATGCTGTCCCGGCACGAACCGTGGAGGGCTTTCCCCGGGCCGATGCTCTCGCAGCCAAGAAGTTGCGCGCTCCCGGATGTGGATCGCGAACTCCGCCTTCCACGCTGACGCGTAAGCCTCCTCGAACGGTTGGCCCGATTTCCTCACGCCATAATCCGCCCGGACGAGCGTGCGTGCCAGACAGCGCATCTTGGTATCCGGGTAGGGTTCGGCCCGGCGGAATACGAGATAGTCGTCGGGCTTTCCGTTTACCCGCCCATGTACCTGCACCGCGTCCGCCGGATCGATCCCACATGCCCGCAGTCCGGCGGCCAAGCGGTTATCTGTCATTGCCGTCGGTTTGACCCGCGCGTCGCAACTCGCAAGCAATAGGCAAAATGCGAACAGCCAGAGCTCCTTCATGGACTGGTGCTAGCCGATGCCGGCAGGTCCTGGAAGGAATGCTTCAGGTGCAATGGCTCGCCTGCATCCACGCACGCGGCGCTCTGGTGCAAGGCCTGCGGCCTCCTGAGCCTACCGCTCCTCGCCCCGCCGATCGTCCGGCCGGAAGCGGTCCGAGGGCGGCGGCGCGTCCGGTGCACGGTCCCGCCTTGGCCTGCGATCCTCCACCGGGCGCGCATCGATCGGCGCTTCGCCCTGTTCGTCGGGATCGACGCCCTGCGGCACCACCTCGGTCTGGATGCCGCCGCCCTGGATGAACTCGCCCACGCCGTTCAGCACATCGTCGAGCGTCGTGTCATTGCCATCGGGCTCCACCGTCGGCTCGGGCGGCGGGATGTGCAGGTCGAGTGCGCGGGTCATGAAGTCGCGCCACACCCGCGCCGGCAGGCCGCTGCCCGACAGGCCCGGATTGGGCGAATTGTCGTCATTGCCCAGCCACACGCCGCAGACGATGCCCCCTGCGTATCCGATGAACAGCGCGTCGCGCGAATCCTGGGTCGTGCCGGTCTTGCCATAGGTCGGGATCGGCAACGCCGCGCCGCGCCCGGTGCCATCCTCCACCACCGTGCCGAGCAGGCTGCGCAGATCGTCGAGCTGGCGCCCGTTATAGCGGGTCGGCCCGCCCAGCCGGCGTGCCAGCCAGTCGCTCGCTGCCTCGTCCTCGCTCAGCCCCTGCGGCCGTACCGGGTAAGAGCCGTTGGCGACCGAGGCATAGGCGGCGGTCAGCTCGAGCAGCGACACGGTCGAGGTGCCGAGCGCGATCGAGGCGTCGTCGCCGATCGGCGTGGAGATGCCGAGGTCGCGCGCCGCCTGGGTCACCGCGCGCACTCCGAACTTCTGGGTCAGCCGCGCCGCGACAACGTTGGACGATTTGGCGAAGGCCTGGCGCAGCGTGATCTCGCCGGCATAGCTGCCGTGCGAATTCTCCGGTTTCCAGTCGCCGATCTGCACGGGGGAGTCATCCACCATGCTGTCCGGCTCCATCCCGCCGCGCAGCGCCGCCAGATAGACGAACAGCTTGAAGGTCGAGCCCGGCTGGCGCCGCGCCTGGGTGGCGCGGTTAAAGGGGCTTTCCCGATAATTCTTGCCGCCGACCATCGCGATCACCCGGCCATCCGGATGCATCGCCACGATCGCAATCTGCGACTTCTTTAATCCCGCACCGCGCACCGCGCGCTCGGCCGCCTGCTGCGCGGCCATCTCCAGCGTCGTCTCCACCGTCTGCTCGGTGCCCACGCCGCCGGCCCGGTCGCGGGCCTGGGGCAGCACCCAGTCGGCGAAATAGGTGCCGTTGGGCAGGTCGTCCTCGGACTTGGTGACGTTGAGCACGGCCGGGCGGATCGTTGCCGCCCGCGCCTTGGTAAGCAGCCCGGCATCGACCATCGCGCCGATCACCAGCTTCTGGCGCTCCCGCGCGCCCTTGAGGTTGCCGGTCGGCGCCAGCCGCGACGGGGCCTGGACGAGGCCTGCGAGCAGGGTCGCCTGGCTCAGGGTCAGGTCCTCGGGCTCGGTGCTGAAATAATGCCGGGCGGCGGCGCGCAGCCCGTACACATTGTCGCCGAAATAGACGTTGGAGAGATAGCGCGAGAGGATCTCGTCCTTGCTCAGCCAGGCCTCCAGCCAGAAGGCGATCAGCACTTCCTGCGCCTTGCGCCCGAAAGTGCGCTGCGAGTTGAGGAAGGCGTTCTTGGCGAGCTGCTGGGTGATCGTGCTGCCGCCCTGCGATCCGCCATCGCTGGTCATGTTGTGCACGAATGCGCGCAGGATGCCGCGCGGATCGACGCCCCAATGGCCGTAGAAGCGCCGGTCCTCGATGCCGACGAACGCATCGCGGACATGCGCGGGCAGCTTTGTCGCGTCCACCGGGCCGGCGATCACCGCGCCGCGCCGCGCGATCGGCTTGCCCTCGGCCGAGAGCAGGGTGATCGAGGGCGGTGCCGGCGGCTGCAGCGACTTGGAGAGTGGCGCGGTCAGCGCCAGCCAGCCGATCGCGAGGAAGAACAGCAGCAGGAAGCCGGCGATCGCCCAGCTCGCATAGCGCAGCCAGTTCCGCCTGCGGCGCACCACCGGCAGGCTGGCAGCGCCGCCATCGGGCAGCGGTCCGCCCTGGTCGGGCGGCCCCGGCGGGGGAGGCGGAGTCGGGGGTGCGGCGCGCCATTGCGGCCGGGGCGGTGCCGGCTCTGCGGGGGACGCCATGCCGCCGGGAAGCTCGAGCGCCTCCGGCTTTTGCGGCGTCACGCGCTTGAGCGCCTCGCCCAGGCCCTCGCCAATCCCGTCGAGCGCGGGCGGACGCCAGGCGCGCGGCTCCGGCTTCGGCGCGGGCGCCGGGCCCGGCTCGAAGTCGTCGCCAGACCGGCGCAGCGGAAAGCGTGTGTTCCGGGGATCGTTGCCGTCAGCCATCTAGCCGGTTGTCGATTCTGCCGCTCGCATGACGCTCTTTTAGCCTAGCATCTGTATTACTACAATAATACAGTTGATTACGGCACCGGCACGAAGGCAAGGTGCTGATAATCATAGCTGAAATCGGCCAGTGGCGAGAGCGCCTCCATGGTCACGCCGGTGATCTTGCCGTCCTTTATCTGGAAGCGGACGATCGCGTCCTCGCCGGCGTCCTTGGCGAAGCGGGTGCGGAACGTGTCGGGGCCCCAGGGCTCGAGCACGCTCTTGAACACCGGCGTCGGCGTGAAGTCGATCCACAGCTTGCCGCCCTTGGTGGTGACGACCACGTCGCCATACCAGGGGTCGCGGTAGCGCCCGGCATAGGCGGCGAGCGGCAGCGACGGCGTGCCGGCCGGTGCCTTGTCCACGCCGCCTTCGACGCTCGCCAGCGCCTCGTCCTGCGCCGCCTTCTGCCGCGTCCGGTAGCTCGACACCCAGTCGAACGCCGGGGCGTCGATCAGCCGGTCGAGGATCGCGTGGCGGATCGCAGCCGACACGCCTTCTTCGACATTGCTCAGCACCGAGACGCCGATACCGCGCGACGGCAGCATGCCCGAATAGGTCACCTGGCCCGACAGGCCGCCGCTGTGCTGGATCAGCCTAAGCCCACGATAATCCTGCACGAACCAGCCCAGCGCATAGGCGGCGAGCACCGGCCGCACCGGATTTTCGACAGTTGGGCCGTCGCTCGCCGAAGTGATCGTCTGCGGCTTCCACATCTCGCGCGCCTGCTGGACCGACCAGAGCTGCTTGCCGTCGGGCAGCTTGCCTTGGGCGAGCTGCACCTGCAGCCATTTGGCCATGTCGCTCACGCTGGCGTTGATGCCGCCGGCGGCGTCGACCATCTTGCCTTCGTCGGGCTGCACCACTTCCTGCTTGCCGATCCCGCGCACCGGCGGCCCAAGCCGGGCGTGGCGGCCGGCGATATTGTCGGTCTTGAGCGAGGTGCGCGATCCGACCGCGTCGCTCATGCCCAGCGGGGCGAAGATCCGGGTCTCGACGAACTTGTCCCAGCCCATGCCCGAGATCCGCTCGATCAGCAGCCCGGCGACGATGTAGAGGATGTTGTCGTAATCATAGCCCGCCCGGAAGCCGCGCGCCGGCTTCAGATAGGGCAGTGCCTTGAGCACATCGGCGGCGACGTGCGTGCCGGCTGGGAAGAACATCAGGTCGCCCGCGCCCAGCGGAAGCCCCGAGCGGTGCACCAGCAGGTCGCGCACCGTCATCATCTGGGTGACGGCGGGATCCGACATGCGGAACTCGGGCAGGTGCTTCACCACCGGGTCTTCCCAGCCGAGCTTCCCCGCGTCGACCAGCAGCGCCAGCGCCGCGGCGGTGAACGCCTTGGAGTGCGAGGCGATGCCGAAGCGGGTATGTTCGTCGACCGCGCCCGGCTTGCCGAGCGTGCGCACGCCATAGCCCTTGGTGAAGGCGGGCATCCCCGGCCGTACGATCGCTACCGCCACGCCCGGCGTCTCGAAGGCGCTCAGGAAGGGCTGGACGATCGCGTCGATCGCCGCCTCGTCGAGCGCTGCCGCGAAGGCGAGCCGCGGAAATGCCAGCGCGCTCGCGCCGCCCAGCGAAAGCGCCAGCGCGCCGCGCCGGTCGATGGTGAAACCGCTCATGTTCCTATTCCCCGCAAGACCTGGTTCGCGGGGATGCTAGCGTGCACCTGCCGCTTCGTCACCCCGGCCTTGAGCCGGGGTCCCGCTGCCTTGCCCAGCAGAAGAAGAAGCGGGCCCCCGGAACGTGTCCGGGGTGACCGGAAACCTGGCGATCGCAAGCCTAAGCCAGCAGCTCGACATCCCAGTAGAGCCAGTCGCGCCAGGTATCGTGGAGGTAGTTGGGGGGATAGCGCCGGCCATGCTCCTGGAGCTGCCAGCTGGTCGGCCGTATTGGCTGGAGATAGAGGGGCATCGCGGCCTGGAGCGGGGTGCGCCCGCCCTTTTTCAGGTTGCAGGGCGCGCAGGCAGTGGCGACATTTTCCCAGGTGGTGCGCCCGCCCTGGGCGCGGGGAATGACATGGTCGAAGGTGAGGTCGCGATGGCTGCCGCAATATTGGCAGGAGAATTTGTCGCGAAGGAAGAGGTTGAACCGGGTGAAGGCGGGGAATTGCGAAGGTCTGACATATTGTTTGAGCGCGATGACCGAAGGAAGTTTCAGCCTCGCGCTGGGACTTCGAACCTCGCGTTCGTAATAGGAGACGACGTCCACTCTATCGAGGAACAGCGCCTTGACCGCCGTCTGCCAGGGCCAGATGCTCAGCGGATAATAGCTCAGGGGCGTATAATCGGCATTGAGCACAAGCGCGGGGCAGCTGTCCGGATGGCGGATCAGATCGGGATGATACATGCGCTCCCTCGCCCGTTACGTGGTGGCACGCATCTCGCCGAGAAGCGTGACGCGGTGATGACAGCATATGCCACGACTCGTGGTCAAGGGCCGGCTTGATGGTTATCCACACCCGTTTCGCGCCGAGCCCCACCGGCCGCCTCCATCTCGGCCATGCCTGGTCCGCGATCCAGGCGCACGACTTCGCGCGGTCGCAGGGCGGCAGCTTCACCCTGCGCATCGAGGATATCGACGGCACCCGCTCGCGGCCCGACCATGTTGAGGCGATCCTGCGCGACCTCGAATGGCTCGGCCTCGCCTGGGACGGGGAAGTGACCTTCCAGTCGCGCCGCCTCGGGCTGTACGAGACCGCACTCGCCGATCTGCGCGCGCGCGGCCTGCTCTATCCCTGCTTCTGCACCCGCGCCGACATCGCCGCGAGCCTTACCGCGCCGCACGGCCCCGAGGGCGCGCTTTATCCCGGCACCTGCCGCGGGCTGGCGGCGCCGGACCTGAGCAAGCCCCATTGCTGGCGGCTGGACATGGCGAAGGCACTGGCTTCGCTCGGCAACCCCGAGCTCGTCTGGCACGACGCCCATGCCGGCCGCATCCTCGCCGATCCGGCTTCGGCCGGCGATGTCGTCCTCGCCCGCAAGGATGCGCCCGCCAGCTATCACCTTGCGGTTACGGTCGACGATGCCGCGCAAGGCGTCACCCATATCGTCCGCGGCGTTGATCTGTTCGCCGCCACGCATGTCCACCGCCTGCTCCAGGCGTTGCTCGGCCTGCCGACGCCCGACTATCGCCACCACCCCCTGCTGACCGGCCCTGACGGCACCCGCCTCGCCAAGCGTCACGGTGCCCCCAGCCTTGAGGCGATGCGGCTTTCCGGTGCCGACGGACCCGCGCTCGCGGCGCAGTTGCGCGCAGGACAACTGCCGGTTGGCATCGCCGCGGCAGAGGCGTAAGCTGCGGCCATGTTCTTCCTCGCCATCCTGTTCGTAGCCGCGGCGCTCGCGACCCTGTTCATCCTCATCAAGGGGCTGGTGAACATGGCGCAGACGACGAGCCAGGACCTGGAGGGCGAAGGCCCTAGCGAGCGCGCGCTCAAGTCGCAGAAGCTGATGCAGCAGCGCATCATGTTCCAGGCGATCGCCATCGGCCTCGCCGCGATCATCCTGTTCGCCGCTACCGCCAAGAGCTGACCCGACGGGCCGTCCGGCCCTCCCGAATACCCAGGATTGCCCGCAATGACTCTCCAGACCTGGTGGCTGTTCGTCATGGCCGTGTTCCTGCTCTCGGGAACGCCCGGCCCCAATATGCTCCACATCCTCCAGCGCAGCGTCGATTTCGGCGTGCGGCGCACTGTCGCGGCGATGGCCGGCTGCCTTGCCGGGCTGGTGGCGATTCTCGCCGCCTCCGCCGCCGGTCTGACCGCGCTGCTGCTCGCCATTCCGGGCGCGTTCGAAGTGCTGCGCTGGGCGGGCACCGCCTATCTGGTCTGGCTCGGTATCAAGGCGTGGCGCGCCGATCCGACGCCGCTCGACGTTGGCGACGACAGCGCGCTCGCCGATCGCCGGCTCACCGCGGCCCAGCTCTTCCGCGGCGGCTTCGCGATCAGCATCTCCAATCCCAAGGCGCTGCTGTTCGCCGCGGCTTTCTTCCCGCAGTTCGTCAGTGCCGCCGCGCCCAAGCCGCCGCAGTTCGCCATCCTCGTGCTCACCTTCGCGGTGGTCGAGTGCTTCTGGTACATGGTCTATGCGCTGGGTGGCCGCGGCCTTGCCCGCCATCTCGCCCGTCCGGCGCTCAAGAAATGGTTCAACCGGGTGACCGGCACGATCTTCATCGGCTTCGGCCTGTTGCTGCTCCGCTCGAAACACGCCTGAGCGATTGAGTAGCCCCGATGAGGGGCGTAGGCTGCGCCGCGATGGTCAAGCTCAACAAGATCTACACCCGCACCGGCGACAACGGCACCACCGGCCTGGTCGACGGCTCGCGCATCTCCAAGGCCGATGCGCGCATGGCCGCGATCGGCGATGTCGACGAGGCGAATTGCGCGATCGGCGTCGCGCGCGCCACGCTGGGCCATCACGCGTTCGGCGGCATGCTCGCGCATATCCAGAACGACCTGTTCGATCTCGGCGCCGATCTGGCCACGCCCGATGGGATCGAGGGCGCGCTGCGCATCACCCCGGGGCAGGTTGCCTGGCTCGAACAGCGGATCGATCATATCAATTCGGCGCTCGAGCCGCTGACCAGCTTCGTGCTGCCCGCCGGTGCCCCCGGCGCGCCCGAACTCCATCTCGCCCGCGCCGTCACCCGCCGGGCCGAACGCGCCGCCGTCGCCGCCAGGGCCACCGCCCAGCCGCTCGCCTATCTCAACCGCCTGTCCGATCTGCTGTTCGTCGCTGCCCGTGCGGTCAACCAGAGCGAGGCCGGGGATGTACTCTGGGTGCCCGGCGCGTCACGCTGAGCGATACCTTGGCATAGCTTCTCCCGCTGTCGCCCTGCCCGCTATCTCCTTGCGGATGAACAAAAGTCGCGTCGATTGTGTTGACCCTTCTACCGGGGGCATTCCGGATACCTATATCGCGCCCGTTGACGGTGCCGGCGCACGCGGCTAGGAGAACATAATGAGAACGGAAACGGGATCCGCTCCAGCTTCCAGCGCGCTCGCCGCGAAGTTCCTCCGCACTCGCGCGCTGAGCGAGGCGCTGGTCCGTCCACTCTCCGATGCCGATGCGACGATCCAGTCGATGGACGATGCCTCGCCGGCCAAATGGCACCTTGCGCATACGACCTGGTTCTTCGAGACCTTCGTGCTGCGCGACCATGTGCCCGGCTATGTGCTGCATGACGAGCGCTGGCCGTTCCTGTTCAACAGCTATTACGAGGCGGAAGGCCAGCGCCACGCGCGTCCTCGCAGGGGGATGCTCTCGCGCCCTAGCCTTGCCGAAGTGCTGGCGTACCGCGCCCATGTCGATGCGGCGCTGGACGATGCGCTGCCCGATCTGCCGGAAGCGGCGCAGGCGCTGGTCCTGCTCGGCTGCAATCATGAAGAGCAGCATCAGGAATTGCTGCTCACTGACATCCTCCACCATTTCTCGGTCAATCCGCTTGAGCCCGCCGTCTGGCAGGGCGCCCCCAAGGTGCCGGTGGCGATGCCCGGCCCGATCGGCTGGATCGAGGGACAGGCCGGCCTCGTGCAGGCGGGTGTATCAAGCGATTCAACATTTTCGTTCGATTGCGAGGGGCCGCGCCATCGGGCGTTGCTCACCCCCCATGCGATTGCGGACCGCACCATCACCAATGGCGAATGGGCCGCATTCATCGCCGATGGCGGCTATCGCGACCCGCGCCACTGGCTGTCCGACGGCTGGGCCTGGGTGAAGTCGGAAGCGATCGAGGCTCCGCTCTATTGGCGGCGCGACGGTGATGTCTGGACCCGTTTCGGGCTCGATGGCCGCCGCCCGATCGATCCCGCCGCCCCGGTAACGCATGTCAGCTTCTTCGAGGCCGATGCCTATGCCAGCTGGGCTGGCGCGCGCCTGCCGAGCGAGTTCGAATGGGAAGCCGCCGCATCTGGTTTCGATCCCGCTGGTGGCAACCAGCTCGATGCCGCCGGCGCGGTCGAGCCGCGCCCCTCGGCGGGCGGTCCGGCCTTTTTCGGCGATGTCTGGGAATGGACCGGCAGCGCCTTCCGGCCTTACCCCGGCTTCAAGCCGGTGGCGGGTGCGGTCGGCGAATATAATGGCAAGTTCATGAGCGGCCAGTTCGTGTTGCGCGGCGCGTCCTGCGCGACGCCGCGCGGCCATTCGCGCGCCAGCTACCGCAACTTCTTCTACCCCCATCAGCGCTGGCAGTTCACCGGCGTGCGCCTGGCCAAGGACCTGTGATGGGCAAGCGCCGAAACCCTCTCTCCGTCACCCCGGCGAAAGCCGGGGCCAGGGGCCGCAGGGGATGATGCTTGAGGCTCTGGGTCCCGGCTTTCGCCGGGATGACGATTTTTTCGGGAAGGTGATCGGATGCTGAAACAGGAACTCGAAGACGGCCAGGCCAGCCTCGCCGATCCGCATTTCCGCGCCGATGTGCTGAGCGGGCTCGAGGCGCGGCCGCGCGCGATCCCGGCGCGCTGGTTCTATGATCGCCGTGGCTCGGAGCTGTTCGAGGAGATTACCCGGCTCCCCGAATATTATCCCACCCGCACCGAAACCGAGCTGCTTCGCCAGACCGGCCCCGAGTTGGGCGCGCTGGCCGCGCGCGGCGCGGCAGTGGTCGAGTTCGGCTCGGGCTCGTCGGTGAAGACGCCGCTGCTGCTGCATGCCATCGATCCCGCGGCCTATGTGCCGATCGACATCTCGGGCGATTTCCTCCGCCAGTCCGCCGCCGAGCTTGGCCAGGCCTTTCCCGGCCTGCCGGTCTATCCGGTCGAGGCCAATTTCCTGCGGCCGGTGCCGCTGCCCGAGCAAGTCGCCACTATGCCCAAGCTCGGCTTCTTCCCCGGCTCGACGATCGGCAACATGCAGGCCTGGCATGCGGTCAATCTGCTGCGCGCGATGCGTGAATGGCTGGGTGACGGCGCGCGGCTGCTGATCGGAATGGACCGGGTCAAGTCGCCCGACGTGCTGGTCCCGGCCTATGACGATGCCCAGGGAATCACCGCGGCGTTCAATCTCAACCTGCTCGAGCGGATCAACCGCGAGCTCGACGGTACGATTCCGGTCGAGGCCTTCCGCCACGTTGCCTTGTGGAACGACGATGCAGCGCGGATCGAAATGCATCTCGAAGCGGTGCGCGATCTGGAGTTCACCGTCGAGGGCCGGTCGTTCCAAATGGCGGCGGGCGAGACGATCCATACCGAGAACAGCCACAAATATGGCCGCAACGGCGCCCGCATGCTGCTGCGCGCCGGCGGCTGGACGCCGATCCGCGAATGGACCGATCCGAACGACTGGTTCGCCCTGATCCTCTGCGAGGCCCAGCCGCTAAGGGTGGCGCCGTAAGTCGGCGCGGAAGGCGTCTTCTTTCGTCACCCCGGGCTTGAGCCGGGGGCCCGTTATGGCGCGGGGAAAGAAGCCCGACCCCGGCTCAAGGCCGGGGTGACGGAGGATATGGTGGAAGCCGGATTGTGGCGCCGGCGTCCCAGCCTCAATTCAGCGCGCGCCTTTTGTCCAGGCTCCGCCCGAACGCCACGAACAGGTAGATCAGCGCCGGCACCAGCACGATGCTCAGCACCACCTTGCTCAGCATCTGGCCCACCAGCAGCTCGCCGATCGGGAACACGCCGTAAAAGGCGACGCTGACGAAGATCAGCGTGTCGGCGATCTGGCTCAGCACCGATGCCACAGCGGCGCGCAGCCACAGCAGCTTGCCGCCACCGCTCTTCAGCGCCGAGAAGATGGTGACGTTGAGGATCTGCGAGATGCCATAGGCGATGATGCCGCCCAGCCAGATGCGCGGCGTGCCGCTCATCATCAGCGAGAAGGCGTGGAGCCGGTCGGGCTCCATGCTCGGCGAGGCGGGCAGCGCCAGTACCAGCATCGAGAGCAGCACCGAGGTGACCAGCGGCACGAAGCCGATCAGCACCAGCCGCCGCGCCGTGTCCGGCCCGTGGAGTTCGGCGACCGCACTGGACACCGAGACGAGCAGCAGGAAGGCGAAGATGCCCGCTTCCACGGCGAGCGGGCCGACGCCGACCCAGTTGCCGATCTGCGAGATCGGGCCAAGCGCAACCTGTTTGTTGCCCAGCACGCCGGCAATGCAGACCATGCCGCCATAGAAAATCGAGAGGAAGAAGAGCGAACGCGGGATGCGAATGGTGTCCATGGGCGGACGCTAGCGGGAAATGTCCGCGCCGCAAGTCCCGGGGCGGTCGGCCAGGCTTTCAAAGTTGGAGATGTTCTATTATTGTTCTTTGTGCGGCGCCCGAGGCGCGGCATTGCTCTTTGACAGGTTTGAACATCGAAGTGTGCGCCGCGCGATCGGCGCAAATCGGCAAGTTGTGCTCGGCATGCGGAGATCCGGCGTCAACTTCCGCGTATTGGGGTGTCTGCACACAAACATCGACTCCGTCGGAAATCTCGGGTTTCCGCCCTTGTCCATATCGTTGCGGACGGGTCTTGCAGTGCCGGACCGCGCAAACAACGCCAATTTCCGTGTCCGGAGGCGTCTGCTTCTGCGGGGAATGGAGCGGCTGGGCTATGGCCTTGCCGGTCCCAGCGTGTATGGTTGAAGACTTGGGCGTTTGCCTGGGGGGAATAGGCAGTTGAATCAGTTTCCGATCGGCATCTTCGGCGTGATCGCGATCCTCGGGATCGCTTTCCTGTTTTCGTCGAACAAGCGCGGGATCAATTTGCGCGTCGTTGGTGCTGCCTTCCTTCTCCAGGCCGGTACTGCGGCGCTGGTACTGCGCACGAGCTGGGGTCAGGCCGCGCTGCACGGCATGTCCAACGGCGTCTCGGCACTGCTCGGCTATGCCGGCGCCGGCACCAGTTTCCTGTTCGGTCCGCTCGCCAAGCCTGAGCTGGGCGGCCAGAGCTTCGCGATCGCCGCACTGCCGGTGATCATCTTCTTCGCGGCTTTGGTGTCGATCCTCTATCATCTCGGCGTGATGCAGTTCGTGGTCCGCTGGATCGGCGGCGCGATCGAGAAGGTGGTCGGCACCACCAAGGTCGAGTCGCTCTGTGCGGCGGCGAACATTTTCGTCGGCCAGAGCGAATCGCCGCTGGTGATCCGCCCCTATCTCGCGCGGCTGACTCCCTCGCAGCTCTTCGCAGTGATGAGCGTCGGCATGGCCGGCGTCGCCGGCACGATCCTTGCCGCCTATGCCAGCCTGCTCGGCCCGGCCTCGCTGCCCTATCTGCTCGCGGCGTCGTTCATGGCAGCGCCGGGCGGCCTGCTGATGGCCAAGATCATCATGCCGGACGATCCGGTGAAGGCCGGCGAACTGCCGCTTGGCGAGAATGTCGAGGAACAGGCGATCAAGGTCGCCGAGCATGACATCGAGGAAGAGCGCGCGGCCAACATCATCATGGCAGCCGCCTCGGGTGCCTCGACCGGCGTGAAGATCGCGGTGGCGGTCGGCGCCATGGTGCTCGCCTTCGTCGCGCTCGTCGCGCTTGCCAACGGCCTGCTCGCGGGTGCCGGCAACTGGATCTACGACCTGACCGGCCATGCCGCCTGGGCTGGCTTCCTCCAGAATCTGAGCTTCCAGAAGATCATCGGCACGGTCTTCGCGCCGGTGATGTACCTGCTTGGGATCTCCTGGCACGAGGCGACGGCGGCGGGCGGCCTGTTCGGCACCAAGGTGGTGCTCAACGAGTTCGTCGCCTTCATCGATCTGGGCAACATGACCGATCTGGCGCCGCGTACCCGGGCGATCATCACCTTCGCGCTGTGCGGTTTCGCCAATTTCAGCTCGATCGCGATCCAGATGGCGGCGACCGGCAGCCTCGCACCCAACCAGCGGCCGATGATCGCCAAGCTCGGCATCCGCGCGTTGCTCGCCGGCAGCCTCGCCAATCTGATGAGCGCGGCGCTCGCCGGATTGTTGCTGCCATAATTAGCACCGAAGCGGTGGTATTAACGTTTTGGATACCGCCGCTCCGGTAAAATTACGCAGATAAGCAGGCACAACGCTGCGCCGGGGGCGCGCTGGGCTTGCGAGAAAAAACCTACATCGGATGGAGAGCGGGTCGCGCGCCATCAAAGGAAGGGGCCACGTTCATCGCGCGGCACTCGCGCCGGATGTGCGCTCTCCAGCTATGCCAACTGGAGTATTGCGTGACCAATTTCATTGCCACCGGTCCGGATGCACGGCCGCTACGTATCCTGAGACGCCCGCCGCCGACGCCCGGCGAGGAGGCGCTGATGCGCGTCCGCGATTGCCTGCAATTCGCCTTCGAGCCGGCGAGTGACGCGGGGCCGCGGCCATCGCGCCGTTTACCACGCCTCGTTGCGCCCTCGAAACGTTCCAGACATCTGACGGAAGCATGCTCGCCCCGGGTCAAAACCATCACGCCCCCGGAGGCCGATATTCGCACCGAGATCTCCTTCCAGCCCGAAGTGCCGACCATGGAACGCAGAAGCGACGATCGCTCGAAGATCTCGGTCTACCGATCCGCGATGCTGCGCTGGGAAGGCTATGAGGCGCTCTGCCTGATCCGCAACATCTCGCCGGGCGGGCTGATGGGCAAGCTCCACACCAGCTTGCCGCTCGATCAGCCGGTGACCGTTGAGATCCGCTCGGGCAACGAGATCGCGGGGCGCATCGCCTGGTCGGCGGACGGCATGGTCGGCGTGCAGTTCGAGGAGAAGATCGACGTGCTCGAGGTGCTGCACGCGCCGGTGCATGGCGAGCCCGGCCTCACCCAGCGCATGCCGCGGCTGCGCATCTGTTGCCCCGTCAGCCTGGTGGCCGAGGGCATGCGGGTCAGCGCCAACCTGATCGACGTTTCGCAGGGCGGGGTGAAGATCGAGGCCGATTTCCTGCGCGAGGGCGAGGAGGTCACGGTCGGCGTGCACGGGCTGGAGGGGCGCCGCGGCGTCGTGCGCTGGGCGCATGACGGCCGTGCCGGGATCGCCTTCCTTGCGGCGATCCCGTTCGACACGCTCGCCAAATGGGCGCTCGACCGTCAGACCGAGCTGGCCCAAGCCGACGAGGCCTAGCGCGTCGGCACCGGCTCCGCGCCGCTGTAATCGTAGAAGCCGCGCTTGGTCTTGCGGCCATACCAGCCGGCTTCGACATATTTCACCAGCAGCGGCGCCGGGCGGAACTTGGGATCGCCAGTGCCCTCGAACAGCACGCGGGTGATCTCGAGGCAGGTGTCGAGCCCGATGAAGTCGGCCAGCGTGAACGGGCCCATCGGATGGTTGAGGCCGAGCTGGCAGGCCGCGTCGATGTCCGGGATCGTCGCCACGCCCTCGCCCAGCGCGAAGCAGGCTTCGTTGAGCATCGGCATCAGCACGCGGTTGACGATGAAGCCGGGCGCGTCATTGGCATGGACGATCCGCTTGCCGAGCGACTGGCCGAACTTCTCCACCGCGGCGACGGTGGCGTCCGAGGTGGCGAGGCCGCGGATCAGCTCGATCAATCCCATCACCGGCACCGGATTGAAGAAGTGCACTCCCATGAAGCGCGCGGCATCCGGCGAGGCCTGGGCGAGGCGGGTGATCGGGATCGAGGAAGTGTTGCTCGCAAGGATTGCGTCCGCGCGCAGCACCTTGCCGACGCTTTCGAAGATCTGGCGCTTGATCGCCTCCCGCTCGGTCGCCGCCTCGATCACCAGATCGCAGGGCGCGAAGGCATCGGTGCCGCCGACACAGGTGATGCGGGCCAGCGCGGCCTCGGCATCGGCGGCCGTGATCTTTTCCTTCTCGACCGCGCGGGCGAGCTGTTTTGCGATACCTGCCTTGCCGGCTTCGGCGCGTGCCTGGTCGACGTCCGACAGCAGCACGGCATAGCCCGCCTGGGCCGATACCTGCGCAATGCCCGCGCCCATCTGCCCCGCACCGATCACGCCAACCGTCTTCATCATCGTCTCTCCTTTGCGGTCGCTCCTACCGATTCGCGGGTCGATCGGCTAGGCTTGCCGCCATGCTGATCCTCGCCCTCCTCCTCGCCGTGCCGGCGCCGCAAGACGACCCCGAGAAGCTCTACGGCGACTGGGTGGTCGCCTGCGACAATCTGCACAACTGCGAGATGACCTCGCTCTTCCTGAACGACGAGGCGGGCCCCACCGACGACACCGTTTATGAAGCCACCATGTCGCTGTCGCGCGCGGCGGGGCCGAGCGGTGCGCTCGCGGTCGAGGTCTGGCCGTCCGGTACCCTGAAGGACAAGGCCTCGCTCAAGATGGACGATGCGGTGATCGCGACCGGCACTGCCGGCGACCACGGCCTGGCCTTCCAGGGCGTGGATGCGGCGAGGATCGCGGCGGCCATGGCCAATGGCAAGCAGCTCTCGCTGGTCGACGGCACCAGCAAGCTGGTGGCCCGCATCTCGCTGGCCGGTTCCTCGGCCTCGCTGCGCCATATCGACGCCAATCAGGGCCGGGCCGGCACGGTGACCGCAATTGTTGCCAAAGGCGCCATGCCCGCCAGTGTTGTGCCCGCCGCAAAGGCGCCCGAGCATATCGTCGCGCTGCGCCCGACCGGGATGCCCGTAGCGATTTCCAAGGCGATGCGCCTGGCCCTGGAGAAGCAGAGCGACTGCGAGTATCTCCATGACCGCCCCGAAAGCGCGATCGAGATCGACACCTTTGCGCTGGGCGGCGGCAAGACGCTGGCCCTGCTGCCCTGCGATTTCGGCGCCTATAATTTCAGCAGCATCGCCTTCGTGATCGCCGGCGGCAAGGTGGCGCGCGCCGCCTTTGACGACGGCAATGATGGGATGCTGATCAACGCCAGCTTTAACAAAGGCCTGCTGTCGACCCATGCCAAGGGCCGCGGCATTGGCGATTGCGGCACGGCCGAGACCTATGTGTGGGACGGCAAGCGCTTCCGGCTGACCGAGGCGCGCGCGATGAGCGAATGCCGCGGCTCGACCAACTGGCTCGTTACCTATCGCGCCACGCCCGTGTTCCGCTGAAAGTTGCGAGGGGGCGCCACTGGCCCTATGGGGCCGGCATGACCAACGCCCCCGATCCCGCGCTGCTTGCCAAGGCCGAAACGCTCACCGAGGCGCTGCCCTATCTGCAGCGCTATGCCGGCGCGACTTTCGTCGTCAAATATGGCGGCCACGCAATGGGCGATCCCGAGCTGCAGCGCGACTTCGCCGAGGACGTGGTGCTGCTCAAGGCAGTGGGCATCAATCCGATCGTCGTCCATGGCGGCGGCCCGCAGATCGGCGCCATGCTCAAGCGCCTCGGCGTCGAATCGAGCTTTGTCGGCGGGCTGCGCGTCACCGATGCAGAAACCGCGAAGATCGCCGAGATGGTCCTGGCCGGGTCGATCAACAAGGAGATCGTCAGCTGGATCGGCGCCGCCGGCGGCCGTGCAGTCGGCATCTCGGGCAAGGATGCCGGCCTCGTCACCGCCGAGAAGGTGACCGGGCGCGAAGCCGATCCGCTCCAGGGCATCGAGCGCCATGTCGACCTCGGCTTTGTCGGCGAGCCGACCGGCGTCAATCCGGCGATCCTGCATTCGCTAGCGGCGCAGGGCTTCATTCCCGTCGTTGCACCGATTGCGCTGGGCGCGGACGGGCACACCTACAACATCAATGCGGACACCATGGCCGGCGCGATCGCCAGCGCCTGCGGCGCCTCGCGCTTCTTCCTCCTCACCGACGTGGCGGGCGTGCTCAGCAAGGACGGCGAATTGCAGACCGATCTCGATCCGGCGGCGGTCGAAGCGCTCAAGGCGGACGGCACGATCAAGGGCGGCATGATCCCCAAGGTCGAGACCTGCGTGAACGCGGTGAAGTCGGGTGTCGATGCCGCGGTGATCCTCGACGGGCGCATCCCGCACGGCATGCTGCTCGAGATCTTCACCCGGCGCGGGGCGGGCACGCTCGTCCACGCCTGACCCGGCAAGCGCCGGGGTTGTTGCGGGGCATTGCCTTGCCTAAGTTCCCGCGCAACCCAATCCCTCGGAGAGTGCCTTGATCTCGTTCCTCATCATGATCTGCCAGATCGCGCAATTCCTGCTTTCCGCGCTGAGCTGGGTCATCATCATCCAGGCAATCATGTCGTGGTTGATCGTGTTCAACGTGATCAACACCTATAACGATGTCGTCCGCTCGATCTGGCAGACGCTCGAGGCGATCACCAAGCCGATCTATCGCCCGATCCGCCGGATCATGCCGGATTTCGGCGCGCTCGACCTGAGCCCGCTGGTCACGCTGCTGCTCATCTACATCCTCAACTATTTCGTCCTGAACTGGGTGATCGCCCAGCTCGCCGGCGCCGCTTACTAAACAGCGTGCCGGCCTGGCGGCGGATCGCGGACGGGATCGAGATCGCAGTCCGCGTGACGCCGCGCGCGTCCCGGGACGCGTTCGCAGCCGGCACCGACGCGCATTTCGCCGCCCGGCTCGCGGCACCGCCGGTGGAAGGCGCCGCCAATGCCGCGCTGGTGCCGATGGTGGCCAAGGCCTTTGGCGTGCCGAAGCGGGCGGTGACGCTGATCGCGGGCGATACCGCGCGGCTCAAGCGACTTCGTGTCGAAGGCGATCCCACAGCGCTGGAAGAACTGGCCCAACGTCTCTATGGCGGGGCGCATGACGGCTGACATCATCGACGGCAAGGCGTTCGCCGCGGGACTTCGCGCCCGCGTGGGCGAACTGGTTCCCGCTTTCCAGGCAGCATCGGGGCGCGTGCCCGGGCTTGCCGTGGTGCTGGTCGGCGAGGATCCGGCCTCGGCGGTCTATGTCCGCTCCAAGGGCAAGCAGACCCGCGAGGCGGGGATGGAGAGCTTCGAGCACAAGCTGCCCGCCGAGACGACGCAGGAAACGCTGATCGCGCTGGTCGACCAGCTCAATAGCGACCCGGCAGTCGACGGCATCCTCGTCCAGCTGCCGCTTCCCCGGCATATCGACGAGCAGGCGGTGCTGCTCCGGATCAACCCCGACAAGGACGTGGACGGCTTCCACCCGGTCAATGCCGGGCGCCTTGCCACCGGTCTCGAGGGCTTCGTGCCCTGCACCCCGCTCGGCTGCCTGATGCTGCTCGAGGATCGGCTGGGCGATCTGACCGGGCTCGACGCGGTGGTGATCGGCCGTTCGAACATCGTCGGCAAGCCGATGGCGGCCTTGCTCACCAAGGCGAGTGCGACGGTAACGATCGTCCATTCGAAGACGCGCAACCTGCCGCACTACCTAAAGCATGCCGACATCGTCGTGGCGGCAGTGGGCCGGGCCCATTTCGTCAAGGGCGAGTGGCTGAAGCCGGGCGCGACCGTGATCGACGTGGGCATCAACCGTACCGAGACCGGCCTGGTCGGCGATGTCGATTTCGACAGCGCGGCGAGCGTGGCCGGCGCGATCACGCCGGTGCCGGGCGGCGTCGGGCCGATGACGATCGCCTGCCTGCTGCGCAACACGCTGGTGGCGGCGCACCGCAATGCCGGCGTGCCGCTGGAAAAGGGGACGATATGATCCTTGCCGCACTGATCCTCCAGGCCGCTGCGCCGCAGGGCGCGGTCGATGCCGAGCGCGCGTTCAACGCGGCGGCGCAGGCCCGGGGCCAGTGGACGGCATTCCGCGAGTTCGCGGCGGCGGATGCGACCATGTTCGTGCCGCAGCCGGTGAAGGCGCAGGCGTGGCTGCGGGATCGCAAGAATCCGGCTCGCTCGGTCGAATGGTGGGCGACCGAAAGCTATGTCTCCTGCGACGGCACGCTGGCGGTGAACACCGGCGGATGGCGGCTGCCCGAGGGTACGGTCGGCTATTTCAGCACGGTGTGGCGCAAGCAGGCGGACGGCAGCTGGAAATGGATCGTCGATGGCGGCGATGCGCTGGCCACGCCGCGCGAAAGGCCGGCCCGGCCGCTGGTGCGTCAGGCGGTCTGCACCGGCACGCCGCCGGCACTGACCATCACGCCGTTCGGCAGGGGCGGCGGCGATCGCGGGCAATCCGCCGACGATACGTTGCGCTGGCGCTGGGACATCGATGCCACCGGCGCGCGGCGGATGTACGCGGTGCTGTGGAACGGCATGGGCTATGACCGTGTGGTCAGCGACCAGATCGGAGCGCCCGGCAAATGATCGAGCTCTTCATCTCCACCTTCATCACCTTTTTCGTGGTGATCGATCCGCCGGGCTGCGCGCCGATCTTCGCCGGGCTGACCGCGGGCACCAGCGTGGCGCACCGCCGCGCCATGGCGCTGCGCGCGGTGGTCGTCGCGGCGATCATCCTGTTCGGTTTCGCGCTGTTCGGCGAGGCGCTGCTGCGCGCGCTCGGCATCAGCCTCAACGCCTTCAAGATCGCCGGCGGCATCATGCTGTTCCTGATCGCGCTCGAGATGGTGTTCGAGAAGCGCACCGAGCGGCGCGAGGACCGGGCCGAGAAGATCAAGGCCGAAGAGCCGACCGACATCTCGATCTTCCCGATGGCGATGCCGATGATCGCCGGGCCGGGATCGATCGCGTCGACCATGCTGCTGATGTCGCAGAACAACGGCATCGAGCGCACCGCCGTGGTGCTCGCGGCGATGGCGGCGATCCTGGTGCTGACACTGCTGGCGCTGCTTGCCGCCGGTCCGCTGATGCGAGTGGTCGGGGCCAAGATCGAGGCGGTTGTCTCGCGGCTGCTCGGCGTGCTGCTGGGGGCGCTGGCGGTGCAGTTCGTGATCGACGGGATCAGCGCCGCGCTGGTCGCCGGGCGGGCAGTGACGGGGCACTGAGCATAAAGCCCTCTCCCCATCGGGGAGAGGGTTGGGAGAGGGGCATGACGTTGGCGTCATGCTCATCGCTCTCGATTCAAGACACACTGTCCCTCTCCACCGGCCCTCTCCCATCGGGGAGAGGAGAGGCGGTCAGCGCTTCAGCGGCGCATCCGGCAGGTCGTAGCGGATCTTCCAGAGCTTGAAGGGCAGCGGCTTGCCGGGCTGGACCTCGCGCAGTGGCACCGGCTCAAGCCAGTTCGGCACCTGGCCCTTTGCCAGCTGCGAATAGAAGCCGTTGGGCCCGCGCGCGCGGTACAGCGTCGTCTCCGCCATGTTCGGGCAGACCAGCAGATATTGCGCACCGTGCGCCTGCGCGATCGGGCGGAAGTTCGGCGTCGCCCAGGTGAAGGCGTGGTGGACGTCTAGGATCGCCCGGCCGTTGCGATGATAGGGGCCGGCGATCGCGCTGTGATGCGTGGTGACGATCAGCCGCGGGCCGAGGTCGACATGGGTGAAGATGGTCGCGGCCGGAATGTCGTTGAGAACGCGCAGGTTGCTCAGCCGGGCGCAGGCGGCGTTGGCGGCGGCGACCTTGTCCGGCGGTGCGGGCTTGCCGGGCTTGGCGCTCTTGTCGGCACTGAAGAAGGGCACGACCAGTCCGGCCCAGAGGCCCGAGAGCAGCAGGAAGGCGCCGACGGTGCCGAACACGCGCACCAGGACGCCGAGCAGGCGGGCCGGCATATCGCCGATCAAGCGGGCGAAGGGCGCTCGGATGCTCAGGAACCAGGGCACCGCGACGACGAGCAGCGCCGTAGAGCCGGGCACCGCGAGCAGCTGCGCAGCGGGGGCAGCGCGGACCTGCCAGAGCAGCATCGCGCTGGCGAAGATCGTGAACAGCGCGACCGCCGCCCAGCCGACCAGCGCCTCGCTGCGTCGGGCCCGCCAGGTGGCGAAGAGGGCGCCGATCACGCCGATCACCGGCAGCACCGCCATCGGGAAGGCGGTCTTGAAGGCGTGCTTGTAGATCGGCCGGGCTTCCCGGACATTGTTGAGCCAGGTGTTGGCCAGCTCGTCCGACACCTGCTCGGGACGGCCGAGGCATTGCGGGAAGAGCAAGGCGAAGCCGGCCACGATCACGCCGCCGGCAGCGGCGGCGAGGGCGAGGCGGACCCAGCGATTGGCCGGGTTGAGCAGCGACAGGCCGAATAGCAGCGCGCCAGCGGCGACCATCACGGTCAGCCAGACCGGGGTGAGTGCGTCGCAGCGCAGCACCTGGTTGGCATTGGAGGCGAACAGCGCGAAGCCGAGTGCGGAGCCGCCGCCCAGCGACAGGCCATAGACCTGCATCCGGCGAACGTCGTCGCGGTCCCAGATCCAGCGCAGCGCGATGATCGCCCCGGCCATCGCGCAATAGGGCAGCATCTCGAGCCCGATGGTGAGCGAGGCGGCACTGGCCAGGCCGACCACGGCCCCGCCCCGGGCACGCTTCGGATCGGCGAGCCCGGCGACGGTGAGCGCGAGGAAAGCGAGCTGCCAGCCGTGATGATCGATCCGCTCGGGCGCATACATCGACGTGGTGGAGGTGCAGCCGAGCAGTACGAGCAGGGCGACTGGCCAGGCCCAGGCGGCGATCAGGCGGCGCACGGCGAGCGAGAGGCCCGTCATTGCGACGAACAGCGGCAGCAGCGGGGCGAGGCCGCAGGCCCATTTCTCCGCGGTCGCAGTGCCGACGAACGGCTTGAAGGCGAGGATCAGCCCCGCGATCGGCAGATCGACGAGGCGCGACCAGTGGATGTCGGCACCGCCCAGCGCGGGATCGAGGCGATATTGCCGCAGATCGTACCAGCCCTGGCCGGCCAGCCAGGCGCGGACCTGCATCAGGCGCATATTGTCGTCGGTGTCGCCGAGCAGCAGCCAGTAGATATTGCCCTGGCGATCATGAAGGAACCACGCGACTACGCAGAGCCAGAACAGCGCCATCCAGCGCAGCCAGTTGCGGTCGAGTTCTTTGTCGAGGCGGAACCCGCCCGATACGTCCGGCTTCAAAATCGCTTCCCTCGCATTGATGCAGGCATTAGGGCCGCGTTCGGTTCCTGGGCAAGCGATAGTGACAGCGGTAATCAAGCGATTTGAAGAGATGTGGGCGAATGGCATGCTGGGGCAGCTCGTCCGCTTCGGCATTGTCGGCCTGGCGTCGACCTTTGTGTACTCGGTGGTCTATTGGCCGCTCGCGACCTATGCGATCCCGCCGGTGCTCGCATCGATCGCGGGTTTCCTGGTCGCGGTCGTGTTCGGCTGGATCTTCCATAGCCGCTGGAGCTTCAAGGGGCATGAGGCCGAAGGCGGCGTCGGCACCCAGTCGAAGTTCCTTGCGGTCCAGTCGGTCGGCATGGCGATGAACGCCTTCTTCACGTGGGTCTTCACCGGCCCGCTGCATCAGCCAACCTGGGTGCCGCTGCTGCCCGTGGTCTTCGTGACCCCCCTCGTCACCTTCGCGCTCAACCGTTATCTGGTGTTCAAATAAGATGGACCGCATCGTCTACGAGCGCATGGCCGCGCATGACACCACCCACTGGTGGTATCGCGCCCGCCGCGAGATCCTTTCCGACTATCTGACGCGCTATGGCGCGATTCCGGAAGGAGCGCGCATCCTCGAGATCGGCTGCGGCACCGGCCACAATTTGCCGATGCTGGCGCAGTTCGGCGAGATCGATGCGATCGAGATCGACGAGATCGCCGCTGCCAAGGCCAGCGAGCGGCTGGGCAAGCAGGTCGGATCGTCGCCGCTGCCCGAGCTCGCGGGCGTCGAAGATGCGAGCTACGACCTGGTCGCGGTGCTCGACGTGGTCGAGCATGTCGAGGACGATGTCGCGGCGCTGAAGGCGATCGCGCGCGTGCTCAAGCCCGGCGGCAAGATCCTGATCACGGTGCCGGCGCACCAGTGGATGTGGAGCGCGCACGACGTGGTGAACCACCACAAGCGCCGCTATTCCAAGGGCTCGCTGATCGACTCGCTGCAGAAAGCCGGGCTCGGCTGGCGCAAGCTGCGCTGGTTCAACTCGCTGCTGTTCCCGGTCGCGGTGGCGGCGCGCTTCCTCGGCAGGCTGACCGGCAAGGACGACAGCGACGATTCGCCGCCGCCCAGGCCGCTCAACACCGCGTTCGAGACGGTGTTCGGGCTGGAGCGCCACCTGCTCGGCCGGTTGCCGATGCCGCCGGGGCTGTCGATCATCGTGCTGGCCGAGCCGAAGTAACCACTAGCCGTCACCCCGCGCCCAGATCGTCATCCCGGCGAAAGCCGGAATCTCAGGCGATGTCGCGGGAAAGGAGCTGCACGAGACCCCGGCTTTCGCCGGGGTGACGATTAGTGGCTGCGATGACGAATGGAGCGGAGTGACGCTCAGACTTCGCGCGGGGTGACCGGCGAGACGCTGACTTCGCCCGAATCGGCATAGCGATAGCCGAGCGAGGCGTGGCCCATCACCGGGCCGGCGACGTCCGCGACGATGTAGAGCGGGCGGCGCTTGGACTCGACATAGAGGCGGCCGAGATATTCGCCGATCATGCCGAGCACGAACATCTGCACCGCGCCCAGCACCACCACGACCAGCATCAGCGAGGTCCAGCCCGGGATCGCCGCGCCCATCAGCCAGCCGGCGACGATGTAGAGCACGAGCAGCGCCGAGAGACCCGTCAGGATCAGACCGACATGGCTGGCGAAGCGCAGCGGCGCGGTCGAGAAGCCGGTGATCGCGTCGAGCGCGAAGCGGATCATCTTGCCGAGCGGATATTTGGTCTCGCCGGCATGGCGCTCGTGCCGGTCATAGGGGAAGGGCACCTGCTTGAAGCCCACCCAGGCGACCATGCCGCGGATGAAGCGGGCCTGCTCGGGCAGCGACAGGAAGGCGTCGAGTGCACGCCGCGTCATCAGGCGGAAGTCGCCGGTGTCGAGCGGGATCGGCGTATCCGTGATGCGATCCAGCATGCGGTAGAAGAAGGCGGCGGTGATCTTCTTGAAGATCGTCTCGCCATCGCGCTTGCGGCGCACCGCATAGACCACGTCGGCGCCCTGCGAGCGCATCGCGGCGCGCATGTCGGTCAGCAGCTCGGGCGGATCCTGCAGATCGGCGTCGATGATCAGGATCTCGTCGCCCGAGCAGAGATCGAGGCCGGCAGTCAGCGCGAGCTGGTGGCCGTGGTTGCGCGACAGGTTGATCGCGACGAGGCGCGGATCGCCGGCCGAGAGGCGCTGCATGACCTCCCAGCTCTTGTCGCGCGAGCCGTCGTTGATCAGCACGATCTCGTAATCGTCGCCCACCGCCGCACGGGCCGCGCCGGAGACGCGGCTGTGCAGCATCTCGAGGCATGCCTCTTCATTGTAGCAGGGGATGACGACGGAGAGCTTCGGGCGCTTTTGCATGACCGGACGCTCTAACGTTGCGACAGGCCGCCGTCGAGCGGCCCGTTGCATAGGCTTGTGGACGCGGAAGTTGGCGAGAATGGTACGAGTCGCTGTTCTGCGGAGATTGGGAACGATCTGGTTCCCGAGTGCGGCGCGGTTGCGCCGGCAGACGCTTCTGGCCGTGGATGTTTGCACGTGCCTTCCGCCCTCACCCCAAGACCCGCGCATTTCCGGGCCCAAGCGCAGTGCTGCGCTGGCGATCCACTGAGTCAAAGAGCGGCCCCGAAGGCAATCCGAACCTTAGCCGAATGACGGCCTGTAGGACAGCGCCGCCCGGCGGGCCCGTGCGGTGCAGGGTTGACGCACTCGCATCGGCACCGTAACGGACATCGCGATTGAGAATCACTTGCATTAGCATAAAGGGGTTGAAGTAGATGGGGCGGCATATCGCGCTTGGGGTCAGTCTTTGGGCATTGGCGGCGGCATTGCCGGCGCAGGCGCAGGACAAGAAGGATTCCGGGCAGCAGGATTCGACGATCACCGTTACCGCCACCCGTATCCCGACCGACGTGAAGGACGTGCCGGCCACGGTCACCGTGATCGACGAGAAGAAGATCGCGGATCAGCTCGTCACCGACATCAAGGACCTGGTTCGCTACGAGCCGGGCATCAGCGTGCCGCGTGGCCCGACCCGCTTCGGCGCGGCGCTGGGCGTCACCGGTCGTGCCGGCAATGAGGGCTTCATCGTGCGCGGCATCGGCGGCAATCGTGTGCTGATCCAGGTAGACGGTGTGCGCGTGCCCGATGGCTTCACCTTTGGCGCGCAGTCGAGCGGCCGCGACTATGTCGACATCGGCCTGGTCAAGTCAGTCGAGATCCTGCGCGGCCCGGCATCGGCGCTCTATGGCAGCGACGGCCTGGCGGGTGCGATCAGCTTCACGACCAGCGATCCGGCCGACTTCCTGGGCAATGGCAAGAATTATGGCGGGCTGGTCCGCGCCGGCTACAGCTCGGCGGACGACGAGTTCGCGGAGACCGGCATCGCCGCCGCGCGCTTCGGCGACCTCTCGGCGATGATCTCCTATACCCGCCGTGACTTCCACGAACTCGACAACAAGGGCACCGTGGGGGGCAATGGCGCGGCGCGTACCGAACCCAACCCGCAGGATGGCCACAGCAACGCTGTGCTCGGCCGCATCGTCTATGAGCCCGACGCGTCGAACCGTTTCCGTATCACCGGCGAATATCAGGACAGCCATGTCTTCACCAATGTGCTGACCGGGCTGAGCTCGACGGTGGACCTGCTTCAGGCGCGCGACACCACCAAGCGCGGCCGCATCGCCGGCGACTGGTTCTGGACCGGCACCGGCCTGTTCGATCATGCCCGGGTGAGCGTCTGGTGGCAGGATGGCGAGAACCGCCAGTTCACCGACGAGGACCGCACCCCGGCCGCCGACCGCGAGCGCCTGAACACCTTCGAGAACACCGTGTTCGGCGGTTCGGTCGAAGTTGGCATGCGTTTCGACACGGGTGCGGTGTCGCACCGCGTGCTGTTCGGCGGCGACATCAGCAAGACGCATCAGGAGGGCCTGCGCGACGGCAAGGTGCCGCCCGCGGGTGAGGTCTTCCCGACCCGCGCCTTCCCCGAGACCAATTACGGGCTGGCCGGCGCGTTCATCGCCGACGAGATCGGCATCGGCCCGGTGACGCTCTATCCGGCGCTGCGCTTCGACGCCTATGACCTGTCGCCGGAGAAGGACCCGCTGCTGCCGAACTTCACCTCGGCCGCCCAGTCCGGCTCGCGCGTGTCCCCCAAGATCGGCGCGGTGGTGAAGCTGAGCGACGAGATCCGGCTGTTCGCCAACTATGCGCAGGGCTTCAAGGCGCCCGAGCCGAGCCAGGTGAACCAGTTCTTCTCGAACCTGGCCTTTGGCTACACCTCGCAGCCCAACCCGAACCTGAAGCCGGAGACCAGCGAGAGCTGGGAAGGCGGCGTCCGCCTGAACAGCGGACCGGTGGCTCTCAACATCGTCGGCTTCATCTCCGACTATAACGACTTCATCTCGCAGGAAGTGACCAGCGGCGGCTTCACCCCGGCCAATCCGGCGGTGTACCAGTTCATCAATCTCGACCGGGTGAAGGTGAAGGGTGCCGAGGCATCGCTGACCATGCAGGCGTCCAATGGCCTGTCGGGCAAGCTGGCGCTGGCCTATGCCAAGGGCGATGTGATCGAGCCGACGGGCGCGCGCATGCCGCTTTCCACCGTCGATCCGCTCAAGGTCGTGATCGGCGTCGGCTATCGCGCGCGGGGCGGCCGCTTCGGCGGCGAGGTGACGGCCACGCACAGCGCGCAGAAGGAGCTGAACGCCACCACCGGCGTGTGCACGGGCACCTGCTTCCGCCCCGGCGCCTTCACGATCCTCGACGCGACCGCATTCTTCCGGGTGACCGAAGGCGTGACGCTGCGTGCCGGCGTGTTCAACCTCTTCGACGCGAAATACGCCTGGTGGAACGACGTGCGCGGCCTGTCCGACACGTCGGCCGTCAAGGATTCCTACACCCAGCCGGGCCGCAACGGCTCGGTGTCGATCAGCTATCGTTTCTAACCGCTTCTGAGGACCAAGATCATGAAGCTTCTTCTTCCGATTGCGCTTTCGCTGCTCGCGCCGATGCCGGCGCTTGCCCAGACGACGACTTCCGCGCCGGCGGCAAAGTCCGCTTTCGAGGCGGATCGTGCCGACATCCTCGCCATGGCCGGGACCTACAAGGTGAAGTTCGACATGCAGGAGAGCACCTCCTGGCGCGCCGACTATACCCCGATCCCGGTCAAGGTTTCCGGCGGTAACGAAGTCGTCCGGGTGATCGAGGATACCGGCAAGACCATTCGTCTCCAGCACCTGCTCGTCGTCGACATGGGCGAGGGCAAAAAGATGGTGATCAAGCATTGGCGCCAGGACTGGCAGTACGAGCCGGCCAAGGTGCTGGTCTATTCGGACCGTGACGCCTGGACCTGGACCGACGTGCCCGCCGCCGAGCGCAAGGGTGCCTGGTCGCAGACCGTCTATCAGGTCGATGACAGCCCGCGTTATGGCGGCTGGGGCAAGTGGAGCGATTTCGGCGGGCAGCGCCGCTGGGTGTCGAACGCGACCTGGCGGCCGCTTGCACGGCGCGACGCGGTGCGCGGTCCGGTCTATGATCGCTATCTGGGCGTCAACCGCCATGCGATCGCGCCGGCCGGCTGGATCCACTGGCAGGACAATCTGAAGATGGACGGCAAGACCGTGCCGGTCGTCCAGGAATATGTCCTCAACAGCTACACCAGGTTCGGCGACTTCGATGTGAAGGCGGCGGACGATTACTGGGCGGCGACCAAGGGTTATTGGGCGGCGATCCGCGGCGAATGGGACCGCATCGCGGCGGCCAAGGGCGGCATCCGCGTCACCGAGGAAGCCGATCACGGCACGGTGATCGCCGGCCGGGTGCTCGAGATCGCCGACGAGATCCAGCAGGGCAAGACCAGCGAGGCCGATGGCATCAAGACCGCCAAGGCGCTGATGGACCAGGCGACCAAGGCCGCCAAATAGAGTTCCCCCCTCGGGAAAAGGCCCGCTTTCCTTGGTCGGAGCGGGTCGGGGGTGCGCACGGTTCCCAAGCCCGTGCGCACCCCCTTTTTTGTTTGGGGGCGGCCCTTCCGACATTCAGGCCATTCCTCCCCCTCTTCCTCCGGGAGAGGATTGCGTGCGGCGCCCAACCAAGGCTTGACCAATGTAATAGTACAACATAACGGTGCTTTTTGCGCTGCGGCATGGGCGGCAGCGCGTTATGGTCGTGTCGGCGATATGAGCTTGCGGTATCAGCGGAGCGCAGAAGCGCGCAGGGGAGGCCGGGTTTCCGGCGCCCGTGCGCTCTGGGTTGCGCTGCTGTTGGTCACGCTGCTCGCCTTTGGCTGGCAGAGCTTTGTTACCCAGACACACCGGCACTTCGGCGAGCGAGCCGTGGTGGCCGGTCTTTCGGTCCAGGCGCCCGGCGGCACCGATGCGCGGAAGGGCGGGCAGGCGCCTGCCGATTCTCCCGACAATTGCCCGATCTGTCAGGAAATCGCCCATGGCGGCGTCTATCTGCTGCCGACGCCGATCATGCTTCCCGTGCCGACGGTCCTTGCCGCCTGGTTCGGCGTCGCCCTGTTGCTGGCGCTCGCGCTGCAGCAGCGATCGCATGACTGGCGCAGCCGCGCGCCGCCCCGCCTCCTCCAAGCCTGAACCCTCATAGCCGCGAAGGGCAATGCATGCCCTCGCTTACGATCGGGCAGCCGAAATGCGCCCGACGCCAAGGTCCCTGGAGTTTCTTTCATGCGTTATCTCTTCCTGCTGGGCGCGGCTTCCGCAGCCCTGATCCCTGCCGTCGCCAGCGCGCAGGACAACACCGCCCCCGCCAAGCCCGACAGCAGTGCGATCATCGTCACCGGATCGCCGCTCGGCTCGCAGACCCCGACGATCGTCGCCACCGTCGATCGCGACCAGATCGTCCAGAATGGCGGCGCCAATATCGCCGATGCGCTGAGCCAGGTGCCGGGCATCGCCGGTACCGGCTTCGCTTCGGGCGCAAGCCGGCCGATCATCCGCGGCATGGACGCGACGCGCGTTCGCATGCTCGAGGATGGCAGCAGCGCTTCCGACGTGTCGGACATCGGGCCGGATCACGGCGTGCCGATCGACCCACTTTCGGCGCAGCGCATCGAGATCGTGCGCGGCGCGGCGACGCTGCGCTATGGCAGCCAGGCGATCGGCGGCGTGGTCAATGTGATCAACAACCGCGTGCCGACCGAGCTGCCGACCCGCGCCCTGTCGGGCGAGCTGAACGGCAGCTATGCGACCAATGCCGATACCTGGCAGACGGCAGGCCTGGTCGATGCCAAGGCCGGCGACTTCGCGCTGCACGCCGACGGCTTCTATCGCCATGCCGGGGATTACGACACGCCGCTGGGCACCCAGGAGAACAGCTTCGTGCGGGGCTGGGGCGGCGCGCTGGGCGGCTCCTATTTCTTCGGCGAGGACAAGGGCAGCCATATCGGCGCCGCGGTGATCCATTACGACAGCCAGTACGGCATCCCCGCCGACACGGCCTGGATCGACATGCACCAGACCAAGGTGCTCGGCCGCTCCTCGTTCGCGCTGGGCGACGGCCTTCTCAAGTCGCTCGATATCGATGCCAGCTATGGCGACTATCAGCATCAGGAGAAGAACCCCGACGGTTCGGTGAACACCACCTTCAAGAACCGCGAGTTCGACAGCCATGCCGAGCTGCTGCTCGGCCAGATCGGCGTCTTCTCCAAGACCGCGCTCGGCATCCAGGTGGGCCACCGCGACTTCTCGGCGATCGGCGCGGACAGCTCCTATCTCGCGCCGGCGACGTCGCAGAGCGAAGCCGCCTATCTGTTCACCGAGGTCCCGCTGAGCAGCGCGCTGCACCTGCAGGCGAGCGGCCGGGTGGAGCGCGTGCATATCGAGGGCACGCCGGCATCGGACCTGTTCACGAGGCGCGACTATAAGCCGCTGAGCGGTGCGATCGGCGCGCTGCTCGACGTGACGCCGGGCGTGAAGCTGGGCCTGACCTTCTCGAGCACCGGCCGCGCGCCGGCGCTGACCGAGCTGTTCGCGCGCGGCGGGCATGACGGGCCGCAGACCTTTGAGACAGGCGATCCGTTGCTGAAGATCGAGCGCGCCAATTCGCTGGAAGGCACGATCCGGGTGAATTCGGGCCCGTTCCGCTTCGAAGGCAGCGTCTATGGCACCTGGTTCCACAACTATATCTACGGGAACCTGACCGGGCGGACCTGCGACGACGATGGCAATTGCGTGGTCGGCGACGGCGAGGAACTGCGCGAACTCAACTATGGCCAGCAGGGCGCGCGCTTCTGGGGGCTGGAAGGCGAGGCGCACTACAAGCTCTTCCAGACGCCGGCGGGCGGCCTCGAGGCACATGTGCTGGCGGATTACACCCGGGCAAAGCTCGACGACGGCAACAATGTGCCGCGCATCCCGCCCTATCGCGTCGGCGGCGGCCTCAACTGGAAGAGCGAGCGGTTCGATGCCGGCTTCCTGCTCAGCCATGTCGGCGAACAGGACAAGTTCGGCGCGTTCGATACGCCGACCGACGGTTATAACAACCTCAGCGCCAATCTGGCGGTGCGGCCGTTTGCGAGCCAGCCGGGAATCGAACTGGCGATCGTCGGCCAGAACCTGACCAATGACGTGATCCGCAACGCATCGGCCTTCAACAAGGAAGATGTGGTGATGCCGGGGCGGACGGTCCGCTTCGTGCTGCGCGTCGCGACCTTCTGAGCCGCTGTGCCGCCGCCGCGGCGTATTCGCGGCGGTGGCGCTGCCGTCCTCCCACGGAGAAATTTCATGCGTTGCGTAGAACAGGCCAAAGACGCGTCGCTGTTCGACTGGTTCGAGCGAGCAGCGGCGAGTGCGTCGATCCTGTGCCTTATCCATTGTGCCGGTCTGCCGCTCCTGCTGGCGGCGCTGCCCGCCTTGTCGCGGGTGGTAGCGCTGCCCGAGAGCCTGCATCTGTGGCTGCTCGCCTTTGCGGTGCCAGCTTCGGGATCGGCATTGCTCCTCGGCTTTCGCCAGCACCGGGCGTGGTGGCCGGTGCTCGCCGGCGGGATCGGGCTGATCTTGCTGGCGGCAGGCGCGCTGCTCTTCGGGGAAAGCTGGCTGGAGACGCCGGTGACGATGGCGGGAAGCCTGTTCCTCGTCGCCGCGCACATCGCCAACTGGCGCGGGCGGCATGGCGGGCGGCCGCATGCCGGGTAGGAAGCGCGGTACCGGCTTCCTGCACGAGCGGGTGCTGCGGCTGCTCGTGCTGCATTATCCGCAGCCGCTCACCGGGCTGGAGCTCGTCGCGCTGCTGGAGCGGGCGGGGGACGGCGTGCCGCCGAGCCAGGTCTATCGCGCGCTCAAGCGGCTGATCGCCGGCGGCGAGGCATGCAAGGTGCTGGTCGCCGGCGGCTATGTGCCGGTGGGGCGGGAGCCGGCGATGCTGCTCTGGTGCCGGGATTGCGGCAAGGTGGACGCGGTGCCGTGCGCGGAGACGTTCCGGTTGCTGGCGGCGGTGGCGGAGGCCGGCGGATTGCGCGACCCGCGCAGCCATATCGAGGTGCCCGGCCTGTGTGCGGCATGCACCGCGCGGGCGGCCGGCTAGACCCGCTCCGCCGAGCTCACCGCATCGGCCGCGCGCAGCGCCGCGAGCAGGCGCATCAGATGCGCCGCGTTGCGCACTTCCAGATCGATCGTGTTGGTGTGGAAGGTCGTGTCGCGATTATCCATGCGCAGGCCGAGGATGTTGGCCTTGTGCTGGCCGATCAGCGTGGCGACCGCGCCGAGCGCGCCGGGCTCGTTCTTCAGCGTGATCTCGATCTGGGCGATGCCGCCCTCGGCCTTGTCGCCCCAGGTCAGGTCGACCCAGTCCTCTTCGGTGGTATCGGCGAGGGTGGGACAGTCGATCCGGTGCACCTCGATCGGCTCGCCGGGGCGGCGGATGCCGACGATGCGGTCGCCCGGCACCGGGCGGCAATCGGGCGAGAAGTGGAAGGCGACGCCCGGCGTCAGCCCCTTGATCTCGATCGCATGCTGCTGCGGCGGCAGGTCATGCTCGTCCTCGCCGTCGGTCGAGCCCGGCATCACCGCTTCCATCACCTGGAAATCGGTGAACTGGCGGCGGGCGACCGCCTCCATCAGCGCAGCTTCGTCCTGCAGCTTCAGGCGCTTGAGCGCATCGGGGATCGCACCTTCGCCCGGCGGGGTCGGCAGGCGCTCGACGATCTCGTCATAGAGCTTGCGCCCCAAGGCGATCGTCTCCTCGCGTTCCTTGAGGCGGATGTGGCGGCGGATCGCGGCGCGCGCCTTGCCGGTGATCGCGAAGTTGAGCCAGTTCGCCTGGGGCTCCTGCGCCTTGGAGCGCAGGATCTGGACCTGGTCGCCCTGCTCGATCTCGGTGCGCAGCGGCACGACGCGGCCGTTGATCTTGGCGCCCACCGACTGGTCGCCCAGGTTCGAGTGAACGGCATATGCGAAGTCGATCGGCGTCGCGCCCTTGGGCAGCTGGATCAGCTCGCCCTTCGGCGTGAAGGCGAAGATCCGATCCTGGTACATCGCCATCCGGGTATGCTCGAGCAGCTCCTCGGGGCTGTCGGCATGCTCGAGAATCTCGATCAGGTCCTTGATCCAGCTGACCTGGGTATCCGGACGGACATTGCTGGTCTTGTAGGCCCAGTGGGCGGCGAGGCCGTATTCGGCCTGGGCGTGCATGTCGCGCGTGCGGATCTGGATCTCGATGCGCGTGTCGCCCGCGTGCATGATCGTGGTGTGGAGCGAGCGATAGCCGTTGCGCTTCGGCGTCGAGATGTAATCCTTGAACCTGCCTGGCACCATCGGCCAGCGGCGGTGGATCACGCCGAGGACGCGGTAGCATTCCTCCTCGCTGTCGACGATCGCGCGGAAGGCCATGATGTCGGACAGCTGCTCAAGCGACACGTGTCGCTCCGACATCTTCTTCCAGATCGAATAGGGGTGTTTCTCGCGGCCGGTGATCTCGGCATCGATACCGCCGCGCGACAGCAGCAGTTTCAGGCCGGAGGAGATCTTCGCGATCCGGTCCTCGCCCTCGACCTTGAGGCTGTCGAGGCGCTTCGAGATCGATTCATACGCTTCGGGCTCGATTTCCCGGAAGGCGAGCGTCTGCATCTCCTTCATGAATTCGTACATGCCGATCCGCTCGGCGAGCGGCGCGTAGATCTCCATGGTCTCGCGGGCGATGCGCTTGCGCTTGTCCGGGTTCTTGATGTGGAACAGCGTGCGCATGTTGTGCAGCCGGTCGGCCAGCTTGACGAGCAGCACGCGGACATCGTCCGACATGGCGAGCAGGAACTTGCGGAGGTTCTCGGCGGCGCGCTCGCTCTCGGTCTGCGCTTCGATCTTCGAGAGCTTGGTGACGCCATCGACCATGCGCGCGACATTGTCACCGAACAGGCGCTTGATGTCCTCGGGCGTGGCGACCGTGTCCTCGACCGTGTCGTGCAGGATCGCGGTGACGATCGTCTCGTCGTCGAGATGCAGGTCGGTGAGGATGCCGGCCACTTCGATCGGGTGGCTGAAATAGGGATCGCCGCTGGCGCGC
>PJUL01000158.1_pt1 | contig 58413 bp, 39 predicted proteins | sample 1512221 | NCBI WGS metagenome assembly PJUL01 (sample SAMN08177667, study PRJNA422409) | Feces metagenome, whole genome shotgun sequencing project.
AGCGTCGCCGGCGCAGCGAGCGCCATGACGGCGGCGGCGATCGCCATCGTCCAGATCGGCTGGCCGGGGAAGACGTGCCGCATCACCGTGCCGATCACCGTCGCCACCAGCAGCTGCGGGATGACGATGAAGACGTTGAACAGGCCCATATAGACGCCGAGCTTGGCCTGAGGCAGCGACGAGGCGAGGATCGCATAGGGCATGGCCAGGATCGAGGCCCAGGCGATGCCGATGCCGATCTCGGCGAGCAGCAGCGTGTTCGCATCCCGGATCACCAGGAAGCTCGCATAGCCGAGCGCACCCAGGCCCAGCGCGATCGCATGGGTGCGCGTCTTGCCGAAGCGGCGGGCGAGCGGGCGCAGCAGGAACAGCGCCGCGAGGGTGGCGACGGCGTTTTGGGCGGCGAGGAGGATGCCAACCCAGTTACCGGCTTCGTTGTAAAGGACCCCGGTGGTGTCCGGCGCGTGGAAGACATATTGGGCGACCACCGGCGTGGTGTAGACCCACATGATGAACAACGCCGACCAGCTGAAGAACTGGACGAGCGCAAGCCGCTTCATCAAAGGCGGCATCCCGGAGAAGTCGCCCATCAGATCGCCGAGGATGCCAGCATGGGTAACCGCGGTGACCATCCGGGCAATACCAAATGCGGCAAGCAGGCCGGCGAGCAGGTATAGTTCTTTCTCGAGCCCAGCAGCGAAGACCAGCGCACCGAGTGCGACGCCGGCGATCAGCCAGGGCACGCCAGCGCCGATGGTGGCCGGCGGCGGCGGGGGCAGCGCTTCGACAGGACCGTCAAACGCCGCGAGTTCCTCAGGCGAATATTCGCGGGTGGTGAACACCGTCCACAGCACCGCAAGCAGCAGCGCCGCGCCGCCCAGATAGAAGCTCCAGCGCACCGTATCGGGCAGTCCGCCATTTGGTGCGACGTTCGACACACCGAGCTGGTCGAGCAGGAACGGCGTAGCAGATCCGATCACCGCGCCCGCGCCGATGAACGCGGTCTGGATCGCATAGCCGGCGGTGTGCTGCTGCTTGTCGAGCATGTCGCCGACAAACGCGCGGAACGGCTCCATCGAGACATTGAGCGAGGCGTCGAGCACCCAGAGCAGCAAGGCCGCGGCCAGCAGCACCGGCGCATTGGGCATTAAGATCAGCGCCAGCGTCGCCAGCACTGCGCCGGCGAGAAAATAGGGACGCCTGCGGCCGAACCGGCCCCAGGTCCGGTCCGAATAATGGCCAATGACCGGCTGGACGAGCAGGCCGGTCAGCGGGGCGGCGATCCACAGCAGCGGGAGATTGTCGATGCTCTCGCCCAGCGACTGGAAGACCCGGCTCATGTTCGCGTTCTGCAGCGCGAAGCCGATCTGGATGCCAAGGAAGCCGAAGCTGATGTTCCACAGCCCGGCAAATCCCTGGCGCGGCCGCCCCCCTGCCGAACTCACCGGCGGCCGGCCTTCTTGGCCGGAGCGACGAAGCGGATCGCCTCGCCGCCGCCCGGCGCCAGCGCGATCGAGAGGGTGTCGCCCTTCTTCACCTGCTTCGTTTCGATCGTGATCGAATGGCGGGCATCGGTGCGGTAATCGGCGCCGGGGCCGTCGCGATAGATTTCGGCAGTGTAGGTCTTGCCGGCATCGAGGAAGTCGAGCGTCACGGTCGAGCTGCGCGGCTCCTCATCACCGACCGCACCGAGATACCAGTCGTCGCTGCCCTTCGCCTTGCGGACGATCGTCGCATAGTCGCCGACTTCGCCGTTCAGCACGCGGGTGTCGCTCCAGTCGGTCGGCACGTCGCGGATGAACTTCATCTCGCGCGGGTACTTGGCATAGTTCTCGGGCGTGTCGGCGGCCATCACCACCGGCGAGTAGAGAACCACGTACAGGCCGAGCTGCTTGGCGATGGTCGACTTGATCGCCGAGCCGTTCGAGCCGCTCAGGCTGAGCACGCCCGGGGTGAAGTCCATCGGGCCGCCGAGCAGCTGGGTGAAGACCATATTGGCTTCATGCTCGGGCGGGTTCTTGCCGCCTTCCCAGGCGTTATATTCCATGCCGCGACCGCCCTCGCGCGCCACCCAGTTCGGGTAGGTGCGGCGCAGGCCCGTGTCCTTGACCGGCTCGTGGCTGTCGATCGAGACGTGATATTTGGCGGCGGTCTCGACGACGCGGAGATGGTGGTTCACCATCCACTGGCCCTCATGCCATTCGCGGTGCTGCGAACCATCCGGATCGACACGCTCGATCTGCGCCGCGTCGGTGACATAACCGGTCTTCACCACCGGGATGCCGTGATCCTGCGCATATTTGAACGCACGGTCGAGCTGGCTGTCATAATGGCTGGCCGAGCCGCCGGTCTCGTTATGGCCGATCAGGTAGACGCCCTTGGCCTTGGCGTAGCGCGCCAGTTCGGCCGCGTCGAAATCCTCGGTCGGCTGATCGAAGTTCATCGCGTTGCCATTGCCGAACCAGTTACCGTCCCAGCCGACGTTCCAGCCCTCGACCAGCACACCGGGAATGTGATTGGCGGCGGCGAAGTCGATATACTGCTTCACATGTGCGGTGGTGGCGCCGTGCTTCGGGCCCCGCGACCAGGTCCACTCGCCCTTGATCATGTTCCACCACACGCCGACGAACTTGCCCGGCTTGATCCAGGAGACGTCGCCGAGCTTGTTCGGCTCGTTGAGGTTCAGCGTCATCCGGCTGGCATTGTAGAGGCCGGCCGCGTCATCGGCGATCGCGATCGTGCGCCACGGGGTCGAGAAGCCGGCATCGCGCGAGACCTTGGGCGCGCCCGCGCCGGGGGTGAGCGAGGCCTTGAAGGTGTTTCCCTCTGCTCGCTGCAGATTCATCGCGGCATAATCGACCAGCGCCGCCTCGTGCAGCGCGACATGGGTGCCGTCGGCGAGCTTGACCGTCATCACCGTCTGCGCGGTGCCGACCGCATCGAGCGGGGTCTTGTTGTAGAGATATTCCTCGCGGTTCCACAGATAGGCGGGCTTCCACCAAGCGGTGCCCGGCCCGGCAAAGGCGAACTCGGTCAGCTCGTCGGCAATGTTGGCGTGCTTGAGGTTGGCCTGAGCCGGCAGCGTGTAGCGGAAGCCGACGCCGTCGTCGAAGATGCGGAAGGTTACGTCCATCTCGCGCTTGAGATCGGATTTCTCCTGCAAACGCACCGTCATCTCGGTGTGGTTGTCGCGGATGCTCGACCATTCGCCGAAGGGCTGCGTCCATGTCGTGTCCGACTTGTTGCGCTTCACTTCGACCACGCCCATGCCCCGGTCGAGCTTGGGCGCATCGGTGAACAGGAAGCCGAGGCGGCTGTCGGTCAGCAGCGGCTTGCCGGCGCGCTGGACGGCATAGCTCGCCCTGCCCTCGCCATCGATGCTGATCGTGACGGTGATCTTGCCGTCGGGCGAAGCAGCGCGGGCAACCGCGTTGCCTTCCAGCTTCTGCGACAGATCGTCCTGCGCCAGCGCGGGGGCTGCGAAGCTGAAGGTGGCGAGCGCCAGCGCGAGGGGGGCGAATTTCATGGGGTACTCCTCAGACTTCGAAGCGGGCGATCAACCCGGAATGGGGGGCGAAGGTCCAGTCGGCGACCTCGCCGGTCGAGAGCAGCGGGCGCCACTGCCCGGCATCCGCCGGTGTGAATTGCCGGGCAGTGTCGCCCAGATTGAACAGGCAGAGCAAGCGCTCCCCACCGGCTTCGCGCTCGAAGGCAAGGAGATCGGCGGGCGCATCAAGGAAGGCGATGTCGCCGGTCCGGAGTGCGGGCGAGCCGTTGCGGAGCGCCAGCACCTGGCGCGTCCAGGCGAGCAGCGAGCCGGCATCGGCGTTCTGCACGTCGATCGCCAGCTTCGCATGGTTGGGGCCGACCGGCAGCCAGGGCTTGCCGCTGGTGAAGCCGAGCTGCGGGGCCTGTGCCTCCCAGGGCATCGGCGTGCGGGCACCATCGCGGGAAAGCGTGCGCGGCCAATTGGCGATCGCCTCGGGATCCTGGAGATCCTCGAACGGGATCTCGACCTGATCGAGCCCGAGCTCCTCGCCATAATAAAGGAAGATGTTGCCGCGCAGCGCGGCGAGCAGCAGCATCTTCATCCGCGCGAACGCATCGGCCTGTTCGGGTGCGGCCCAGCGCGAGACGGCGCGCGGCGCATCGTGGTTCTCGAACGCCCAGCTCGGCCAGCTGCTGCCCGACGGCCAGTTCTCCAGCGCCTCCCGAACCGACGCTGCGGTCAGCTGCGACGCGTAGAGGAAGTCGAAGCCATAGGCAGTGTTCAGCCGGTTGTTGCCGGCGGTGAACAGCTTCATCTCGCGGTCGGCATCCGCACCGCCGACTTCGGCGACGGTGAAGCGATCGGGATATTCGTCGAACACGCCGCGCAGCCGCTCGAGGAACGGCGGGATGTCGGCATGGCTCTGGTTGTAGATGTGGAGCTGGAAGTCGAACGGGCGGGTGCGCGGCGTATTCGAATCCGGGGCGGGCGGATTGTCGCGGAATTCCGGATCATGCATCGAGAAGTTGATCGCATCGATGCGGAAGCCGTCCACGCCGCGATCAAGCCAGAAGCGGGTGATCGCGAGCAGCTCTTCCTGCACCTCCGGCAGGTGGCAGTTGAGCTGGGGCTGCTCCTTCAGGAAATTGTGCATGTAATATTGCCCGCGCCGCGCGTCCCAGGTCCAGGCCGGGCCGCCGAAGACGGACTGCCAGTTGGTCGGCGGAGAGCCCTCGGGCTTCGCATCGTGCCAGACATACCAGTCGGCCCTGGGATTGTCGCGGCTCGACCGGCTTTCGACGAACCAGGCGTGCTGGTCGCTGGTGTGCGCCCAGACCTGGTCGATCAGCACGCGCAGTCCCAGCGCATGGGCGCGGGCGATCAGCGCATCGAAATCGGCGAGCGTGCCGAAGATCGGATCGACGTCGCGATAGTCCGCTACGTCATAGCCGAAATCGGCCATGGGCGACTTGAAGAAGGGCGAGAGCCAGATCGCATCGACGCCGAGGCTGGCGACATGCTCGAGCCGCGCGGTGACGCCCGGCAGGTCGCCGATGCCGTCGCCGTTCGAATCGAAGAAGCTGCGCGGGTAGATCTGGTAGATGACCGCACCGCGCCACCAGGGCTGATCACTCTGAAATTCCGCTTTCGCGGCAAGCTGGGTCACTTCGAAGTCTCCGCCGCGCACACCGCATATCCGAGCGGTGGCAGGGTGATGGTCAGGGAGCCGGGGGCACTGGCCTGGGGAGCGCAGCGTCCGGCAAGGGCGTGAAAACGGGTGGAGCCGGTCTCGACCTGGACCTGACGCGTGAGCGGCACAGTCGAGGTGTTGAAGGCGAGCAGCACTTCGGCGCCGGTGACGGGATCGAAGCGCGAAAGGGCGAGCAGGCCGGGCTTGTCTTCCCGGGCGCGCAGAAGCTGGCGGCCGCGGGTCAGCGCGGGGGTGGCGATGCGCAGGCGCGCGAGGCTGGCGATTTCGCGGAAGATCGGGTTGCTCTCGTCGAAGCGGGGCGTTGCCGTGCTGGCATCGCTGCCGACGAGCTTGCGGGCATTGTACTGCGCCACCTTGCTGCCGAACTGGTCCTCGCGAGCATCGACGTCGTTCGAACCGCCGGCAAAACCCTGCTCGTCGCCCGCATAGATGGTCGGCACGCCGCGCAGGGTGAGCAGCAGCGCGTTGGATAGCAGCACGCGCTGCAGGATCTCGGCCTCGCTCGCCTCCGGGAAGACCTTGCGGACGAAGAAGGCGAAGCGGCCATTGTCGTGGTTGCCGCTGAAGGTCGGCAGCGTGATCGCGGTGTCGAAGCCGTGCGCGTAGAGCACGTCGCCGTCGAACAGCTTCTCGAACACATCGGTGCCCTTCGTCCCCGCGACGCCATCGAGCAGCGCCTGGCGGAAGGCGAAGTCGAGCACCGAGGGGAATTTCGCGGTGATCGTGTGGGCGGCCTGGGCGGCGGGGTCCGCCACTTCGCCGAAGATGTGGAAGTTCGGGATGCCCTTCGCATGCGCGCGGTCGAGCATGGCCGGAACGAAGGCCTGCCAGAATTCCGGGTTCACATGGCGCGCAGTGTCGATGCGGAAGCCGTCAACGCCGAACCGGTCGATCCAGCTGCCATAGATATCGATCATTCCCGCAGCCACGCGCGGATTCTCGGTCATCAGATCGTCGAGCCCGACGAAATCGCCCATAGTCGAGTTCTCGCCGGCGAAGGTCGAGTCACCGCGGTTATGATAATAGATCGGGTCGTTGAGCCAGGCCGGCTGCTTGGCGTTCTTCTCGCCCTCGGGGACGAAGGGCGTGTAGGCGTAGTTCGGGTCGGTAAGCTTCGCGAAATTCTCCGCCGTTTGGACGGCGTCGCCTTCAAAGCCCGGGTTGATCGCCGCGCCGTTCACGCCGCCGCGGCGCTGGTACGGATAGTCGGCCTTGTCGCGATAGGGGCAGGCATTGGCGCCGACGCACTCGCGATACTGGATCACGTCCGCCGTATGGTTGGCGACGATATCCATATAGACCTTCATGCCGCGGGCATGGGCGGCGTCGACCAGTGCCTTGAACTCGGCATCGGTGCCGAAATGCGGATCGACATGGGTGAAGTCGGTGATCCAGTAGCCGTGATAGCCGGCGCTCTGCTGGCCGGGGCCGCCCTGGACGGGCTTGTTCACGAAGATAGGTGCGACCCAGATCGCAGTGATGCCGAGCTTCTGGAGATAGGGCAGCTTCTGCGCGAGGCCCTTGAGATCGCCGCCATGATAATAGCGGGAGTCGGCGGGATCGAAGCCGGTCTTGCTGCGATCGCCCGTCAGGCCGCCGCGATCGTTCGCGGGATCGCCATTGGCGAAGCGATCGGGGAGGACAAAGTAGATCACCTCGTCCTGCGGCAGGCGGGCGCGATAGTCCTGCGCGGCAGCGGGGACCGCCGCGAGCGCGGCAAGGAACATCAGGGCGTGCTTCATGCGGTGGCCCCCGCGCAATGCTGCGCCACAAAGGCGGCGTGATCGGCCATCTGGCCGACTTCGCGCGCGTTCAGCAGCTCGATCAGTTCGAGATATTCGGCGATCTCTTCCTGCGAAGGCGCATCGGCGAGCGGGTGGTACCCGCCGGCAGAGATCCCCTGCCCCGCCAGCACCTGAAACCAGGCGACTTCGCTGAACAGGTCCGCCTCGCCGCGCACGATCTGTCCGGAGGCGCGCCAGAGTTCGATCTTGTGATGCAGGCTGTCCGGCAAAGCCGCGGCACGGCGTTCGGTCCAGAAGGGTTCGTCGCGGTCGTTCGCCCAATAGTGCAGCACGAGGAAGTCGCGGATGCGGTCATATTCAAGATGGGTCTGGCGATCATATTCGTCGCGCTGCACTTGGCTGACATCCCGCCCGGGCAGCAACTTGAGGACGCGCTCGATCGCCGACTGGATCATGTGGATGCTGGTCGATTCCAGCGGCTCGAGGAACCCGCTGGCCAGCCCCAACGCGATTACATTGTGCTTCCAGAAGCTTGCCCGCTTGCCGGTGGTGAAGCGCAGCGGGCGGGGATCGTCGAGCGGCTTCTCGTCCAGCCCGGCAAGCAGGCGCGCGGCCGCTTCGTCGTCCGACAGATGCGCGCTCGAATAGACGATGCCGTTGCCGGTGCGGTGCTGGAGGGGGATGCGCCATTGCCAGCCGGCGCCATGCGCGGTGGCGCGGGTATAGGGGGTGAAGTCGCGGGCGCGCTCCGACGGAACCGCCATCGCGCGGTCGCAGGGTAGCAGCTCGCTCCACGCTTCGAACCCGGCGCCCAGGGTCTCGCCGATCAGCAACGCGCGGAAGCCGGTGCAGTCGAGGAACAGGTCGCCGGCAACTTCGCGCTCGCCATCGAGCTTCAGTGCGGTGACGTTCCCGCCCTCGCCGTCACGCTCGACCGAGACGATCTTGCCCTCGACGCGCTGCACGCCGCCGCTCTCGGCCAGCCCGCGCAGGAAGCGGGCATAGAGGCCGGCGTCGAAGTGGAAGGCATAGGGCATTTCGGGCAGCAGCTTCGCCGTCCGCGCCGGGCCGCGCTGCATCCGGTTGGCCAGCGCCGCGGCGTTGTTGAGCGAATAGGGCGCGAGCGGTTTGGCGACTCCCTCGGCGAGCCCGCGCAGCCAGCTATGCTGGAAGGCGAGCAGCCCGTTCTCGCGACCGACATCGCCGAATGCATGCATATAGCGCCCGCCCTTCGTCCAGCCGACGAATTCGATCGCCAGCTTGAAACTGGCCTGGGTGGCGGCGATGAACCGGTTTTCGTCGATCCCCAGGCTGGCGTTGAACAGCCGGATCTGGGGGATCGTCGCCTCGCCCACGCCGATCGTGCCGATCGCCTCGGACTCGACCAGGGTGATGCGGAAACGGGGCCCAAGGAACCGGGCGAAGGCCGCCGCGGCCATCCAGCCCGCGGTGCCGCCGCCGGCGATCACGATCCGGATCGGCTGCTCACTCTGCACGTCGGCGCCCTCGAAAAAACAGGTGGCCCGGCGGGTGCGCCGGGCCACAGCCAGGGGAGATCAGAACTTGTACGTGATGCCGAGATAATAGTCGCGACCGTAGCGCTGGTACTCGCGGACCAGACGGGGGTCGCTCGCCTCGGTGGTGACGAAGGGCTGGTCGGTGATGTTCTTCGCCTGGGCGAGGATCGAGAGACCGGCCAACGGACCGCTCTGGAACTCATAGCCGATCTGCGCGTCGAGCACGCCTTCCGCACGGCCCAGACGATATTCCGGATTGGCGGACAGGCCCGCCAGCTCCGCCAGGAAGCTGTCGCGCCAGCGATAGGTGGCACGTACCTGGAAGCCGTTCTTCTCGAAATAGGCGGTGCCGGTGGCGACCCACTTGGACTGGCCGGGCAGCGTGATCGGCGTGAGATTGTTGGCGTAGCGGACCTTGCTGTCGACATAGGTGCCGCTGGCGAAGACGCCGAAGCCATCGAGCGCACGGGTGAACACGCTGAAGGGCAGCGAGGCGGTGGCTTCCACGCCGAGGATGTCGCCCCGGCCGGTATTGGCCGGCGAGCTGACCAGGCCGAACTGCGCGTTCTGGCCGCGAACGATCGCCTGCTGCGCCGGGGTCAGCGCCGCGAGCAGCGGCGAGAAGTCGTACAGCACCGAGTTGTTCGGATCGACGAAGTCGGTGAGGTGCTTGTAGAAGCCGGTGAGCGCCAGATAGCCGCCGCTGTTGCCGAGATACTTCTCGAACGAGATATCGATGTTGGTCGACTGGTAGGGACGCAGGCGATAATTGCCGCCGTTCGAGCTGAATGGGCTGTTCTGCGGCAGATTGCCCTGGCCGATCTTCGAGATGTCGATCGACACCGCTTGGGTGATCCGCTCCTGGTCAAGGCGCGGGCGCACCATCGTCTGCGCGGCGCCCATCTTGATGAAGAAGTTGGGCTCCAGCTCAAGGCTGAACGAGGCGGACGGCAGGAAATTGGTGTACGTCGTGGAGCCTTCGACCGGCGAGATCGTCACCACGCCGCCGTTCAGCGCCGCGATCTGCCCGGTCGAGCCCTGCTTGGTGTGGATCACCTGCAAGCCGAGCGAGCCGCGCAGCGCCTTGCCGCCGACGGTGCCATCGACGATCAGCTTGGCATAACCGGTCCACACATCCTCGGTCACGACATTGTCGCGCACCAGCGAGTCCGGGCGGTTGTCGAAGGTCGAGTTGAGCAGCGCATAGACCTTCATCGGGTCCACGGTCAGCATCTTGGGCACGCCCAGATAGCCGAGGCTCACGCTCTCGCCGAGCAGCACGTCATTGGGCACGGGAACGCTAGTCGGGGTGCCGCTGGCAACGGTGCAGCCAGTGCCGCCGCCCTTGGGGCAGAGGAAATAGCTGGTGTAGCCGCTTTCCTTCTTGCGCCGGCTGAAATTGCCGCCGACTTCCCAGCCGCTCAGCACGCTGCCGGCAATCTCGCCCTTGAAGCTGGCCCGCAGCGACTTGAGATCGTCGGCATAATCCGGGCGATTGACGAAGCCTGCCTGCACCACGGCGGTGGTACCGTTATAGCCCCAGCCGCGCGGGTCGGTCAGGCTGATGACGCTGGTGTTCGAATAGTCGAGCGTCGGCACGATGTCATAGGTGCCATCGCTGTTCTGGTGGATCTTGATCGTGTCCTTCGCGCCGGTCGAATTATAGCCGGTGCCCGAATAGGTCTCGAGCAGGAAGTCGGTGCGCGTCGCGCGGCTCCAGCTGGCGTCCACGTTGAAATGGATCGTGTCGCTCAGCTTGAAATCATTGTTCCAGCCGATCGACAGATTCTCGGCCTTGCGCTCGTTCAGGTCGTTGCGCTGGACGGCGACGATGTTGCTGATCGTCGCATCGGTGACCAGGCCGTTCTGCACGGTGTAGCCCGGCGCGATCACGCCGTTCGAGCCCCAGGTCGGCGCCACGCCGAACTCGATGCCTCGCAGGCGCTGGGTTTCCTTGAAGTTCGAATAGAGAACGTCGAGGGTCGAGTGGAAATTGTCGCTGGGGGCCCATTCCACCGTGGCGACGCCGCCATAGCGCTTGAGCAGGTTCGACTGGACGTATGGCTTGGCGCCGCCAAGGAACAAATTGCCACCGGCGGCCGGCTCGCTCGGGAAGCCCCACGCGGCATAGCGCTCGATCTGGGTGGGCGTGTTCTGCGCCGAGACGCCCAGCGCGATGCCCAGCGTATCGTTGGCGAACTTGCCGACATAGGTGGCCGACGCCTTGTAACCGTAGCGCGTGCCGTCCGGATTGAGCTTGTCCTTCTCGTTCATCTGGCCGCGGGCCGAGACGACAAGCGTATTCTTCTTCTGGTCGAGCGGGCGCAGCATCCGCAGATCGACGGTGCCGGCGATGCCCGCTGCGATCAGCGAGGCGTCGGCCGACTTGTAGACGTTGACGTTCTTGAAGAATTCCGAGGGATACTGGTCATATTCGACGCCGCGATTGTCGCCGACGGTGACCTGCTCGCGACCATTCAGCAGCGTGGTCGAAAAGTCCGGCCCGAGGCCGCGGATGGACAGGCGCTGGTCGCGACCTTCGAGGCGCTGCGCGGTGACGCCCGGGATACGGGCCAGCGAGTCCGCGATCGAGACGTCGGGCAGCTTGCCGATGTCTTCCGAGGAGACCGAGTCGACGATGGTGACGTTGTTGCGCTTGATGTTCGCCGACGAGGTCAGCGAGGCGCGGATACCGGTGACGACGAGCGCGGCTTCATCGCCGCTCGACTGATCGGCGGGCGCGGGTGCGGGATCGGTGTCCTGCGCAAAGGCCGGGGTCGCGCCCAGCAGCAGCAGGGCCACGCCGAGCGTCCGGGTGCTGGCACCCAGCGAAAGCGCCGAACGGGCGCGCAGAATCGCAGCATGATTGGACAAAGCCATCGTCTTCCTCCCCAAATCCTCGCCGCCTTCACTGGCGACGGTTTTTCTAACGTTCTCTCCATTCGGCCCACACGGCCGCCAAGTGAAGGCAAACGCATACGTATTCAGTGCCGCTTCCGATTTCCGATTGGGCGCGCTACTTGATGGGCGGCGCGCAACAACTGACGCGATACGGGAGATGAAAGCGGCATGGCCCCGCCGGACAAGCCGACATCATTCGACATCGCGGCACTGGCGGGAGTCTCGCAGCCGACCGTGAGCCGTGCCCTGCGTGGCGACCCCACGGTCAACGAAGGCACGCGAAAGCGGATCGAGGCGATCGCGGCGCAGATCGGCTACAAAGTCGACAAGAACGCTTCCTCCCTCCGCCGTGGCCAGAGCAGCACCCTCGCCCTGCTCTTCTTCGAGGACCCGCTGCCCGACGGCACCGCGATCAACCCCTTCTTCCTCGCGATGCTCGGCTCGATCCTGCGCACCTGCGCCAAGCGCGGCTACGACCTGCTCACCTCGTTCCAGCAGCTCTCGTCGAACTGGCACAAGGATTATGAGGATGCCCGAAAGGCAGACGGGCTGATCCTGCTCGGATACGGCGATTACGAACTCTACCGCGCGCGCCTGCAGGATCTCGTCCGCCAGCGCACCCATTTCGTGCGCTGGGGATCGGTCGAGCTCGACGGCCTCGGCACCACGATCGGCTGCGACAACATGCTGGGCGGCCGGATGGCGGCGGAGCATCTGCTCGCCCGGGGCCGGCGCCGCCTCGCGTTCATCGGCGAGGCGACCAGCCATTATCCCGAGTTCCGCGATCGCTATCACGGCTTTTGCGACACCCAGCTCGAAGCGGGTATCGAGCCCGACCCGCGCCTGCAGATCGGCGCGCTGTCGATCGAGGCATCAGGGTTCGAGGCCACGCGCCAGCTGCTCGCCAGCAAGGTGCCATTCGACGCGATCTTCGCTGCATCGGACCTGATTGCGATCGGCGCGCTGCGGGCGCTGCAGGAAGCAGGCAAGTCGGTGCCCGGCGACATATCGGTTGTCGGTTTCGACGACATCCCCGCCGCCAGCCTGACCCACCCGCCACTCACCACCATCGCCCAGGACTATAACGCGGCGGGCGAGCTGCTGGTCGACACGTTGATCGGCGAGATCGGCAATCACTCGTCCGAGCTGCGGCTGCTTCCGCCCCGGCTGATTGTGCGCAGGACGAGCTAGGCACTAAACCGGGCGACTTCCGTCATCCCCGCGAAAGCAGGATTGCGATGGAAATGGTCGGGAGCCCGCAAGCCGGTTTACTGCGGCGCGCTTGTCTGGCCATAAAGCGGGCAATGACGAAAAAGATCGCCAAGGAACGTTCGCCCAAGCCCGGCGCCCGGCTCACCATGCAGGATATTGCGCGGCTGGCGCAGGTATCGACGCCGACCGTGTCGCGCGTGCTAAACGGCAGCCCGCTGGTGACCGAGGAGACGCGCGAGCGCGTGATGGCGGTGGCGCAGGCGCATGGCTATGCGGTCAACCGCAACGCCGCCAAGCTGCGGCACACCCGCACCAACACCGTAGCCGTGATGCTCGATTTCGGATCGCACCGGCATGGCGCGATCGGCGACCCCTTCATCTTCGAGCTGCTCGCCGGCGTGTCCGAGGCGCTTTCAATCCGCAACCAGGACCTGCTGCTCTCGCCACCGGGGCTGGAAGACGTCCGCGCCTATCGCGATTTCTACCAGGCGCGCGGGGCCGACGGCTTTATCGTGCTCGGCCAGGGCACGCGCGACGCGATGCTGCGCGAGCTGGGCCGCGCCGACGTGCCGCTGGTCGTATGGGGCGCTGTCGCCCCGGACGCCGGCTATTGCGCGATCGGCAGCGACAATTTCCTGGGCGGCGAACTGGCCGGGCGCCACTTCCTGCGTGCCGGCCGCAAGCACTGGCTGTTCGTCGGCGACATCCGCCACGAGGAGCTGCGCCTGCGCTACGAGGGGCTGTGTGCGATCGCCAAGGATCATCCCGAAGTCACCGTCGACTTCCTGCCGATCGCCTCGATGGCGTTTCACGCCACCGCCGATACGGTGACCGCCTATCTCGCCGCTGGCCGCGTGCCCGATGCCGTGTTCGCCTTTTCCGACACCGCTGCCATGGCGGTGACCGGCGCGTTCCGGGAGCGCAGCCTCGCCGCGCCGCGCGACTATTCGCTGGTCGGCTACAACAACATCCCGCCGGCCGCCCATTTCAGCCCGGCGATCACCACGATCAACCAGAAGACCGATGTCGCCGGCGCGCTGCTTGTCGAGAAGCTGATGCAGCAGATCGATGGCGGTCGCGCCCGCTCCACCACGCTGCCGACCGAGATCGTAGTTCGGGATACCTGATCGGTTACCGGGCCCATCCTCCGCCCTCCCCTCATCCCGGCGAAAGCCGGGACCCAGAGCCCCAGGCGATCCGGCATGGAAACCCTGGGTCCCGGCTTTCACCGGGATGACGATATGCGGCGCGCCGCCCATCCGCCGCGCCTTTGTTCTTGAAAACGATATCAAAGGGCCTGTATCGCACCACTCCATAAGTTTGGGGAGCGGGTGTTGGCTCGAGTATTGAACGGCGTGGACGATGGCGTGCTCTTCGCGGAGAATGGCTGGTCGCTCGATGTGATCGGCGACGACCCTGCCCGCGAAGGCTGGGCCGCGACGATTCTGGCCCTTTCCAACGGCGCTCTGGGTGTGCGTGGCGCGATCGAAGAGCGTGCCGAGGCGACGACGTTCCTCGCCCATGCCTATGAGCAGGCACCGATCCATTATCACGAGAAGCTGAAGGGTTTCGCCGCCAGCTCCGATTCGCGTGTGCCGGTGGCCGAGGCGCTGGGCATCGAGGTTCGACTCGATGGCGAAGCAATCGATTTCACGACGCTGTGCTCGGCGACCCGCCGCACGCTCGACCTACGCGCCGGCATGCTGCGCCGCGAGACGCGCTGGTCCCTCCCCGATGGCCGGCTGCTGCGCATCCGCAGCGAGCGGATCGTGCCACTCGACGGCAGCACGCTGCTGCTCCGCCGTCTCAGCGCCGAGATCGACGGCGAAGGCACAGTCACGCTCCATCCGCGCCTCGCCCCCGCCCCGAGCGGCGCCACCCAGTCGGACGATCCGCGCATCGGCGTGAACCTCGCCTCGCGCGGTTTCACGACCGAGCAAGCCATGGACGACCTGATCGTAGAGCGGCTGCCCGGCAGCGGCATCGGCGTCGCCGCCGTGCAGCGCATCGGTGAGGAAGCGGGCTGGCTGCTGGTCGCCACCGGTTTCGCTGCCGGCCGCGATGCGTCGGAGACGCTGGTCGCCGATGCGGGCGCGCTCGCCGGCACCGCCCTTTCCGACGGTTTCGCCGCCGCCGCCGAGGCACAGGCCGCGCTGCTCGACAAATTCTGGACCGCGGCCGACCTCGCCATCGCCGGCGAGCCGCGCCTCGCCGCGACGCTGCGCGCCAACCTGTTCCACCTCTTCGCTTCGGCAGGTCGCGACGGCCGATCGAGCGCCGCCGCCAAGGGCCTGACCGGCGAAGGCTATGAAGGCCATTATTTCTGGGACACCGAGGCGTTCATGCTGCCGGTGCTCTCGGTGCTGGCGCCCGGCATCGCCCGCGCGATGCTCGTCTATCGCGCCGGCACGCTCGACGCCGCCTTCGCCAATGCCCGCGCGCTCGATCACAAGCAGGGCGCGCTCTATGCGTGGCGCACGATCGAGGGGCGCGAATGCTCGGCCCATTATCCGAGCGGATCGGCACAGTACCACATCAACTCGGCGATCGCCTTCGCGATTGGCGCCTATGTCGATGCCACCGGCGACGAGGATTTCCTGGTCGAGCACGGTGTGCGCATGCTGATCGAAACCGCGCGGATCTGGCTGGCGCTGGGCGACTGGGCCGAGGGCAGCTTCCACCTGCGCGGCGTGACCGGGCCGGACGAATATACCGCGCTGATCGACGACAATTGGTACACCAACCGCATGGCGCAGAAGCATCTGCGTCTGGCCGTCTCCGCGGCAGACCGGGTCGCGGCGCTGGCACCCGAAACCTGGGAGCAGCTCGCCGCAGACATGGCGCTGGGGCCGCAGGAACTGGCCGAGTTCCTGCGCAGCGCCGATGCGATGCACCTGCCCTGGGACGCGGCACGCGAGCTCGACGCGCAGGATGCGAGCTTCCTCGACAAGCCGCGCTGGGACGTGGCCGGGACGCCGGCGAGCGAGTTCCCGCTACTGCTCAACTACCACCCGATGACGCTCTACCGGCATCAGGTCTCGAAGCAGGCGGACATCGTCCTCGCCATGGTGCTGGGCGGCGAAGATGTCTCGCCGGAGCGCAAGCGCCGGGTGTTCGACCATTACGAGCCGATCACCACGCATGACTCCACCCTCTCCGCCTCCACCTTCGCGATCCTCGCGAACGAAGTCGGGCACGCGGCACAGGCGCTCGACTTCTTCGCCGAGACCAGCCTGGTCGATATCGACGATCGCCACGGCAACACCGGGCACGGCGTCCATATGGCGGCGCTGGCGGGCTCGTGGCTGGCACTGGTGTGGGGCTTTGCGGGTTTCCGTCCCTATGGACCGCAACTCCGCTTCCGCCCGACCCGCCCGGCTTCGTGGCCCGGCTACAGCTTCGGCCTCAACTGGCGCGGCACGCTGGTGCGCGTCGAGATCGCAGGTGACACGATCACCTATCGGGCAGTCTCGGGGCCCGCGATCGTGATCGGGCACCATGACGTGGAAATCCCCCTCGCCGCCGGCGAGAGCTGGACCGGGGCGCTCGCGGCATGAACCTCAAGGGCGTCGCCTTCGACCTCGACGGGGTGCTGACCGATACGGCGCGCGCGCATTATCGCGCCTGGAAGCGAATGGCGGACCAGCTCGGCATTCCGTTCGACGAGGGAGCGAACGAGGCGCTGAAGGGCGTCGACCGGATGGGCAGCCTCGCACTGATCCTCGGCGACCGGCCCGGCTATGACGAGGCAGAGCGCATCCGTCTCGCGACCCTGAAGAACGACTGGTATCTGGAAGAGATCGCGCACTTCGGCCCGGGCGACCTGTTCCCCGGCGCCCGCGCGGCACTCGAACAATGCCGCGCCGCCGGGCTTGGCGTCGCGCTTGCCTCGGCGAGCCGCAACGCGCCGCTGCTGATCGCCCGGATGCAGGTGGCCGAGCTGTTCGACACGATCATCGATCCCGCCAGCCTTGCCGCCGGCAAGCCCGCACCGGACATCTTCCTCGCAGCGGCCAAGGCACTTGGTGCGCAGCCGTGCGAGGTGCTCGGCGTGGAGGACGCGCCGGCCGGCATCGAGGCGATCCATGCCGCGGGCATGAAGGCGGTAGGCGTCGGCGAACAGACCGCCCTGCCCGAGGCCGACTGGATCATCCCCGTGATCGCCGATTTCCATCTGGCCGCCTATTCGGCCTGACAGCTCCCTCCCGTCATCCTCCCACGTCGGATGACGGAACTTGTTCCCCGGCGAAGGCCCCGTATCCGGCCGCTTGCCAGGCCCGGCCTTCCCCGGGGAACCATCTTTGATCAGGCCTTGCGCGTCAGCCGCTCCAGCCGCACCAGCGCCATCGCGATCAGCACCAGCGGCACCAGCACCAGATAGAAGGCGGTCTGGCCCGAGAAGCGATCGAAGGTGAAACCGGTGATGAACGACCCGATCGTTCCGCCCAGCGCCGAGAAGATCACCATCAGCCCGACCATCGCGGCATGGCGTTCCCGTGGCAACGCACTCAGCACCACCGAGGAGACGATCGGGTAGATCGGCGCCATGAACACGCCGATCAGCGGGAAGATGTACGCGGCGATGGGCGCATCGAACCAGCCCATTTCGGCACGCGGCTTCAGGCCTTGCGTGGTCGGCAAGGTGAGCAGCACCAGCGCGGCGATCAGCGCGAGGCAGCCGAGCAGCAGCTTGAGCCAGCCGATCCGCGCGACCAGCCCGCTGGCGCTGAGTCGCCCGACGGCCAGTGCCGCGACGAAGATGCTCGATGCCTGCACGCTCATCGCGCCCGGCAGATGCAGCACCTGGTTGTTGAAGGTCGGCAGCCAAGTGCCGACGCCCTGCTCGATCAGCACATAGAGGAAGATCGCGGTGAGGAAGGCGATGGTCGAAGGCAGGACGAGCAGCGCCACCGCGTCGCGATACCCGCCGGCCGGCTCACCCTTCACGGTCTTCGCGGCGCTTTCGTCGAGATCGGCGAACCACCAGAGCGCGGCGGTCAGCACCGCCAGCACGGCGATTACCCGATAGACGCCAAGCCAGCCCTGACCGGTCGTGTCCTGGCCGATGAACCAGCCAAACAGCCAGATGCCGGCGAGGATGCCGACCATGAACACGCCTTCGATCAGCGAGGTCAGGCTTGCATGGCGGGCAGGATCGGGGCGGACAAGGCCGATCGAGCTATAGGTCGCCACCTTGGCGATGCCGAAGCAGAGGCCGACCAGCACGAAGAAGAGCTGCATTGCCCAGAAGCTGTTCGCAAAGCTGATCGCCACCGCACCCACGGCCACCGCCAGCATCACGCCGATCTGCGCGCGGCGGAAGCCGAAGCGCGGGAGCGTGGTGGCGAACAGGAAGGACGCGACGACCACCGACAGGTCCTTGCACGCCTCGAGCGTGGCGGCATGGGTCTTGGTCACGCCGTAGTGGGCGATCGACTGGAGGATCACGGTGCCGACGCTGTTCATCAGCAGCCCGAGCAGGGCGTAGCTGGTGATCAGGGCGGGTACCGCCCAGGCTGCACGCTTCATTGGTGATCCTCTCTCGTCTCTTTGTTGGGTGCAGCCAAGCAGATCATGCAATGCATTTCAACGCCTGCGTCACACCGCTTCGAATTGGCTGTGGAGTTCCGCGCTGCCGGCATCGACCCATAAGTCGAACGCACCCGGCTCGACCCGCCATTGCCCGTCCGCCGCAACCAGCGCGAGCCCGGCATAGGGGATGGCAAGCGTCACGACGCGGCGCTCGCCGGGATCGAGCGCGATGCGGGCATAGGCCTTCATCTGCCGCACTGGCCGGGTGCGGCTGGCAACGCGGTCATGGAGGTCGGCACGGACGAATGCCTCGCCGCGCCGGGCACCGGTGTTGGTGACGGCAACCCGCACCTGCACTGCCTCGCCCTTCGCCACCTGCGGCGGAACCTGCAGATCGGCCAAAGCGAAGCTTGTATAGCCCTGCCCGCTGCCGAATGCGTAGAGCGCACGGTCGGGCGCGTCGCGCCAATGGCTGCGGCCCGGCTCCATCGGATCGCTGTCCGGCGCCGGGCGACCGGTGCTGCGGCGATCATAGGACCAGGGTTGCTGCCCCGTCGCGACCGGGAAGCTGACCGGCAGGCGGCCGGTGGGTTCACGCACGCCGAACAGGACGTCCGCCACCGCGGGACCGGTCTGCTCGCCCAGGAACCAGGTGCACAGGATCGCAGATGCATCGCGCATCGCACCTTCGAGCGCCAGTGCCCGGCCATGGCGGAGCAGCACGACGATCGGCTTGCCGGTGTTCGAAACCGCTTCGGCCAGCGCCTGCTGCGCGGCCGGCATGGTGATCTCGACGCGGCTGTTACCCTCGCCGGACATGTCGCCTGCTTCGCCGATCGCGAGCAACACCACATCGGCGGTCTGCGCCACGGCCACAGCCCGTTCGATCCCGCCCGGCAGCGCGGCATGAATATCGCTGCCCCGTTCGACGATCAGCGCCTTGGGATCGGCCAGCATCGCCCGTATCCCTGTGGCCAGATCGATCCCGTCCTTCGTATCGCCCGCGAACGACCAGGGGCCGTTGAGGTTCGCCCTGTCCTCCCCGAACGGCCCGATCAGCGCGATCCGCTTGCCGGCACGCGGCAGGGGCAGGACGTCGCCGACATTGCGCAGCAGCACGATCGATCGGGTGGCGACTTTCCGGGCCATCGCCTTGATCGCCGGCGTCGCGGTCCGCTTCTTCTCGGTCGCGGCATCGAGCGAACGGAGGGGATCTTCGAACAGGCCGAGCGACTCCTTGAGCGCCAGCACCCGCCGCACCGCCTCGTCCACCCGGGCCATCGGCACCTTGCCGCTGGCGACCAGCCCAGGAAGATATTTGTTGTAGAAGCCGCTCTGCATCGAGACGTCGACGCCGGCGAGGATCGCCAGCCGCGCCGCATCGGCCTCGTCCGCCGCAATGCCGTGCGCGATCAGTTCCCGGTCCGCGTCATAGTCTGAGACGCATACCCCGGCGAAGCCGAGTTCAGTGCGCAATATGTCGGTCAGCAGCCAGTGATTGGCGGTGGCGGGCACCCCGTTGAAATCGGTAAATGACGCGATCGTGGCGCCCGCGCCCGCACCGAAACCCGCAGCGAAGGGCGGTAGATAGGTCTCGCGCAGTTCGGCCACGCTCATATCTACCGCGGCATATTCCATGCCGCCACGCACGGCGGAGTAGCCGGCAAAATGCTTGGGCGTGGCAAGCAGGCTGTCGGGCCGACGCAAGTCGCTGCCCTGGAAGCCCCTCACCCGCGCCGCGGCGAGTTGCCGGTTGAGCAGGACGTCTTCCCCTGCCCCCTCCGCCACGCGGCCCCAGCGCTGGTCGCGGGCGACATCGACCACGGGCGCGAAGGTCCAGTGCAGGCCGCCGGCGGTCGTCTCCTGCGCCACTGCCCGCGCAGCGCGCGCGGAAAGCTCCGGATCGAACGCCGCTGCTTCAGCGAGCGGGATCGGGAATATCGTGCGGCAGCCGTGGATCACGTCCGCAGCGAAGACGAGCGGAATGCCGAGTCGGCTCTTCAGCGCCGCTGCCTGCGCCTTGCGGGCGCCGGCCACGCCATAGCCGTTGAACAGCATCCCGACCCGGCCCGCGCGGACATCGGCGAGCATCGCATCGGCGCCGCGCGGATCGACCACGGGGTTGAACACCGCGCCCACGGGGCGGATCTCGTCGTTGAAGCAGCTGAGCTGGCCCGCCTTTTCCTCGATCGTCATCCGGGCGATCAGCCCTTCGATCCGGGCCGAGGTCGCACGCGCCGCAACGGGCAGTAGGCCGAGCAACGCCGCCTGTGCCGAACCCGCCAGCAGGGCGCGCCGGTCGAGCCGCATGCCGGTTCCGCGCGCAGCGCCTCTCTGTGTCAAAACCTCTCTCCCATGTGACGCAGCCTTGCGGCGAGACCGCCGGAAACCGCTTGAATCGGCACCTGTTGCCCGAGTGCACCACTGGTTGGCAAATTGCACGTGACAGTTGCAGAAAACGATTTCATTATACCCCCGTCGTGATTAGTCGAACGGGATCAACCTGTCGGGCAGTCCGGCTTAAACTTGGTTGGGGAGGATATATGTTGCTTTCCGTTCGCGCAGGCGTTCGCGCCGCGCTGCTGGCTAGTGCCGCCATGGCGCCGCTCGCCGCACAGGCCCAGACCGCGGCTACCGACGCGGCGGCCCCCGCAGCCCAGGACGATGCCGCCGATGAAGGCCAGATCGTCGTCACCGGCCAGACCACGCCGAACCGCCCGCTGATCACCGCCTCGGCCGACATCACGCTCGCCAATCGCGAGCTGATCGACCAGAAGGCCCCGCGCTCGACCGCCGACCTGCTCGAAATGGTCCCCGGCATCTTCGTCGAAGCGACCGCCGGTGCGGTTTCGAACAACTATTCGGTCCGCGGCCTTCAGGGCGGCGGCCAGCGCTTCGTGCAGCTCGAAGAGGACGGCATGCCGATCCTGTACGGCGGCGGCGGCGCCGACTTCTTCTTCGACCAGGACCTGACCATCGATCGCCTCGAAGCGGTCAAGGGCGGTTCGTCGGGCGTTCTGACCGTCAACGGCGCGGGCGCGACGATCAACTTCATCTCGAAGGCCGTGAACCATGAGCAGGCCGAGGGCGCAGTCCGCTTCACCGGCTACAATTACGGCCTGAAGCGCGCTGACGGCTATTACTCGCAGCCGATCACCGACAAGCTGGCCTTCAGCGTCGGCGGCTATTTCCAGTCGAGCCCGGGCGTTCGCAAGAACACCAACGACTATACCGGCTGGCGCATCAAGGGCGCGCTTGAATACAAGTTCGACGATGGCGGCTATATCCGCCTGTCGGGCAAGGGCGGCAACATCAAGAACGCCTATTATGCCGACCAGCCCTATCGCTTCCAGAATGGCGACCCGGAGGGCGTGCCCAGCCTCGACACCCAGTTCGGCAATGTCGGCGGCCGCAGCTTCTCGAACATTGCGGTGCCGGTTTCGACCTTCGCCCATTCGAGCGGCTTCCGCGAGTTCAACTATGACGACGGCATCGTCTCGAAGACCTGGCAGGCACGCCTCGACTTCGAGAAGCCCGTCTCGGATTCGGTCACGCTGTTCGGCCATGGCCGCTATCTCGACTATAGCTACGACTTCAACGGCCTGTTCCCGGGCTCGGGCACCGGCAATGCCGGCCTGACCAGCGCGGTGAACTATCTCACCCCGGGCAGCAACTCGCCGATCAACGACCTGCTGACGCTCGGCCAGGCCGCCTTCCCGACCGCCGTGCGCTACGGCATCAAGAACCTGCGCACCGGCCAGATCATCGGCTCGAACCAGACGAACGTACTCAACGCGCTGAACGGCAACGGCTTCCTGCAGCGCACCACGCTCAACCACGACGCCATCGACGCCTATGACCTGGGCTTCAACGTGGGCGGCCGCTGGAACTTCGAGAGCGGCAGCTTCAAGAACTCGCTGACTGCCGGCGTGATGTACTACAAGACCAAGCGCAACCAGGACCAGTCGGCGACGGCGAGCGTGGTCAACGACGTGCGCACCAACAGCGACGTCTATGACATCGTTGCGCTGAACGCGACCAATCAGGTGGTCGGCACCCTGTCGGACAACGGCCTGGTGTCGTACGGCGACTGGGGTGCGGGCATCCGCAGCCGTCAGGATTCGAGCCTGTCTCTCTATGTGAACGACGAGTTCTCGATCGGCGACCTGCACATCGACGCCGGCGTGCGCTGGGAGCATGACAGCGCGACGGCATGGGACGGCAACCAGGCCGCTGTGAACCAGGCGGTGCAGCCAGGCACAGCGGGCGTGCTGACCACGGTCGGCTCGACCTGGGACGGCACCTATGCGGTGCGCAAGGCCAACAAGAAGGCGGTGGCCTACACCGTCGGCGCGAACTACCTGATCACGCCGAACTTCTCGATCTACGGGCGCTACGCCAACGGCTTCCAGATGAACAACGTCGATGCCATCACCGGCATCGAGCTGTACGAAGCCGGCGTGCGTTACCAGATGGGCCGTCTGATCTCGGCTTCGGCAACGGTGTTCCGCACCAACTTCCGCAACCAGAACTACAACTTCGCCGATCCGGTGAACCCGTCGCAGCAGAGCAACATCAATGCCGACCTGCGCACCAACGGCGTGGAAATCGACCTGAACGTCCGTCCGATCGACGCGTTCTCGATCGACTTCCAGGGCGTGTTCCAGAATCCGGAACTGGTCAATCTGGCGATCAACGGTGCCAACCAGCAGGGCTTCGAGGGCAATCGTCCGGAGCGCACCCCGGCGCGCCTGTTCACGATCACCCCGAGCTACAAGCTGCCGAACGGTCTCGGCGAGATCTATGGCCGCTACAAGTATATCGGCAAGATCTACGCTGACGCCGGCAACGGCGTGGCACTGCCGAGCTACGGCGTGACCAGCGTTGGCGCCTCGTTCAACCTCAGCAAGCAGCTGCAGCTGAGCGTGAATGCGGACAATATCTTCAACGTCATCGGCCTGACCGAGGGTAACCCCCGCCAGGGCCAGACGCAGGCGATCACCGACGGCTATTTCTATGCCCGCGGCATCGTCGGCGCCACCTATGGCGGCACGATCACGTTCAAGTTCTGATAAACCCCGCAAGGGTCGCAAAAGGGAGGGCGCGGCAGCTGAAAGGTTGGCCGCGCCTTTCCATATCTGGAAATGAAAAGGAGACGAGGATGCGAGGTTCGATGCGGTTGCTGCTGGTGAGCGGGCTGCTGCTCGCGGGCACGAGCACGGCGGCGATGGCGCAGCAGCGTGCCGCGAAGGCACCCGAGCTGGCGTACAGCCTGATCGAGGGACAGAATCTCAACGCATTCGTGCGCGACGGCAAGGTCGCGGCCCATCTGCTGCTGCGCAATGGCAGCGATCCGCGCATCCTCGTCGCCTTCCCGGCTGGCAATAGCGGCGTCGGCCTGTGGTTCCAGCCGCTCGACCGCCCCGCCACCTGGCGGCTCGACCAGGCACCGCGCCCGGTCGCCCTGGCCGATGCGAAGGGCCGTGCGCTGAACGGGATCGAGGCAATCGCCACGATCGATGCACCGCGCCTCGTGCTCAAGCAGGCCGTTCTCTCGAACGTCCGCTTCCTGCGCGACTATCAGTCGGTCAGTCGCTTCCCGGCCGAACTCGACACTCCCGCCCGCATCGAAGGCGATCGCATCGTCTATGCCCGCGACCGCGTCGACGGCGCGCCGGGTTACAGCCTGGAGATCCAGGTGCTGAGCGGCCGGATCGACAATGGCGCGATCGTCGCCGGCGCCGATGGCCGCATCAAGCTGCGCATCGTCGCGGCAACCGGCGACACGCCGCTGCACGGCCTCAGCAAGGCCGAGCTGCTCAACGACAAGGCCGCCGCCGATCCGGCTGCCCGCAATGCCCTTGCCTTCCTGAGCTACCGCGAGAAGTTCCTCGCCGGCTCGTGGCGCTTCGACACCTATTTCGGCCGCGATACGCTGATGTCGCTCCGCCTGCTGATGCCCGCGCTCAAGGACGCGGCGATCGAGGCCGGGTTGGGTGCGGTGCTGGCGCGCCTCGACGACACGGGTGACGTCGCGCACGAGGAAGGCCTCTCCGAATTCGCGCTGATCGACCACAAGCAGCATGGGCAGGCCGGCGGCGACACGCCGACGCTCGACTATGCGATGATCGACGACGATTACATGCTGGGTCCGGTCGCCGGCGCCTATCTGCTCAATCCGGCCAATCGCGCCGCTGCCGGCACTTTCCTGTCAGCGGACGTGTCGAGCGCCACGCATCCCGGCACTGCCCAGGCCGCCGGCGCGTTGCTCGTGCGCAATCTGCGCTTCGTGGTCGAGCATGCCGCGCCGTTCGCGGCGGATCCGAGCTGGGACAAGCTCATCGCGGTCAAGGCCGGGCGGCTGACCGGCGAGTGGCGCGACAGCGAGGAAGGCCTGGGCCGCGGCCGCTATCCCTATGACGTCAACGCCATCCTCGTGCCCGCCGCACTGGAATCGGCGGACAAGCTGCTCCGCGCGGGCCTGCTCGATCGCTTCCTGACGCCGGAGGATCGCACGGCGCTCGAAAAGGCGCACGCCATGGCCGCGATCTGGCGGACCAAGGCGCCGGGGCTGTTCGCCGTCGAGACCCCGGCGGCGCAGGCCGCCACGCAGGTCCGCGACTATGCCGCGCGGGTCGGCGTGCCCGCCGGGCCGGCGCTGGCCGCGCTCAAGGGTCAGGCGCTGCGCTATCACGCGATTGCGCTCGACGATCATGGCAAGCCGGTGCCGATCATCAACTCCGACGAGGGCTTCGAGCTGCTGTTCGGCCACCCCTCGCCTGCAGACCTCCAGGCCTATGTCGGTGCTCTGGCACGGCCCTTCCCGGCCGGCCTGATGACCGATATCGGCCTGCTGGTGGCCAATCCGGCACTGGCCAGTACCGAGGTGCAGGACCGGTTCACCCCGGCCGCCTATCACGGCGCCGTAGTGTGGTCGTGGCAGCAGGCGCTGTTCGCCGCCGGGCTTGAGCGCCAGCTGGCCCGCACCGACCTGCCGCCCGCCACCCGCGCGGTGCTGAAGGACGCGCAGGCAAGGCTGTGGCGCGCGATCCAGGCGACGCGGGCGACGCAGAGCTCGGAGCTCTGGTCCTGGGCGTTCGAGAATGGCCGCTACAAGGTCGTGCCGTTCGGCGCGGGCAAGGCGGACGTCGACGAGTCCAATGCCGCACAGCTGTGGAGCACGGTCTATCTCGCCGTGCAGCCGCCCAAGGCGGCGCCGGCGAAGAAGAAGCGCTGAGCTAAACCAACACCCCACCTCGGCCCGCCATCCCCTCCGGATGGCGGGCGATTTTTTGCGCCTCTTTCGTCACGCCTGCCCACCCCGTCATCCCGGCGAAAGCCGGAATCCAGGGTCGCGTGCGAGACCCGCCTGGCTCTGGGTCCCGGCTTTCGCCGGGATGACGAAACTAACTGGCCGACAGGAACGCCGTGACGGTCAGTCGTCCGGTTGCGGGATCGGCGTCCAACACGGCCTCCGGCGCAATCGCGCCGCTGTGGAGCAGCGCGCTGCGATAGATCACCGCCCGATTATACCGTGCCTCGACATGCGCGATCCGCTCGAACAAAGGCGTATCGCCAAAGGGATAGGCCGCTGCCGGTGGATCGGTCCGCAGCGCGGCATTGAGCGCCGCCAGATAGCCGCCGGACCGCACCGCATCGATCGTCTCGAACCCCGTCGCCCGGTGTCGGAAGAAGGCAGTGCCGTCGCCTTCCGACAGATAGTGGACCAGCGCGATCCGCCCGGGCTGCACGGCATCGACATGGGGCAGGCGCTGCTCGACCCCGAGCGCGGCTGGCGGGGTGGTTACAATCGAGAAGCTTGCGTCGAGCAGCTCTATGCCGCCCGCGGCGCCCAGAACCTCACGCAGCACCGGCGCCAGCGCGGGACGCACCCTGGCGAAGTAATCGGCCGGGAGCGGGGCACGGATGCCCGGATAATGGTGACGGCCGGGTTCGAAGCTTGCGGCCAGCGCGGCCAGGCGCAGCGCGTCAGGATCGGGATGGAAACCGTCGACGATCGCGATCGGCCGGCCCTCGGCCCCGATCCGGCGCGCGACGATATCGGGCCGGATCACCCCTGCCCCATCGCTACCGCCAATGCCGCATCGTGCAGCGGCAGCGTCGGCGCGGCGCGCTGGATGACCTCGGCGACCTGGCGGACCTGGGCGCTGTTGGCAGTGCTGTCGAGCACATCGGCGAGCGGGTTGTAATCCTCCGCCACGATCTCCTGCCCGTTGAGCACCGCCAGCCAGCTCGCGTCACGGAACAGCTCCTCGCTTGCCAGCATCAGCCGGCCCGAGCGGCGATACTGCTCCTCGCGCGCCACCAAGGTCTCGGGCAGCGCCATCTCGCGCCGCTCGACCCAGAACGGCTCGGTCCGGCCCGGATTGGCGTGGTAGTGAAGGATCAGGAAATCCTTGATGTTGTCCATGTCGGCATTGAGCAACGCATTGTACCGCTCAGCCAGCGCCGGATCCATGTCCCGGTCCGGGAACAGCGTCAGCAGCTTGGCGATACCGCTCTGGATCAGGTGGATCGACGTCGACTCCAGCGGCTCGAGGAATCCCGAGGACAGGCCCAGCGCCACGACATTGCCGATCCAGGCCTTTCGCCGGGTGCCCGCCTTGAACCGTAGCGTACGCGGCTCGGCCAAGGCTTCGCCGTCGAGATTGGCCATCAGCAGCGCAGTGGCTTCGTCCTCGCTCATGAAGTCGCTGGCGAAGACATGGCCGTTGCCGATCCGGTGCTGGAGCGGGATGCGCCACTGCCAGCCGGCCGGGCGGGCGGTGGAACGGGTGAAGGGCGTGGTGTGCTCGATACGCTCACAGGGCACCGCCACGGCGCGATCGCAGGGCAGCCAATGCGACCAGTCCTCGAATTCGCTCTGCATCACGCCATCGATCAAGAGCGCCCGGAAGCCCGAGCAGTCGATGAACAGATCGCCCCCGAGCCGTTCGCCCCGCTGGGTGGTGAGCGCAGTGACATTGCCGGTCGCCGCATCGCGCTCGACATCCTGCAGCTTGCCCTCGACGCGTGTCACTCCCGCCGCCTCGGCAATGCCGCGCAGATGGCGGGCATAGAGGCTCGCGTCGAAATGATAGGCATAGCCGAGCGTCGACAGGATCGAGCGGGCATCGCCCGCCGGCATGGCGAAACGGCCCTGCCCGGCCAGCTCGGTCGCCAGCGAGAAGGCCGAGAGCGGCAGGTCCAGCCCTTCCGCCCGCGCCTTGATCCAGCGATGGTGGAAGGCGACGCCGGGGAAGCGCACGCCATAATCGCCGAACGGATGGAAATAACGGTGACCGGGCCGCACCCAGTCGACGAACTCGATGCCGAGCTTGAAGCTGGCTTTGGTCTCGCGGAGGAAGGCGGCCTCGTCGAGGCCGATCAGCTGGTTGAACCAGTGAATGGTCGGGATCGTCGCCTCGCCGACTCCGACCGTGCCGATCTCTTCGGATTCCAGCAGGGTGATGTCGAGCGTGTCCCCGAACTGGCGGGCAAGCGCGGTGGCGGCCATCCAGCCTGCGGTCCCGCCCCCCAGCACGACCACGGACCGGACCCGGCCGGCGTTGGGGGGCGTGGAGGAAAGGGCGTCGGCAGCTTCGCGCATCGGGCTTCTCGCTTCGTGTGGGAAGCCGGGATTAGCGTGCCGTGGCGATCCGTGAAATGCATTTCTGGTGTCGCGCCGCCGCGCGTGGGTCACCGGAGCAGGCTAGCTGCTCCGGTGACCTCATCCCCTCCCCGAAATCCTTGTGGATCAGAAGGCGGCGCTGACCGAGAAGACGACCGCCGCATCGGCGATCGACTTGCCGTCCTTAACGCGCGAGAAGTTCGGCTGGATATAGGCCGAGTCCGCCTTGGTGATGCTGGTATCGACATAAGCAACGCCAAGCGTGAGCGGGCCGACTGCGGCGTCTGCGCCGATCAGCCAGTCGAGATAGGAGCCGGTGGGCGACACGCTGGTGCCGTTTGGACCGAGGCCCCGATTGCCCTTCGATCCGCCGAGATGCGCCTTGAGCGTGATCGGCGTGTTGGGGATGCCGCCGCTGACATCGGCCCAGAGGTACAGATTGTCCTCCTTGTCGCCGATGCGGCTCTCCGGCGTGTTGCTCCAGTTGCCGAGCGCTTCCTGTGCGGGCGCATAGGCAACACCGGCCAGCATCGAGACCGGGCCGATCGAGCTGCTGAGCTTCACATAGGGTTCGGCGAAGTCCGTCTTGTCCGCGCCCGAGGGGTACATGTACCAGGTGACGCCGACGTCGAGCGCCAGGCCGTCGCCCAGATCCCGCTTGTAACCGGCGATCAGGTCGAGCTCGGTGTTCGAGCCGCCGAACGTGCCCCAGCCGGCAAGGTTCGAGGCCCAGGTACCGATGTACAGTCCCGTTTCATGGCTGACGGTTATTCCCCCCTGCACGGCGATGCCCTTGTCGCTCTGCGAGACGCCGCGGAAACGATAGTCGGAAACCAGCGCGATGTTGCCGGAAACGGTGATCGGCTTGGGCGGCGCTTCTTCCTGCGCGAAAGCGGGAGAGGCCGTGCAGCTCAGCACGGCGGCGATCAGATACTTCTTCATGCGGGCATTCCCCAATAGCCTGAGAATGTTCCCGCCTGCGCCGAAGAGCGAGGCCCTCTCATCCCGCAGAAATGTGGGAAGGGGGCCGCTGCTGTTCGGTGCTCAAAATGCCGCCCCTGTCAGGCCGGTGCGTTGCTATATTGTAATAAACCATTGCTGCCGCCGCGCTACGCCGCAGTGCAGCAAAAATACCACACCGTGCGCACTCCTCTGCATCGCGCGTGAAAATCAGCCCGGAACGAAGAAGGGGCAGGCAGCGACCCTGATCCGGTTCGCCTGCCCGCCCCTCCTGGCGCTCTCCCTTGCAGGAGAGGATTGCTACGACATCAGGCCGGCTGCACCTTGCGGAGCTGGTCCGGGTGGCCGCTCAGGTCCACGCGGAGGCCGCGGGCCCGACGCCGCTGGACCCAGTCCCGCAGTGTTTCGGCGCTGGTGTGGTCGATCACCGGCACCTTGTCGAAGGCAAGGTGGACGGGCTTGTCGGCCGGCACCGCGTCGAGCGCGCTGTTCAGCTTGGGCAGCATCACGAAGGTCGCGGCACCGTCCAGGTTGATGCGATGCGAGTCCTCGCCATGCTCGGCATCGACCTTGAGGCGCAGGCGGCGGAAGTGCGGCAGCAGTTCCAGCACCGAGAGCGCCAGACCGATGAGCACGCCGGTCAGCAGGTCGGTTGCGACGACCAGCACGAAGGTGACTGCCCAGATCGCAGCCGGAAGCAGGCCGTAATGCTGGAACAGGTGACGGACATGGCTGACGCTCACCAGCTTCCAGCCGGTGACCACGAGCACGCCGCCGAGCGCAGCCATCGGGATCTCGCGCAGCAGCCAAGGCAGCAGCGCAGCGAAGCCGAGCAGCCAGGCGCCATGGAGGACCGCCGACATGCGGGTCATCGCACCCGCCTGGACGTTGGCCGAACTACGCACGATCACGCCGGTCATCGGCAACGCACCAGCAAGACCGCAGAGCAGGTTGCCGACGCCCTGCGCGCGCAGTTCCTTGTTATAGTCCGTGCGCATGCCGTCATGCATGCGATCGACCGCGGCGGCCGAAAGCAGCGTCTCGGCGCTGGCGATGAAGGCGACGGCGATCGCCGCGATGATGATCGTCGGGCTGAGGAACGAGCTCAGGAAGCCCTCGCCCGGCAGCGTCAGCGCCGAAGCAAGCGAGTCCGGCACCGCGACGCGAACCACGTCGAGACCGAAGCCGAAAGCGACCAGCGTCGCGCCGACCACGCCGACCAGCGCGCCCGGGATCAGGCGGAGCGCGGCAGGCTTCAGCTTGTCCCAGCCGAGCATCAGCACGATGGTCAGCACGCCGAGACCCAGCGCCAGCTCGGTGCCGGTCACATTGGTGGGATCGATGCCCAGCAGACGCCCGGGGAGCGCCGCGAGGTTCTCGACGCCGCTCGAGAGCGGCTTGGCATCGAACAGCGTGTGGAACTGGCCGACCACGATCAGCGCGCCGATGCCGGCGAGCATGCCGTGCACCACCGCGGGCGAGATCGCGCGGAACCAGCCGCCGACCTTCACGACGCCGGCGAGCACCTGAAGGATGCCGGCAAGCACGAGGATCGCACCCAGCGCGGCCAGGCCATGCTCGCGCACCAGCTCGAACACGATGACCGCCAGGCCGGCGGCGGGGCCGCTGACCTGGAGCGGCGAGCCGGCGATCAGGCCGACGACGAGACCGCCGATGATGCCGGTCAGCAGACCCTTTTCGGGCGGGAGGCCGGATGCCACCGCGATGCCCATACAAAGGGGCATCGCGACGAGGAAGACCACGATCGAAGCCGTGAAATCACGGACGACCCAGCCCTTGGGAAGAGCGGAGGTCATTCGGCGGCTTCCACCAGATCGAAGTCGGCAGCGCGGCGACGGCCCGACTTCACCGCGATGGGCAGCGGGGTATCGTCACGGACGACGATGAAGCGATCGGTTTCGCCGTCGAGCGCCAGAATCTGGCCGGCATGGATATCGACGAACCAGCCGTGCAGCGCGATCTCGCCGCGGGCGATGCCCGACGCGACCGACGGGTGCGTGCGCAGATGTGCGATCTGGGCGACGACATTCTCAAGGCTGATCGCGCGGACGCGGGCGGCATCGTCGAGGCCCGGATAGGCATCGGCGACGACCTTCTGCGCGGCGTCCGAGTGGTTCAGCCACACGGCGACGTTCGGCATGGCCGCCACCATTTCCGGATGGGCGACTGCCTTCATCGCGCCGCAGTCCGAGTGACCGCAGACGATGATGTCGCGCACGCCGAGCGCCATCACGGCATATTCGACGGTGGCGGATACGCCGCCGATCTTCTGGGCGAACGGCGGCACGATGTTGCCGGCGTTGCGGCAGACGAACAGATCGCCCGGCTGCGCCTGCATGATGTGCTCCGGCACCACGCGGGAATCCGCGCAGGAGATCATCAGCGCCTTGGGGCTCTGGCCCTGGGTAGCGAGCTTGCCATAGAGGTCGCTCTGGTTCGGGAAGACGGTCTTCTCGAAGCTGAAGACCCGGCCAATCAACTCGTTCACGTTGAACACTCCTATTAACTCGGAGTGCAACCTAAGCAGCCAACCTTGCCGCAGCGCAGCGGAACTGTGAAAAAGTGTTGCCGTCAGCGGGTCAGCCGGATTTCCGCGACGAGCCCCCCTTGCGGCGCGTTGGCAAGACGCAATTCGCCCTTCTCAAGGGCCACTGCCTGCTGGACGATCGCAAGACCCAGGCCCATCCCCTTGGTATTGCGGCCCCGTTCGACATCGAGCCGAACGAAGGGCTGCAAGGCTTCCTCGATCTGATCGGGCGGAATCCCCGGACCGTCATCCTGCACGCGCAGCACCAGCACCTCGTCTTCGCGCTCTACACTCACATGTACCGACTTGCCGTAGTGCAGCGCATTCTCGATCAGATTGCTGAGCGCCCGGCGCAGCATCGACGGGCGCGCGACCCAGTCCAGATGCTCCGGGCCGGAATATTCCGCTTCGCGGCCGCGATCGGTGGCGTCCTCCACCAGCGTCGCCGCCATCACCGCGATGTCGATCGCCACCGGCGGCTCGGGATCGTCCTGCCCCCGCAGGAATGTAAGCAGCGAGGCGATCATGTCGTCCATCTCGCTCACATCGTCCTGCATCGCACGACGGCTGTCCTCGTCCTTGACCCCTTCCAGACGAAGCTGAAGCCGGGCGAGCGGCGTGCGCAGATCATGCCCCACCGCAGCGAGCGCCTGGGTGCGGTTGTCGATCAGTTCGTGGATGCGCCGCTGCATGCCGTTGAAGGCGTGGATCAGGCCGCGGATCTCGGCGGTCCCCTCCTCCTCCACCACGGTCACGCCCTCACCCGAACCGACCCGGCCGATCGCACGGACCAGCGTGCGCAGCGGCAACAATGTGCTGCGGATCAGCAATGCGCCGAGCGTGAGCAGCAGCATCGCCGGCACCAGCGCCACCAGCGTCCGCTCGATCGCGAATTGCCAGACCTGCACGGCCTCGCGCGTCTTGAACACGATCCAGCTGCCGTCGGCCATGCGCATCTCGCCGGCAACGACCGAGCCGTGCGCGCTCGGCGCAAGGCGCAGCTGCAGGCCGGACGTGGCGAGCCCCTTCTCCCAATTGGTCACCTGGGCCTCCATCCGCTTCTGGCGCGGCGGGAAGGCGGGGCGCGTAGGCGGCGTGGGCGACCAGCGGACGATGTAGCGATCGGTGGTGAGTTCCTGCGCCGCAGCGGGACGCTCGACGACCGGCCGCTCCGAGAGCAGCTTCTCGGCGATCACCAGATGCTCGGCGAGCCGGTGCGCGTCGCTCTCCTCGATCGAATAACGTGAGGCGCGTTCGTACAGGAAGGTGCTGGCACCGAACTCGATCGCCACCGTCAGCAGCAGGATGAGCAGGATCCTGCCGAGCAGCCCAAGCGGATGGCGCGGGACGAGGCTCAGGACCGGGTTACCTCGGTCCGGAAGATATAGCCGATGCCGCGCACCGTGCCGATCGGCGGCTCATGCCCTGCAGCGGAGATCTTTCGGCGCAGGCGGCTGACCAACACGTCGACGCTGCGATCGGAACTATCACCGAGGCGAACGCGCGAGAGTTCAACCAGCCGCTCGCGCGCGATCACGCGCTGGGGCTGGCCAAGGAACGCCGCGAGCAGATCGAATTCCGCACCGGTCAGCTCGACCACCGCGCCGCTCGGCGACTTCACCTCGCGACGGGGGAAATTGACCGTCCAGCCATCGAAATGCGCCTGCGTCTCGCGATCGGTGCCGGCCATGCGCTCGAGCCCGCCGCGGCGGAGCACTGCGCGGATACGGGCGATCAGCTCGCGCGCGCTGAACGGCTTGGCGAGATAGTCGTCAGCACCCAGCTCAAGCCCGAGCACGCGGTCATGCTCATTGCCCTTGGCGCTGACGAAGATGATCGGCACGTCGCTCTTGCGCCGGACCTCACGACAAAGGTCGATGCCGCTGGTGCCGGGCAGCATGATGTCGAGCAGCAGCAGGTCGACCGGCCCGTTCTCGAAGGCCAGCCACATCTCCGGCGCCGTCGCGGCGAGGCGCACCGAATAGCCGTTTTCCTGGAGCGCACGCGCGGTCAGGGTGCGCAGCGCCGGATCGTCTTCCACCAGCACGATGACGGGCGCGCTCATAGCTCAGCCTTGTAGATCATTACATCCATTTAGGCTGGTAACGAAGCACCCTCAAGGCCGGGCTCACATGGCGGCAATGCTTTGTCACGATCAGGCATGCCTTCGTAACGCACGGGAAACGCTTCCTTACGGGCGGGCAAAGCGCCGCACAGCCGCGATCAGTATTTCTGCAGCAATACTGACAGGAGATTCCATGAAAATCGCCCTCGCCGCTGCGGCGGCTCCCCTGCTTCTGCTCGCGCCATTCGCGCAGGCCCAGTCGCTCCACGACACCCACCAGCTCGTCTGGGCTCCGTCCGGCAAGACCCCGGTGGCGCACTGGCGGATGCGCGACCAGCCGGCGTGCAAGACGGTGCAGAGCCATCACCAGGCCGGCAAGACCGCCCTACCCGTCCGCGCCAAATGCGCGAGCGCGGAAGTAGCGGCCGTGCGCCAGAACGGGCCGTCGCTGACCCGCTGAGCCCGGCTCAGGACCGACCCGATCGCCTGATCTCGGCCAGATCGATGCCGAGACGGGCGATCTTGTCGTAAAGCGTCTTGCGCGGGACGCCGAGTTCATCGAGCGCCCGCGACACGCGCCCGCCATGCCGCAGCAGCGCATCGCGGATCAGGTTCTCCTCGAACTTCGCGACCCGGCTCGGCAGGTCGGTGGACGGCGATCCTTCGCCCGCTGTGCCGAAACTGCGGCCCGAGGCGACTTCGAAGGCAAAATTGCGCAACTCGCGGACATTGCCCGGCCAGCCATGGCCGGCGAGGTGCGCGTGCACTGCCGCGTCCAGCACCACATCGCCGGTGCCGAGCTGTTGCTTGGCTTCCTCGATAAACGCCGCGAACAGCAGGAACACGTCGCCGGTGCATTCGCGCAGCGTCGGCACCCGCAACCGCATCGTCGCCAGCCGATAATAGAGATCGGCCCGGAACCGCCCGTCCGCCACCGCTTCCGCGACATCTTCCTTCGCCGTCGCGATAACGCGCAGATCGACCGACTCCGGCCGCTCGGCGCCCAGCGGCTGCACCTCGCGCTCCTCCAGCACCCGCAACAGGCGCGCCTGCATCGCGAGCGGCATCGAATCGATCTCGTCCAGCAGCAGCGTACCGCCGCTCGAAGAGGCGATCCGCCCGATGCGGGAGAGACGGGTATGCGGCACGCTGTCCGCCGCATGGCCGAACAGTTCGATCTCGGCGATCCCCTCGGGAAGGGCAGCGCAATTGACGGCAACGAAGGGCCGGCTCCGTCGCCGGCTGCTCCGATGCAGCATCCGCGCGACCAGCTCCTTGCCGGTTCCGGTTTCGCCTTCGAGCAGGATGTCGACATCGGTCTCCGCGAGCTGCCCGATCATCGCACGCAGCCGCACCATCTGCGGGCTCTCGCCGATCAGCGGGCTCTCTTCCTGCGCCACCGCCTGCGCCGCCACGCGCAGCCGACGGTTCTCCATGACCAGCGCCCGACGATCGAGTGCGCGGCGCACCGCGACGAGCAGGCGCTCATTGGCGAAGGGCTTGGGAATGAAATCGAAGGCGCCGTCGTGCAGCGCCGACACCGCCATCGGCACATCGCCATGCCCGGTGACGAGCAGCACCGGTATGTCGTTGTCGATCGTGCGGACGCGCTCCAGCAGTTCGAGGCCGTCCATGCCGGGCATGCGGATGTCGGAGACGACCACGCCGGGGAAATCCGACGTTAGCCGGGCCAGCGCGGCGGCTGCGCGATCAAAGGCGAGGACGTTCAGCCCCGCGAGCTCCAGCGCCTGGGCGGTGGCGAGGCGCAGCGGCTCGTCATCCTCGACGAACATCACGGTGGCGTTGTCGGGCGTGAGCATCAGGCGGTCCGCAGCAACAAATGGAACATGGCACCGCTCCCGGCGGCAGACGTGTGGGTAATGTCGCCGCCAAACTCCCGGGCAATGTCCCGGGCGATCGCCAGCCCCAGGCCGAGCCCGCCGGTCTTGCCGGTGGTGAAGGGCGTGAAGAGATTGTCGGCGATCTCCGCATCGACGCCGGGGCCATTGTCGATGACCGAAATATGCACCGCCTCCCCGTCCCGAGCTCCCTCCACGACCACCCGCGCGCCAGCACCGCCCTGCACCGCGTCGAGCGCGTTCTGGAGGAGATTGAGCAGGATCTGTTCGAGCCGGATCCGGTCACCCCGCACCCGCATCTCCCGCAGCGCGCGCGGCACCTTCAGCGCGACCACGCCGCGCGCGCGCTCGCCCAGCAGCAGCAGCGTGCCGTCGAGGACGGAGCCCAGCGTCGCGCTGCCTTCCGCGGGCGTCTTGCGCCGGGCAAAGGCGCGAAGCTCCGACGTGATCGTGCCGATCCGCTCGGTCAGCGAGACGATCTGCTTCAGGTTCGCGCGGGCATTGTCCGGCGCGGCACGGTCGAGAAAGGTCGCGGCATTCTCCGCAAAGGTTCGGATCGCAGCGACCGGCTGGTTGATCTCGTGTGCCACGCCGGCGGTGATCTGGCCGAGCGAACCGAGCCGGCTGGCCTGGGCCAGCTCCTCGCGCGCCGCACGGTAGCGCCGGTCGGCTTCGAGGCGCTCGTCGGATTCGACGACCAGCCGGGCATTGGCGTCGCGCAGTTCGGCAGTGCGCCGCTCGACCTCGGCTTCGAGCCGGGCCTGCGCCTCACGTTGTAGCCGGCGCCGCTCGGCCGAACGCAGCGCCAGTCCGAGCAGCATGCCGGCCGCCAGCAACATGGCCAGGGCGATAAGCAGCGCCTGGGTTCGCGCCGCAGCCAGCGGCGGTTCCAGCGGCGCGAGATGGATGAGATGCGCGGCGGCAAGTTGGGCCGGCTCGGCGGCCGCCCGGTATCGCACCGTTTTCCCTCCGGCCCCGACCACCGCCGCCGCGCCATCGATAGTGACCGGCGCGCGCACGGGCGGACGCGAACCGAACTGCAGGGTGCGCCGCGCATCCGCCAGCGTCGCCGCGTCCAGCACCTGCGTTGCCTGGAAGCGCCATCCCCGGACCGACGTGACGAGGATCACGCCATGCGCGTCGGTGACGATCGTGATGCCGGGCGCGCGCGCCCAGGCGGCCTCGACATCGTCGAACTCGACCTTGACCACGACCACGCCCAGCGCCTCGCCCCCGCGATCGACGCGCCGGGCCAGATACAGGCCGGGCCGGCCGCTGATCGTGCCCAGCGCGAACAGCTCCGATGCACCGCGCGCCATCGCCTCGCGGAAATAGGGACGGAAACCATAAAGCTGACCGACAAAGCTGGTCGCCAACCGCCAGTTGCTCGCCGCCACTGTCCGCCCCCGGCGATCGATGACATAGATGGCGGCCGCGTCGGTGCGCCCGGCCAGCAACTCGAGCGTCTCGTTCAACCGGCGCTCTGCTGCCGGGTCGCCGCCGCGCAGCGCGGGAGCAATCTCGGGATTCTCGCTCAGCACCAGCGGCAGCAGGCGGAACTTCTGCAGTTCGGAATTGAGCAGCCCGACATGCGCGCGCGCCGTCTGAAGAGCCACCGCATCGGCGGCCGTCCGGGCCTGTCCGGATGCCCAGCGACTGCCCGTCCATAGGAGCAGCAGCATCGCCGCGATCGCGACTCCGGCGAGAAGGACCAACTGGCGGCGGCGAGAGGCGGTATCACGCATTTGTGCGGATTATCGCACATTCCGGGCGAAAGACGCGCGGGCTTTCACACGCTTTTCAGCCGGCAGATGGAAGCCCCCTCGATATAGTCCGTTATAAATCAATATCTTGATCCAATAACGCCGAGCCTCTGGAGGGCTGTGGCGGGAGGGATAAGGTGCACGACCAAGGCCCATGCACAAGAGGCCGCGCGCCATGCCGGCGCGGACAGAGGAGAGTATGATCATCCAGTCGATCCCCGACGGGCAGCCCGTGGCTGCTCGCAAGCCATTCTATCATCACCTCTATTTCCAGGTGCTGGTGGCGATCGCGCTGGGCGTGACGCTTGGCCATTTCTGGCCGGCGGTGGGCGAATCGTTCAAGCCGCTCGGCGACGGCTTCATCAAGCTGGTGAAGATGGTGATCGCGCCGGTGATCTTCCTCACCGTGGTCAGCGGCATCGCCGGCATGCGCGAGCTGGGTTCGGTCGGCCGTGTCGCGGCCAAGGCCTTTGGCTATTTCCTGTTCTTCTCGACGCTGGCGCTGATCATCGGCCTGATCGTCGCCAATGTCGTCCAGCCCGGCGCGGGGATGAACATCGATCCGCGCACGCTCGATGGCAGCGCGGTCGCCGGCTATGCGCATCAGGCGCATGAGACGACCGTGGTCGGCTTCCTGATGTCGATCATACCCGCGACCCTTCCCTCGGCGCTGACCGAGGGATCGATCCTGCAGACGCTGTTCGTCGCAGTGCTGTTCGGCATCGCGATGGTGCTGGTCGGCAAGCCCGCCGAGCCGGTGCTCGATCTGGTCGAGCGGATCGCGCTGATCGTCTTCCGCATCGTCGGCATGCTGATGCGGCTGGCCCCGTTCGGCGCGTTCGGCGCGATGGCCTTCACCATCGGCAAGTACGGCGTCGAGTCGCTGGGCAACCTGGCCTGGCTGGTCGGCACCTTCTACGCGACGTCGCTGTTCTTCGTGCTGGTCGTGCTCGGCGCGGTGGCGCGGCTGAACGGCTTCTCGATCTTCAAGCTGCTACGCTATCTCAAGGCCGAGCTGCTGCTGGTGCTCGGCACCTCGTCGTCCGAAGCAGCCCTGCCCAGCCTGATCGCCAAGCTCGAAGGCGCCGGCTGCGAGAAGGGCGTGGTCGGTCTCGTCGTGCCCACCGGCTATTCGTTCAACCTCGACGGCACCAACATCTACATGACGCTCGCCGCGCTGTTCATCGCGCAGGCTTGCGGCGTGCATCTGAGCTGGGGCGAGCAGATCCTGCTGGTCCTCGTCTCGATGCTGAGCTCGAAGGGCGCGGCCGGCGTGACCGGCGCCGGCTTCATCACGCTGGCCGCGACCCTGTCGATCGTGCCGAGCGTGCCGGTGGCCGGCATGACGCTGATCCTCGGCGTGGACCGCTTCATGAGCGAGTGCCGCAGCCTCACCAATTTCGTCGGCAACGCGGTGGCGGCAATCGTCGTCGCGCGCTGGGAAAACAAGCTCGATCGGGAAGCGCTCGACGCCGCCCTCTCGGGTCGCACCAATTCAAAATCACAAGACCTAGAACAAATGATACAGGGAGAGAGGGCATGAACAGGAGCTACAGGCAGATCGCCTTGGCCGCAGGCAGCGCGCTGGGCGTGCTGATGATCGCACAGGCGCACGCACAGGAGGCCCAGGCCCCCGCCACCGCGACGCAGGACGTCCCGGGTCTGGCAGAGTCCGCGCAGGAGACTCCGGACGCACCGGCACAGGGCAACGAGATCGTCGTCGTCGGCACCCAGATCCGCGGCGCCAGCACCACGGCAGCCCTCCCGGTCACGGTGGTCGACGCCAACCAGATCGACGCCACCGGCGCGCTTTCGGGCGACGAGCTGTTCCGCTCGATCCCACAGGCCGGCGACGTGACCTTCAACGAAGCGAACAACCCGCAGACCAGCAACGCGGCGCGCGGCGACGTCAATTCGATCAACCTGCGCAACCTCGGCGTCGGCAACACGCTGGTGCTGCTCAACGGCCGCCGCCTGGTCAATCACCCGACCAGCCAGGCCGGCGACGGCAACGTGCCGGTGCTCGGCTACAACGCCAACGCGCTGCCGGTCGCGGGCATCCAGCGGCTCGAGATCCTGCGCGACGGCGCCGCCGCAATTTATGGCTCGGACGCAGTGGCGGGCGTGGTCAACACCGTTACCAAGGACAATATCAAGGGCGGTTCGCTCGACTTCCGCTATGGAGGGGCCGAGGGCACGCATCGCCGCGAGTTCCAGGTGACCGGCACCGTCGGCAGCAACTTCGCCGGCGGCCGCGGCAACGTCTCGCTGTACATGGACTATACCCATCGCACCGCGCAGCTGGCCGAGGACCAGCCCTATACGGCGACGGACAATCTCCTGTCCTATTTCGCCGACAATCCCGCCTTTGCCGGCAATCTGACCGCGGACGGGCGCGCCACCCAATCGCCCTGGGCGAACCTCGCCGTCGTCGGCGGACCCGGCACGATCCGCCGCAGTCCGGGCAACCAGGCGCTGACCTCGTCGGCGGGCGCCTTCCACACACAGTCGACCGCCAACCCGGGCTGCCTGGTGACACTGAGCGCAGACACCTGCCTTGGCACCGGCACGCGCTCGACCGCCACGACGCTGCGTAGCGAGCGTTTCGACACGCGCCCGGGAACAACGGTTTCGCCGCGGATCAATCGCTACAACAGCTTCGCAAGCGCGCATTACGACATATCGGACAGCCTGACCGTTTATGGCGAGGCAGGCTTCTATTATGCCGAGACGCGCCGCATCCAGCCGCCGACGATCAACCTCAACGCGATCGTGATCCCGGCGTCCAACTATTGGAACCCGTTCGGCGCGACCACGATCAACGGCGCCGCCAATCCGAACCGCATCCCGGGCCTCACCAACGTGCCTGCCGCCGGTCTGGCGGTGCGCCTCTCCACCTATCGCTTCGTCGATGCCGGCAACCAGGAAGTGAACGTCACCAACTGGCAGTCGCGCTTCCTTGGCGGGTTGAAGGGCCAGATCGGCAGCTTCGATTTCGACAGCGCCTTCCTCTACTCGGCGGCGCAGGCGACTGACGTGTCGAACGCCATCAACATGACCAAGCTGCAGCAGAACCTCGCGCTCTCCACGCCAGAGGCCTATAACCCGTTCAGCGGCGGCTGTGCGGCGACGCCGAGCATCGGCGACTGCTCGCCGGCTTCGGCGACCACGATCGACTCCTTCCAGTTCGACCTGAAGCGCCGCTCCAAGACCACGCTCGCGCTTGCCGACTTCAAGATGTCGAATGCGCGCCTGCTTGCCCTGCCGGGCGGCAATCTCGGCGTCGCCTTCGGCGTGGAAGCCCGCCGCGAGACGCAGCGCGACGATCGCGACCCGAACCTCAACGGCACGATCGGCTTTGTCGATATGGTGACCGGCGAGACCAACCTCTCCAACGTAGCCGCCGTCAGCCCGACGCCGAGCAGCAGCGGCGCCCGCACCGTCTTCTCGGCATTCGCCGAGCTCGCCGTGCCGGTGGTCTCCCCCGACATGCACGTGCCGCTGATCCATCGCCTCGATGTCCAGCTCGCCGGCCGCTACGAGCATTACAGCGACTTCGGATCGGTGGCGAAGCCCAAGGTCGCGGCGGCCTGGGATCTGGTCGACGGCTTGCGCTTTCGTGGCTCCTGGTCGCAGGGTTTCCGCGCGCCGAACCTCGAGCAGACCAACACCGTCGCCTATTCGCGCCTCGGCTCGAACAACGACTATTATCGTTGCGCGGTCGATCTGGTGAAGGGCGCCATTCCGAACATGGCCAATTGCGGTCGGAGCAGCAGCTACTCGATCTTCGTCAGCGGCAATCCAAACCTGAAGCCCGAGACCAGCACCAACTGGTCGGTGGGCACGGTGATCCAGCCCAAGTTCATTCCCGAGAGTGCCGGGCGGCTCACCCTCACCGCCGATTTCTGGTCGATCCAGCAGACCGGCATCGTCGGCCAGTTCGGTCCGCAGAACGCGCTGGTGCTCGACTATCTCCTGCGCATGCAGGGTTCGAGCAATCCGAACGTGGTTCGCGCCGCGGCGAATGCCGATGACGTGACCTTCTTCAACGGCAGCGGCCTAGCGCCGGCAGGCGCCGTAACCCGGATCAACGACCAGTTCGTCAACCTGCTGCCGCAGACCGTGCAGGGCATCGACCTGGCGCTGCTCTACAATGTCCGCACCGGCATCGGTAAGTTCGACTTCGCGCTGAACGGCGCGCGGCTGACCAAGTTCTCGCGCGACACCCCACCGGCGGTGCAGGAATTGTTCGACGCACGTGCCGCCGGCGACATCGACGTCGCCACGCCGCTCACCGATGCGAGCAACCTGATCCAGCAGCGCGGCAAGCCCAAGTGGCGCGTCACCGGATCACTGACCTGGTCGAAGAGCGGCTGGCAGATCGGCGCGTTCAGCAACTATATCAGCTCGGTCTATGACACGAACTTCCTCGATGCGAACGGTAACCCGTACAAGCTCGACGGGCAGACCACCTACAATCTCTACGTCCAGTATCGCTTCAAGGGCGGCGTGCTCGACGACACGCGCGTCCGCCTGGGCGCGCGCAACATCTTCGACAAGCAGCCCCCGATCACTGCGGACGGCTATCTGGGCTCGCTCTACAGCCCCTATGGTCGCTATCTCTACATGACGATTGGCAAGAGGTTCTGATGCGTCTGTTCTTCGCCTGGCTGGCCGCGCTATTCGTCGCGGCCAGCCCCGCCCTCGCCCAGGACCAGCTGGGCAAGCCCGAAGTCTATGCGGTGTGGCCGGGCAAGGCGCCCGGCTTCGGCAAACCCTCCGGGCCCGAGAAGATCGGCAACGAGGGCGGGCAGACCGGCTCGTACTCGAACATCTCGGAGCCGCGCTACGAAGTCTATCGCCCCGCCCACCCCAATGGCGCGGCGGCGCTGCTGCTGGGCGGCGGCGGTTATTTCCGCATCCAGATCGGCTCGACGAAGGACGTGGCGGCCAAGCTCGCCGCCGCCGGGATCACGCCGATCATCCTCTATTACCGCCTGCCCGGCGACGGCTGGAATGCCGATGCCCCCTTCCAGGACGCCCAGCGCACGCTCCGCCTGCTCAAGGCCGGCGCCAAACGCTGGGGCCTCGATCCCGCGCGGATCGGCGTGGTCGGCATGTCGGCGGGCGGCCACCTTGCCGGCATGATGGCGACGCGCAGCGATCATGATTTCTATGCCCCGATCGACGATGCGGACAAGCTGAGCTCCGCCCCGGCATTTGCCGGCATGATCTATCCCGTAGTCTCGATGCGCCCGCCGATCGACACCACCCAGACGCGCAAGAAGCTCTCCGTCCTGCCGGACTATCGCGACTTCTATTCGGTCGAGGCGCAGGTGGGTCCGAACACGCCGCCGGTGTTCCTCGCCCATGCCGCGGACGATCCGATCGCCAATGTGCAGCATTCGATCCGGATGTTCACCGCGATGCACGAAGCCGTTCGTCCGGTGGAACTGCACGTCTTCGAGAAGGGCGGGCACAGCTGGGGCGCCGGCAAGCCGGGCAGCCTCGTCGCCCAGTGGCCGGACCTGTTCCTGAACTGGCTGCGCCAGCACCAGATCATTTCCTGAAGTTCGAGGCGGAGGGGGCTCCCTCTCCCTGCGCCTCAATGAGAAAGCCCCGATCGGCAGCGTCCGCTCGGGGCTTTCTTTGCAGAGTTGGCAATTATAGCAACATATTTCCAATTATCTTCGAAATTTCCATAATTTTACAAAGATTCGTTGCTGCCAACGAGACACCCGCCTAGCATGCTGCCAAGGGCGCCAGAGCCCATAAAGGGAGGACAGCTTGCCGAACCGCGTGGAGATTCCTGATCGGCGGCGCGTGCTGAAAGCGGCCGCCCTGTTGCCGGGCCTGCTGAGCGTACCGGCACAGGCAAGCACTGCCCGCACCTCGGACGACCTGCTTGCCTTTGCCCGCGATATCCGCGAGCCCGATCTCGTCCTGCCGCTCTGGCCCGAAGGCAAGATGCCGGGCGGGCCCCTACCGAACATCACCGAACGCATCGACGACCAGACCGACAATGCAGGCCTGCGTTACCGCGTGGCCGAGCACGTCACCCGGCCGACGCTGTCTTATTTCGCCGCCATCAACCCGACCGGCGCCTCGGTGCTAATCCTGCCCGGCGGTGGCTATTCGCGGGTTGGCATCGACCGCGAAGGCTATGAGACGGCGCGCTGGTTGAACACACAGGGCATCGCCGCCTTCGTGCTGCGCTATCGCCTTCCGGCCGACCGCTGGGGCGGCGGCGCGCTGGTCGCATTGCAGGACGCCCAGCGGGCAATGCGGCTGATCCGCGCCGGCGGCAAATGGAGCGTCGATCCGAAGCGCGTCACTGTCTGGGGCGGCTCGGCCGGCGGGCATCTGGCGATGAGCCTGTGCGTGAAGGTCTATGACCGCACCTATCCGGCGATCGACGCGGCCGACCGGCTGCTCACCCGCCCCGATGGCGCGATCCTGCTCTATCCGGTCGTATCGATGGGCGCGGGCGCGCATACCGGATCGAAGCTCGCGCTGCTCGGCCCGGACGCCTCTGCCACCGATGCCGCCGCCTGGTCGTTCGACCAGCGGCTGCCCGGGATCACGCCGCCGATCTTCCTCGGCCACGCAGTGCACGACCGGGTCGTGCCGGTCGACCATGCGCTCGCCCTGTTCGGCGCGGTGCGCGGATCGGGCGGCGCCATCGACATGCACCTGTTCGAGGACGGCGCGCACGGCCTTGGTCTGCGCGGCGATCCGGCCTGGCCAATGTCCGACTGGCCAAACCTCGCCCGGCGCTGGCAACAGCGAAACGGGCTGGCCTGAGCCAGATCACACGTCACCCCGGCCTTGAGCCGGGGTCCCGCTATCTACCTCTCCCGCGAAGAAGCGGGACCCCGGGTCGAGCCCGGGGTGACGGGGGAAGATTAACCCGGCCGCAGTTCCGACTTCGACTGGCTCCGCAGCGCCACAAAGGCGATCAGCATCGCCAGCGGATGGAGGCAGCCCATCAGCAGGAAGATCTGCCCGTAATCGCCCGACTGGGCGAGGTGCCCCACCAGCTGGGTCGAGAAGATCCCGCCCAACCCGCTACCCGCCGCGACGATACCAAACACGGTCGCCACCACGCGGGTCGGGTAGAGGTCGACCACCAGCGTGCTGATGTTGATCTGGAAGACGAGGTGCGCGAACGCCACCAGCGCCGCCAGCGCGAAGGTAACCTCGATCCCCGGATTGGTCGAGATCAGCATGCCCGCCGGCGCCAGCACCGCCGCGACCGCCAGACCGGTGAGGCGACTGTTGGGCGGAGTCATGCCACGCTTGATCAGCTGGCCCGAGAAGACGCCGCCGCCGATGCTGCCGATGTCCGCCGCGAGATAGACGATCCACGCCGTCGCCGCGATCGTCATCAGGCTGAGCTCGCGCTGGTCGGCGAGATATTTGGGGAACCAGAACAGGTAGAAATACCAGACGGGGTCGGCGAGCATCCGGGAAAGGGCGAAGCCCCACAGCGGTCGTTCGCGCAGGATCGCGCGCCAAGGCGTCGGCTCGGCCGGCCGCGCCGCCTTCTCCTTGCTGCGCGGATAGATGGCGAGCCAGGCGATCAGCCAGACGAAGCCGAGCGCGCCAGTCGCCACGAATGCCTCGCGCCAGCCATAGGTCAGGGCTAGCCAGCCGATCAGCGGCGGCGCGATCGTCGCGCCGACCATCGCGCCTGCGGTATAGGTGCCGAAGGCGAAGCCGCGTTCCCGCGGCGGGAAATGTTCGGAGACCGCCTTGGGGCCGGCGGTATAGTTACCCGCCTCGCCCAGGCCCAGCATCGCGCGGGCGCCGCCCAATGCCCCGGCGCTGCGCACGAAGCCCGTCGCCATATTGGCCAGCGACCACCAGCCGACGAACAGCGCCAGCGCCGTCCGCGTACCGAGCTTGTCGGTCAGCCAGCCGGCGACGAGATAGGCAATCGTATAGGCGATCAGGAACAACTGGACGACATGCGCATAGCCGATGTCATCGATCTTGAGGTCGCGCTGCACCATCGGCGCGAGGATCGAGAGCGTCTGCCGATCGACATAGTTGAGCACCGTCGAGGCGAAGAGCAGCGCGAGGATCGCCCAGCGCAAAGGGTTCGGCGATTTGGTCTCGCCGATGGGCACAGCCGGATCGGACATTCAGCCTCCTATTTCGGGTGCAGCCTCGCGCAGCGCGGCGACGAGCGGCTCGGTCGCCGCTTCGGGAATCCAGCCGGAAAGCGCGATGCCGGCATGCGCCGGATCGCCGGTCGAGACGGCGACGACATGATGATCGCGCTCGTCGGCGACATGGACGCGGGCATAGCCCAGCCGCCGGATCTCGGCGAGCTTGGCGAGCAGCTGCTCGATCCCTTCCGGGAACATCGGGATGTCCTTGTCGCGGTAGATGTCGCGCACTTCGTCATCGTCGAGCTCGGAAAGCAGGACCATGCCGATGCCGCTGGTGGTGGCGGGCAACAAGCCGATACGGCCAAGACCGCGCGATGCCTCGATCCCCGGCGGGGCGTGGAAGAGATAGCTGACGCTGTCTCCCCACAGCACGCCGAGCGCAACCGTGTGGCCGAAGCGGCGCAGCCCCTCGAGGATCGGCAATGCGCGATTGATCAGGCCCGATGCGAATAGGCTCTGGGCGGCAAGCACGTGCATCCCGGCGCCGGCGGTGTATTTCCGGTTGGCGGTCTGGCGCGCGATGCCGAGATAGGCGAGCGTCTTGAGCAGCCGGTTGATCTTGGTCGGATCGGCATCCAACCGCCGGGCGAGCTCGCGGCAGCCGACCGGCTCGGGCGAAGTTGCGAGCGCCTGGAGCGTGGCGATGCCGTCGATCAGGCTCTGGTTCGGCTGGGCGTTGAGTTTAGCGCGCATGGCTGCATCCTATGCACCCGTGCGTGTGCGCCGCATAGCTCACGCCACCTGCTCCGCATGGTCCCAGAAGCGCGCATTGGGCGCGACGCCAAGGCCCGGCGTGGAAGGCAGGACATAGCCGCCCTCGCCATGGCCCATATCGGTGTCGAGCAGCGCGAGGTTTCGCTCGAAAACGGAATGCTGCCACTCATGCTTCCACAGGCCCGGGATCGTCGCCGAGGCCTGGAGGCTGGCGGCGAGGAAGATGCCGGTGCCCACCGTCGCGTGCGGTGCCACCGCGACGCGCTTGGCTGCGGCGAGGCGGGCGATGCGGACGAACTGGGTGATGCCGGTATGACCCATCTCGGGCTGGATGTATGCGAGCGGCCCGGCGGCTAGGCGGTTGGTCGCCTCATATTCGGTGTACCATTCCTCGCCCGCCGCGACCGGCACCGGACTGGTCGCCGCGAGGTGGGCAAGGCCGGCAATGTCCTCGGGCTTCACCGGCGCCTCGACGAAACCGGGCCGGTACGGCGCCAGCTTGTCGATCAGCGCAGCGGCCTCGGCCGGCGAGAATTTCCAGTGCAGGTCGATCAATATCTCGGCCACGTCGCCCAGCGCCTCGCGGAGCGCCGCCATCTCGGCAACAATCCCCTCATGGCTGACCACCGCGGCGAACTTGAACGCATCGATACCCCGCGCCTGCCATTGCTTTGCCAGCGCCACCCGATCCCCGAGCGTGGCCGCCGGGAGCCCGGAGAGATAGCTCGGGATCGTCGCGTGCGCCGTATCGCCGATCAGGTCGCGGACCGGCTTGCCCTCGGCCTTGCCTTTGAGATCCCACAGCGCGATGTCGATCGCCGCGATCGCATCGACATGGAAGCCACTCCAAGCGCCGCGCACGCGCATCAGCCCGTAGAGCAGGTCCCAGGTCGCGCCGATGTCGGTAATTTCCTCGCCGATCAGCACCGGCGCGAGCAGGTCGTTGACGATCTCGCAGGTCGCTCTGGGCGCGCAGATCCCATAGGTCTCGCCCCAGCCGACGCTGCCATCCGCGGCGGTGACACGCACCACGATCGAGCGATCGACGGTCGGGTAGATCGTGCCATTGCCCTTGCGCACGATATAGCCGCGCGCATTCACGCGCTCGCCCTCCGCGAGTGGCCCCAGATAGGGCGTGTCGCGGGGGACGGTGGCGACGAACGTGTCGATCGCGACGATGCGCATGGTCAGGCGAGTGCTCCCTGAGGGGCTTCGAGCGGCAGCAAGTCTGACAGCCGGCCGAGCAGCGCGTCCAGCTCTGCCTGATCGTACCGATCGAGTTCCGGCCCCGGCGCACGCACATAGGTGCTTTCGATCAGCCCACGGCGCTGGAGCACCGCCTTGGTGAGCCGCCAGCGGAAGATCGCCTGCATGTTGAGCAGCGGCAGCGTGCGCTCGAACAGGTCGCGCGCCTTGCCCTCCTCGCCGGCTCCATAATCGGCGAGCATGCGGACGTGCAGCTCGGTGATCTCGCAGGCCGGCATCGTGCCGCGCGCGCCGCGCGCCAGCTCGTCGATCACATAGCGCGCGCCCGCGCCGCCGAACACCGCATCGAGCGAGTCGCCAGCCAGCTCGGTCAGCCGGGTGATCCTCTGGCCCGAGGGCGGTGCCTCTTCCTTGACGTATTTGATGCCCGGCACCTGGTGCGCCAGCTCGGCGACCTGCTCGAGCGGCATGCCGATGCCCATCGGCGCCGGCGCGTTCTGCAGCATGATCGCGATGCCCGAGCCCTGGTGCGCCGCTTCGAAGAACCCGGCCATCGCGGCGAGGTCGCCGGCAAAGGTCTTGGGCGTGAGGATCATCGCCGCCGAAGCCCCGGCCTTCGCGCCGGCCTCGGCATAGGCGATCGCTTCCCTGGTATCGCCGGTGCTGCCGCCGACCACGAAGGGCACGCGGCCATCCAGCCATTCGCCGATCCGTGCGGTGAGGTGCAGCCGCTCCTCGACGCTCAGCATGTCATACTCGCTGGCGAGGCCGGGGAAGACCACGCCCTGCGCACCGGCAGCGACGATATAGTCGAGCACGCGGCGCATGCCCGCTTCGTCCACCGCGCCCGACTCGGTGAAGATCGTCGGCAGAATCGGCAGCACGCCTTGCAGCTGGGTCACGTCCCCTCCGGTATATTTTGTTGCTATATTTGTCATATTCATCCTGATTTCCAACCTTGTCAACTACAGTGTTGCGTCATTGCCACGACGATTGGCGCAACAATGAGGGTGTTGCGCGATCCATATTGTTGCTTTAGTAGATACGTCAAGCGGAAGCCAAAGGCGAAAAGCCAGGCCCGCCAACCGCCGGGTTGATAAGGGGAGAGGATATGAAGAATCGCACCGTCCAGCGCCTGCTGGTGACCACCGTTCTGGCATCGGCCGCCGCATTCGCGACGCCGGCCGTGGCGCAGACCGATTCGGCCGCGCCCGCCGCTCAGGCCGCCGATCCCGCGCCGGAAGCGCAGCAAGATGATGGCGCCATCATCGTCACCGGCATCCGCCAGAGCCTCGGCGCCGCGCGCGACATCAAACGCAACGCGGTGCAGTTCGTCGATGCGATCGTCGCCGATGACATCGGCAAGCTGCCCGATCGCAACGTCGCGGAATCGCTCGCCCGCGTCTCGGGCATCCAGGTCGACCGCGGCATCGCCGAGGGCACCAATGTCTCGGTGCGCGGCCTTCGCCAGAATGTCTATCTGTTCAACGGCCGCGAGATCGTCGACGCCACGGGCCGCGGCGGCGTCGGCCTCGATCAGCTCGGCAGCTCGACCTATGGCATATTGTCGCTGGTCCCCTCGGAACTGATCTCGCGCCTCGAAGTCACCAAGCTGGCGGGCGCGGACGACATTGCCGGCGCGCTCGGCGGCATCGTCGACATCAACACCCGCAAGCCGCTCGACGGTCCCAACAGTATCGCCGCCCGCGCCGGCGGCAGCTACGACACCCTGACCGAGAAGCCCAGCTACGAGCTGTTCGGCCTGGTCTCGCAGAAGTTCGCGGGCGACACGCTCGGCGTGCTGGTCTCGGCCTCCTATGGTCGTCGTCGGCTTTCGCAGCAGGGACTCGATACCTTCTCGGGCTACACCCAGTTCACGAGCAGTGGGGCCACCCATTTCGGCCATTCGGACGTGCGCCCGGAGGAAATCTCCGAGAAGCGCACCAAGTTCGGCCTCGACGGCGTGATCCAGTGGAAGCCGGCCCCCGGCGTCGAGATCACGCTCGACAGCTTCTATTCCAAGCTGATCTCGGACCGCGAGCGCTACTGGATCTCGTTCAACCCGCAGACCGGGCTGACCAACGCCACCTATTCGGCGAACAACGTGCTGATCTCGGGCAACTCGACCGCGCCCGTGCTCACCAACAGCGAGTTCGCCTATACCAAGGCGGACACCTGGTCCTCGGCGCTGAACGGCAAGTTCGACGTGACCGACCGGATCAAGGCGAGCGCCGAGGTGTCGTACAACCGCTCGACCTCGAGCTACGATCAGGACTACCTCCGGCTCCAGCCGCTCACCACGATCACGCCCAGCACCAGCTTCGATTTCTCGAAGGGCGATCTGGGCGCTTATTCGATCAGCGGGATCAACCTGAGCGACCCGGCGCAGCTGCGCTTCACCATCCTGTTCGACAATCTCTACCGGGCGAAGACCGAGGCGACCGCAGCGCGCACCGACTGGAGCGCGGATCTGGGCGAAGGCTTCCTCGACAAGCTGAGCGTCGGCGCACGCTATCAGAAGCTCGACACGCGGGTGAACCCGGCGCTCGCCGATATCCGCCCGACCGGCGGCATCGTCGCAACCTCGCTTTCGCAATATCTGACGCTGCGCTCGAACCCCGATTTCGCCAAGGGGGATTTCGCCGGCCTGACCCGCAGCTTCCTGGCGGGCAACGACACCATCGCCAATGGCTGCAGCGCCTGGACAACGGTTACCGCGGTCTCGCAATCAGCGGCTTGCCTCAATCCGACCCAGACGGCCACTGCGCTCGCCGGCACCTACCGGATCAACGAGAAGTTCACCGAGGGCTATGCCAAGCTCGACTTCAAGGTGGAGGGCGCCTTCGATCTCGCCGGCAATATCGGCGTGCGCTACCTGCACCGCGACATGACCTCGATCGGCAACCTGATCGGCGCTACCGGCGGAGTCACCCCGGCGAGCTTCGAGCGGACCGACGACGAATGGCTGCCCTCGGCCACCGTCAAGCTGAACCTGACCGACGGCATGATCCTGCGCCTCGGTGCGGCCAAGGTCGTCGCCTTCCCGAACACCGCCGACCTCAACAACGGCGTGACACTGAACAACACCGCGATCTTCGTCGGCGGCGTGCAGACCACCCCTGGCACCGGCAGCGGCGGCGCGCCGAACCTCAACCCGTTCAAGGCCAACCAGTTCGACGCCTCGCTCGAATATTATTTCGGCCGCCAGGCGCTGTTCTCGGTCGGGCTTTTCTACAAGGACGTCTCGACCTTCATCGTCGCCAAGCAGAGCCCGGAGACGTTCAACAACGTCAACTATCTGATCAACCGCAAGATCAATGGCGACGGCGCCAAGGTAAAGGGTATCGAGGCGCTGCTCCAGCTGCCCTTCTACTTCCTGCCCGGACCGTTCGACGGGCTCGGCATCGTCGCCACCTATTCGTACATCGACTCGACCACTCCGATCCGCGACGCGGTGGGCCGCGTGCTCGCCTTCCCCGGCCTGTCGAAGAACAACGCCAATCTGGTCGGCTATTACGAGAAGGGGCCGGTGTCGTTCCGCCTCGCCTATAACTGGCGCGACGACTATCTGGTGGGTCTCTCGGGCGCCAACACCGGCATCTACAACGACGCCTATACCGATCTCTCGGCGACCTTCCGCTATGACATCTCGAAGAACTTCTCGCTGAACCTCGAGGCGAACAACCTCCTCAACGAGCACCAGCGCACCTATGACGGCGTCTCGGAAGCGCTGCGGACGAACCTGTTCTTCGGGCGCATGTACAAGGCCGGTATCAGCTTCAAGTTCTGAAGCCGGCCGTCCAGGGGAGAAGCGGGTTGAGCGATAGCGAACTGGCCGGGCGCACGGCGCTGGTAACCGGCGCCGCAAGCGGGATCGGTGCGGCAATCGTCCGGCGGTTCCGTGCCGCCGGCGCCCGGGTCGCCGGGCTCGACCTTCAGCCCGCCGGGGATGCGGACGAGGCGCTGGTCGCCGATCTCCGCTCGGACTGGGAAGTGGAACAGGCGATGGCGGGGCTGGCGGGGATCGACATCCTCGTCCACGCCGCCGCCATTTCCGTTCATGGCGGCACGATCGACACCAGCCCGGCCGCCTGGGCCGATATCTACGACGTCAATGTGATCGGCGCGGTGCGGCTGATGCGCCATGCGGTGCCGATGATGCGCACGCGCGGTGGCGGATCGATCGTGCTGCTTTCCTCGATCAACGCCGATTTCGCCACCCCTACCCTCGCCGCCTATGCCGCGTCCAAGGCGGCGATCGAAAGCGTGACGCGCACCGCCGCGCTGGAATTCGCGCCGGACGGCATCCGGGTCAACGCCGTAGCACCCGCCTCGGTAGACACGCCCCTGCTGCGCCAGTCCTTCGAACTGGCGGACGACCCCGAAGCGGCCCGCGCCGCCAATATATTGCGCCATCCGCTGGGCCGCCTTGGCACGCCCGAAGACATAGCCGAATTGACTTTGTTCCTCGCTTCAGGTCGGGCGAGCTGGATTACAGGGGCCATCTGCCCCGCAGATGGAGGTGCCCGTGTCACACGCCGCTGATGCCGAGATTGTCGGCGTCAATTGGGGGAGCTCGAACTTCCGCGCCTGGCGCATCGCCAGCGACGGCAGCATGCTCGACGAGATCGTTGCGCCCAAGGGTGTGGCCGGCCTTGGCCGCGAAGGCATGGCGGAAATGATGGCCACCCTCGCCGCGCGCTGGCCCGATCACGGCCCGATCTACGCATCCGGGATGATCGGCTCGAACATCGGCTGGGCCGAGGCACCCTATGCGCTGGCACCCGCCGGCATGAACGATCTCGCCCGCGCGGCGATCCCCGTGGAGATCGGCCAGGTCCCCGTGCGGATCGTGCCCGGCATCACCTGCCACCGCGCTTTCGACGACGCGCCCGACATTCTGCGCGGCGAGGAAATAGAGTTGCTCGGCCTGATGGAGCTGTCGCCCCGCGACGGCGTCGCCGCGCTCCCCGGCACGCACACCAAATGGGTGGTGCGCGAGAATGGCCAGATCGGCGAATTCCTCACCGCCATGTCGGGCGAGATCTACGACCGACTGACCGCCCAGGGCCTGCTCACCTCGATCGTCGAAGGCGAAGCTGCCGAAGGTACTGCATTCCAGGAGGGCGTGACCCACGGCCGCACCGGCGGACTCGGCCTGTCGAGCCTGCTCTTCGGCGCCCGCGCCCGGGTGATCCGCGGCGCACTGAGCCGCGCGGACGCAGCCTCCTATATTCGCGGCCTGCTGATCGGCTCCGAAATCGCCGACGCATTGGCCGCCTTCCCGGCCATGGCCGGCGGCGTGGTCCCGCTGATCGGCAACGGTCCGCTCTCGCGCCTCTATGCCGCCGCGCTCGGCTCGATCGGGATCGAGACCGAACTGATCGAATCCCGCCGCGCCTGCCTGCTCGGTTTCCGTGCGATGCACCGGGCAACGGTCGCGTGAGCGGCGACGCATCGGCACAGCTCGAAGCCGCACTCGCAGAGCTGCCGATCGTCGCGATCCTGCGCGGCCTGCGCACCGATGAAGCGGTCGCCGTGGTCAGTGCATTGTACGATGCCGGCATCCGGGTGGCGGAAGTGCCGCTCAACTCGCCCGATCCGTTCACCACTATCGCTCTGCTCTGCAGCACGTTCGGCGACCGGATGGCGGTCGGCGCCGGTACGGTCACCGATGCCGAGCAGGTCCGTCGGCTCGCCGAGTGCGGCGCGACGATCTGCGTCTCGCCCAATTCCGATGCGACGGTGATCCGCGAGGCCGTCCGACTGGGCATGATCCCGCTGCCCGGCTGCGCGTCCCCGACCGAGGCGTTCGCCGCGCTGGCCGCCGGCGCGCGCCATCTCAAATATTTCCCCGCCGCCGGCCATGAAACCGACATTGCCGCGCTGCGCACCGTATTGCCGAAGGATGTGACCCTGCTCGCCGTCGGCGGTGTCGGACCGGCCAATATCCCCGCGCTCCGCGCCGCGGGCTGCGCAGGCTTCGGCATCGGATCGGATCTGTACAAGCCCGGCCGGTCGGCCGAGGAAGTGGGCGCCCGCGCCCGCGCACTGATCCATGCGATCCGCCATGCCCCGCAGGCCCGCCTGCTCGCCAATCCCGGGGCGATCATCGGGGAAACGCCCGTGATGCAGGATGGTGCGGTCTTCTGGACCGATCCCGTTCGAAGCCTGGTCTATCGCTTTGCCGATGGTGCACTGACCGAACAGCCGGTCGAACGCCCGATCTTCGGCCTCGCCGCACTCCCCGATGGCCGCATCGCCGGCACGCAGGAAGCCGCCTTCTGCACGCTGGACGGCATTGTTGGCCCGCAGGTGGATGTGGGTGCCGGCTGCCGCTTCAACGATCTGGCGGCAGATCCCGCCGGCGGCCTCTGGGGCGGCACGATGCACAAGGCGATCCTGAGCGGTCGGGGCGCCATCTTCCACGCGCCGACCCCCGATACCGCGCCGCGCTGCGTCGCGACGGGTCTCGGCGTGCCCAACGGCATGGCATTTTCGGACGACGGCACCAGCTTGTTCGTGATCGACACGCTCTCGCGCACGCTGCTTGCCTACCCCGCCGATCCGGCGACAGGCGCGCTTGGCGAACCGGTGATCGTCAGCGACTTCATGAACGCTCCCGGCAAGCCCGACGGCATGACCCGCGCGCCCGACGGCCGCTTCTTCGTCGCGATGTGGGGCGGTGGTTGCGTGGCCGAGCTGGCACCCGACGGCGCGCTGCTGCGCACCCTGCCGGTGCCCGCGCCCCATCTCAGCAGCGTAGCGCTCGCGGGTGACGCGCTGTTCGTGACGAGTTCGCGCATGCGGCTCTCGCCCGGCCAACTCGAAACCTGGCCCGCCAGCGGCGGGCTGTTCGCCATTGACCTGACGGGCGGCTGATCCGCCCGAACATCCCCGATCAAGGAGACGCGTACCGAGTAGCTGAAACCATAAAATACAGGAGAGAATGCCATGCGCTTGCGCTTGATTGCCAGCACAGCGTTGCTGTGCCCGCTTGCCCTTTTGACTCCCGCTACCGCCCAGGCCCAGGTGTCCGTGGAAATGGTACCGGCGGAGACGGACTCCTCCAACGCCGCCGCCTGGTGGCGCCCGATGGTGGTGAAGGGCGACGCCACCTATGTCGCATTCAACACGCCGGGTGATACCGCCGGCACGCACAAGATCAAGATCGGCGTGAAGATCGGCACCGGCGCCTGGGTGCTCGACTATCTCAAGGACGAGAACGGCAATGTGTGGAGCCATGCCGACGATGTCGGGCATGACCAGCCGACGATCGCAGTGGACGGCGACGGCTATATCCATGTCTGGACCGATCATCATGTCGACGACTGGCGGTATTTCCGCTCGAGTGCGCCGAACGATCCCACCGGCATGCTGCGCCGCATCGGCGATATGCCCGGCACCGTCGGCGCCACCTATCCGATCGCCGAGCATGCGCCCAATGGCGACGTCTATCTGATCATCCGCAATCACTTCAACAATGCCGGCCAGGGCGAGCTCTATCGCTGGAGCAATGCCGGCAAGAGCTGGTCGAAGATCGGCATCTTCGCGCGCGAGAACACCAACTACGTCTATCCGGACGATCTGAAGATCGACGATGCCGGCAACGTCCATATCGCGTTCGAATGGGCCTATGGCACGCCGCGCTCCCTGCGCCACTATGGCTCCTATCTGAAGTATGACGTTGCTGCGGGCGTGTTCCGCACCGCGAACGGCGTTGCGCTCAGCGCCCCGGCCACGCGCACCACGGCCAATGTCCTGTTCCAGGGGTTGGGCACCGGCGAGGTGTGGAACAACTCGAACGACGGTGTCGGCATCCAGGCGGCGGGGCTCACCGTCGATCAATATGCCCGGCCGAGCATCGCCTATCGCTATCGTACCGCGGGCGGCGCCAATGCGCTCAACTTCGACGTGTACCGCGTGCGCTGGAACGGTGCCTGGGTCGATCGGGTGAAGATCTACACGGCGAACAACAACGTTCCCGCCGCGGTCGAGACCACTCATAACGGCACGCGGGCAAGGGTCTATTTCACCGTCTCGGGCACCGGCCTGATGGCGGCGGAGAGCCCGACCTGGGCGGTGCGTCCGGTGGCACCGGCACAGACGGCAGTCACGCGCATCTCGGGCATCCTCAAATCGACCACCGAGGACGTGATCTACGCCGCGGCGCCGACCGAGATCGATGCCAATCGCGGGCGGCTCTACGTCGTCAGCATCGGCAACACCCTACCCTGATCCACCGGAGGCTCCGGCACCGTCGTGCTGCCGGAGCCTCTTCTCTGGAGATCGCGCTTCATGCGTACCGCATTGCCATGGCTGGTACCGCTCGCCGGCATCGCAGCGCTGCTGTTCTTCCTCAGCCGGACCGCCGACACTGCGCCGACGGCTGGCCATGTCGTCATTTCGGCCCCGCCTGTCGCTGGCCGTTCCCCCACGCCGGTTCTGCCAGAACCGCTTCCCGACCTTATCCGGATCACGCTCGACGGACCGCGTTCCATCGCGCTTTTCCGTCTCGCCGATGGCTCGGACCACGCGGTGGCATTGCACCAGATATTGCGACCGGGCTGGACGCTGACCGCCCTGGACTCGGGATCTGCCACGTTGGCCACGCCCGAGGGGCCGCGCCGCATCCCCCTGAGCGCAGCCGCGATGGCCCCGGAGAAGCCGGCAACCAAAGCCGTGCTCGTCCCGGATGCGCCGGCCCGGGCCGCGGATGGCGCGGAAGTATCACGCTGTACCGACCCGGAATGCTGACCCGGCCGCCACGCCCCCGTTCGTGGCTTGGCATTGCCACCACAACGGTTCAATGTTCGTGCAATGATCGATTCTCGCACGTTCCCCCGGTCTATTTGTCGGGTTTCCGCTTCTCGCGCGTCTAGCTAGCGGGAGCGGCCGTGCGCGACCTTGCGAACATGCTCGCCAAGGCAAAGCGTGCTGTCGTGAGGCGTGGCATCGCCGAACAGGATGCGGACGAGCTGGTGCAAGAGGCCTTCCTCAAGATCGAGCGCTACGAGCGCGACCGGACGGCGCGTTCGCGCGAGGCCTTGCTGGTGACCGCGGCAGTCAATCTGTCGATCGATCGCCGCCGCCGCGATGCCCGTGCCCCGTTTGCCGAGACCAGCGAAATCCACAATATTGCGGACTCGACACCCGATCCGTCGCAGATCATGGAACAGCAGGCGCGGCTGGACCATGCCCGGGCAGGTCTGGAAACCCTGCCCGAGCGCACCCGCCGAATCCTGTTGCGGCGGCGGCTCGATGGCGACAGCTATGCCCAGATCGCGGCGGCCGAGGGGATGAGCGTGGCGGCAGTGGAAAAGCAGGTAGCGCGCGCGACGCTGCAGCTGATGCAATGGATGGAGGGGTGGTGAGCCAGTCCGACCCCCGCGCGTCGGCCGAAGCCGCCGCCTGGCTCGCCCGCCTGCAGGGCGATGCCCGCACGCCCGCGCGCGAGGCGGCGTTCGCGGACTGGCTCCAGGCCGATCCCGCACATGCCGCCGCCTTCGAGCACGCCACCGACATCTGGTCGATCCTGCCCGGCGCGGCGAGCGGCCTGCACGAGCCCAGGCGCGAGATGCGTCCCGCTCCGCTTCCACCCGCCCGGTCGCGCTGGCCCGAACTCGCACTGGCGGCCTCGCTGGTGCTGGCGCTCTGCATCGGCGCGCTGTTCTGGCTGATGCGGCCGCCCAGCTATTCGACCGGCGTGGGCGAGCAGCAGGTCGCGACGCTGGAAGATGGCAGCCGGATCGCGCTCAACACCAACAGCCGCCTGCAGGTCCGCTACGGCGCCAGCGAGCGGCTGATCGAGCTCGACCATGGCGAAGCGATGTTCGAAGTCGCCCACAACGCAGCCCGTCCGTTCATCGTCCGCGCCGGCAACAAACAGGTTCGCGCCGTCGGCACCAGTTTCGTCGTGCGCCGCGATGGCGATGCGGTGGTTGTCACGCTGCTGCAAGGCAAGGTCGCGGTGACCGATATTCACCCCGCCAGCCCGCAGGCACGGCCAACCTATCTGGTCCCGGGCAACCGGCTGCGCGCGATCGCCAGCCAACCGGCTCGCATCGACGAACAACCGGCGGAAGCGGCGACTGCGTGGCGCCGTGGCCAGGCGATGTTCGCCGACACCCCGCTCGCCGATGCCGTGACCGAGCTTAACCGCTATGGCGGCCCCCGGCTGGTCCTCGACGATCCCGCCATCGCCGGGCTCCGCGTCTCGGGCGTATTCGCGACCAACGACACCGAGGAGTTCGCTCGCGCCGTCGCCGCGCTGCATGGCCTGCACGTCACGCAATCGGGCGCCGCATTGCACATCGTGCGCTGACTTGCCCGCCTTTGACATTTTTGTGTCGAAGCGATGTCGGTTTCGCAACGGAGCATCGTCTAGTCCCATGAGGGAGTGAGCGAACGGTCGCGCTCCCCCGGGGGAAAACAATGCCGTCCAAACTCACGCTCACCACGCTCGCCGCCAGCTGCTGCCTGTTCGTCGTCCCGGTTGCCCAGGCGCAGACGCGCTACAGTTTCGACATGGCGGCCCAGCCGCTGGAGACTGCGCTCCGTTCGGTCGCAACGCGCACCGCGACCAACATCATCTTCGATAGCCAGGCCCTGCGCGGCCGCATGGCGCCACCGCTGCACGGCGCGTTCACTGCCCAAGCCGCCCTTCACGCGTTGCTCCAGGGGTCGGGACTGACGCTGCACGCCACGCCAGGCGGCTCCTATATTGTCGCCACGCCGGCCGGGCAGAGCCGCACCAGCGGGGAAAAGGGCGCGATCACCGGTCATCTGGCCCGCGAGGACGGCGGCCGCGCGCTGGCCGGCGCGCTGGTCCGCATCGCAGAGACCGGCGATTCCACCACCGCCGACAAGAATGGCGACTTCAGCTTCCCCAGCGTCGCGCCGGGCGAATACACGCTGGAGATCTCGTTCCTCGGCTTCGAGACCCGCACCCAGCCCGTGGTGGTCGGCCCGGGAAACGCCTCGACCGTCGACCTGGCGATGAACGAAGGGTCTGACGAAGGCGCCCCGATCGTCGTCTACGGCACCCGCAGCGCCCGCGCCAACGCGCTCAACCTGCAGCGCGCAGCCGAGAACAACACCGAAGTCGTCTCGGCCGACGATCTCGGCAACTTCACCGGCACGACTTTTGCCGACGCGCTGCGGCGCACTGCCGGCGTGTCGTTCAGCCGCGACAGCGTGACCGGCGACGGTGCCAATGTGATCGTCCGCGGCATCGAGCCGGACATGAACAACGTGAAGCTCAACGGCCTGCAGCTCCCCGTCGGCAATGGCCAGGGGCGCTCTGCGGACCTGAGCAACCTGCTCGCGGATTCGGTCGGCAAGATCACGATCAGCAAGAGCCTGCTGCCCAGCCAGGACAGC